>Ga0070665_100001304_pt1 | contig 29776 bp, 27 predicted proteins | sample KBSS13metaG_FD_65862 | JGI IMG/M metagenome (GOLD analysis project Ga0070665, IMG submission 65862) | Switchgrass rhizosphere microbial communities from Kellogg Biological Station, Michigan, USA - KBS S1-3 metaG | ecosystem: Host-associated > Plants > Roots > Rhizosphere > Soil ... | reverse complement strand
TGTGGCTGCTGGCGCAGACCGCCGGCTGGGTGTGAGGCCCCGCGCCCGTTAGCGGGCGGCGTCTCGGCCTGGAGGAGCGTCAGCCGGCTGCGGCGACGATCGCTGCCCAGGCCGCCTCGTCGATCACCGGGATGCCGAGCTCTGCGGCTTTCTTGAGCTTGGAGCCGGCACCCGGCCCGGCGACGACGAGATCGGTTTTGGCCGAAACCGTTCCCGCCGCTTTGGCGCCAAGCCGTTCCGCTTGCGCCTTGGCCTCGTCGCGGCTCATGGTCTCGAGCTTGCCGGTGAAGACGACCGTCTTGCCGGCGACCTCGCTGTCCTTGGTCTCGACGACATAGGGCGGCGGTGAGACTTCGCCGAGCAGATCGTCCCAGACCTGCCGATTGTGCTCCTCGTGGAAGAAGTCGCCCAGCGCCTCCACGACCACGGGGCCGACGCCGTCGATGCTCTGCAGCTCGGCCGCGGCATCGGCATCGCCCTCGCGCGACTTGTGCGCCGCCACGCGCAGCGCTGCGAGCGTCCTGAAGCGCTTGAGCAAGTCGCGCGCGGTGACCGCGCCCACGTGGCGGATGCCAAGGCCGAAGAGCAGCCGCGCGGCGTCGGGCGTCCGCTTGCTTTCCACAGCCGCCAACAGATTATCCACAGACTTGTCCTTCCACCCCTCGCGCCCGAGCAGCTCGGCGCGATGCTGGTGCAGGCGGAAGATGTCGGCCGGACTTTCGAGCCAGCCCAGCGCGAAGAACTCGTCGATCGTCTTCTCGCCCAGCCCCTCGATGTCGAGAGCGGCGCGGCTGACGAAATGCTTGAGGCGCTCGGTGCGCTGGGCCGGGCAGATCAGGCCGCCGGTGCAGCGCACATCGACCTCGCCCTCTTGCGCGACCGCCTCGGAGCCGCACTGCGGGCAGTGGTCGGGGAACGCGTAGGCCGGGCGGTCCTCCTCGCGAGTGACGTTGTCGACCACTTGCGGGATCACGTCGCCCGCGCGCTGCAGCACCACGCGATCGCCCGGCCGCACGCCGAGCCGGGCGATCTCGTCGCGGTTGTGCAGCGTGACGTTGGTGACGGTGACGCCGCCGACCAGGACCGGCCGCAGCCGACCCACCGGCGTCAGTTTGCCGGTGCGGCCGACCTGGATGTCGATCGCCTCCAGCACGGTCTCGGCCCGCTCGGCCGGGAACTTGTGCGCCAGCCCCCAACGCGGCGCCTTGGCCACGAAGCCGAGACGCTGCTGCCAGTCGAGCCGGTCGACTTTGTAGACCACGCCGTCGATCTCGTAGGCGAGCCCTGCCCTGGCGGCGCGGATCGCCTCGTAGGCGGCCAGCATCTCCTCCAGCGAATGGCACAGGCGAAAGTCGGGCGAGACCGGAAGGCCCCAGCTTCCGACCCGGCGGATCACGTCGTGCTGCGTCTCGCCCGGCACCGCGCTGGCGGCACCCCAGCCATGCGCCCAGAAGCGCAAGGGCCGCTTGGCCGTGACGCTCGGATCCTTCTGGCGGAGCGAGCCGGCGGCGGCATTGCGCGGGTTGGCGAACTGGCGGACCTTGCTGTCGTCGAACGCCTCACCCCGCGCCTCCGCCGCCGCTCGCGCCTCGTCCATCAGCGCCGCGTTGAGCGCTAGGAACGCGGCCTTCTCCATGTAGACTTCGCCGCGAACCTCGAAGATCTCCGGCACCTCTCCGGCGAGGTGCTGCGGGATATCCGGGATATGCGCCACGTTGGGGGTGACATCCTCGCCCACCTGCCCGTCTCCACGCGTCGCGGCGCGCACGAGGCGCCCGTGCTCGTAGCGCAGCGAGCACGAGAGCCCATCGATCTTGTCCTCGGCCGTCACCGCGACCGGTGCGTCTTCCGGCAAGGCCAGGAACCGCCGCACCCGCGCGAGGAACTCGGCCACCTCCTCGGGCGAGAAGGCATTGTCGAGGCTCATCATGCGAACTTCGTGCTGCACTTTGGACAGCGGCGAGGATGCCACTTCGTGCCCCACCTTGTTGGTCGGACTGTCGGGCCGGATCAGGTGTGGGTAGGCTCCCTCCAGCTCGGCATTGCGCCGCACCAGCGCATCGTATTCGGCGTCGCTGATCTCGGGCGCGTCTTCGGCATGGTAGGCCTTGTTCGCGCGGTTGATCTGGCGTGCGAGACGCATCAGTTCGTTGGCAGCCTCGGCCTCGGACACGCCGACGATGTCGCTCATCAGGCGCGCTCCAGCAGCCGGTCGGCCTGGGCCCGCGCCTCATCGGTAACCTGGGCGCCGGAAAGCATCCGCGCGATCTCCTCCTTGCGCTGGGCCGGATCGAGCAGGACGACCGAAGTGCGCGTCACCGTGCCCTCGCTCGACTTTGCGATCATGTAATGGCGGTCGCCCCGCGCGGCGACTTGCGGGCTGTGCGTGACCGCCAGCAGCTGTCCCGACGACGCAAGGCGCGCCAGGCGTTCGCCGATGGCGCTCGCGACCGCGCCGCCCACGCCCCGGTCGATCTCGTCGAAGATCACGGTCGCGGCCCCCCCCTCCTCGGCCAATGCGACCTTGAGCGCGAGAATGAAGCGCGACAGCTCGCCGCCGCTGGCGATCTTGGCAAGCGGCGCGAAGGCGGCGCCGGGGTTGGTGCTGATCAGGAACTCGACCGAGTCCATGCCCGTGCCCGACCAACGATCTTCCGGCAGCGCGGTCACGGCCGTGCGGAACCGGGCGGCATCCAGCTTGAGCGGGGCCAACTCGGCGGCAACGGCATCGTCGAGCCGCAGCGCCGCCTTTGTGCGCTGCGCATGCAAGGCCGCCGCAAGCGTGCGGTATGCCTCGCCGGCGGCGTCGGCTGCGGCCTGCAGGCGGATCAATTCCTCGCCGCCGCCTTCGATCGCGTCGAGAGTCGCGCGCATCTGGGATAGCTGGCCGGGCAGGTCATCGACCTGGCAGCCATGCTTGCGTGCGGCCGCCCGAAGTTCGAACAAGCGCGTCTCGATACGGTCGAGCTCGGAAGGGTCGAAGCTCAGCGCGTCGGCGGCGGCGGCGATCTTCTCCTCCGCCTCGTCGGCCTCGATCACCGCCCGGTCGAGCGCGGCGAGCGCCTCGGCGAGCAACTCGTGCTCGGCGGCGATCCGGTCGAGCCGGCGCGCCGCTGTCCGCAGCTGCGCCAGCCCGGAGTCGGAGCCCTGGAACAGCCGGTCCAGTTCGGCCAGGTCATCCGTCAGCTTCTCGCCCTTCTGCATCGTCGCGCGGGCCAGAGCCAGTTCGTCCTCCTCGCCGGTCTGCGGGTCGAGCTTGTCCAGCTCCTCGACGTAGGCGACGAGCAAGTCGCGATCCTCGGCCGCTTGGGAGACGCGGGCGCGGGCGGCTTCGAGCATGTCCTGCGCCGCCCGCCACTCGCGCCAGGCCGAGGCCACAGCCGCGCTGTCCGCGCCGGCGAAGCGATCCAGCAGCTGCCGGTGCCCGCGCGGATTGACCAGCCCGCGATCGTCGTGCTGGCCGTGGATTTCCACCAATGCAGGCGCAATCTCGCGCAGCAAGGCCACCCCGACGGCCTGGTCGTTCACGAAGGCCTTGCTTCCTCCATCGGCCCGCAGCTGCCGCTTGAGGATCAAGGGTTCGCCCGGCTCGATCTCGATCTCGGCTTCGTCCAGCGCCAGGCGAACGGACGCCGGTAGAACCGCGAAGTCGAAGCTGGCGGTCACACTGGCACGATCCTCGCCAGCGCGCACGAGGCCGCTGTCGGCCCGGTTGCCGAGCACGAGGCCCAAGGCGTCCAGCAGGATGGACTTGCCCGCCCCGGTCTCACCAGTAAGCACGCCGAGACCGCCTGCGAATTCCAGGTCCAGCGCCTCGATCAGGACGATGTTGCGGATGGAAAGCCGGGTGAGCATGTTCGCCTCGCCTACTAGCGGGAAGCGATCAGTGCGTCACCCGACTTGTCTTCCGACCCGCGGCAAGGGGGGCGCGGGTCGGAGTACCATCTACAAACGCATTAACCGGAATTAAGCTGCCTGCTTCGCGACGGGCGCTCCGGTTTAGAACGAGAACTTGAGCGTGCCGCCCCAGGTCCGCTGATCACCCGGCTGGCCGGCAATCAGGCCGGTGTTGCCGGGCGCGACTTGCAGCAGGTCGATGTAGTTCACGTTAAAGGCGTTGCGGACCCATCCGAAGACATCGAACCCCTCACCCCGGAAGCCCGCCCGGAAGTTGGTCAGCGCGTAGCCCTTCACTTCGGTGTAGATCGAGGGCGAAGCGTTCGAATTCCACTTCGAGCGATAGTTGCCGTCCACGCCGAAGTAGACCTGGCCTTCCTTGCTCAGCAGCTCGACCGGCGTGTTGACTTCGGCGCCATACGAGAACGCCCACTTGGACACGCCCGGCAAGCGCTGGCCGGAGATGTCGCACTGGCGCGGGCTGAGCGCGCCCGGAACGCCGGGCTGCGAGTAGTCCGGAGTCGCGTTGGCGCCCTGGAGCGTGCCACCGGAAAGCTCCGGCGGGCACGGCGCATTGGTGAACTTCTTGTACTTGGCGTCGGTATAGGCGCCGTTGGCGTACGCGATGAAGCGGTCGCTCGGGCGCACCTTGAAATCAGCCTCGATGCCCTGCGAGACCACCTTCTGCGCATTGGCGAGATAGCCGCGAACGGTGCCGAACTGGCCGCCGTTCACTGTCGCCTGGAAGTTCTTGATCTCGGTGTGGAAGGCCGCGAGGTTGAAGGTGGCGCGACGATCCCAGAACTGCGTCTTCAAGCCGACCTCGAAGTGGTGGACCGACTCGGGCTTCACCGTGCCGGCATCGTAGTTGACCGTGTTGTCGGCGTTGAGCGGCAGGCCGTTCTGGTTGATGCCCAGCGTCTTGAAGCTCTTGGCGTAGGTCGCATAGGCAAGCACGTCGCGGGCGAACTTGTAGTTGACGTTGAGGTCGTACGTGAAGTTCCACGCGCTGTCGGACGGCGCGCTGACCTGCGGCTGGTAGATGCCGCATTGCGCGGCCAGCGTCGGCGACAGCGACGTGCCCGATGCCGGGGTGCAACTGGTGATCACCTGGCCGGTGCCGGTGGTGACGACCCGCTGGTAGAAGCCCGACTTCTTGTCGTAGTTCAGGCGCGCGCCCGGCGTGACCGTCAGCGCATCGTTGACGTGCCAGGACACCTGACCGAACAAGGCGGCGCTGGTGCTCTTGAGGTACTGGGTGTTGTTGGCCGTCAGGCCGTTTAGCACGCCGAGGTTATAGACGTTGGTCGGGTTGGTCGAAGGCGCGAGGCTCCACTTGGTGGCGTCGACGCCCTGCTGTTCGGTGCCCTGCGTGTCGATGCGCTGCTTGAAGCCGAACAGGCCGAGCACGGCATCGAACTTCTCGCTCGAGTAGTTGTAGCGGAACTCCTGGCTGTACTGATCCTGCTGCGACGGGTTCTGCGACTTCGCGACGATCGAGAGGCCGGTGAAGTCGCGGTCGTTCTCGGGCTGCCAGTCCCAGAAGCGCCAAGCCGTGATCGAGGTGAAAGTCCCCGAGCCAGTATCCCAGACCAGGCGCGCGGAGGCGCCGCCGATCTTGTTCTTGGCGCTGAGCGGGGAATCGAGATCCGACAGGCGATCGTAGGGGTCGCGGCTCGGCGTGGCATACGGCGCGATGCCGCGCTTGGCGCGATCGGCGTTGATCGCCGCCACCAGCGCATCATACTGACGGTTGAGCGGACGCTGCGTGCTGCCCACGCGCACGAACACGGTGCCGACGCCCTCGGGATTCTGCCGGCTGTAGTCGCCCGACAGGGTGATGCTGAGGTTGTCGTTGGGCTTGAACAGCAGCTGGCCGCGCAGGCCCAGATTGTCCTGCTCGTTGATGTAGCGATCGGTGGTGGTGTTGAAATAGACGCCCCGCCGGCTGGTGGTGGCGACCGCGATGCGCGCCGCGACCTTGTCGCTCAGCGGGCCCGAGACGGCGGCCTTTGCCTGCTTGTAGCCCAGGTTGCCGGCCGAGACTTCGGCGCGGCCTTCGAAGTCGAAGGTCGGCTGGTTGGTGGTGATGTTGATCGCGCCGGCGGTGGTGTTCTTGCCGTAGAGCGTGCCCTGCGGCCCGCGCAGCACTTCGACTTGCGCGACATCCAGGAAGTCGAAGACGGCGGCGGCGACGCGCGAGTTGTAGACGTCGTCGATGTAGATGCCCACGCCCTGCTCGAAGCCGTCGCTGGTCAGGCCGAACGGCACGCCAAGGCCACGGATGTTGACCGAGGTGTTGCGCGGGTTGGAGCTGTAGACCTGGAGCGTCGGCGCCAGCTGCTGCAGCTTCTGGACGTTGAAGTTGCCGGTCGCCTCGATGCTGTCGCCGCGGATCACCGAGATCGCGAGCGGCACCGCCTGGGCGGTCTCCTGGCGACGGCGAGCGGTGACGATGATGACATCGCCGGAAGGCGCACGCGCCGAGGGGTTGGCTTGCTCATCCGCTGGCGCGGCCGGCTGCGCCGATGCTTCGGCATCGGCAGCGAAGGCATGACCCGGAACGACCAGCGCGGTCGAGGCGATGAGCGACAAGCGAATGAACGCGTTCATTTTTTCCAAATCCTTCGTAGGAAATTGGCTGTCCAGACAATGTCGGACACCCCCATGTTGATGATTGTTCGGCGCGGCCCTGCTCTCCACGCCCGATTTTTTTACCGGTCTTTTCAGGTGAAGCGCTGTCGCTCGGTGACGTCGACCTGGACCACCTTGCCGTCGTGCACGGTCAGGTGGACGGCCCCATAGCGAAGTCGCGCGAGGGCATCCGCAACGGTCGCGAGTGCTTCGTGGATCGCCGTGCCATTCGGCTGCGGCGCTTTGTGCAGATCGTCTGCCTTAAGAGATCCCATGAGTCGGCTCCTTCGCCGCTCGCTTTATCTCTACTCCAGCACTAGACAACGCAACAACAGTTTGGTTGCGCTAAAGCGAAACTATGTTGAGCCAAGTTGATTGGTAGACATTCCCCGTCGCAGGCCCGCGAGAGGCAGGGTCACCCCTCCGGCTCACCGGCGTCCGGCGGCTCGGGGACGATCGGGTCGGCCAGGGTCATGCGATCGAGCATGCTCGCCATTTCATCGCGTAAAAGAAGCATGAGGCCCCGCAGGCGGCAATCCGCCTCGGGCAGGCAATTGGCGCAAGTCTCGTGCGCGTTGCGGCTGGCGCAGGGGACCAGAGCGAGGCTGCCCCGCGTGATGCGGATGATGTCGCCATAGCGTACGTCCACCGGCGGGAGCGCGAGTTCATAGCCGCCGGTACGCCCCCGGTGCGAGATCACGATGCCCTCGCGCGCGAGTTCGGACAGGATGACCGTCAGGAATTTGCGCGGGATATTCTGCGCGGTAGCGATCGCATCGAGGCGCACCGGACCCTGCTGATAATGATCGGCCAGATGCTGCAGGGCACGAATGGTATAGCGGGTCTTCTGCGATAGCATGGTCCGGGCAAGTCAACCGCCCGCAGCGACCAATGTCAACTCAATCGCTCGACTCCACTGGGGAAACGCGCGTGTTCAGGCCCGGATGGTCTCCGGCGCATATTTGCCGAGCAGCTTGTACGCGCGCTGATACCACACGCTTGCCGGATAATTGCGCTCGAGGACGGCGGCCGCCTTCTGCGCCTCCTCGGGAATGCCGAGCGACATATAGGCCTCGACAAGGCGATACAGCGCCTCGGGCGTGTGGCTGGTGGTCTGGTAATTGTCGATCACGTTGCGGAACCGCAGGGTCGCCGCCAGCCACTTGCCGCTACGCTCGTAGACGCGGCCGATCGTCATTTCCTTGCCGGCGAGGTGATCGTTCACCAAGTCGATCTTGAGCTCGGCGTCGGTGGCGTAGCTCGTGCCGGGGTAGCGGCGAGTCACGTCGATCAGGGCCTGCTTGGCCTGCTGCGTGATCTTCTGGTCCCGGCTGACGTCGCTGATCTGCTCGTAATAGCAAACCGCGATGAGGTAATAGGCATAGGGCGCATCCTTGTTGCCGGGATGGATCGACAGGAAGCGCTGAGCGGATTGGATCGCCTTGGTATAATCGCGCGCCACGTAATAGCTGAAGGCGCTCATCAGCTGCGCGCGGCGCGCCCAGGGAGAATAGGGATGCTGCCGCTCGACCTCGTCGAACAGCGCGGCCGCCTGCTTGGTCTGGCCCCGCTTCAGCCGGTCCTGCGCCGCGGAATAGAGCGTGTCCACGTCGCGGGCGACGTACGCCGTGTCCTTCTTGCCGCCGCCGCGCCCGGCGCAACCGGAAGTCAGGATCATCGCCCCTGTGGCGGCAGCAAGCAGGGCGGTCTTCAGTCGCGAACGGTCGAGCATGGCGGGGTCTATAGCCAGCGCTTGGCTGAACGCCAAGTGAAGTTGCGGAAGGGTGTGCACAGCCGCGCCGCGACATCCGCAAGTCGGGCTATCGCGCGGTCTTCCTTCTCAAGGGACCTTCGATGCGAAAGGAGGCATCTTCACCAGCAATCAACCGGTCCGCGCTACAGGCGAGGCCATGGCATCGGATCAACCTTGCGGCGCTTCGCCCGTCCATGCAGCGAGAGACCGCGCGCGCATCATCACGCGGTTCGCGGGATCGGTGCTTGCCGCCCTGGGTCTCGTGCTGGTGTTGCACCATCTGGCCGAGTTCGTCGGGGTGTTGCGGGAGGGCGTCGGCCGGGCGGCGCTCACTCTCGACTTTCGCACTTACATGTGCGGCAGCGCCGATCTCGTGCACCCCTACGACATCTGCCACAATGGCGAGTTCGTGAGCGGTTTCGTCTATCCGCCACCGTCGCTGATCTATTTCCACGGGCTATCCAGGCTGCCGATCGATGCGGCGTTCCTCGTTCATACCTCGGTGAGCATGGCGGCGCTTGCATGGGCCTGCGTGCTCATGGCCAAGCTGCTGCCGGTCTCGCGCCGCAGCGCTTGGTGCGCACTCATCGCCGGCGTCGGCATCGCTCCGATCGGAACCTGCCTTGCCGCCGGCCAAGTCAACATCCTGCTGATGGCAAGCGCCGTGGCAGGCGTCGCCTACGCTTCGCGAGCGGCGCCCGGACGCGCGGGACTGGCGATCGCGCTGGGCTTCTGGCTCAAGATCTATCCCGCACTGGTGCCGGCCCTGTTCCTCACGCGCGGCAAGCATGCGGCGGTGATCGCGACAGTCGCGGCGACGATCCTCATCGGCCTGGCCGGTCTCGCCTGGGCCTCGCCGATGCTCTATCGGCAGTACTTCCTCGAGTTGCTACCCGTCGCCCAGGGCTACACGATGCCTGGCGTGGCCTATTCGATCGCCGGCGTGGCCGCGCATATCGCAGCGGGAGGGGGCGCGCCCATCCAGCACTTCGTGCCGATCCCTCCCGCGATCCAGTGGCTCTCCAAGGCGGCGCTTGCCGGTGGCATCGTGGCGGCGATGGCGCACCAGCGGCTCACGCAAGACCGGCAACCGCTCGACAGCCTCAACGTGCTGCTGTGCGCCGCGCTCGTCGCGGCTCCCAACGCCTGGAGCTATCACTATGCGATGATCCTGCCGGTGATCGTGGCCGCCCTGGCCCGCGAGTTCGAGCGGCCCACCCTGGCGCTCCCGCTGGTGATCGCCTGCTGGCTTGCCCTCGTCGTTCCGGGCTGGACCGACGCGCCCTCACCCATCGCCTCGCGGCCGATCCTCAACGTGCCATTCCGAGAGCGCTACGCTCTGGTCGCCTTGGCGCTGATGCTGCTCACCCTCACCCGCGTCATCGGCGGAACGCGCGCTTCTCAGCTGAAAGGCGCTGGTGGTCAGTCGCCTTGCAGACACCCTGACCCGGTCGACGTGGCCGCCGCCTAGAACAATGTGGAGAGAGCGTGGATGATGCCGATGGTGCCTCTTGCCGCAGTGAGCAGGATTGCCAGACCGCCGACCGCAACGAGGGCGCGCTCCAGCGTCGTGTAAATGCGGGGATGTCCGAGCCTTGCCGAAGGGTGTTCGGAAGGGCGGTAGCTTGCCGAGGCATCGCGACCAGGGACCGTAGAATCCTGGTTCGTCTGCGATGCCGCCATCTGTTCCAGATGTCGCCGGTACAAGCGAGCGAGTTCGGCTCTCGGCTTCGGGCCGGCACGTGCGCGCACCGCCTCTATTCGCTGATTGACGGCACTTTGACTAATCGAAAGGTCTGCCGCAATCTCTTTACTCGTTCGGTGATCGGCGAGAAGCGCCAATACTTCAAGTTGCTTGGCCGTAAGCTCAGAAAAAATGTTCGTTAAAAACGGATCGTCGCCCGAACGACGCTGCCCAGCATCCGTCATCTACGTCGTAGCCCCCTCGCGCCCATGCAAAAGCCAGCGCTAATGCCCTGTTCACTATGGGTTAACTATTCCTGCTCTTGGAAACACAATCAAGCTTAAAATGATCATAGCTCATCATTTTAGATTTCGCGGACCCATTAGCTTCCAAGAATAGACTCAGCTTGTACAAACCTCGTCTTCTCCGCTGGGTGGCTATCAACGATGCGCTACGGCTGAATTCGCGACGAGGTGTGGCGAAAATCTTTATTTACGAGCGTGTTAACGCCAATCGAGGTGCGCCCTCCGACGTCGGCCTGCTCTCGATGATTTGAGTTCTGGCCTGACGAAAGGCGTATTCTGCCCTGGCCCGGCAATGCAGGCCGCCTCTACCGCACCCATTATTACATTCAGGCGGGTTGAGCATCAAGCAATGACTTCGGGATGCCGTACAAGGTAGTGCGCTGCCGCAGCGGCCTGCCCGCGGCAGTAGCAGCGGCGCGCAAGTCGTCCACGCTCAGTTCCTGGCCGTGCTCGGCGCCCGCGGCGCGGCTGATGCTCTCGTTCATGAGCACGCCGCCCAGGTCGTTGGCCCCGGCAGCGAGCACGGCCGCCGCGCCCTCGACGCCGAGCTTGACCCACGAGCACTGGATCGAGCCGATGCTGCCATGAAGCGCGATCCGGGCGACCGCGTGCATCATCACCGCCTCGCGCCAAGTCGGTCCCTTGCGGCTCTGCCCCTTCCGGTAGAACGGGGCTTCCATGTGGACCAGCGGCAGCGGCACGAACTCGGTGAAGCCGCCGGTCTCGTCCTGCTGCCGGCGCAGCGCCAGCAAGTGGCGCGCCCAATGTTCCGTCCGTTCCAGATGGCCGAACATGATCGTCGATGTCGTCGGCAGGCCGACCCGGTGCGCGGCGCCGACCACATCGAGCCATTCGCGCGTCGTAAGCTTGTCCGGGCAGATCTGCGCGCGAATGTCGTCGGCCAGGATCTCGGCCGCGGTGCCCGGCAGAGAGCCCAAGCCGGCATCCTTGAGTGTTCGCAGGTAATCGATGACCGGCATGCCCAGCGTGCGCGCGCCCTGACTGACTTCGAGCGGCGAGAAGGCGTGAACGTGGAGGTCGGGGCAAGCCTGCTTCACCGCGCGCAAAATCGAAAGGTAAGTATCGCCCGTGTAGCTGGGATGGATGCCGCCCTGGAGGCACACTTCGGTCGCCCCGCGCTCAACCGCTTCGCGCGCCTGGCCCGCGATCTCCTGAAGATCGAGATTGTAGGGCTTGTCGCGAAGCCCCGCCTTGCTGCTGGTCTTCGAGAAGGCGCAGAACGAGCAGGCGTGGGTGCAGATGTTGGTGTAGTTGATGTTGCGGTTGACGACGTGCGTCACCGCCTCGCCGCTCACCTCGCGGCGAAGGGCGTCGGCCGCTTCCACCACGGCCTTCGCCGCCGCCCCTCGCGTGGCGAACAGTGCGACGATCTCGGCCTCGCTGAGCGCCGACCCGCTCGCGGCGCGGTCGAGGATACGATGGAGTTGCGCCGCGACCGGCCCTTCGTGGCAGCCGCCGAGCGGCGCCGACGGCGAACCGGGCGCATGCTCGGCCAGACCCGGGCTCCAGCGGCTGTCGCGCGCCAGCCCCTCGCTGTCCGAGAGCTTGAGCACAGCCGGACGGATCGCCGGATCGAGCCATGCTCGGTCGTCGGCCGCCACGAAGCGCGGATACACAGTGAGGCGCTCGACCAGCGGCAATCCGGCTCGGGCGCAGACTTCGGCGAGGCGCTCAACCTCGGGCCAGGGTGCCTCGGGATTGACATGGTCGAGCGTGACCGGCGAGATGCCGCCCCAGTCATCGATGCCGCAATCGATCAACTCGCACAGGCGCTCGTCGTTGAGGTTGGGCGGGGCCTGCACCGACACGTCGTCGGGCATGACGATCCGCGCTGCCGCGACCGCGCGCAGGAAGTCCGCCTCGCTCGCCTCGGGCGCCTCGGCCATCTTCGTGCCGGGCTTGGGGCAGAAGTTCTGGACGATCACTTCCTGCAAATGCCCGTGCTCGGCATGAAGGTCGCGCAAGGCAAGGAGTGCCTCGATTCGATCCGGCGCCGTCTCGCCGATGCCGATCAGGATGCCGCTGGTCATCGGCACACGTGCCCTGCCCGCCGCCGCCAGCGAGGCGAGACGGACCGCCGGCACCTTGTCAGGTGAGCCGTAGTGGCAGGCGCCCTTCTCCAGCAGGCGCTCGGACGTGCTTTCCAGCATGAGCCCGCCCGAGGCCATCGCCGGCCGCAGCATCCGCCAGTCTTCCTCCGCGATCACGCCGGCGTTGACGTGCGGCAGCAGCCCGGTTTCGCACAGGACGAGCGCGGCGCAATGCCGCACGTAGTCGATCGTGCGCGCGAAACCCCGCTCGGCGAGCCACTCGCGCGCCGTGGCGTAGCGCCGCTCCGGCGCGTCGCCCAGCGTGAACAGCGCTTCCTTGCACCCCGCCGCTGCGCCGGCCCGGGCGATGTCCAGCACTTGCTCGGGCGAGAGGTAGGGCGCTTCGAGCCGCGAAGGTGTCGTCGCGAACGTGCAGTAGTGGCACACGTCGGCGCAGAGCCGGGTCAGCGGGATGAAGACCTTGGGCGAATAGGTCATCCGCGCCGGCCCTCTCCCGTCACGCCGCGCCCGCACCTCGTCCTGCAAGGCGGCGAGCGGTGCGTTCAGGAGTCGGTCCATCAATGCACGGTCAGCGGGTGCCATAGTCGTCCAGTTCGTAGGAGGCGGCCGACAGTGCCACGCGCGCGAGCCGCTGCCGATCGGCTGCATCGCGCATGACTGTCGGAGCGATGGTGACCGAAACCCCCAGGGCCCGCAACTCCGCTGCGTCCGACGCATCCGCCTCGTCGATGATCAGATGATCTGCCAGGCCTTCGTAGTGCTTCGCGATCGCGACATTGCTCACCTCGGCGCCGAGTTCCCCGAGCAATTTGGTAAGCGGCCCCTTGAGAGCCTTGCCGCCGACGAGCGGCGAGACGACGACCACGGGTATGTTCCGGGATTGGAGCGCCTCGCGAACGCCGTCCACCGCCAGGATAGGATCGACGCTGAGGTACGGGTTCGAAGGGCAGACGATGATGGCCCCGAGATCGGACCGTGCGAGCGCCTCGGCAAACGCGGGGGCCGGCGCCGCACCCGGTACGCCGCGAAAGTGGATGGCGCGCGCTACCGGGCGGCATTGCTCGCGCACGAAGTAGTGCTGGAAGTCGAGCATGCCGTCCACGGTCTCGACTTGGGTGCGCACCGGCGCATCGCTCATCGGCACGATCGCGTGCGCAATGCCCAGCGCCTGCGTCAGCCGTGCCGTCACGTGCGACAGCGTGTCCCCGGCGCGCAATCGGTGCGAGCGGGCGATGTGCATGCCGAGATCGCGGTCGCCAAGATTGAACCAGTCCGCCTCGCCCAGCGCGCGCAGGCTGGACATCGCCTGCCAGGTCTCGCCGGCCATGCCCCAGCCCCGCTCGGTGTCGTTGAGCCCGGCCATGGCGTAGGCGACGGAATCGATGTCGGGGCAGATCGTCAGGCCCAGGTGTTCGAAATCGTCGCCGGTGTTGACCACGATCGTGAGGTCGCCCGGAGGCAGGACCGCGCCGAGGCCCGTGGCGAGTTTGGCGCCGCCGACGCCGCCCGACAGCGCCAGGACGTGCCGGCGCCTCACCGGAACATGTCCTGCGCGATGGGTCGTATCCCGCTGGCAGCGCCCGGCCCGTCCTCGCTCGTCACCCAACGCTCGCACCCGCGCACCAGCGCAGCGGGCGTGCCCTCGTCCGCTTCGCCCATCGCCAGCGTGGCGAATGCGGCGACCGCGTCGGCCACGGCGACCTGGGTCGCCTGCAGCAAGCGGCCGAACAAGTCGCGGCCGGTGCCGCGCTGGTCCTCGACAACCGTCAGGCCCGCACAGCCGATCGCGGTTCCCACCGTGCCGATCCGCCACGCCCGGCCCATGCTGTCGGCGATCACGACGGCCGGACGCACACCGGTGACGGTTGCGATGGCCTTGCGGATGGCGCGCGCCGACGCATCGGGATCATGCGGCCAGAGTAGCACCCTACCCCGGTCGGCGCCGGCCACGTTGGATGCATCGATCCCGGCATTGGCGAGCACGTGTCCGGTACGATGGCGCGCGATGATGGCGGCGGGCGCGGCCCGCAGGATCTCGCTGCTCTCGTCGAGGATCAGGTGCACCATCGCGGCCTCGCGCCGCGTTTCCTCAGCGATGCACAGCGCCTCCTCGCCCGGCTTCACCGAAGCCAGTGCAACGGTGCGCCCTTCGCTCTTGGAGACGATCTTCTGCGCCAGCACGATCACGTCGCCTGCCGCAAGCGCTTCGCCCTGGCGGGCGATCGCGGCGCGCAGTTCGGCGACGAGGTCCGTGCCCTCATCGACCAAGGGCATACCTTGCAAGGGAATGGCGCGAATGCCGTTCATGCGTCCTGGTTATCCCTCGCCGGGCCTGGCGTCGGTGCGAAGCTCCGGGGGGAGCGGCCTTTCGTCGGTTGATTTCATGTGAGCGCTATCGGCAATGCAGGATCTGATGCAACACGCGAACGCGACGGGAGATGCACACACCATGGCAAAGATCGCGGTCATCGGCGGAACGGGCGCCTTGGGCAAGGGGATCGCCCGCAGGCTGATAAAGGCCGGGCACGCGGTGACGATCGGCTCGCGCTCGGCCGAAAAGGCGCAAGCCACCGCCCAGGCGCTCGGCGCCGCCGGTTATGCCGCGAACGGCGATGCCGCGAAGGACAAGGACATCGTGATCGTCACCGTGCCGCATGCCTCCCAGGCCGACACGCTGGCGCAGATCAAGGACTCGCTCGGCGGCGCGATCGTCGTCGATACGACCGTGCCGCTGGTGCCGCCCAAGGTCATGCGGGTGCAGTTGCCGAGCGAGGGCAGCGCCGCGCAGCAGGCGCAGGCGGTCCTGGGGACCGAGACCCGCCTCGTGAGCGCGTTCCACAACGTCTCGGCGCACCACCTAGACAGCGATCACGCGATCGACTGCGACGTGCTGGTGTTCTCGGACGACATCGAGGCGCGCAAGACGATCGTGGAACTGTGCCGGGACATGGGCCTGCGCGGACTTGCCGGCGGCGCGCTCGCCAACTCCGCGGCGGCCGAGGCGCTGACCTCAATCCTGATCTACATGAACAAGACCTACAAGGCGGACGGGGCCGGCATCCGCTTCACCAATCTCACTCAGGCGCCTCCGATCCCGTGAGCGCGCCGGCGTCCTGTTGGGCGATCATCCCGGTCAAGGCGCCCGGCCAGGGCAAGTCGCGCCTCGCCGAAGTGCTGAGCCCGGCCGAGCGCGCCGCGCTGGTTGCGGCGATGCTCGCGCGGGTCGTCGAGGCGGCGAGAGGCTGCCCCGCGATCGCGCAGGTGGCTCTGGTGAGCCCCTCCGATCATGGCTTCACCGGCCGGGTCACGCTTCTCTCCGATGCCGCCGGCACGCTCAACGGCGCACTCGTGGAGGCGGTCGCCGCCTTGCGGGACGCGCCGGCCGAGCGCCTGCTCGTGATCGCGGCGGACCTTCCGGAGATCGATGCGCGCGATGTCGCGATGCTCGCGAGTGCCGCAGACGCCAGTATCGCCATCGCGCCCGATCGGCACGGCAACGGCACCAACGCGCTTTCGCTGCCGTGGGCGGCCGCCGCTCGCTTTCGCTTCGCGTTCGGACCCGGCAGTCACGCGCGGCACCGCGCCGAGGCCGATCGGCTTGGCTTTGCCGTCGAGACCATCCTGAGCGCGGGTCTGGAAAACGATGTGGACGTGCCCGCCGATCTGGCGGACGCTCGAAGCGCTCTTACGCGGTAGCGGTCAGCCTCGCGCCGCGGCGATCGCCTGATCGAAGGCGCGCACCGCCGCCGCCTCGTCGCCACCCCACACCGCACCGCTGACCGCCAGGAAATCAGCGCCGGCCCGCACCAGCGGCGCGCAGTTCTCGGGCGTGATGCCGCCGATGGCGACGCAGGGCAGCTCGAACAGCGTCTGCCACCAGGTCAGCAGATCAGGTTCGGCGCGGTGCTTTACGTCCTTCGTCGTGGTGGGGAAGAACGCGCCGAAGGCGACGTAGTCCGCGCCTGCCTCGCCCGCTTCCATCGCCAGGTGACGGCTGTCATGGCAAGTGACGCCAATCTGCGCGTTGCGACCCAGCGTCTTGCGCGCCTCGACCGGATCACCATCCTCCTGCCCCAAGTGCACGCCATCGGCCCCGAGGCGCTTGGCCAGGCTGATCGAATCGTTGACGATGAAGGCCACGTCCCGGGCCGCGCAGATCTCCTGCAACGGCTCGGCCAGGCGCGCGGCTTCGTGCTGGTCGAGGTCCTTCACGCGGTACTGGAACGCGGCGACCGGTGCCGCATCGAGCGCGCGGGCGAGCCGTTCGGGAAAGGCGCCGCCGACGTCGAGCGGCGAGATCAGGTAGAGCCCGCACTCGGGCGGCAGGTCTTCATCGGACATGGCGGGCCTCTAGATCGTCTCGCCGTGTACGCCAAGCGTTCGGCGAGGGTTCAGGCGCATGCCCGTCTAAGCGAGCGATGAAGCTGCCCCTCCTGCTCTGCGCCCTCGCCCTGCCCCTGGCCGCTTGCACGCCCGCGAACCCGCCGGTTTCCGCGCCACCGCCCGGGCAGGCCGACGATCTGGTCCGCGCCGCGATCGGCGAGACGGTCAGCGTCGGCGGCCCGAAGGTCACGCCGCTAGCGGTGCTGGAGGACAGCCGTTGCCCGATGAATGCCCGCTGCGTCTGGGCCGGGCGGGTACGGCTGAGCGTGCGGGTGAAGCTGGGCAGCGGAACCGGGACGCGCGAGTTGGTTCAGGGTCAGCCAGTGCCGGTGGCCGACGGCACGCTGGAACTGGTGGAAGTTCAGCCGGACAAGCTTGCGGGCGGCGAGACACCGCCGATCAAGCGGGGTGACTACCGCTTCGGCTTTCGGTTCCGGGGCGGCCTCTGAGCGGTTGTTCTCAGATTGTTCTTGACATAGAGAGCCATAATGGTTAGTAAGGGCGGGTAAGCTTGCTCTTTCTCATCGTTAGTATTTTCTCATGCGCTCAGGCTGTGATCACCACGCCTGCCGCCGCCATCCGCGCGTCGAACGCCGCCGGGTCGTCGATGCGGATGGCGATGTGCCGGGTAGCACGGCGGTCTGGCAGAGGCGTGCGCAGCTCGATCAGCCGGTTGGGGTAGGCGATCGGCACCAGGTTGCGCGTGGTTCGCGCCTTGAGCAGATCGGCCCGAATGCCCGCGCGGATGCAGCCGATGGCTTCGAGCGGAACGTCGACGTGGAGCAGCGAGCCCATGTGAAGCCGCAGCCGCGATGCGTCGAGCTCGTGCGGGCGACGCTTCCAGCTCAGCAGCCAGCGCACGAGCCAGACAATCGAGAGCAACGTGACGGCGCTCAGCGGCCAGGCGAGTGCCGGCCACTTCACCGCGACGAACAAGTGAACGGCCAGCAGTTCCATGCAGGCCAGGGTTACGAAGACCCACAGCATCGGCACGACCCCGCGATGGTTCGCGAAGGTCGCAACCGGTGCCTTGGTCATCGCATCAGGCCGCGGCGGCAGCCTCGATCTTCTGGGTCGAACCCTTATAGATCTCGTCGATCGCGCCGCCCAGCGATGCGTCGAACTCGGCATCGCTCATCTGGAAGCGCAGATCCTGCAGCAGCGCACGGCTGAAGCTGGCGATGATGCCCTTGTTCTTCGACAGCTCGACGCAGGCCTCCGGACGCTCGTAACCACCCGAAAGCGCGACGACGCGAAGCACCTTGGGATGATCGACCAGCGGGTCGAACGTGCCCGGCTTCACCGGCAGCGACAGCTTGAGCATGACCTGCACGCCCTCGGGCAGCGCATCGAGGCCCTTGAGGAGTTCCTGGAGCAGGATCGCGTCGCACTCGGCGCGGGTCTCGCTCTTGATGTTGATCTCGGGCTCGAGCATCGGCATCATCCCGTGGCTGAGCACCTGGTTGCCCACCTCGAACTGCTGCTTCACGATCGCCGCGATGCCTTCCTCGTTGGCCGAGTTGATCACCGAGCGCTCCTTGGTGCCGTAGACGCCGAGCGCCTTCGAACGCTCCAGCAGGGCGTCGAGTTCGGGCATGGGCTTCATCAGCTGCACGCCGTTGACCTCGTCCTCCAGGCCCTTGTCGATCTTGATGAAGGGGACCACGCCCTTGGCGATCAGCGCCTGCGGGGTGGGCACGCCGTTGACGGTGCCGTCCATCGTGCGCTCGAATAGGATCGCGCCGATGACCTTGTCCCCGGTGAACGCGGGCGAGGAGATGATGCGGCTGCGCATGTCGTGGATCAGGCCGTACATGCCCGCCTCGTCGCTCCACGCGCCTTCCTCGATGCCGTAGCCCTTGAGCGCCTTGGGCGTCGAACCGCCGCTCTGGTCGAGTGCGGCGATGAAGCCTTTGCCGGCGGCCATCTTGGCAGTCATGTCGGAGGTGTTCATGAAGTTCCCCTGTTGATCTTGGACGTGGTTGGTTCGGACGACTTAGCTGTGGACGTGTGCTTTCTTTCTAACTTCCGCCGGGTTCTTTCGCAACTGCGGTATAAATCCGTTTAAGCGGATCATGCGCCGAGCGGCCGGACGCGCCGCTCGCTTCGGCGCAGCATAGCCGTGAGGCGGCGGCGCAGCGGCAGGTCGTACCAGCGCACGGCGGCCGCGGCGGCGGTGAGCATCACTGCCAGGAACAGCGCGGCGGCCGGCAAGGGCGACAGGCCGAGCTGCGCCACCGCCGCACGCATCGGCTCGATGAAGGACCAGTGCACCGCGTAGAGCGCATAGGACACCTCTCCGGCGAAGGCGGCAATCGGCGCGGCGATGGACACCGGCTCGCACCGGGTGCCCAGGAACACGAGCGCGGGCGAGAGGACGAGGATCACCAGCAGATCGTACCGCGCGGTCCAGGCGGACGGCACCGGAGCCGCCAACAGGATGCCGATGGCGGCGATGCAGGCGACGCCCAGCCAGTTGGCCTTGCGCAAGTGCCCTTCCGGCAGCGATGCGATGATCGCGCCGAAGGTGAAGGAATAGGCAGTTCGCATCAGGGCGATGTCGTACTCGTGCCACAAGGCGCCGATGTTGCCCGATCCGTGGTCGAGCATGATCGGTACGAGCCCGACGGCGGCGAGGAGGCAGATTCCGGCAAGCGCGAAGCGCGGCAGGCGGAACAGCAGCGCGACGAGCGCGAAGCTGGCGACGATCTCGAAGAACAGGGACCAGGACGGCACGTTCAGCGGGTAGAGCGGCAGGTCCACCGGCGAGGGGAGCATCGCCCCGTTGAACAGGATCGTCGTGGCCAGGGCGGAGCCCGACATCGCCTTGTCGTCGCCCACGGCGATCTGCTGGAGCGCGAGAGCGACACCGAGCATGAGCCCCAGCATGAACAACGGGTAGAGCCGCGCCAGGCGCTGCAGCATGAACCGCCCGATACCCAGTCCCTCGCGCAGACGCGGCAGGTAGCTGCGGTAGAGGACGAAACCCGAAAGGACGAAGAAGAAGTCCACCGCCAGGTAGCCGTGCGGCACCAGATAGATGTCGAAGTGGAACAAGGCGACCGCGATCGCGGCAAGACCACGCATGCCATCAAGCGTAACGTAGCGTGCGGGCGGGTGGCCGTCTCTCGGCAAAGCTTCGGGTAGCGCCTTCATCATCCTGTCGGAGCGTGTTCTGTTCTGGTCATCCTGCAGCGCTTACCCATAGCCGCGATCTTTATGGTGTCGAGCGAAGTTCGCAGAGCCCGCCGTCTTGGGGCTCGGTTCCGGCATGTCCTGCGTTCTCAGCGCACTACGGTACGTTCGGCCCTGGCGGAACCGGTCCCGGAACAAGTCCGGGACGACGGCGTGCCGGACCGTTGGCTCAGGCCTCCAGCGCGGCGACGCCGGGGAGTTCCTTGCCTTCCATCCACTCGAGGAACGCGCCGCCCGCAGTCGAGATGTACGAGAAGTCCTGCGCCACGCCCGCGTGGTTGAGCGCCGCGACGGTGTCGCCACCGCCGGCGACGGAAACCAGCGACCCCTCGCGGGTCAGCGCGGCGGCGGTCTTGGCGAGAGCCACGGTGGCGGCGTCGAACGGCGCCATCTCGAACGCCCCGAGCGGGCCGTTCCACACCAGCGTCTTGCAGGTCTTGAGCACGTCGCCCAGCGCTTCGGCGGCCGAGGGGCCGGCGTCGAGGATCATCTCGTCGGCGGCGACCTCATGGACGTTGCAGGTGCGCAGCGACGGCGGGTTGGCGGCGAATTCCTTCGACACGACCACTTCGTAAGGCAAGTGCACGGTGCAGCCGGCCTTGTCGGCGGTCTCGAGGATTTCGTTGGCGGTGCCGGTCAGGTCATGCTCGCAAAGCGACTTGCCCACGTCCACGCCCTTGGCGGCGAGGAAGGTGTTGGCCATGCCGCCGCCGATGATCAGGTGGTCGACCTGGGTGACGAGGTGCTTGAGCACGTCGAGCTTGGACGACACCTTCGCCCCGCCGACCACTGCCGCGACCGGCTTCTCCGGGGTGCCGAGCGCCTTGTCGAGCGCCTTCAACTCGGCCTCCATCGAGCGGCCGGCGTAGGCGGGAAGCACCCGGGCGAGACCCTCGGTGGTGGCGTGTGCGCGGTGCGCGGCGGAGAAGGCGTCGTTGACGTAGAAGTCGGCGTTCGCCGCGATCGCCTTGGCCAGTTCGGGGTCGTTCTTCTCCTCGCCCTTCCAGAAGCGGGTGTTTTCCAGGATAGCGATATCGCCTGCGCGCAGGATGCCGACCGCCTGCTCGACCACCGGGCCAGCGATCTCGGGCACGAACATCACTTCCTTGCCGAGCACTTTCTCGACCGCACCGACCACCATCGAGAGCGACTGGGTCGAGACGCGCTCGCCCTTGGGGCGGCCGAAGTGGGCGAGGAGGAGCACCTTGGCGCCCTTGTTCGCCAGTTCCAGCACGGTCGGCACCGCGGCCTGGATGCGGGTGTCGTCGGTGACGGCACCGTCCTGCATCGGCAGGTTGAGGTCGACGCGGACCAGCGCGACTTTGCCATTCACATCACCAAGATCGTCCAGGGTCTTGAAAGCGCTCATCTTTCGATCCTTATTTCGTCACCCACGGCGATCTCGCCGTCTGTCAGAACCTTGCCCAGGAAACCGGCGCGCCAGTCCGGCAGCAGCGCGGCCTTCAGGCCGGGATGCACTTCCTCCATGCGGCTGCAGGGATCGCACTCCTGCGTGATCTCGATCCGCAAGCTCGTACCGATCGCCAGGATCGTACCCGTCTCGCGCGGGAGGCGCAGGCCTTCGATCAGCAGGTTGGCGCGGCGGGCATGCCAGGGGAGCATTTCGTCGGCGTGGACGCCAAGCTCGGCCATTGCCGCCGCCCAGCAATCCGCCTCGATCAGCGAGACTTGCCGGCGACCCTTGCCGCCGGGCTTGACCGCTCCCCGGAAGTCGCCCTGCAGGCCGCTCGCCACGGAGACGCTGACGTGGTCGATCGGCTCGATGGGGCCGCGCGGCCGTGCGTGCCGCGCGATCCCGCCCAATCGTCCCGTCTGCGTCATCCGTGGCCCGTGCGGCTTAGAGCAGCGGCTTAGAGCAGGCCGCCCATCACGCCAGCCGTGTCGACCATGCGGTTGGAGAAACCCCACTCGTTGTCGTACCACGAGAGCACGCGCACCAGCTTGCCTTCGAGCACCGCGGTCTCGAGGCTGTCGATGGTCGACGAGTGCGCGTCGTGGTTGAAGTCGATCGAAACCAGCGGCTCGTCGGTGAAAGCGAGCACGCCCTTGAGCTCGCCCTCGGCCGCTTCCTTGAGCAGCGCGTTGACTTCCTCGGCGGTGGTGTCGCGCTTGGGCTGGAAGGTCAGGTCGACGACCGAGACGTTCGGGGTCGGCACGCGGATCGACGAACCGTCGAGCTTGCCCTTGAGGTCGGGCAGGACGAGCCCGACGGCGACGGCGGCGCCGGTGCTGGTCGGGATCATGTTCATCGCCGCGGCGCGGGCGCGGCGCGGGTCGGAGTGGATCTGGTCCAGAATCTTCTGGTCGTTGGTGTACGAGTGGATCGTGGTCATCAGGCCGCGCTCGATGCCGATCTTCTCGTGCAGGACCTTGGCCATCGGCGCGAGGCAGTTGGTGGTGCACGACGCGTTGGAGACGACCACGTGCTCGGCGGTGAGCTTGTCGTGGTTGACGCCGTAGACGACCGTCAGGTCGACGTTCTTGGCGGGCGCCGAGATCAGGACGCGCTTGGCTCCGGCGTCGATGTGCTTGGAGGCCGAGGCCTTGTCGGTGAAGAAGCCGGTGCACTCGAGCGCGATGTCGATGCCGTTGGCGGCGTGCGGCAGGTTCGCGGGATCGCGCTCGGCAGTCACCTTGATGCGCTTGCCGTTGACGACCAGGTCGTCGCCGTCGACTTCGACGGTGCCTTCGAAGGCGCCGTGGACCGAGTCACGCTTGAACAGGAGGGCGTTCGCCTTGGCGCTCGCGAGGTCGTTGATCGAAACGAGTTCGAGGTCGTGGTCGGTCCGCTCGAGAATTGCGCGAGCGACGTTGCGCCCGATACGTCCGAAACCGTTGATCGCAACCTTGGTCGCCATGAAGAAAGTCCTCCTTACGTGCTGAGCTTGTCCAGAATCTTGGGTACGATGGAATCCGCGGTGAAGCCAAAGCGCGCGAACAGGTCCTTGGCGGGAGCCGAGGCGCCGAACCGGTCGAGCCCGATGTTGAGGCCGCGCGCCATCGTATAGCGCTCCCAGCCCAGCGTCACGCCCGCCTCGATCGAGACTCGCAGGATCTGCGAAGGATCGACGTCGGGCAGCAGCTCGCGCTTGTAGGCTTCGTCCTGCGCCTCGAACAGTTCCATGCACGGCATCGAGATCACGTCGGCGCCGATGTTCTGCGCTTCGAGCTTCTCGGCAACCTCGACGGCGATCTGCACCTCGGAACCGGTGGCGATCAGGATCACCTTGCGGTCGGCCTTGGCGCTGCGCAGGCGATAGGCGCCGCGCGCGGTCGGCAGCTCGACGCCGGGGTTCGGCCCATGGCGAAGCTGCGGCAGGTTCTGGCGCGACAGCGCGAGCACCGAAGGCGTGTTCGGGCTGTCGAGCGCGATCTGCCAGGCCTCGGCGGTCTCGATCGCATCGGCCGGGCGGAACACGTTGAGGTTGGGGATCAGCCGCAGCGACATGACCTGCTCGATCGGCTGGTGCGTCGGGCCGTCCTCGCCCAGCCCGATCGAATCGTGCGTCAGCACATAGACGACCCGCGTCTGCTGCAGCGCCGAGAGACGGATCGCGTTGCGGCAATAGTCGGAGAAGATCAGGAAGGTGCCGCCGTAGGGGATCACACCCCCGTGCAGCGCCATGCCGTTCATCGCGGCGGCCATGCCGAACTCGCGGATGCCGTAGTAGACGTAGCGGCCGGCATAGTCCTCAGGCGTGAGCGGCGCCTGGTTCTTGGCCTTGGTGTTGTTCGAACCGGTCAGGTCGGCCGAGCCGCCGATCAGGTCGGGGATCGCCGGCACCAGCACGTTGAGCGCGTTCTCGCTCGCCTTGCGGGTCGCGACATTGGCATCGCCATCGAGCCAAGCCGAAAGAGCGGCGGCCGCTTCGGCGGTATCGGGCAGATCGCCGGCCATCCGCCGCTGGAATTCGGCGCCCTGCTCGTCCGAGGCGAGGCGCTGCTCCCACTCCTCGCGGGCCGCGGCGCCGCGTGCGCCCAGTTCGCGCCAGTCGGCGAGAACATCCTGCGGGATCACGAAAGGCTCCGCGCTCCAGCCCAGAACCTGGCGAGCGGCGGCGATCTCGTCGGCACCGAGCGGCGCGCCATGCACGTCGTGGCCGCCCTGCTTGTTCGGCGCGCCCTTGCCGATGACCGTGCGGCAGGCGACCAGCGAGGGCTTGTCCGACAGCGCCGCTTCGCCGAGCGCGCGCTCGATGTCGGCATAGTCGTGGCCGTCGCATTCGAACACGTCCCAGCCAGAGGCCTTGTAGCGCGCCGGAATGACCTCGGTCGTCGAGAGAGAGGTGTCGCCGTCGATGGTGATGCGATTGTCGTCCCACAGCACCTTGAGGCGGCCCAGCTTCAGCGTGCCGGCCAGGCCGATCGCCTCGTGGTTGATGCCTTCCATCAGGCACCCGTCACCCGCGATCACCCAGGTCTTGTGGTCGACCAGATCGTCTCCGAACGTCGCGTTCAGGTGCCGCTCCGCGATCGCCATGCCGACCGCCATGGCGAGGCCCTGGCCCAGCGGGCCGGTGGTGCACTCGACGCCCGGGATCAGGAAGTTCTCGGGGTGGCCCGCGCAGACCGACCCGAGCTGGCGGAAGTTGCGGATGTCCTCGATCGTCGGGCTATCGTGGCCCGTCAGGTGAAGGAGCGAATAGATGAGCATCGACCCGTGGCCGGCGGACAGCACGAAGCGGTCGCGGTCCGCCCAGTCCGGACGCAAGGGATCGAAGCGCAGGAACTTGGCGAAGAGCACGGTCGCAACGTCGGCCATGCCCATGGGCATGCCGGGGTGGCCCGAGTTCGCGGCCTGCACCGCATCCATCGACAGCGCACGGATGGCATTCGCCATCGGCGCGAAGCGGGTGGGGTCGGTGCTCATGAAAGTACTCCGCGCAAGGTGCGCCGCGTGGCGTCGATTCGATTGGCGGCCTCTTCGCGGCTGCACACTGTTCCGTCAAGTTTTGCTCCCGACCACGGGACGACCGACTGACGTCACCGCCGCGTTCATTCACAGCTTTTCTTTGCAATTCGGTTGCATCCCCCTGGATCGGAGATAGCGAAGCAGAATGGATGAGGGCTCCCTCCTCGCATCGCTGGACCGCATGGAATTCGCGCTGGACCGGCTGGAGCGATCGCTCGAGGCGCCCGGCCTGGCGCGAGACGCCGATCTCGAAAGGCGACACGAGCAGCTCAAGCTGTCGGTTGCCGACGCGATCGCCCGGATCGACGAATTGCTTGAGCCGGACGAGACGTCCGACGAGACCGCGCCGTGAGCAACGTCACGCTGACGATCGGCGGCCGCAGCTATCGCGTCGCCTGTGCCGACGGGCAGGAAGCGCATGTCGCCGCTCTGGGCGCAATGGTGGACGAGGCGGTGGCGGCCAGCGGCGGCACGCGCACGAACAACGAAGTGCAGACACTGCTCTTCGCCGCGCTGATGCTGGCCGACGACCTGCACGAGGCGCGCAGCCGGGAAAGCGGGACGGACGCGGCACTGTCGCCGCAAGTCGCCGAAAGGCTGGACAACATCGCCGCGCGCATCGAAGCCTTGGCGCAACGCCTTGAGCAGACGGCCACGAACGCCTAGATAGGTCGGCGACGGGTTCTGCCCGGCACGAGCCGTTCGAACATCCCTGAGGCTATAAGCAAATCCACGGGGGCTGTCCCTGGTCGGACCTTGGTCCGGCACATATGGTCCCCACCTGACGTTGAGGCGTCAGAGGAGTTCTAGGAAACGACCCATGGTGGACCCGTCACCCCCCACCGACACCGCCGGAAGCCTGGCCGACCTCAAGGCGCAGCTGCGCCGGCGTTATCGTGCCGTCCGCCGCGAGCATGTCGCCGCCTTGCCCCAGAGCATGCGCGCGCTGCTGTTCCTGCGCCCGCCGGCGCCAGTGCTGGATCTGATTCCCGAGGGCGCGCGCGTCGGCCTGTACCATCCGCATCCCAGCGAGGCGCCGACGCTGAGCTATGCGCGCTGGCTTCACGAGAACGGGCGCACCCTCGCCCTGCCCTGGTTCGCCGATCGCGAGGCCGCGATGCAGTTTCGTGCCTGGGCCGATCCTTATGCCGAGGATGAGCTGGAGCTTGGCCCCTTCGCCATCCGCCAGCCCGATGTCACGGCGCCAGAGGTCGTGCCCGACGTGGTGATCATGCCGCTGCTGGCTTTCTCCGCCGATGGCGACCGGCTCGGCCAGGGCGGTGGGCACTACGACCGCTGGTTGGCCGATCATCCGCAGGTCCGCACCATCGGCCTTGCCTGGGACACGCAGCTTGCCGACGATTTGCCGCGCGAGGCACATGATCGCCGCCTCGATGCGATCGTGACGCCCACCCGCTACTACGAAGGAGACCGCTGACGTGCGTGAGGAGCCGACCTGGCGCATTCCCGTGGGCGTGCTTGGCATCGTCGTGGCGCTGGCCGTCTATGGCCTCGTCATCGCCGCCGTGCTGGCGCCGCTGATCGCCGGATGGCCCGCGCTGGCGCAGGCGCCGATCTACCTGGTGCTCGGGATCGTGTGGATCCTGCCGCTGCGCCGCTATCTGATCTGGATGGAAACCGGGCGCTGGGGATGACCGTCCACCCGGGCTCGACCCGGGTCCGGTTCCGTCAGCGACGACCCTCTCCCGTGTAAACCAGCAAGCTCGCAACATCGCGCAACCGGTCCCGGGTCGAGCCCGGGACGACGATGGCGCGTATCGCTGATTTTCAAGGAAAATTCCCCAAGTGGCGCGAGTGACGGGGCTCGAACCCGCGACCTCCGGCGTGACAGGCCGGCGCTCTAACCAACTGAGCTACACCCGCGTTCTGGAACGCTTGTGGGCGTGCACCCCTTGGGGAGCCGCGCCACTAAGGCAGGCAATTGGGGCTGTCAACCGGCCTTTGTCACGGGGATGCAATTTGCTGCCTTCCATCGCTGCGCGCCAAGAAAGTGGCCGCGTTGTTAACCATATCTTGGCGCTTTTCGCCGAGGTTCCTCTCGTTTGGGGCCGATGATCGAACGGGGGTTCGACCGATGAAGACAGTGATCCGCAGCCGCGCCGCCGCCGTTCTCGCGGCCTTGGCGCTCCTTCCGTTCGGGTCGGCGGCGTGGGCGCAGGCGAATGTCGCCACCCAGAGCGCGGTCTTCGTGGAGCGGGTTGGGCCGGACACAAGCCGGCACCTCGAACCGGCCGACCGCCTGACGCGCGGCGACCGGGTGATCACTGTCGTCGACTGGTATCGCACCGGCGGCCAGGGCAGCTTCACCATCACCAACCCCATGCCGCGCGCGGTGAGCTACCAGGCGAGCACGTGGGACGATCAGGACGTGTCGGTCGACGGCGGCCGCACCTGGGGACAACTCGGCGCACTGCGGATCGGCAACCGCTTCGCCACGCCCGAGGACGTCACCCACGTGCGCTGGCGCATTGCCGCCGACCGGCGCAGCAGCGGCAGGATCGCCTACAGCGGCATCGTTCGCTAGGTTCCCTAGAGTTAAGCGGCACCGGCCCACGCCCCCACCCGACCTCCCAACGATAGTACCCTATGGGAGGTCGGGTGGGGGCGTGGACCGGCGCCGAATCGGCTTTAAGCGGACAGACTCTAGCCCGCGAGCAGCACCGCCGGCGCCTCGATCAGCGCCTTGAGCGCTTGTGCGAAACTCGCCGCGTCCCAGCCATCGACGACGCGGTGGTCGCAGCTCATCGAGATGTTCATCAGCTTGCGCTTCTCGACGCGCTCTTGCCCGCTCGCGTCCGTCACGAACATCGGCCGCTCGACAATGCGATTGGGTCCGATGATCGCGACTTCCGGCCGGTTGATCACCGGGGTCGTCGCGACCCCGCCCATGGGGCCGAGCGAGGTGACGGTGATCGTGGAGCCCGAAAGCTCGGCCGACTTGGCCGTGCCCTCGCGCGCCGCTTGCGCGAGCCGGCCGATCTCGGCGGCGAGCTGCCACAAGTTGCGGTCCTGCGCGTCGCGGATCACCGGCACCATGAGGCCCGAGGGCGTCTGCGCGGCGATGCCCAGATGCACCGCGCCGTAGCGGGTCACGACACCCGCTTCGTCGTCGTAGTGCGCGTTCAGCATCGGAAAGCCGGGCAGCACGCGGCAGATCGCGGTGATCAGAAACGGCAGCAGGGTCAGCTTGGGCCGGCCACCTCGCGCGGCGTTGAGCTGCTCGCGCGCCTGCTCGAGCGCGGTGACATCGAACTCTTCGACATAGGAGAAGTGCGGGATGTTGCGCTTGGACGCCGCCATGTTCTCGGCGATGCGGCGCCTGAGGCCAATGACGCGCACCTGCTCGTCGGCGCCGCGACGGCCGGCCGGCTGGAACCCGCCCGCGGCGTTGTACGACAGAAAGGCATCGAGATCGGCGTGGCGGATGCGGCCTTCCTCGGCGGGACGCACTTCGGCCAGATCGATGCCGAGGTCCTTCGCCCGCTTGCGCACCGCTGGGCTCGCCAGGACCTTCGCGCTGGGATGCGCCGCCGGCTGGACCGGCGCTTGCGGCTTTGGCGCTTCCTGGCTCGGAGCCGGCGGTGGCAGTGGTGGCGCTGGTTCTTCGACCTTAGGCTCGGCCGCGATCGCCCGGTCCGCGTCGCCGGCATGGGGGTTCTCGGCCTCGATCCGTTCCTCGACGACGGGCGCGCTCGGCGCGGGCGCTTCGGCCTCCTCGCCTTCGATCTCGATCACGACCAGCGGCGAACCGATCGCCACGACATCACCCTCGGCGCCCGCGACCTCGATCACGCGGCCGGTGACCGGGCTTTCCATCTCCACGGTAGCCTTGTCGGTCATCATGTCGGCGAGGCGGCCATCCTCCTCCACCTGATCGCCGACCTTGACGTGCCAGGCGACAATCTCGGCCTCGGCGATGCCCTCGCCGATATCCGGCAAGCGGAATACGTAGCGACCCATGGGATCAGTCCTTCATCAGCCGGTCGACGGCTTCGCCGATGCGCACCGGTCCGGGAAAATAGGCCCACTCGAGGCTGTGCGGATACGGCGTGTCGAACCCAGTGACGCGCTCGACCGGCGCCTCCAGGTGATAGAAGCAGCGCTCCTGCACCAACGCCGAAAGCTCGGCGCCGAACCCCGACGTGCGGGTCGCCTCGTGTATCACCAGACATTTGCCGGTCTTTTCCACAGAGGCTTGCACAGTCTCGATGTCGAGCGGGACGAGCGTGCGCAAGTCGATGATCTCGGCATCGACGCCTTTGGCCGCCAGCACCGCCTCGGCGACGTGGATCATCGTGCCGTAGGACAGGACCGTCAGCGCCGCGCCCTCGCGCACGATGCGCGCCTTGCCGAGCGGGATGGCATAGTAGCCCTCCGGCACCTTGCCGCCCGGGTGAGCCTTCCAGGTCTTCGACGGATTGTCGTAGTATCCATCGAACGGGCCGTTGTAGATCCGCTTGGGCTCGAAGAAGATCACCGGATCGTTGTCCTCGATCGCGGCGATCAGGAGGCCCTTGGCATCGTGCGGAGTCGCCGGGATCACGGTCTTGAGCCCCGCGACGTGCGTGAACAGCGCCTCCGGGCTCTGGCTATGCGTCTGGCCGCCGAAGATGCCGCCGCCGAAGGGCGACCGCACGGTCAGCGGCGCGGTGAAGTCTCCCGCCGAGCGATAGCGCATCCGCGCCGCCTCGGAGATGAGCTGGTCCAGGCCGGGATAGATGTAGTCGGCGAACTGGATCTCGGGCACGGGACGCAGGCCGTAGGCCGCCATGCCGACCGCCGCGCCGATGATGCCGCATTCATTGATGGGCGAATCGAACACCCGGTTCCGGCCATACTTCTTCTGCAGCCCCGCCGTCGCGCGGAACACCCCGCCGAAATAGCCGACGTCCTCGCCCA
>Ga0070665_100001296_pt1 | contig 29934 bp, 29 predicted proteins | sample KBSS13metaG_FD_65862 | JGI IMG/M metagenome (GOLD analysis project Ga0070665, IMG submission 65862) | Switchgrass rhizosphere microbial communities from Kellogg Biological Station, Michigan, USA - KBS S1-3 metaG | ecosystem: Host-associated > Plants > Roots > Rhizosphere > Soil ... | reverse complement strand
TATTGAAAGCCGCCGCCCCACAGGAATAAAATGTTCTTACTGGTATGTCAGACGGGGCACCGTCACATTCTTGCCGGGGGGTTCAGTGGACGAAGAGTACCCTGTGTGCCTTGGGTGCGCACTGCGGATCAAACCGGGCCAACCGCGCTGGGCTGCACACGAGCCTGATGAATTCTGGCACTATGCGTGCGCGGAAGAGGCCGATCTGGCGAAATCGATTGCTGTCTCGTTTCCGAACGTGCGGCAAGACAGGGCCTGATCTTCAGGGTTGCGCAGGCCCCTACCTTTCTACTGCGCGGACGGGGCCGACAGCAGCGCCGCATTGACCACGGCCAGATTGCTCGCCGTTCGAAATCCGGCGGTTGTTCTCCCGCCAAGCCATCTCACCGGCCGGGGGGGCAGTTCAATGGCCCGCTAGGCTCGGCACTTCTCAGTTCATTATGGCGCGCACCACGCGTTTCCAGGTCAAGTAACCCGCCTCGTCGCCGTCCCTGGCCAGCCCATCGGCACGGATCGCAGCGTGTATCTGCGGATCGTCCCATTAGAACTGCCCGTCGCCGCGGCTGCTTCCCATGCGAAGACGTTCAGCTGCGACATGTCAGCGGGTAGCCTTCTTGCTTGGAGCCACCCAGTCCTAACGGTTCCTACGATCGGGGGAGTGCTCATTCGAGGGCGGCACCTGGCAACGTCGGGCTGCGTCAGCCTGGCGGTGCAGGATCAGCGTCCTGCCGAACAGCGGGATGCCGAGATAGCCCCGCAGTTTGACCGTGCCGGCATCGACCTGGGTGATGGTGCCGGAATAGGTGTGCCCACTGTCGGGATCGTAGATCCAACCGCTGTCCCATACGCCAGCCTTCCTCGCGGACGCTTTGAATCCCCCGATCAGCTGCAATCCGCACAGCGGTCTCTCGCGGCGTGTTGGATCGGGGTTCTTCGCATCCCTAGGGACATAGCCCGGGTCGTGCTGCTGAGTCAGCCGATAGTCGACCAGAAAGGCGCAAAGCGTGTGGTCGCATTCCCTGCTCTCGACCACCCAGCCTCCCTCGTCATTCTTCCAGAACTGAGATTGGTATTCGGCGGCTCGGCCTACCTCTGAAAAGCTGATAACCACGGCGGCGAGCCAAATAGGGCTGGATTTGCGCATACACGGTATAATGGACGAGGATTCGGCCGGTTCCGACGACGGTCACCCACGCCGCCTTCGCTCATTACAGTGCGCTTCTCATCAGCGCGATGCGCGGGCCTTCGGCAGTAGTGAGATATAACCTTCCGCGGGATCGTCGGTGCCCATATTAAGAGCCCCGCCTGCTCCCATGCGAGGAAGAGCAGGCGGGACCGAGGTGGGCTTCCCCGCCTCTAACCTTTAACGCCATGCTTGGCGTTTGGTTTCGACGAGCGCGCTCGTCAATGTCGGGCGCTATTTTTGCTGCTCGAGCGCACGGCCGGGCTCGGGCGCGGGATGTCCAGGCGGACGCGCATGCTCCGGTGTCGCCTTTGCATCAGGAGCAGGTGCCGGGTGAGGCGCAGCTCGATGTGGTGCCGCAGGGTGCGCAGCCGGATGCTCGGCTGCAGTGGCAGCGTTAGGACGCTCGGCCGGGGCGCGGCGGATCGGGGGGCGCTTCGCCTCAGCGGCGGGCTTTTCACCCTCGGCCTTGGCGGTGGGCTTCGCCGGAACTGGCTTGGCGCTAGCTTGGGCCCTCTCCCTGGCAGCGGGTGAGCCTCGGGCTTGGCGCCGGCCGGGCCTTTGGCTTCCGCCCGGCCGCCCCCGGCGCGGATGGCGGCCGAATGCTCGGCACCCGGACCTGCGGCCTTGGCCTGGACGACGCCGGGCCCCTTGAAGTCGCCGGGCTTGGCCGTCGCGGCTACGGCGGGCTTGCCATGATTGGCCGCGGCGCGCAGCTCCGGGTTACCCTTGGCGGCATCGAAATGCGCGGTCTGCTCGGCGGTGCGCTTCTCGTGCTTTTCACGGGCGGCGGCTTCCTGCTCTGGGGTGGTGCGTGCCTGGACGCCGCCAGTGCCGTTGAACGCCGCACCGCCGGGCTGCCGGTTGATTACCGTCTCGTTGTAGACGTTCGTGATATGGGTGTTGCTGATATTGGTGACCGCCCGGTTATAGGCGAAATGGTCGCCGTCCCAGCGTCCACCCTCAAAGCCGTTGCGGCGATCAAGCCTCGCTATCAGCGTCGCCGTCGCCGGCTGGAGCGGGCGGCTATCTCTCCTGCGCACGCATAATGGAAATCCTACAAATGCCGCCACAACGAATCCAATCACGTGGAAGTTGCGTGACTTTGTGGGGGGTCACTATTACGAGGCTATACTGATAATAAGACCTTATTAATTTGACGCCATGAATCTAAATTCAGCTCCTAAGTGGAACCGAGTGGTTAACGCAACGTTCTGCCAAATATAGGTGGTATGCAATGTCGACCGGATCGAAACCGCTGCCGCCGCCAGCGAGGAATCATGCGAGATCCGGCGGGCTAAAAAACAATAACGGCAGCGAAGCGACCTGCCCCGGGGTTCATATAGGAGAACACCAATGACTATTGCACATGGCCGGTCCGACGTCCCGCACGATCTGGGTGTAACCCACGATATCGTCGTACCCGATGACAAAAGAACATACCTTCTCAACCACATCTCATGGGGCGCGGTCTTCGCCGGCATCGTGACCGCGCTCGTCGTTCAGCTCTTGATCAATATGTTGGGGCTCGGCATCGGGATGGCATCCTTCAATGTCGTCGATTCAGGGGACAATCCTGCAGCCAGTACCTTCTCTATAGGCGCAGCTATCTGGTGGACCGTCTCCGGTATCCTGGCCTCCCTGGCCGGTGGCGTCGTTGCGGGACGACTCTGTGGCTCGGGGCAGGTCAATGCGAGCCGCTGGCATGGCTTCGTCAGTTGGTGCGGTGCCACCCTGGTTATATTTTATCTATTGAGCAGCGCCATCGGCAGCATATTGGGCGGTACCTTTACTGCTTTACACAACACGGTCAGCGGTGCCGGCAAAACGGCCGCCTCAGCGATCACGGGGATGGCGGCAAACGATCAAGGGTCCGGTCTGGAAGGACAGATCAAGAGTATGATCAATCCTAACGACAGCCAAACCGCACAGAGCAGCCTGATGGCTTACATCAAGGCGAGCGCCAACGGCGATGCCCAAGCTAAGCAGGCAGCGCATGACAAGGCTGTCAATGATCTGGCGCGGGTCGCCAACATTTCACCGGACGAAGCACGCACGCGCCTCGATCAGTTCGAGCAGCAATCTCGTCAAACGATTGAGCAAGCTAAGCAGCAAGCTACTCAGGCAGCCGAGGTCGCACGGAAAAGCGCTGCTCAGGCGGCAATATTTGGCTTTATCGCCCTTGCTTTGGGCGCGATCGCCGCGTGGTTCGGTGGCGGTATCGGCGCGGCTCGCCGTGAAGCTACGTTAGTTACGGAACCGAATGCGGCGACGAGCATGGCGATCCCAAGCGGTAGAACTTAGCAGTAGGCCGGCCCCTCATCTAAGAAAGGTGAGGGGCCGGTCCAAAGCGGCAGGCATTTAGGAAACCCAGCGCTGGAACGGCGCCCGCGCTCAGAAGCGTCGACTCTTTTCTGAGCGACCGCATCAGGGAGCGTAAATCTTTATCGAAGGCCATGTCAGCACCTCTTATAAGAAAGGCGGTGCCGCAACCCGAGGACATTTTAGATTTCGGGGGCGGTGGCAGGGCCACGAAATTGCATCGTCCTATTACCCATTCCGCCGTATAGCGCAACCGGCGATTCACGGGAGATCGCGGAGCGGTTCATCCAAGTGCTGGCTCTTCAGCTATCGCTTAGGCAGGATCGCTTCAGCTTCTTTCCGCCACAGCTCGATCGCTTGAAACTCGCTATCGCCGACCACCTCGATCGACCTTCCACCGGCCTCGCCGACGGCAACCCATTCACCGGGCCATTCATTGTAAAGGCCCACCCAATAGGGGACCTCCCAGATCAAGATTCTTTTCTGCATGTCATACAAACCTACCAGATGCTTAGCAGGTTCGCGGTGCGATGCTTTGGCTGGAGCATTTGGGTAAGGCGCGGTTGCTGACGGATCAGAATTCGATCACGGGCGTTAGGCCAACATGGCACGACAATCCGACGCCGCGAAATTCAAAACCTCACGAGCCAGCTTGGTCCAAGCTTACCGGCTCATGGCTGCCGCCATGGTCACCGTCGAGAGCCGGGATAGATTGCTCCGGATGGCTGACAAGCTACAGCAGGAGCTCGACGCCGAGGCGCTAGAACCCGAGGTGGCCAAGCGCGGTTCGAATCCCATCACCAATACGGGGAAGAACCATGTCCGATGACAAGACCAAAACAGGCCCGGCCGACAGGGGCCGGATCAACATCAATGAGGACTATGAAGTCCGTGACTGGAGCGAAAAGTTTGGGGTCACGCATCAGCAGCTGCTCGAAGCCGTCCAGGCGGTGGGGGACAGGGTCGAGGATGTGGAGCAGCACCTGAAAAAGCATGGTGCTTCCTAAGGGGCCGCTGGTCGACCCATCGGGTACCCCCGGCGCCATACAGACCGCGATGCCCGAAACGCCGGAGCCGCAGCTTGCCACCCTAACTGACACGGTGCCTGCGGGCGATGGCTGGTTGCATGAGATCAAGTTCGACGGCTACCGCATGCTGGCCAGGATTGAGGATGGCCGAGGGCGCTTTATCAACGGCAAAGACTGGACCGCGAAATTCCCCGAACTGGCGAAGGTTCTGTCCAGCCTGCCGGCGAGCGAGGCCATCGTCGACGGTGAAGTCTGCTTCGTTAAGCCAGATGGCGTGACTGACTTCGGCGCGCTGCAGGCGGCGATCGGCGACAAGAGGACCGCCAGCTTGGTCTATTTCGTTTTCGACCTCGTCTATCTCGACGGTTTCCGCCTCGACCGCGCCAAGCTGCTCGACCGCAAGATGCTGCTTGCCAGAATCATGAAAAGCCCTCCTGACGACAGGCTTCGCTACAGCGACCATCATGTAGGGCAGGGCCCGGCATTCTTCGCTGCGGTGAGGAACGCGCCTGGAGTTGAAGGCATCATCTCGAAGAAGGCGGATGCATCGTACCGGCCGGGTAGGGGAAGGATCGGGCTAAAGATCAAAGCGGCTCACCGCGAGGAGTTCGTCGTGATCGGTTGCACCGACCCCGATCGGTCCCGGATAGGCTTCGGTGCCTTGGTGCTGGGCTACTACAGCCAGGCGACCGGCGAACTGACCTATGCCGGCGGCGTCGGCACCGGCTTCAACGACAAAATGCTCGACGAGTTGCACGGTAGGCTGAAGGCGATGGCCACAGAGTATCCTGGCGTCCGGCTGCCGAAGGGCGTGAAGCGATCAGGTATTCATTGGGTGCGGCCCGAGATCGTGGTCGAGACGCGTTTCACTGAATGGACGCGAGACGGGATACTGCGGCATCCGGCGTTCCTTGGCGAGCGGCTAGACAAGAAGGCGAGGGAGGTGGTGCTCGACCGGTCCCTCAGCGCGGAGGCGAAGCAGCATCATTGGGGAAGGCTCGGCTCGCCGAGCCGCGTTCGTAGGCTGCGATCAACCCGCGGATTTCAGAATTTTTCACTCTACGCGCGACGAGCATCGGTGGTGGAGATCAGCCGCACGCCGTTGTTTCCACCTTCAGAACCGTGACTGATGATCGGTTGAGTTCAACTCCATCGTACCGAGGCTCCTGTCGGTAGTGCTGCATTACCGCATACGGACGTAGGCCGCTCCAGGTGAGCCGAGACCGGGAATAGTCGATCTTCGCCAGACAGCCTGTCTTTCGCTCGATCGCCTTCAGGATCTCATAGCCGGCTATCAACTCGACCTGGATCACGATCTTGCTGCCGCTGGCGTCGCACTGCAGCTCGACGGCGTCACGAGCGATTTGCCAAATAGTGAACTCTTGTCGAGCGCCGTCATCGTTGCGCAGCACGTAGCCCTTTGCGATTGCCTCCATCATCCGCAGGCTCCATTGCGCGAGGCCGCAAAGTCCTCCTGAGCAATAGCCTGCGCCTGAAGATATCGCCACTCAGCGGCAAGTGCTCGGTACATTTCCGCTGCTTCAATGCTGAAGCACTGATCGGCCTTGCCGTCCATCTCGACAGCCTTGGCGCCGTACTCGTCTGCCTTCATTCTAACCCCCTCTCTGCGGCGGAAGATCGCTTAGAGGGAATACATTCGGGAGATGTCCGTTCCAAATAAACCGGCTTGACTGTGAAAGCGATGCGAGGTGGATTCCGGGAAAAACTCCGCAAAATCTCATCGAAGGACTTGCGGTGCAGGAATAAGTTCTCCTTTTCGTAAAGTAGACATTCGAAATCCCATCAATTTTTGCGGACGGCATGCGTGGAACAAGAACAGCCTTTGTGCCGCCATTGCGCGTTACTGCCACGCGGCGATGCCCGCTGGACTGGGCGCGAGCCCATTGAGTACTGGCACTATGCGTGCGCGGAAGAGGCCGACCTGACGAAATCGTTTGCTTTCGTTATACCGAAGGCGCCGAAACTGCCGAATGAGGCGCCCTGATCTTCAGGTGATGAAGAGGGTTAAGGCGCGGGCTGGCGCCCAGGTAGATCGACCACGATTCCACACTTTAATTGCCTGGAACCTTTTCGCCCGATGCCAGTTTTTAGCGCATCCGTTACGTGACCTTGTTGGAAGGAGCGCCGACGATGAACGACGAACCGGATCTAACCGAAGTCGTTGAAGCCGTAGAGCGGCTTCGCAGGAACTACCGGAAACCATTACCGGGGCAAGAAACCCTCGGCGCGGCAGACATCCAGCCGAACGAAGATACGGGGAAGAGGGACGGGGAGGATTAGCGCGCAGGGGTTTCCAGTCGGGAACGCGGCCGCTCGTGAAAAGTGCTCCAGATCGAGTTCATTCCTTCTTAGGGGCTGTTTTTGCGGGCTTTCGTATAGCCTTGCCTGCAGGGCGCCGCTTTGGCTTCGCTCGCTGCGCCGCTTCTCGAAGCTCCTTGGCGTATGCTTTGCTCGTTCTTCACGAAGATTTCTGAGTGCGGAGAAACCCTCGATCATCTCTTTATGGCCTGCGTTCTCCTGAGTCCTCTGACCGAGTAGCCGGGAGGCGGCAATTTGCAGAGCCCCATGAACCATATCCTGTTCTGCGTCCACCTTTCTGGCTTCGAACTCGTTGATTTCTTTCAGGAGACTGTCGGGAATATCGATATCGAGTGCGGCGCCGATCTGATCGGAGGCGGAAAATATCCGGCCGCTTCCTTGTACTCCTGGAGGATCTTGAGAATGTCCAACATCTGGCCGGGTAGCATATACGCCTTGCCGGCGCCGCGGACCCGATTTTGGGGGCGCATCCAGTGGGTAGGGCTTGGGATCGGGATAGCCCTGGCGGCAGCCGTGGTGTGGCATTGGTTCATCGAGCCGTGAGCGGCAGTTGCCATTCTGACAGGGGCAGCTAAGCCATTGAAATTACAAGAACCGGAAAATCGCCGAAAATGAGAGAATCGCAGACAATGGCTGCCGGGTCGTCGATTCGTAATCGGTTTCGGAACTACGCCGGCAGGGCAATAGCTTCCTCCCAGGAGTTCTGCCTCAAGATGCGGATGGGACGCCAGCTTTCTCGCCTCCTCGATCCAATTTTGATCCAATCCAGATGGGGTTAGATCAGATGGGCAGGCTGAGAAACGGACCCGCGGTCGATCCCGCCGCAGGCAAACTTCTTCCCACCGGCGCCCAAGCAGGCCGGCGACTGGCTCAAGACCGTGGAGGTCGATCACAGCCGGGGTGTGTTCGTCGATACGACCGCCGCCCAGCGCTTCACCCTCGGCAACGTCTTGCGCAGCTATAATGCTCCGCCTTGGAGAAGGGCATTTCTTGCAAGAAGCAAAGCAGCGGAAAGCATAGCGGCCAGACCTGGATCGTGCCTCGCTTCTATCGACGAGACTGTGTCACTGCCGGTGCAGAGGACATTACCGCTTTCGATGGGATGGCGCACCTGGTTGAATCGGGAGCAGGGCCGATGCCTGCCTATTTCCCCATCATAGCAAGGTGCAGCTGCTGAATGGTTGAGCAGAGAGCGGTTTTTCGTGTGCGGTGCATAAGAAGTCTACGGCCACTGAGTTGGCACAGTTTTTGCCTATCATTTTGTCGAAATGGGCGTCTAGGGTTCCGGTCCTTTGGGATGTCTGGTCCGAGAGATGCCATCCGGCGGCCATGGGGCCGAAGGACACACGGCGGGACAAAAGCCCGGGAGATCCAATGTCGGAGAGGCGCTCGCGCCCCCGGGATGGTCGCCCGTGTCAGCCGTAGAGCACGACTCGTCCTGGACGCGAAAAGCTTCTTCTAACGGTGCAATCCAGCACCCGTAACAGGAGGCTTCGGCCTATGGGATTTCGCGGTCGTTCGATTCTTTCGGTCACTACTATTGCGCTGATTTCCGCCTTCTCCAGAAACGCCGCCCGCGCCGAGACTGCACCACCATCGGCCATTTCGTGGCTGTGATGCTGGCGCTCAGTAGTAAATCCTTGGCGGTTTTCGTGGTGCTGGCAATCCTTGCGGGCATCGTCGCTTGGGTCTTCGTCCTGGCGCGTGACAGCCGGCGCGCGGCCAAGCAAGAGAGCCAGCGTCAGACGCGGTTGCTTCAAGAAGACATCGCCGCGTGCACGCTTGCCGGTGCCGAATTACGGCGCGCGAAAGAGGTCGCTGAAGCCGCTAACGCAGCCAAAACCCGTTACCTTGTCGGTTTGAGCCACGAGATCCGATCTCCGCTCAATGCAATCTATGGCTATGCCCAACTGCTCGAGCGTGAAAGCGCAATCCCGGCGACCGAGGCCGGTAGCGTAATCCGGCGCTCGGCCGAGCACCTCACCAACCTGGTCGACGGCCTGCTCGAGATTTCCCGGATCGAGAGCGGTGTGACGAAGCTCAGTTCAGACGTGGTGCCCTTGCAGGCCTTGCTCGATCACGTCGTCGATATGTTCAGGATGCAGGCAGCAGCGAAGGGGCTCACGCTGAACTATGTGGTCAACGGGCGTCTGCCGCGCTTTGTCCGCACGGATGAGAAGCGCCTGCGCCAGATACTGATCAATCTCCTCTCCAATGCTATCAAATATACGCGCGAAGGCAGCGCCACCCTCTCGATTTCCTACCGCAGCCAGATGGCCGAAGTGGATGTGGTGGATACCGGCATAGGCATCGAGCCCGAAGATCTGGAGCGCATCTTCGAGCCATTCGAGCGCGGCAACTCGCCCGAGGCTATGTCGCAGCCCGGGATCGGTCTTGGACTTGCGATCACCCGAGTGCTCGCCCGCATCCTTGGCGGCGAGATATTCGCCTCAAGCGCCCCGGGTGTGGGCAGCCACTTCCGGCTGCGGATCTTCCTGCCCGAGCCGATGACGGCGCCATCCGGCACCGCACAGTACAGCCGTGTGATCGGCTATGACGGCCCGCGCAAGACGATACTGGTGGTCGACGACGACCCGGCGCAGGTCACCCTTCTTCAGAGCCTGCTGAGGCCGCTCGACTTCGTGGTCTACTGGGCATCTCAGGGCGTTGAGGGGATGATGCTAGCCGATCGATGCACGCCGGATCTCGTCATGCTCGATATCCAGATACCGGGGATGAGCGGCTGGGAGGTGGCCACACGCCTTCGCGCAATGCATGGCGATGCCCTCAGGATCGTGATGGTGTCCGCCAACGCGCACGAGTTCCGTGCCGGCGGAGACGAATACGCCAGCCATGACGCCTTCGTGTCGAAGCCGGTCGACTTCAAGGCGCTGCTGGACGTGATCGGCCGCCAGCTCAGGCTCACCTGGCAGGTGGCGGGAGAGAATCCCAATGCCGACGAGACGCCGACCATTGCGCCGCTCCCCGAAAGCGCGGCACCGTTCGTCGAAAGGCTGCGCCAGCAGGCGAAGGTCGGTCATGTCCAGGCAGTCGAGGCAACGCTTGCCGAGCTCGAAACAGAAGTACCGGCGAGCATCTCCGCCGTCGTCGCGATGCGCGCCCATGTCCGCAATTTCGATCTCCGCTCGCTCATGAAGATGCTTGATGATGTGCAAGCCCGATAATCCCCTGCCGTCCGGCGCCCGGGCAACGATCCTGGTCGTCGACGACACGCTCGATTCCCTGCGATTCCTCTCCAGAATGCTGGTGGACGCGGACATGACCGTGCTGACCGCGACCGATGGCTTGGCGGCGCTCGAGCTGATGGAGCATGTGACGCCCGATCTCGTGCTGATGGATGCAGTCATGCCTGGTCTGGACGGCTTCGAGACGACTCGGCGGGTGAAGGCCGACGGGCGCTTTCGCCATCTGCCGGTGATTTTCATGACCGGCCTCACCGAGACTGAGCATGTCTTGCGCGGCTTCGAGGCCGGCGGCGTCGACTATGTTCGCAAGCCTATCGTGATCGACGAACTTCTGGCGCGCGTGCGCGTTCATCTTGCCAACGCGCGGATCGCGCAGGGCAGCCAGATGGCGCTCGATACCAGCGGGCGGCCCTCCTTCGCGATAGACGGCAGCGGCACGGCGATCTGGTTCACGCCGATGGCGATCGCAATGCTCCAGCGGCTACTCCCGCATTGGCTACCGCAGGAACGGCAACTCCCCGATCCGCTGGCGCCCCCCTTGCGCCGGCTGCAATCGTCTGACCCCGCCGCCGGCGCACGGATCTCGATCGAAATCGACGATACCACGCTCGAATGCACCTTCCTGCGAAGGACTGTCTCCGATGAATGGTTGTTCCGCCTGTCCGAGCAGCGTGAGGGCAGGCATGAACGTCTGCTCGCCGAGCAGCATGGCCTCACCTCGCGTGAGGCCGAGGTTTTGCTATGGATCAGCCGCGGCAAGAAAAACCGTGAGATGAGCAAGATCCTGCGAATCAGCCCCCGCACCGTGAACAAGCATCTCGAACAAATATTCAAGAAACTGGGCGTTGAGAACCGCGCCTCCGCCACGGCCATAGCGGTGAGCACACTCAGTCGCTGAGCCACAAGGACCTGCCCAAGATGTGGATCAGATTGGTCCTTCTCGGTCCCTTTGTTTCGAGGAACGCTACGCTGAGAGTTTGCTCCGACCTATACGTCAAACGCCCCATGCCGCAGTGCGAAAAGCCCCTATAAGATTATGTCTAATCTTCACAATAGATCGATGTCATGTTCACACGCGCGTTCGAGACCATGCCGACCTGCGTGCAAAGTCGAGGATGGCGCCCCCGTACCGCGCAACGCGACTCGCGCCCCCGGGACGATGGCAAAGGTCCTGGCGGAACCGAAGGGAGTGAATATGCGAAGGCTCAGAGGGATAATCATGGTGCTGGTCGCAGGCTGCGCCGGGATCTCGATCGCTGCACGGGCCCAGGATGAGCAGGCCATTGTCGTGCCGGGCTTTGCGGACTTCATTGCCGCCGACGGGAAGACCGTCTGGGTTACAAATCGGGGACGGGTGGAGCACTGGTCGAGACAAGGCAAGCTCGCCGAGGTTCCCATGTCCGAGCCTTGCGGCGCCATGGCCATAACGCATCGCGCGTTGTGGGTTGCCGATTGCAAGGATCGCACGCTCAACCGGATTGACATTCGGACGGGGAGAAAGACCGCGGTCATTGCCACGGGGATCGCTAATCCCGATGGCGAGCTCAACGTGGTGGCGGGGGCGGGCGCGGTTTGGGTCGCCAGTGACGAGAAAGGTGTGATTGCCCGCGTGGATCCCGTCAGCAATCGCGTAACGGCATCCATATCCGTCGATCCGGAAACCTATTATCTCGCATTCGGGTCCGGATCGCTCTGGGCGGTCAGCAGCACGCACCAGTCCCTTCAACGGATCGATCCCCGAACCAATTCAGTGGTCAAAAAGACGGCCTTGGGCAAACAACCCGGCTTTCTCGCCGTGGGCGCGGGCGCGGTCTGGGTTCAGGAACAGGGCGATGGCACGGTGGCCCGCATCGATCCAGGCAGCGGCGACGTATCCGGCCGCGTCAAAGTCGGCGAAACATTGAAATATGGGGACATTGACACCGGCGGTGGAAAGGTATGGCTACGCACCACCACCGATCAGGTGTTTGTCGTGATCGATCCAAAGTCGTTGGCAATTCGAGCACGCGTAGGAAAGACATCGGGTAGCGGCGCCCTGCGATATACGAGCGCAGGCTTGTGGACGACAGCACATGATTTGCACGCCCTGTCATGGTGGCGCGCGCCAGAAAAAATCGGAAATTAGGGCGACAGACTGACACTTATCCGGCGCGATCATTTTTCGACCTGCGCACGAAGCCGCTCGGCGGTGGGGGGCGGTGTCATCGGCCACGCCGAAAAGCAGCAACTCGCCCGCTTCACCGTCGGTCACGCTTCGACAAGTTGATTCTTCATCTTGGCCAAAGACTGCGTACTGACCTTCGTCGTAACGCGAGGTGGAAAAATCAGATCGCCATTATAGAGCCCGGCAAGGTCGGCGGCTGTGACGTTGCCGATACCGACAGGTGACAGCGTATCCGCAATACTGAAACCGTGAACAGCCTGAAACGCAGCGTTCAGCCCGAGCATTGGCTCGTAATCGCGATGCGTATCCCACTGCCTCGGATGGAAGGCCGCTGGTCACCGAAAACAAGGCAGCGTAAACCCGCTCGACGCGAGCCGCCTGGAGTGGGGATCTCCCCACCCCAGGCTAGAGCGAGCGGGCAATTGGCCTGCTGCCGACGCCGGTCATTTACATTTGTCCGCGGCAGCCTTCCAACGACCCGTTCCCCCTCGTCCAAAGTAAAAGGCGACTATCAGAAGTCCTCCCTTGCCGAAATTCCAATGGTGAGGGGGCGGACCGTATAACCTTCAGTGACCGAAGCGACGGTTGGCTGTTGATAGATGGTGTGATCATTGAACAGATTTTTTGCGAACAGATAGATTTTCCAGGTGTCGGTGTCGACGCCCAGCTGAGCGTTGACTACGCCGTACGCTTTATTCTCGTAACTGGGTAAATCACTCTGGAAAGCGCCATGCGAATGCCCGGTGAAGTCGTAATCGACATGGGCAAAGCCGCTCCACTCGTTGACGATGGGAGTATCATAGTCGACCGAGACGGTCGCGGTCCTCTCCGGGACATCTTCCAAAGTCTGGCCGACCTGGGCGAAAGGCGCGGTGGTCTTGGTAATCTCAGCATGATTGAAGCTGGCGGTCACACCCAGCTTGAGTCCTTTGACGAATTTCGGCGCGTAGAGCAGCTCGATCTCGCCACCATATATTTCAGCATCGCCTGCATTGGCGGTGAAGCTGAAGCCGCAGCTCGGCAGATTGACCCCCTGCTGCACTCTCGACCAATCGATATAATAGCCCGCGGCATTGATGGAGAGGCTGCGGTCGGCCAGGGTGGATTTCACTCCGGCCTCATAGCTCCACAGCGAATCCGGGCCATAGGCTCCTGGCGCGCCCGTCAGGCCCAGGGCCTCATAGCTTGGCTGGCAGCTATTGTTGGGACCGCTGGGCAGCGCCCCGGCCGGTCCGCCCAGTCGGAAGCCTTTGGCTTCGGTCGTGTAGATCGAGGTATCACTGTCGATATCGTAAGACAGTGAAAAGCGCGGCGTCGCCGCATAGGCTTTGATCGTGGTCTTGACTTGCGCCGGCAGGCCGAGATTGTAGAACGAATTCTGCGAATTGTTGGTGATATTGTCATCACGGGATATGGAATAGCGCAGTCCGCCTGACAGATGCAGATCGTCTAGGATGTCATAGGTAATCTGCCCGAACGCCGCATATTGCTCCGTCCTCTCAGTCTCCGTAACCGCGTATATCGGGTTGAAAAGGGCCGGATCATTCGGCGCGCCCCCAAGCTCCTCCGAGATGCTTCCGATCGGCACGCCATAGGCCGCCAGGAAGTTGCTGGCAATCGTGGGAACGGGATCGATCTGGGACTGGCCGGCATGCACGAGGGACACGTAGATGCCGCCAACCCATTTCAGCGGCGATTGCGCATCGGCGGGAGAGGACAGGCGGATTTCCTGCGACCAGTTACTCCAAGCCATCTGCTGGTAAACGGGCGAAGGCGAAAAAGCGACGGACGCCTGCGGCGTGAACCGCGCAGGCAGAAAGTAAGCGACCAGGGCGCCGCTATTGTAATAGGTGCCGTCGATCGTTTGAGGGTTGGAGCGACGGAAATAACTGCTGATCGAGGTCAGCTCGGCGAAGCCGAGATTGGCGGTGACATCGACATCGGACACCAGGACGCGGTCCTGCGCCCCCTCCCCGACCAGTTTGCTTTGTTTGAACAGGCCAGTGGTCACGATGTAGGGCGCCGTGCCAAAACCTGTGGAATTGGTGGCGCCGGCATCGGTGTAGAAGCTCGATGAATCTTTGGTGTCGAAATCCTGATAGGTGGTATTGACCTGAATAGTCAGATCGTCGGTCGGCTGATAGAGAGCCGAAAAGCGAACCAGCTTTTTCCGATCGCTGTTCACCCCTGCGTTGGCGATATCGCCATTGCCGTTGTAATTATCGATCCAGCCGCTGTCGGCACCATAGAGACCGCCCAGGCGGATGGCGAAAACATCGGTGGTGACCGGTATATTGACCAATGCCGACGTCTCATAATTTACGCCGCCATGAATTGTGCCCGAAAGATTGCTTTCGGCGAACCCGCCGAACGTTTCGAGATCGGGCTTCTTCTGGATATATCGAAGGGTGCCGCCCAGCGAACTGGCGCCATAGAGCGTTCCCTGCGGGCCGCGCAGCACCTCGACCCGCGCGAGATCGAAAGGAATCGGTTGGGTGGCGCCGCCGTAACGGGAGCTGATGCTGATCGGCGTCTCGTTCAGATAGATATTGACCGTGGAGTCGCCAGCGGTGGAACTGACGCCGCGGATCTGCAGTTGGGCGTTTCCTTCCGCGCCGCTGGCTTGTACGGAGAGGCCTGCCACAGCGCGCGACAGATCGTCGACAGTACTGATTGCCGTACTGTTCAGTACTGCGCCGGACAACACAGACACGCTGGCCGGAACCGCTTTCAGATTTTCGGAACGCTTTTGCGCGGTAACGACGATCTCTTCCAGAGAATCTGAATTGTTCGAAGAAGCCGACGCGTTCGACGCCGTTTGCGCGGGGTCGGCCGATGCCGCCGCGGCAAGGCACGTAATGATCGCGGTCGAGCACATGAGCAGACTAAAATTGCGAGAACCTTTGGTCACGATATGCCTCCAATTTTTTTAAGGAGGCTCAGTGGGAACGGCTCCAGCGTTGTCGCGCGGGAAACCATCCCGAAGACGCCTGAGCCTCTTCGACATTGATCTCCCGGGCTTTTATCCCGCCGTGCGTCCGGATGCTGTCTCACTTCCGGATGGCATCTCTCGGACCAGACGTTCGTTTGACGGAACCGGAACCCTAGACGCCTTCAATTCTTTGCACTGCAAAGTGCATGCCAGAACCAAAGGAATGAGCGGTTAACACCTTGAATCGCAATATCATTGGGCTGGCGCCGCATTATTGTCCGAGGCGCCGCGGCCACTGCCCCAGGGGCCTTTAGGTGCGATGCACAATTGGGCGGCATCTGCCGCTGGAATGAGCAAAACCGCCGCATAAAGCGCCGTCTCTGGTTTTGCTGCCGGACGCGCCGATTTCCCTTTTCGTTCTAAAGTTTATACCGGCCGAGCTTGCAGGCCCTTGCAACCAATATCTCAGTGAAAATGAGCCAGTCCGTAGGCTTCGCCGCCATACGTATTGCTGCTGGGGCGCTCACCCGCGCAGTCGGCTTCGCGCCCGTTATTGTCGGTCTAAGTGGCGGGTCGGTCCTGAAAGCTGCCGATCGCCCGGCGGACCAGAACCCCTTTGTCGCGGTGGGAGCGGCGCATATGGCCGGGTCGGCCGGCCTGCAGGCGCTGCCGGCGATAAACGGCCGGGCGGTGAAGCGGGGCGAGGAGGGTTATGAGCCCAGCAAGCTCTTTTTAAACAGCGCCCTGACCAGCCTATCTTCGAGAATACGCCCGACGACATAAAGAGCGGCGAAGATCGCCGCAAAGACATAGGCGGGCTTTGGCGAGGGCTTCTCGTCGTCTGTTTCAGACTGGTCCGCGCCTTCTTTTCCAGGTTTTTCGGGTGCGGGTGCGCCCAAGGCTTTGTCTATCGGGTTTACCGGCACATCCGCATTCTTGGTTTTGGGCTTTTGCGGCGTGTCCGAAGCTTTTCCAGACGTGTTCGCGGCTTCGGCTGAGGGTTTGTGGAGATTATTATTGGCTATGGTCAACTGAGCGATGCCCAGATACAGCAGCGGCGCCAGAAAGCAGAACAGCAATGCCCGGCTGACCAGGTTATAGCGCAGCACAGGCCCGGCCACGCCTTTTTCAATCTGCAGGACGCCACCATCGAAAACAGACATCTTGTCCTGGGCGGCCTGGTCCTTCTTGCGGAAAATCAGCGCGTCGTTCGTCCGTTCGTGGCTGGTGCCGGGCTGGCGGAACAGGGAGTCGAGCCGGTCAAAGGCATCATCGCTCATTTGCTCGGGAGCGAGCGCCAGGCTGCCCCTGACGTGCCAGATCCAGTCGATGAAACGCAGGTTCATGCGATCTCCTATCGGAAGAGCTTTTTCGATAACCGCCCTTGGCATGACGAATGGCACAAGAGAGGTTATGCGGGCGGAGCACTTCCCATCATTCGGCCGACACGGCCTCACCGGCCGGCCCAGCCAGGAGCCGGCCAAACAGTACCTTGCGCATCTTCCAGCCCTCGGTGAAGGGATAGGTCATCTGCTCGCGGATCGACATGCGGCGACCGCCTTCCATGCCCAGCAGTTCGGCCTCGCCGTCGACGCAGGTGCCGAAAATGCGATCGATGAAGATAAAGGACCCGGAATAATTGCTCCGGGTGGCCTCATAGTCTTGCGAATGATGGACGCTATGATGCTCGGTGGTATAGAACAGGAACCGCCACCATTTCGGCGAATTGAAGCGGACATTGATATGCTGGTACTCCCCGATCGCCATATCGAAGACGCGTGAGATCAGGAAGGCGCGCGGCAGAAAGTCTAAAAAGCCGCCGATGCCGAGCCCAATTAGAAAGAGCTCCACCGGATTGCCGACCGCACCCTTGTTGATGTTCAGCTGGGTGATGTAGTGATGCACCGAATGGGGCAGCCACAGGGGATACCAGTTGTGCATCCCGCGATGCATCCAATACTGGCCGAAATCGAAGATAAACGCGATCAGGAAGGCCTGCAGCAGTAGGGGCAAGCTCATGAACCACGTGAACTTGTCCCAGTGAACATAGTGCAGGACGGCTTCTTCTATAACATCACTGCCGATGTAGCTTTTGACAATGCGAAGAAGTGTGTAGCCGAGCGAGACATAGAACAGGTCGGTGGTCAATTCCTTCCAGGTCAGGCGCCAGCTATCGTGGCGCGGGTTCACCCATTCGAGCCCCAGCAGCAGCACCCTGAAGCCAATGCCGATGCCCATGGCGGTCGACATCTTGGCGATGGAATTGGGCGCGTAGTAAAAGAACGCGAGCAGCGCGAAAAACACCGTGGGCTGGAACCAGGTAAAGATGAACCGCTTCACCGGGCCGCCTTCCACCTTGGGTATGTTCTCCCAGCCCACGGTTACCGGCGCCTGGGTTCCGATCATCCTGTTGCCTACGCGAGTTCCGTCCATCTTGTCCCCGAGATAGCGAGTATCGGCTCTAAGATGTCCGAAATCTCGCAGTGGCGACATACGTCATCTGACGTATAACCCTCGCGCCAAAGCTGGGGAGATCGATGTGACCGAGGCCGGCGTGCATCGTCGGCTCTCGTCAATGTGGCCGCACGGGCGCCTGACGCAACGGAGGCGCAGGTGGAAATGCCTCCAGCGAATCTCAGCAAGGCGGAGGCTTCGAAGATGATTGACGACCTCAAGGCTAAGCGGGGCCGATAACGCCCGATAAGTGAATCGATAACGCCCGATAAGTGAATAAGGATGGACAGCCTGCCGTCTGTTAAGGCATCGTGGGTTTTACCGGATATCGACAAATGAATCCTCTGGTTTCGCACGAGCTGATCCAGCAGCCCTACATGCGGCTCTAAATAAAAAGGCTCGTCTATGCGTTCTCCCCTCGTCCTCGCTCCCACTCTGTTCGCACTTTCGGCTGTCGCCGCCCACGCGGCCGGAGATCATATCGGCCGCACGGCACTGGTCGTGGATACCGGTACCGAGGCCCAACAGGCCTTTGCCCCCGACACGCCGAAGATTGTCCTTCATGTTGAGCTGAAGGATCCCACGGTCGGGGCAAAGATCGAGGGGGCCTGGATAGCGGTGAAAACCGATGCGGCGCCCGCCGACTACAAGATCGATACGGCGACAGTAACAGTCGACAATGACCAGGACGAGGCTACGTTCGGTCTCAGCAAGCCCAATGCCGGTTGGCCAACCGGCACGTATCAGGTGGAGATACGCTATGAAGGGAACCTCGAAAAGACGGTTCCGTTCACAGTGACGAAGTAGGCGGACCGGGGATCAATCATCGGCGATTGAGACCTGCGCGCTAACGGTCGCGAAATCGAGGCCGAGGTCGCTTCGACTTACCGGGGCACCGCTCTTCGGCCAATAGCGGCAGAGCCTGAATGTCATGCCCGTGCGGGTCTGCGACGGGTCTGCTAGCCCAATTTGCGCCGAGGTCGCGTGGCAAAAATTGCGCGTCGGCGGAGAAAGGTCGATACCCTTCGGTGAACACAGCGCACTTTACATTGGTGTTCGCGGCCGCGGCGAGTATCGCTTTTCCAGGCGCTCGCGCGGCAACAGCGCCAAAGTCCATCAATGAGTTTTGCCAGGCGAACCCGGATCTCGATTTCCCTGACCGTGCCTTCTACGGGCCGCATTACAAGCATGGCATACCTCGGGAGCTGGCGGCGGTCGGAGCGACGAACTGGCGCTGCAGCGATGGCAAGGTCTATGTTTGCGCTGGCGGAGCGGCGGGAAGCGCCTGCAAGAAGATGAATGCAAGCCGCGAGCCTTCCCAGGATATCCGGCAGACATGCGTGGACAATCCCGGACAGGATTTTGTCGCCACTGCCATCATTGGCAACTCCTCGTCGACGTGGCGGTGCCAGGGCCCGACTCCTGAAATCATCGCGACCGTGCCGCTCGATGGGCGTGGATTCATGGTGCAGACCTGGTTTCCCCTGTTCGACGCGCGGGCCAAAATCAATACCGGCGTCGAATTAGGCGCCGATCCCAGGTAGCCCCGAGCTTGGTTAAAAGGAGTGACGAATGAAGGCTATAATCGTACCGGGAGCGGTTGCGCTCATTGTCCTCGGTGCTGCGCCCACCGCTCATGCCGAAGGCAGTTCCACAACGGTATTTACATGTCCGATCGGCAAGAAAACGGTGTCCGTGACGCATGCCGACGGTCGGCTCACCTATCACTACGGAATTGGCATCAATGACGAAATTTCGATCATCGATGTCCCAACCTCGGCAAACGTCTTCCAGATGACCCAGCGGTTCGCCGGAATGGAATACCAGATTCGGTTCAGGAACGGCGAATACAGCTATATCGTTTACAGTAACGAGGGCAATAGTCGGGTGGGTGCCGCAGCGACTTCAGGCCTCGTGATTATGCAGGGCACGAAGCATATCTCTGACCGGTCATGTGCGCGATTTACAGAGTTCGCAGTGCCCCTCGACTCCCTTGGAATTCCAGAGGACACAGAGGCTTATTCCGCAATGTAGACGGTCGGCGGTTTTCAGTCCTGTGACCGAATCCGTCAGGTCAACCGTGGGGCCACACGCATGACGCTCATAGCTGTACTCCGCATCCTATGCGCCCTTGTCGCATTCGTTCTTGGCGCGCTTCTCTTCTACACGGGGGAGCCGAGCCATCTAGGATGGTGGATAGGAGCACTGCCGTTTGCCCTATGGGTCATTGGACCAGCAGTCGCGCCGTGCCTGATTGCGAATCATAAATCGCGGCCGTGGTTTGCCATCACGATGTTTCTGTATCTCGTCGTCTCCAGCATCTACTCGGGCTTCGCCTACTACGATGCTTTCTTTCGGTCGAAATCGTCAACAGCGGCTCTGGTGCTGGTTTTCATCCCGTTCTACCAATGGCTGACGATCGCCCTTCTGCTCTTGCTTTACTCAGGGATCCGTTGGGGCCGTCGCAGTGTAAGAAAATGGTGTTAGGGGCTGTCAAGCCGGACATCAGCGGTGGCAACCAGTCGATGGGGGGAGCGGTCGATCGAGGTCCAGCAGGACGATCCGTCCTAGCCACTTCGCGCCAAGGGATCGGCATATGGCTTGGGGCGAAACATGCCGGGAGTCCCCCCGAGCGGTGAGGGGGATTCCAGACCTCCCGCTTAATCTCGCTCGACGATTACTGTCAGGAAGATAGCTCTCGGCCATACCGACAAATTCGCGGCGCTGGCGTTCCACATCATCGGGAACCCGTTCCTCAACGGCGAAACCATCCGGCTGGATAGCGCATGCCGCCGCGCCGAGCGGCTTTCGTCGCGGGCCTGCCCTGCCACACCGCCCTTCATCCGGGAATAAACCGTCGCCTCCACAGGTCTCCCCGCAATTGACCAAGGAGACTGTGATGGCAGTTGACACGTATGACCGTCTTCTGGCGCCCGCCCGGGAGCGGTTCTCCACCAGTATCGGCGTGCAGGCCATCCAGGCGAATCGGGATCCCGCTTTCATGGAAGCATTCCTGGCGCATTTCTGCGCTCTCGGCTCGCGCATGACCGAACCCGTCGAACACTGGATCAATGCCGCCGCCGCCCGCTGTGCCGATCTCGGACTCTCTGAACTGGCGCATGGGCTACACAGCCATGCCCGCGCGGAAGCCGGCCATCACCTCATGATGATCAACGACGTGAATGCCCTCGCCGCGCGCTGGAATGCACGATACGCACCAAAGGTCAATGTGAACGCAGTGCTCGATCAGCCGCCGAGCCCCGGCGTCCTACAGTACTGTGCCTTACATGAAGCCAACCTTGACGGAGACACGCCTTACGCTCAGCTCGCCATCGAATACGAGGTGGAGTTACTGCCCCTGCGGCATGGGGCCTTGTTCATAGAACGCTGCGTCGAGGTGCTTGGCCCGGACATCCTGGGATGCCTCAGCTTCGTAACCGAGCACATTATGCTCGACGCGGCGCATTCGGAGTTCAATTCCCGCACGCTGGACCGCCTTCTTGATCGCATGCCGGAAAGCCTGCCCGCGCTCGCCGCCGCCGGCACCGCCGCGCTGAACGCTTATGCACAATTCCTTACGGACTGCGCCGGGCTTGCCGAGCGCCAGTCCCAGTGGGTGAAAGCCCCGCCTGAGATACCGCGCCCCACAATCTGGCGGCGGCGCTCGCTGCAACAGGACGACAGCAGAGCGGTGCCGGACTGGCTCCATGACGTCCGATCGCTCCGCGCCTTTGTCCTGTTCGACAACGGCCGGCGGCCGCATTTCCGGACCGCGGCCGGACATTTTGCCGATGCGGATCCGCTCGACCTGAACGCCGAGCATATACTCGCGTATGACGGCGAAGAGCTAGTCGGCTGCATACGGGCCTATCGTCTTCGCGAGAACGGCCCGCGTTGTATCACCGAACAAATCCTCGGCGCGCGATTGTTCGCTGACTTCTTGGATGGCCTGGGCGTGTTGCGCGGTAACGCTGTCGAGATCAGTCGCTGGATCGTGCATCCCGAATATCGGGCAAACGGCCGCACAGGCGCTCAGCTGGCCGCGGCCGCCGCTGCCGCAATTGTCGACACGTTCGGCGACCACGGAAGGCAGCGCAATGCCATTGTATGCACGGCTGGCACAGGCGACGGCCAAGATTTGACCTTGGCCCGAATCGGGCTCGACGCCGCCTTAGTGTCGTTGCAGGCCGTCCGCGCCGACCACTACAATGACGACGTGCGAGTCATGTACTGCACTAACATCGAGAGACTGAACTTCCGCTTCCGTCGCCTCATGGAGGACATGGCGGAAACCCTCGGGCTGCCGGCGGGCCCACACGAGTTTGCGGAAGTCGGCTGACCGGGCGGTTGGCTGGAGGAGAGATCGGCGGAATATCATCTTCAAAAACCAGGATGACCTACCGCACAGCGTGGTCATTCCCGACTTGAAGGTGAAATCACCGCTGATGGACACCGATGGCAGCTATGAGGCCGACTTCGAAAAGCCGGGCGAGTTCAAGTATTTCTGCGGCATCCACCCAATGATGACTGGAAAGATCATTGTCAAACCTGACTAGAGTATAATCTCGTAGCCTTTCATATGCTTATGGGGTGTGGCCAAAGTGCATCTTGGTCGACGCCACCTGCAGCCGGAGATCGCAAGCGAGATGGCGATACATGCCTTGGACGCGCCCCGACCGATAGGGGCGTGTATTGCAGTTCATCGGGTCATTCCAAAAACAGGTTGCGTGAGAGTCGGGCGTATGTAGAGTGAGGGAGCGTAACGCCAAAGCCAGACGCTGGTTGATTTGCATCCGCATGGCGACTAGCGGCGGCAATCGGCAATCAGTGCCACGTTCCCGCGGGCGCGTTGTAGCCACCATCCACAGCTGATGCTTAACGTCGTTCCTCCGGGTGGCGCTCGGCGCGCTCCCGACGTTCTGCGCGCTCGTGCTCATCCCGCCCTGCTTCGCGCGCACGGACAACGTCCGGACCTCTGAACTCGCCCGGCCTTCTGGTAGCCGCGATTTCGGGCCTGCCACGGTTTTCGGAGGCGCGGAGCGAGGTTTCTCCCCTCGCAGCCCGCGCGTGGTTCTCCTGTTCAGGCGTGCGACCGACCTGCTCGTCACGTGCCGCAGCCTCCTGTCTCCGCGTCGGCTTGGCATGGGTGCCACCCGCGCCGTTAAAGCTGGCGTGTGACGTGTTCTTGTTGATCACGGTCTTGTTATAGACGTTGGTAATGTGAGTATCGCTGATATTGGTGACCGCGCTGTTGTAGTGGAACTCGCCGCCCCGCCAAAAACCGCCCTGAAACCCGAAACCGCCATAACCGAAGCCATAGTTAATTCCACCGTAGAAACCGACATGCAGCCCCCAATAGCCGGCGTGGAAACCATAGACACCTCCTTCGAAGCCCCAGTAACCGGGCGTCCATAGGAGGCCGGGGCGCGGCGGAAGAACCCAGGTGCCGGGCACCCAGTAATAACCGTTGGATTCTTCATAATCCCAATAGCCTGGGGTCCAGAGATAGCCCGGCCCGGGGATCGGTGGCTGACTATAAACCGGTAGCAGCGGTGGCGGGACCCGCGCGGTGATGCTGACGCCCACCGAGATTTGGGCGGAAGCATCGAAGCTTGGTGTGGCCATCGCGAGGCCGAGAACGACCGGAATACAGTAAGCAGCTAAACGCATTTGAAACTCCCCGGAATTGCTACGGTGCTCGTTATGCTATCTCCGCTAGAACTGGTCCGAGTTCATCTATTCTAGGTATTTCTGCGAGATTTCGGACATGGGTTTAGTCATTTTGGGCCGAGATTTGCTGCCTCGATGAGCATGTGATCACGCTACCTCCTTGTTTACGACAACAACCCCGAAGGCTGATCCCGGGGGACGGCAAAGAAGCGGTTGGGCGGTCGTTTCAGGCCCAGATGGTCGCGCAGCGTCGTTCCCTCATACTCGCGGCGAAACAGTCCTCGCGCCTGGAGTTCGGGGATCACGCGGTCGACAAATCGTCCAGCCCGCCGGGCAGCCAGGGGAACATGACGTTGAACCCGTCCGATCCCTCCTCGAACAGCCATCGTTCCATCTCGTCAGCGATCGTTTGCGGCGTGCCGACGAAGGCGAGGCCGGCATAGCTGCCGGCCTTTTGCGCCAGTTGGCGGATCGTCAGGTTCTTGGTCCTGGCGGCCTCGACCAGACGGGCGCGGGCGCTCTTGCTGGCGTTGGTCTCGGGGATTTCCGGCAGCGGCCCATCGGGATCGAATCCGGAGACGTCGTAGTCCAGCATGCCGTTCAACGAGTGGATGCCACTGTCGTAATGGACCAGGCTGTCCAGATGGGCGCGGCGGGCGCGCGCCTCCTCCACGGTGTCGCCGACCACGACGAAGGCGGCAGGCAGGATCTTGAGCGATGCCGGATCGCGGCCCAGCTTCACCATCCGGCCCTTCACATCGGCATAGAAGCGCTTTCCCGCCTCCAGCGTGCTTTCCGCGCCGAATATCACTTCGGCGGTTTCCGCGGCCAGTTGCCGGCCGGGCTCGGAGGCGCCGGCCTGGACGATCACTGGCCAGCCCTGGACCGGACGCGCGATGTTGAGCGGCCCGCGTACCGACAGGCTCGGGCCTTTATGGTCCAGCACATGCAGCCTGTCCGGGTCGAAATAGAGGCCGCTCTCGGTGTCGCGGACGAAGGCGTCGTCGGCGAAGCTGTCCCACAGGCCGGTGACGACATCGTAGAATTCGCGCGCCCGGACATAGCGGGCGTCGTGGTCCATCTGGCTCTCATAGCCGAAGTTCAGCGCCGCGTCGGGATTGGCGGTGGTGACGATGTTCCATCCGGCTCGCCCGCCGCTGATATGATCCAGCGAGGCAAAGCGGCGGGCGATGTGGAAGGGCTCGTCGAAGGTCGTCGAGGCGGTGGCGATGAGCCCGATCCGCTCGGTCGCGCCCGCCAGGGCCGACAGCAGGGTGAAGGGCTCGAACGAGGTCACGGTGTGGCTGCGCTTCAGCGCCTCGACCGGCATGTTGAGCACGGCCAGATGGTCGGCCATGAAGAAGGCGTCGAACTTCGCCGCCTCCAGCCGGCGTGCGAAATGGCGAATATGGCCGAAGTTGAAATTGGCGTCGGGATAGGCGCCCGGATAGCGCCAGGCCCCGGTATGGATGCTGACCGGGCGCATAAAGGCGCCGAGATGCAGCTGGCGTGAAGCAGGCATGGTTTCGGTCTCTCCGGAGCGTAAGGCGCTTGACCTCTATATTGTCCAACATCGCGGATGTAGGAAGGCATCAATGGCCATTTCAACGCCTTCACTACTGCAGGGGCGCCCGTTCTGGAGGCGCCCCTATGCCAGACCAATGATTCCGAGAGCTAGTGATTCGCGGCGTCTGCTGCCTTCGGCGGCGGCGGTGCGATCTTGGTCACCGTGCCGCCTTCGTCTTCATAATCCTTGACGCCGATGGCGCCCGCGACCTTGAAGCCGTGGGAGGTCAGTAGATCGCCCACCTTGCCGGCCCGATGGGCATGGATGGACACTGTCACGATCGCCCGATCCTTGGGAATAAGAGCAAGGCGTTTTTCCACGTCGTCGGTTTGAACGCTGAGATACACGGGAAACCCCCCGGTTGCCGTGATCTCATCGGGGCGGCGGACGTCGATGATCAGCAGCTTTTCGGGTTTCGCCAACAGCGCGTCGATCCCTGCGCGGTCGAGCCTCTTGGTTTTGTAGGTATAAAGCGGATCCACCTTCTGTGCGGGCGCGTCCACCGCGAAGGCAGGCGCAAGGGGCGAGGCAACCAACAGCGCGGCGGCCACGAGCATCGGCAATCGTCTCATTTGATCGTTCCTTATATTTGGGGAGACAAGGACGCCAGGCGGGGTGCCATCGACCCGCAGACAGAAACGCCGCGTCGTCGGCCGCTTGTCCCTGTTACCAACGACATCTCATATATTGACATATTAGGCAATATAATGTCGTGTCAACGGACGGCGGCGATCTCTTCCCGTTGGTGAGGTCCGGCATGTCTCCGGCCTTGTCGCAAGCGCCCCCCGTCCAGGCTCAACAGATAATATAGTAGACGATCCGAAAATATATTGACGGATCACCCGTGATTGCTTAGCTTTCCCCATTGCCAGCCGAACGGAGTGGATCTGCCGATGTCAGGGCTTTCGGAGGGCCGATGTCGTGGTAAGGGAGCAAGAATTGATGACAATGGTACTGGCGGCTCGTCACATCCGGATCGGAGCTGCGCTTCTGGGCATTTCTGTGGCTGCTATGGCGCAGGGACAGACCGCGCCGGCTGGAGGGCCGCCGGGTCCGTCGCCGGCCCGTCAGGCTGTCGATGCGCGGAGGGCCGCGTTCGTCCTGATCGGCGGAAATTTCCGTCCGCTCGGCGCCGTTCTGAAAGGCGCGCCGGTCGATGCCGCCGAAGTGGAAAAGCGGGCGAGCCGCCTGGTCTTCCTCGCCTCCTTGCTGGACGAGAATTTTCCCGACATTTCGAATCTGGGTTCGCCCGACAGCAAGGCGAAGGCCGATCTATGGGCCAACCGGGCCGATTTCGACCAGAAGCTCAAGGGCTTTCAGACCGACCTCGCCACTCTGGCCAAAGTTAGCGCCGACAAGGGTTCGGCCGATGCAATCAAGGCCGCCCTCGTCACCGTGGGGCAGGACTGTAAAGGCTGTCACGAAAAATACAGGGAACAGTAACGCACGATTTTTTACACCATTCAGGGCTGATTCATGGGCTCGCCTATAGAAACAAATTCGGACTTGAGAGAAGGCCACCGCACGGTGTGGGACCTTCCGGTTCGGATATTCCACTGGCTACTGGTCGCGGCATTCGTCGGCGCCTTCGTGACCAACAAATTGGGCGTCGCCTATTTCGGCTGGCACGTCTTCTGCGGCTACGCGGTCATCGTGCTGGTGGCATTCCGGATCGTCTGGGGCATCGTCGGCACGCGCCATGCGCTGTTCCGCAATTTCCTGCGCGGCCCTGGCGAGACGTTGCGCTACGCGGCATCCCTGCTGCACGGCCGCCCGCCGGCCTATGCCGGACACAACCCGCTGGGCGCCCTGATGGTCGTCGTCCTGCTGCTGGCGCTGGGTGTGCAGGCCATCCTCGGGCTGTTCGCCAATGACGAGATCGTCAATGTCGGCCCGCTTTACGGCTATGTCAGCGACGCCGTCAGCCTGCGGCTGACTTCGCTGCATCGGCACCTGTTCTATTGGATCGCCGCCGCCATCGGCCTGCATGTCGCGGCGGTGCTGATCCATCGCGTGTTCCATGGCGAGCGGCTGGTCAAGGCGATGATCAGCGGCCGCAAACCCTCTCACATCGTCGGTGCGCACGACGCCATCCATGCGTCGCGCAGCTGGCTTGCCGCCTTGGTCGTGGTGCTCCTCGTCGGGGCCCTCACCTGGGTGATCGAGACCGCGCCCGCCGCCGTCGCTTCGAATTAACCCCTGTCGATAAGGACCGGATGATCATGACACTGAATTTGAAGAAGAGATACTGGGCCGCCTCGCTGGGCGTGATCGTCTCGATCGGGCTGGTCGGCGCGGCGGTGACCGCGAAGATCGCGACTGCCGACGACAAGCCGGTGGCGGACGCCGCGTCCAAGCCGGCCGCCGAAGCCGCCCCCAAGGTGGCGTCGGCCGACGCTCCTGCCGCCAAGCCGCCGGCGGCGCTCAACCAGATCCCTTGGTCCTGGCAGCCGGTGAGGGCGCCCGAGGTTCCGAAGGTCAACCAGAAGGCCTGGGTGCGGCAGCCGATCGACGCCTTCATCCTGGCGAAGCTGGAGGAGCAGAAGCTGAAGCCTTCGCCGGACGCCGATCGCGCCGCCTTCGTTCGCCGGGCGACCATCGACACGCTGGGCTATATCCCGACACCGGAGGAGGTCGCGGCCTTCGTTAACGACAAGTCGCCCAACGCGTATGAGAAGCTGGTCGATCGCCTGCTCGCCTCGCCGCATTACGGCGAGCGCCAGGCCCGCATGTGGCTCGACCTTGCTCGCTATGCCGATACGTCGGGCTTCCAGGTAGATGAGGGTCGTCCGAACATCTGGCGCTATCGCGACTACGTCATCAACGCCTTCAATAACGACAAGCCGTACGACCTGTTCCTCAAAGAGCAGATCGCCGGCGACGAGCTGAAGCCGGGCGACGAGGAGGCGCTGATCGCCACCGGCTTCATGGCCAACTATCCGGACAACAGCAATTCGCGCGACCTGATCCAGCGCAAGTACCAGATCACGACCGATATCGTGGACACGATCGGGCAGGGCGTCTTGGCGGCGACCTGGAATTGCTCGCGCTGCCACAATTCGAAGTTCGATAAGCTCTCGCAGAAGGACTACTACCAGGTCCAGGCCTTCTTCTCGAACACCAGCTTCAATTCCAAGATCCCGGCGTCGAAGGGTCCGCGTGAGCTGGACTACGAAGCCAAGATGGCCAAGTGGCAGGAAGCTACCAAGGACATCCGCGAGAAGATCGACGGCATCATCGATCCGATCAAGCCGGAGGGCTTGAAGTATTACAAAGAGCGGTATCTGACCGACAGCCGCGAATCCGTGTTCAAGCCCGAGGCGCAATGGACGGCGACCGATCGGTGGGTCAATTTCCGCTTCGCCCAGCTGCTGAAGACCGAGGACTATGCCGGCTATCTGGCCCGCGGTGGCGAGAGCAAGGACAGCGCGGACTATAACGAGGCCGATTGGAAGAAGTGGCTCGAATACCGCAAGCTGACCAAGGAGCTGCGGACCTTCGACAAGATCAAGCCGAAGGGCTCCGACACGCTGACTGGGGCGACCGAGCTCGATAATCCCGACGCGCCGAAGACCTATGTCCTGTTCGGCGGCAACCATGAGCGGCCGACGGATGAGGTGCAGCCCGGCTTCCCTGAGTTCATCACCAGCGAAAAGCCGGACATCAAGCCGACGGCAACCTCCTCGGGACGCCGGCTCGCCTTCGCCAACTGGCTGGCCAGCCCGACCAACCCGCTGACCGCCCGGGTCTTCGTAAACCGGATCTGGAACCAGCATTTCGGCAAGGGCATCGTCGGCACCTTGAGCGACTTCGGCCGCGCCGGCGACAAGCCGACCAACCAGGAGCTGCTGGATTACATGGCCGCCCGTTTCGTCCAGGACGGGTGGAGCATCAAGAAGCTGCAGCGCGAGATCCTGCTGTCGAGCACCTATCGCCAGTCATCGACCCCCCGCGAGGACATCGCCAAGGTCGACCCGGATAACAAGCTGTACGCGGAATTCCCGCGTGTTCGCCTCGAAGCCGAGGAGGTGCGGGATTCCCTGCTGGTTGCCTCCGGCAAGCTCGTCGACAAGGTGGGCGGCCCCAGCGTCGCCGCGCCTCTGCCGGCCGGTGTCCAGGTGGTGCAGAACAACTTCTACGCCGACACGATGGACCGGGCGAAGGACGAGGACGATCAGTATCGCCGCAGCCTGTACATCCTGACCAAGCGCAGCCAGCCGTATCCGATGCTGGACGTGTTCGACATGGCGAACTCGCAGCAGATCCACAGCAAGCGCCAAGTGACCACGACCCCGCTGCAGGCGTTGGCCCTGCTCAACAACGACGTCGTGTTCAAGCTGTCGCAGCATCTGGCGGCCCGCGTGCTGGCAGAGGCCGGCAATGACGAGAATCGCGAGTTCAACCGCCTCTATCAGATCCTGTTCGCCCGTGATCCGGATGCCACGGAAAGGAAGGTGCTGCATGCCTTCCTCGAGAAGCACGAGAAAATCATCGCCGACAAAGCATCCGGCGGCAGCCTGACCCTCGCCCTTCCGGTCGCCTGGAGCACCTCCAGCAAACCGGACCCGATCCGTGCCGCGGCGTTCGTCGACCTGGTCGCCGCCGTCGCGAACACGAACGACTTTATCTACCGCTTCTAACCGTCAAACTGAAATCGAACGAGGCAATATCATGTGGAATCTCTCGCGTAGGGCGTGGCTTTCGAAGGCGGGTTATGGCATGGGCGGTCTGGCGCTCACCCAGGTGCTCCCGGGCGGCGGCATCTTCTCGGTTCCGGCCGAGGCGGCCGAGGTGGCGGCAACCCTTGCGGCTGACGATCCGCTGGCGCCGAAGGCGCCGCATTTCCTACCCAAGGTGAAGTCGGTCATCTGGCTGCATATCGACGGCGCGCCAAGCTCGCTCGACCTCTACGACTACAAGCCTGAGCTGGTGAAGCTGAAGGGGCAGGAGATTCCCGCCTCCTTCCTCAAAGGCCTGAAGACCAGCACCCAGGGCGGCGTCGGCAAGCTGTTCGAGGCGAACCGGCAGTGGAAGCAGTACGGCCAGAGCGGCGCCTGGTTCTCCGAGC
>Ga0070665_100001294_pt1 | contig 29946 bp, 30 predicted proteins | sample KBSS13metaG_FD_65862 | JGI IMG/M metagenome (GOLD analysis project Ga0070665, IMG submission 65862) | Switchgrass rhizosphere microbial communities from Kellogg Biological Station, Michigan, USA - KBS S1-3 metaG | ecosystem: Host-associated > Plants > Roots > Rhizosphere > Soil ... | reverse complement strand
CGCCAGCCGATCTCGCCCGCACCCGGGTCGTCGGGGTCGCGGGTCAGGAACCAGACACCGGCGAACGCGCCGTCGGCGTGACCGGTCCAGAGGCCGAACTCGCTGTCCTCGATCGTCCATCGGGCCAGCTCCGTCGCGACCTCGTCGGGCGGCATCGGCGCCCCGATGTGGGCCATCACCTCGGGGTCGCCGTTCATCGCGACCAGGTCCTCGAGGTCGCTGTCGTCGAGGGGTCGGAGGGTGAGGCGGTCGGTGTGGAGGGTGGGTCTCATCGTGAACAGTTTCATCACGTCGGGTAGGTGAACCGCCACTGGGCCAGCGGAGTTCACCTGGCCCAGCGCGGGCTCACCCGCTCAGCGTGATGAACCGACCACACCCACACCCCTGCCCGTCACCTCACGCCCCCCAGATCGGATCCCAGCCCGCTACCGAGTCGGCCGGCCGGGAGGCCGGGCCGGTGTAGACCGCCGAGGGCCGGATCAACCGGCCGGTGCGCTTCTGCTCGAGGATGTGCGCCGACCACCCGCCGGTGCGGGCGCAGGTGAACATGGAGGTGAACATGTTCGCCGGCACCTCGGCGAAGTCGAGCACGATCGCGGCCCAGAACTCCACGTTGGTCTCCAGGACCCGATCGGGACGACGGGCGCGGAGCTCGGCCAGGGCGGCCTTCTCCAGGGCCTCGGCGACCTCGTAGCGCGGGGCGTCGAGCTCGCGGGCCGTACGCCGCAATACCCGGGCGCGCGGGTCCTCCGCGCGGTAGACCCGGTGCCCGAACCCCATCAACCGCTCACCCTTGTCCAGGAGCGACTTCACGTAGCCCTCGGCGTCACCGGACCGCTCCACCTCCTCGATCATCCCCAGTACCCGCGAGGGGGCACCGCCGTGCAGCGGCCCGCTCATCGCCCCGATCGCCCCGGAGAACGCCGCCGCGACGTCGGCCCCGGTCGAGGTGATCACGCGCGCGGTGAACGTCGAGGCATTCATGCCGTGCTCGGCGGCCGAGCTCCAGTAGGCGTCGATCGCCTTGGTGTGCTGGGGATCCGCCTCGCCGCGCCACCGGATCAGGAACTTCTCGGCCAACGTCGCGCCCCGGTCGACCTCACGCTGGGTGACGACGGGCCGGCCGAGCCCGCGGGCGGCCTGGGCGGCGTACGACAGCACCATCACCGCGACCCGGGAGAGATCCAACCGGGCCTGCTCGTCGGAGATGTCGTAGGTCTGGCCCATGCCCAGCATCGGCGCGAGCATCGCCACCGAGGCCTGCACGTCGGCACGTACGTCGCCGGTGTGGATCGCGATGTTGTACGGCTCCGCCGGTGGCAGCCCGGGGTCGAAGCTGCCGTCGACCAGCAGCCCCCAGATCTTCTCGAACGGCACCCGGCCGACGAGCTCCTCGATGTCGACGCCGCGGTAGCGGAGCGCTGACCCCTCCTTGTCGGGCTCGGCGATCTCGGTCGCGAACGCGACCACGCCCTCCAGGCCCTCGTGTACCTCCGGCTGCTGCGCGCTCATGCGGCGATCCTCCGTCGTCGGTCCTCCCCCGCTCCTGTCGATTCTGCCTGCCGACCCTGAGCGCTCGCCCGCCGGGTCGCGCGTGGCCCGGCGTGCGTGGGGTGGTGTCGGTCGGGCCAGGAAGTTCGGCTGTCACCCACGGTGGTTGGATTGACGACGTGACCGACCGGTACGCCGACCTCCGCCGCGAGTACGCGGTCGGCGGGCTGACCGAGGACGACCTGGCGCCGGACCCGTTCGCGATGTTCCAGCGCTGGTACCACGATGCCGTCGCGGCCCAGGTCTACGAACCCAACGCGATGGTCGTCGCGTCCGTGTCGGACGACGGGCGGCCGTCGTCGCGGTTGGTGCTGCTCAAGGGCTTCACGCCCGCAGGCTGGGTGTTCTTCACCAACCTGGGCTCGCGCAAGGGGCGCGAGCTGCTGGCCCATCCCCCTGTCGCGCTGCTGTTCCCCTGGCACCCGCTCGAGCGCCAGGTGCGGGTGGACGGCCGAGCGGTCCCGCTCGGTCGCGAGGAGGTCGCGACGTACTTCGAGACCCGGCCACGGGGCTCGCAGCTGGGCGCCCACGCCTCGCACCAGTCGCGTGAGGTCGGCTCACGTCAGGAGCTGGACGACGCCTGGGCGGCGGCGGATGCGGCGTACCCCGGCGAGGTGCCGGTGCCCGACGAGTGGGGAGGGTTCCGGGTCGAGGCCGACGCGGTGGAGTTCTGGCAGGGAAGGCCCGGGCGGATGCACGACCGGCTGGAGTACCGCCGCGACGGTGCTGCGTGGTCGGTCCACCGCCTGGCCCCATGACCGACGAGCTCGGGATCCTCGACGCCCTGCCGGAGGACGCGGACCACGCCGTGGCCGAGCGTGTGCTCGCCGCTGCCGGCTGGGAGCGATGCGGTGTCGGCGACTGGGCCGTGGTGCTGGCGTCCCCGTCAGGATCGCTGGCCGCCCGGATCTCGCCGTTCGACCCGGTGGCGCCGTACACGGCCGAGCTGTTCCGACGAGCGGCGGCCACGCGGCGGGTGCCGGTGCTGCGGGCGTACCGCGAGCTCGAGGGCGGGGCCGTGTGCCTGGTCATGGAGCGCCTCCATCCGGTGGCGGAGGAGCAGGCGGTCCGGTTCTTCCAGGACCTCCAGGCACCGTCCCCGGCGTTGGCCGGGCTCGCGCAGGTGCTCGACGAGGTGTACGTCGAGGCCCGGCGCGACCTGCCCTGGTGCGGGCCGCTCGACCCGAACCCCTCGAACGTGATGTCTCGCGCGACCGGCGACCTGGTGCTGACCGACCCGTTCTACGCCGACGGCCCGAACCTCTACGGCAGCCTGGACGACGACCCGATGCTCGTGGCGCGGAAGATCCCGGAGGAGGCGCGCCGGCACATGTTCGAGCTGCCACTGGCCGAGAGCGGTCCGTGGGATCCCGACGAACGACGGCGCCTCCGGTCGGCGTTGGCCGACGCCGATGCGCGGCTCCGCGCCGAACGGTCGGGCTGATCCCTATCGTGGGCGGATGCGCCGCTCCCTTCTGGTCATCGCCGCCGCTCTCGTCGCCACCGCCGCCACCGCCGCTCCGTCGTACGCCGGTGCCGATCCGGCCACGTCGGCGGGGCATCGGGCCGAACGTGCCATCCAGCGGGGGGTCAGGCCGGTGCCGGTGCCGAAGGCGGCGCGGGCCGTCGACACCAGCCACCCCGACCACGTCATCGGCAACGGGACCGCGGCCAGCTGCACGTCACGCAAGGTGGTCCGGGCTGTCGCGAGGGGAGGGGTGATCACCTTCGCCTGCGGCCCACAACCGGTCGTGATCCCGATGGGGCGTACGGCGAAGGTCGTCAACAAGCACGGCGACCGGAACACCCGCCGGGTCGTGATCGACGGTGGCGGGCTGGTCACCCTCGCCGGCCAGGGGCAGCGACGGATCCTCTACCAGGACACGTGCGACCCGAAGCAGGTCTGGGCGACCGACCACTGCGACGACCAGTCGTTCCCGCGACTCGTCGTCCAGCACCTCACGCTGCGCGGCGGCAACTCGACCGGCAACCACGCCGAGGGCGGCGGGGGAGGGGCCATCCTGGCCCGGGGCGGGCAGCTGAAGATCGTCGACAGCACCTTCATCGGCAACCGCTGCGACAAGAGCGGGCCCGACCTGGGCGGCGCCGCCGTACGCGCGCTGTCGCAGTACCACGGCCGGCCGGTGTACGTCGTGCACAGCACGTTCCGCGGGGGGCGCTGCAGCAACGGGTCGGGGCTGAGCAGCATCGGGGTCTCCTGGACGGTCCTGAACAGCCGGTTCCTCGGCAACCGCGCCCTCGGCCACGGCGCCAACCCGCAGCGGCCCGGGACCAAGGGCGGCGGGTCGGGTGCCGCGATCTACACCGACGGCAACGACTACACCCTCCGCGTGGCCGGCACCCTGATGCGTCGCAACCATGCGAACGAGGGCGGCGGCGCGATCTTCTACGTCAGCAACGACCGCTCCGGCCGCCTCCACATCAGCTGGTCCACGCTCGAGGACAACGTCAGCGAGGGCTTCGAGACCCGCCCCGGCATCTTCTACCTCGGTCGTGGCCCCATCGACGTCCGCCACTCGATCATCCGCTGAGGTCGCCGTCGGGCCGATGCGGGACGACCCGGAAAACAGTTTGTGAGTGAGCGCTCACTCAGTTACCGTGGCGGCGATGTCACCACGAGCCAGCGCCATGTCGCCCGAGGACCGCCGGAAGGCGATCGTCCGGGCGCTGGTGCCGTTGCTGGTCGAGCGCGGTGACGAGGTGAGCACCCGTGAGATCGCGCAGGCCGCCGGCATCGCCGAGGGCACGATCTTCCGGGTCTTCCCCGACAAGGCGGGCCTGATGCTCGCCGCCGCCGAGGAGGCCATCAACCCCGCCGACGGTCAGGCGGAGTTCGACGAGGCCATGCGCGACCTCGACGACTTGAGGGAGAAGGTCGTCGTCGCCGCCCAGCGGGTGCTGGACCGGATGCGGATGACGATGACCCTGATGTACGCCGTACGACGCCACCTCGGCGCCGCCCACGAGGAGCTGCACCGCCGGGACAAGAAGCACTTCGGCCCTCCGCAGTTCGTGGTGGACGCGCAGGCAGAGCTGCACCGGCGGCTGACCGGGATCTTCGAGGCCCACCGCGACGAGCTCGCGGTCGAGCCCGAGGTCGCGGCCGTGGCCCTCCGTAGTCTCATCTTCGGGGCCAGTCGCCCCGAGCTCGGCATGAATCCCGCACTCAGCGCGGAGCAGATCGCCGACCTCCTCCTCTCGGGGGTCGCCACACGGGGAGAGAAGTAACGATGTTGATCAAGCTCGTCCGACGGTTCCTCGCGGCCTACCGCGGCCCGCTGACCGTCGTCGTCGTCCTGCAGTTCATCGGCACGCTCGGTGCCCTCTACCTACCCAGCCTGAACGCCGACATCATCGACAAGGGCGTCGTCACCGGCGACACCGGCTACATCGTGCGCATCGGCGCCGTGATGCTCGGTGTCGCGCTGGTCCAGATCGTGTGCTCCGTGGGCGCGGTCTGGTTCGGGGCCCGCACCGCGATGAGCTTCGGCCGCGACGTCCGCGCGTCGATCTTCCACCGGGTCGGCATGTTCAGCCAGCGCGAGGTGCAGCACTTCGGTGCGCCCAGCCTGATCACCCGTGAGACGAACGACGTGCAGCAGGTGCAGATGCTCGTGCTCATGTCGTGCACCCTGATGGTGATGGCGCCGATCATGATGGTCGGCGGCATCGTGATGGCCGTCCGCGAGGACGTCGGGCTCTCCTGGCTCGTCGCGGTGACCGTTCCGGTCCTCGCGCTCTGCCTCGGGCTGATCATCACCCGGATGGTGCCCAGCTTCCGGCTGATGCAGAGCCGCATCGACGAGGTCAACCGGCTGCTGCGCGAGCAGATCACCGGTGTGCGCGTCGTGCGCGCGTTCGTCCGCGAGCCGCTCGAGACCGAGCGGTTCTCCGCAGCCAACGGCGACCTCACGGCCGTCGCGACCAGGACCGGCCGCTACCAGGCCCTGATGTTCCCGACCGTGATGCTCGTGGCCAACGTCGCCTCGGTGGGCGTCCTCTGGTTCGGCGGCCACCGGGTCGACTCCGGTGACATGCAGGTGGGCGCGCTGACGGCGTACCTGACCTACCTGATGCAGATCGTGATGTCGGTGATGATGGGCACGTTCATGATGATGATGATCCCGAGGTCGGCGGTCTGCGCCGACCGGGTCATGGAGGTCCTGCACACCACGACGTCGGTGCCCACGCCCGACGAGCCGGTCACCGACCTGCCCGAGCGCGGCACCCTGCGGCTGGACGCCGTCGAGTTCAGCTACCCCGGCGCCGACCTGCCGGTGCTGCGCGACCTGACCTTCGAGGCGCGGCCGGGGCAGACGGTCGCGGTGATCGGCTCGACCGGCGCCGGCAAGAGCACCCTGGTCAACCTCGTCCCGCGGCTCTTCGACGTCACCGGCGGCACGATCTCGGTCGACGGGGTCGACGTACGCCGCCTCGATCCGGAGCGGCTCTGGTCGGTGATCGGCCTGGTCCCGCAGAAGGCGTACCTCTTCTCCGGCACCGTGCGGTCCAACCTGCTGCACGGCAAGGCCGACGCGACCGACGAGGAGCTCTGGGACGCCCTGCGGATCGCCCAGGGTGAGGACTTCGTGCGCGCCATGCCCGAGGGTCTCGACGCCGCGATCACCCAGGGCGGGACCAACGTCAGCGGCGGCCAGCGGCAGCGGCTCGCGATCGCGCGCTCCGTCGTACGCCGGCCCGAGATCTACCTGTTCGACGACTCGTTCTCGGCGCTCGACCTGGCCACGGACGCGCGCCTCCGTGCCGCACTGAAGCCGGTGACCCGCGACGCCACGGTCCTGATCGTCGCCCAGCGGGTCTCCACGATCCGCGACGCCGACGTGATCCTGGTGCTCGAGGACGGGGTCGTGGTGGGCCGTGGACGCCATCACGAGCTGCTCGACACCTGTCCGACGTACCAGGAGATCGTCGCCTCCCAGCTGAGCGCGGAGGAGGCGGCATGAGTGACGAGAAGCCCGCAGCCCAGCTCAAGGAGACCGAGCGCGTCCAGGCCGGCCCCGGCCCGGGTCGCGGCCCGTTCGGTGGCGGGATGGTCGGCCAGAAGGCCAACAACTTCAAGCCGTCCGCGAAGCGCCTGATCCGCCGGATGGCGCCGGAGAGGCACAAGGCGTACGGCGTACTGGCGCTGGCCGTCCTCAGCGTCGGGCTGATGGCGCTCGGCCCGCGCATCCTGGGCCGCGCGACCGACCTGATCTTCGCCGGCATCTTCGGCAAGAAGCTCGAGGGGCAGGTGCCCAACGGCACGTCCCAGGACCAGGTCGTCCAGCATCTCCAGCAGGCCGGCGACCACAAGCAGGCCTCGATGATCGCGTCGATGAAGCACTTCGTGGTCGGCCGGGGTGTCGACTTCACCGCGGTCAGCCACGTGCTCCTGCTCGTGCTCGCCGTGTACGTCGCGGCTTCGCTGCTGTCGTGGCTGCAGGGCTACCTGCTCAACGATGTCGTGCAGGGCACGATCTTCCGGATGCGGTCCGAGGTCGAGGACAAGGTCAACGCGCTGCCGTTGAGCTACTTCGACCAGCAGCCGCGGGGCGAGCTGCTGAGCCGGGTCACCAACGACATCGACAACATCAGCCAGACCCTCCAGCAGACGATGAGCCAGCTCCTCACCTCGCTGCTGACCGTGGTCTTCGTGGTCGGCTTCATGTTCTCGATCTCGTGGGAGCTGGCGCTGGTCGCGCTGGTCACGGTCCCGATCACGATGGTGGTCACCGGCGCGGTGATGAAGCGCAGCCAGGGCATGTTCATCGACCAGTGGCGGCGTACCGGCAAGCTCAACGCCCACATCGAGGAGACCTTCTCGGGCAACGCCCTGGTCAAGGTGTTCGGCCGTCAGGAGGAGGTCGAGCGGACCTTCGCCGAGGAGAACGAGAAGCTCTACGAGGCGTCGTTCGGCGCGCAGTTCGTGAGCGGGCTGATCATGCCGACGATGATGTTCATCGGGAACCTCAACTACGTCGTGATCGCGGTCCTCGGCGGGATCAAGGTCGCCAACGGCTCGATCTCGTTGGGTGACGTGCAGGCGTTCATCCAGTACTCCCGCCAGTTCACCCAGCCGCTGACCCAGGTCGCCTCCATGACCAACCTGCTGCAGTCCGGCGTCGCCAGCGCGGAGCGGGTCTTCGAGCTGCTCGACGCCCCGGAGCAGGGGCGCGAGGCGTCGGGTTCGGCGGCTCCCGCCCACGCGCGCCACGGTGAGGTGAGGTTCGAGGACGTCTCGTTCTCCTACAGCCCCGAGGAGCCCCTCATCGAGGGACTGTCGCTGGTCGCCCAGCCCGGGCAGACCGTGGCGATCGTCGGCCCGACCGGGGCCGGCAAGACGACGCTGGTCAACCTGGTGATGCGGTTCTACGACGTCAGGTCGGGGCGGATCACCCTCGACGGCGTCGACATCGCCTCGATGCCGCGCTCGGCGCTGCGCGACCAGATCGGGATGGTGCTCCAGGACACCTGGCTCTTCGAGGGCACGATCCACGACAACATCGCCTACGGCCGGCCCGGAGCCACCGAGGAGGAGATCCTCGACGCCGCCCGCGCGACGTACGTCGACCGCTTCGTGCACTCGCTGCCCGACGGCTACGAGACCCACCTCGAGGAGGACGGCGCCAACCTGTCCGCCGGCGAGCGTCAGCTGATCACGATCGCGCGGGCGTTCCTGTCCGACCCCGAGCTGCTGATCCTCGACGAGGCGACGTCGTCGGTCGACACCCGCACCGAGCTGCTCCTCCAGCACGCGATGGCGGCGTTGCGCACCGACCGCACGTCGTTCGTGATCGCCCACCGGCTCTCCACGATCCGCGACGCCGACCTGATCCTGGTGATGGAGGACGGCGCGATCGTCGAACAGGGCACCCACGACTCCCTGCTGGACTCCGGCGGCGCCTACGCGCGGCTCTACAACGCACAGTTCGTCGCCCCCGAGGAGTCCGCGGTCGCCTGAACGGCGCGACACCTGGTGAATACGGTTGAGCACCCTTGGGTCGGGGGGTTAGCGTCTTCGTACACGAGGAAGGAGGTGGTCCAGAGTTGAGTACTTATAGGACGCGTGAGGTGGCTGCGGTCTAGCAGCAACCGGCCAGCCCGAAGTACTGCTGGCAATTCCAACGCAGACACCCGACCCGCAGGTGATCCGGCCAACGTCCGGCTGGAGGGGGCCTCGAGAGAGCGACCCGCACCTGCGGGTCGTCTGCGTCCGGGCCCGGTTGGCATCGCGGGTGACACCCGATAAAGTTGTCTGAGTCAACTGTTACGACTCACCTGAGGACCTCCGTGCCACACGCCCCCGCGCCATCCGACGGCGAGGCCGTCGGACACGCCTCCTGGATCGCGCTACCGTTCGCCGCACTGGCCCTGGTCTGTGTGCTGTTCATCCGGGAGGTCCTGCTGCGGACCACGATCCTGCGGGAGGACGAGATGGCACGTCGCGAAGGCGGACGTGAGAGCGCGCCGATCACCGAGGTGGTGGAGAGCCGTGTCGCGCGCTGACGAGCTCGGTCGCCTCGAGCAGGAGGTCGGCGTCCTGATCCGACGGATCAAGCGGGTGATCGGGGAGCGGGCGCGAGCCGTCCACCCGGACCTCCAGCCCGCGTCGTACCTGATGCTCACCTACCTCGCGTCCGACGGTCCGCAGCGGTCGTCGGTCCTCTCCGACCGGTTCAACGTCGACAAGGGCGCGATCAGCCGCCAGGTGCAGCACCTCTGCGACCTCGGGCTGCTCGACCGCGAGCCCGATCCGGCCGACGGTCGGGCGACGCTGGTCTCGGCGAGTGCCGACGCGGTCCACCGGATGGAGTCCGTCGCCCGTGACCGTCGCCGTTGGCTCGACGAGCAGCTGTCCGAGTGGTCCGAGGCCGACCTGCGCGAGTTCGTCACCGGGCTCGGCCGCTACAACGCTGCCCTGGACCGGAACGGTTGAGCTCTGCGTGCGGACGGTTCATCACGCTGAGCAGGTGAACCGGAGCTGGGCCAGGTGAGTTCCGCTTGCCCAGCTCCGGTTCGACCACTCAGCGTGATGAACCAACCCTCCCTGCCTCACACCACCCAACCCGCGGTGTCCGGCGGCAGCAGGCCCCCGTCGAGGGGTCCGCTCGACAGCACGACCTCGCCGGCCGGCAGGCGCACGGGTCGCGAGCCGCAGTTGCAGAGCACCTGGAGGTCCCCGCGGCGCAGGTGCAGCACGGTCGACCGGCCCTCGACGATCTCGACCTCGTTGCCACTGTGCGCCACACGCCGCCGTGCCCGCAGCGCGTCGCGGTAGAACGACCACGTCGATTCGGGGTCCTTCCGCTGCGCGGCGACGGTGAGCGGTGCCCAGTCGTCCGGCATGGGCAGCCACGGTGTCGCCGCGGCCGGCCCGAAGCCGTACGGCGACCGGGTGCCGCGCCACGGGATCGGCACCCGCGCGCCGTCACGACCGACCTTGCCGGTGCGGAACCAGTAGGGGTCCTGCCGGCAGTGCGGGGGTACGTCGACCTCCTCGAGCCCGAGCTCCTCGCCCTGGTAGAGGTACGCCGACCCGGGCAGCGCCAGCATCGTCAGGGTGGCGGCCCGGGCCCGGGCGAGACCACGGGCACCGCCGCCGTACCGCGTGGGATGGCGGATCACGTCGTGGTTGGAGAGCACCCAGGTCGGCGCGGCGCCGACCGGCTCGACCGCCGCCAGCGTGCCGCGCACGACCTCGGCGAACGCCGCGGCCGACCAGGGTGCGAGCAGCCAGGCGAAGTTGAAGGCCTGGTGGAGCTCGTCGGGCCGGACGTAGCGTGCCATCGCCTCCGGCGTCTGGGTCCAGGCCTCGGCGACGGCCATCCGGTCGCCGTCGTACTCCTCGAGCACGCGACGCCAGGAGCGGTAGACGTCGTGCACCTCGGGCTGGTCCCACATCGGCTCGTCGGTGACCGTGCGCTCGACCATCGCCCGGTCCTCCTTGTCGGAGGGGAGGTCACCGCCCCGGTCGACTCCAGGGGCCACGCCGCGCTGGTCGCGCAGGCTCTTGACCTTGAAGAGTCCGTGCGCGACGTCCACCCGGAACCCGTCGACGCCGCGGTCGAGCCAGAAGCGCAGCACCTCGTGGAACATCGCCGCCACCTCGGGATTGCGCCAGTCCAGGTCGGGCTGTGAGGTGTCGAAGAGATGGAGGTACCACTGGCCGTCCGGCACGCGGGTCCAGGCCGGGCCGCCGAACACCGACTGCCAGTTGTTGGGCGGCTGGGCGCCATCGCGCCCCTTGCCCTTCCGGAACAGGTAGCGCGCGCGGGCGGCGCTCCCGGGCCCGGCTGCGAGAGCCTGCTGGAACCAGGCGTGGTCGGACGACGTGTGGTTGGGGACCAGGTCGACCACGACCTCGAGGCCGAGCTCGTGGGCGCGGGCCAGGAGGTCGTCGACGTCCGACAGCCGACCGAAGCGCGGGTCGACGTCGCGGTAGTCGGCCACGTCGTACCCGGCGTCGTGCTGGGGTGAGGGGTAGAACGGCGTGATCCAGACGGCGTCGACGCCGAGGTCGCGCAGGTAGCGCAATCGTGAGGTGATGCCGGGGATGTCGCCGAGCCCGTCGCCGTCGGAGTCGGCGAAGCTGCGGACGTAGACCTGGTAGAAGACGGCGTCGCGCCACCAGGGCCCAGCGGGCTTCATGCGAAGGCGGCCGGGTCGACCGCGATCCAGAGGTGCTCCGCGCTGGCGACGACGCGGCCGTCGGCGTCGTACATCGTCGAGGCCGTCCAGGTCTTGCGCCCGTCGCGTCCTCGGCCGCTGCCGACCACGACGTGCTCCTCGCCGATCACCGGGAGCGAGTCGAGCCGGGCGGTGATCCGGGCCAGGACCATCAGCCGCTCCTCGAGGTCGCCGGCCCAGCCACCGACGCAGTCGAGCGCGGCCCAGGTCACCGGCAGGCCGGCGCGGGGATGCTCGTCGGCATCGGCATGGAAGTCCTCGGCGACGGTCGCGTCGGGCGTCCAGGTGGCCGCGACCCGCGCGCGGGGCGTGCCGTCGTCGTCGACGTCGGCGACCCGGCCGGGAAAGATCCGCAGACCGTCTCCCGCGGCACGACCCGTGCCGCAGGAGAAGCAGGTGGGGAACGGGTGGCTGGTCAGGCCGGCGTACGACGCTTCCGCGGCCCGGGCCTCCTCAGGCGTGACCGGCTCGACGTCGGTGAGCTCCTCGGTCGTGCAGCGTGCGGCCAGCACCGGCCGTCCGTCGTACGACGCGACCACGCCGCCCTGCTCGCCCGGGGCGACGGTCATCGGCACGTCGAGCGGCGGGGGAGCGGTCAACGAGACGGTGACCGGCCAGGGCCGGGCGCGGTCGGTCGGGCACTCGTCGCCGGCGTACGCCGAGAGCGCGCCGGCCGACCAGCCGCCGTTGCCTGACGAGGGCGGGCCGCAGAACCGGGAGGGCACCACCAGGTCGGGCAGGTCGGGCAGGTCGGGCGGATCGCTCATCGGGCTCCTCGGGTGCGCGTGGTCGCTCAACTCTGCCAGCCCTCCGGCCATGGGTCACAATGGCACGGTGAGGGGCCAGTGAGGACCCGGTGAGGACCCAGTGAGCGATCTGATCGACACCACGGAGATGTATCTCCGGACCATCTACGAGCTGGTCGAGGAGGGCATCGTGCCGCTGCGTGCCCGGATCGCGGAGCGGCTGCACCAGTCCGGCCCGACGGTGTCGCAGACGGTGGCGCGGATGGAGCGCGACGGGCTCGTCACGGTGGAGGGCGACCGCCACCTCGAGCTCACCACCGAGGGCCACCGGCTCGCCACGCGGGTGATGCGCAAGCACCGGCTCGCCGAGCGGCTGCTCACCGACGTGATCGGTCTCGACTGGGAGCTCGTGCACGCCGAGGCGTGCCGGTGGGAGCACGTGATGTCCGAGACGGTCGAACGACGCCTCGTCGACCTGCTCGACCACCCCACGGAGTCGCCCTACGGCAACCCGATCCCGGGGCTCGACGAGCTCGGGGAGTCGGGGTCGGCCATGGAGTTCCTCGACGGCACCGAGCTGCTGGCCGACCTCGCCGGCGAGGTGCAGGCGAGCGTGCGCGTGCGACGGATCTCCGAGGAGCTGCAGAAGGACGAGCCGCTGATGGGCACCCTGCGCCGGATCGGCGCCCTGCCCGACAAGGTGGTCGGTGTCTCCGCCACCGCGGTCGGCGTGCTGGTCGGCTCGGGCGGCGAGACCGCCGAGCTCGACCTCGAGGCTGCGGGGCACATCTTCGTGTCGCGGGTCTGAGTGTCACCACCCGCTCAGCGCACCCCCACCAACGCCCGGAGGAACTCCGAGCACCCCGCGTCGACCTTCACCGTCGCCAGCTCGTCGCCGCGGGTGGGGCCGCGGTTGACGATCACCACCGGTACGCCGGCCCGCGCTGCCCGGCGGACGAACCGGAAGCCGCTCATCACCGTCAGTGACGAGCCGACCACCAGCAGGGCGTCGTCCGGCGCCAACGCGTCGACCGCGTCGTAGCACCGCTGGACGCGGGCGGGTGGGACGTTCTCGCCGAAGAACACCACGTCCGGCTTCAGGATCCCGCCACAGGACTCGCACGCGGGCACGACGAAGTCGTCGGTGTCGTCGAGCTCGACGTCACCGTCCGGGAGCAGCTCGACATCGGCGTGCGCCGACGAGTACCCCGGGTTGGCCGCGATCATCCGGCCGGCCAACGACGCGCGCGACGACGTGTGCCGACAGGAGAGGCAGATGACATCCGCGATCCGCCCGTGCAGCGCGACCACCCGGCGTGAGCCGGCAGCCTCGTGCAGGCCGTCGACGTTCTGGGTGATCAGGAGCTCGGGGTCGAGGGCCGCCAGGGCGTGGTGCCCGGCGTTCGGCGCCGCACCCCGCATCCGGCTCCAGCCGAGGTGGCTGCGCGCCCAGTACCGCTGTCGTGCCGCCGGGCCGCTCACGAAGTCCTGGTAGGTCATCGGCTGCCGGGCCCGCGACCCCGGTCCTCGGTAGTCGGGGATGCCGGAGTCCGTCGACAGGCCGGCGCCGGTGAGGACGACCAGGTGACCCTGCCGGAGCAGGCCCGGTACGACGAGCTCCGTGGCCTCGAGCGTCATCTCGCGACCCTCATCCCGTACCTCAGCTGGCGTAGCGCGCCCGCGCCTTGGCGCGCCGCTTCTCGGCCTCGACCTCGCGGTTCTTCGGCGGGGCCACGGTCACCAGGTCGTCGAGGAGGTGTTGCGTCACGTGGGCGATCTCGTGCACGGCCCTGTCGAACGCCTCCTGGTTGGCGGCCGAGGGGTGCGTCGCCCCACTGATCTTGCGGACGAACTGCAGGGCCGCGTCGTGGACCTCGTGCGAGGTCGCCGGCGGCTCGAAGTTGTTCAGCGGTCGGATGTTGCGGCACATGGTCCGAGCCTACGCGGCGAACGCCGGGCTCACAGCGCCAGGAACGAGACCGAGTCGCCTGGGACCGGCTGACGGCCGCTCCGGACATGGGGTTCCCCAGGGGGCGTCGACACTGGGACGATGGAGGGCATGTCCGACGCGTCATCACCCCCCGGCCCCTCGTCCGACCGGGAGCTCGACCTGGTCCTGTTCGGCGCCACCGGCTTCACCGGCCGGCTCACCGCCGAGTACCTCGCCCGGCACGCGCCGGGCGGGCTCCGCTGGGGCTTGGCCGGCCGGAGCCGGGCCAAGCTCGAGGGCGTCCGCGAGCACCTCGCCGCCACCGACGCCGCCCTCGGTGACCTGCCCCTCTTGATGGCCGACGTCGACGACGACGTCTCGCTCAAGGACGTCGCCAACCGCGCGCGCGTCGTGATCACCACGGTCGGGCCCTACCTGCAGTTCGGTGAGCCGTTGGTCGCGGCGTGCGCCGAGGCCGGCACCGACTACGTCGACCTCACCGGCGAGCCGGAGTTCGTCGACCGCACCTACGTCGCCCACCACGCGACCGCGCAGCAGACCGGTGCTCGCCTGGTCCACGCCTGCGGCTTCGACTCGATCCCGCACGACCTCGGCGCCTACTTCACCGTGAAGCAGCTGCCCGACGACGTCCCGATCACGCTGCGCGGCGTGGTCCGGGCCAGCGCGATGATGTCGGGCGGCACGTTCCACTCGGCGATGAACGCCTTCTCGCGGGTTCGCCAGACCCGGGCTGCCCACGCCGCCCGCCGCGAGGTCGAGCCGCGTCCCGAGGGCCGCAGCTCACGTGCGGTCGCCGGCAAGCCGCACCACGACGCGGTGCTCGGGCGCTGGCTGCTGCCGCTGCCGACGATCGACCCGATGGTCGTGGCCCGCAGCGGCGCCGCGCTGCCGGCGTACGGGCCGGAGTTCCGCTACTCCCACTACGCCGGCACCAAGACCCTGCGGTACGCCGTCGGCGGTGCCTCCACCGTGGCCGCCCTCGGCGCTGCCGCCCAGGTGCCGCCGCTGCGTCGTGCCCTGCTGAGCCGGATCAAGCAGGGCGACGGGCCGGACGCCGCCCGCCGGGCGCGCTCGTGGTTCACCGTCGACTTCATCGGCGAGGGCGGCGGGCAGACCGTCCGCACCCGCGTCTCCGGCGGTGACCCCGGCTACGACGAGACCGCGAAGATGCTGGCCGAGTCCGCACTGTGCCTGGCGTTCGACGACAACCCGCCGTCCGCCGGGCAGGTCACGACCGCGCAGGCGATGGGCGACGCCCTCACCGAGCGGCTCATCGCCGCCGGGCTGAAGTTCGAGGTGCTCTGAGCGGGATCGCTACGGGACGGTGACGTCGACCGTCCTCCGACCGACCGTCTCCTGGCTGCCACCGCGGTAGACGATCGTCAGCGTGTGCGTGCCGCGCCGCATGGCAGCGAGCAGTCGGCTGCCCCGACCGTTGGTCACGTCGAACCGGCCGACCCGGTGCCGGCCCAGCCACACGTTGGCGCTCCCGTCTGGCTCGGACAGGCCGGCGGCCTGCACGACCAGGCGCAGGAACACCCGGCCCTGGTGCAACGAGGTGTGCGGGTGGAGCCTGGGCTGGGTCTTGATCTCGGTGATCGCCAGGGAGCGCTTCGTGCGTGACGTCCAGTTCTCGGCGCGCATCGTCACCACCACGTGGATGCGGTGGCCGAGGTCGGTCGGCTGGACGGCGTACGTCGCCTCCCGGGCCCCGCGGATCGGCTCGCTGCCGCGGTACCACCGGTAGTGCGCCTCGGCCGTCGACGGCTGGACGGACTCCAGGTGGGCGGTGAGCGTGCTCCCGACCACCCCACGCCCGCGGATCGTCGGCTTCGCGAAGGCGACGTGGCCGAGCACGACCTTGGCGGTGCTCGCCGATGCGGCGGAGAGCGAGGTGTAGCCGGCGCTGTTCGCGGTCACGACGACGTGGAGGTGTCGCCCGGCGACGTCCGCCGTCGGCTGGTACGTCGCGGCGGTGGCGCCTGCGATCGCGGAGTGGCCGGCGTACCACTGGTAGCCGTAGTCGTCCGCCTTGACCGACCAGGCTCCGTGCGTGGTGCTCAGGGTCCGGCCCACGACGGCGTGTCCGGTGACGACCGGTGCCTGGGTGTTGTGCATGACACCCGGGAGCACGTTCGCCGTGGCCTCGGACGGGACGGTCGCGGTCAGGTACCCCGGTCGCGACGCACTCACCGCGACCGTGACCCTCTTGCCGAGGTCCTGCGGACGCGGGGTGAAGGTCTTGTCGGTCGCGCCGGGCACGACGTCACCACCGACGACCCACTGGTAGGTGATGGTGGCGTGCGGCGACCAGGCACCCTTCGCCGCGGTCAGCGGCCGGCCGACCTGGGCCGTGCCGGTGATCGCCGGCTGGACGGTGTTGAGGAACGTGCCGGGGGCGACGCCGAGGGTGGCCACCGACGTCGCGACGGCATCGTCGTACCCGCGTTGGTGCACGGTGACCCGGATCGCGATGTTCTTGCGCAGGTCGTCGGGGGTGGGGGTGTACGTCGTGCCGGTCGCGTCGGCAATGGGCGTGCCGCCGGCGAGCCATTGGTAGGCGATGGTTCCGGCCGGGCTCCAGTCCCCTGGGGATGCCGTCAGCGGCTGGTCGACCTGCGCGACGCCGGAGACGGTCGGCGGGGACTTGGCCACGAACTGGCCCGGAACGACGTCCGCGGTCGGCGCGGAGGTCACCCGCAGCGTCTTGTAGCCGGGAGCGCTGAGCGAGACCTTCACCGTGAGTCCGCGTCCCAGCTGGTCGGCGGTCGGCGTGAACGACGCGTCGGTGGCTCCGCTGATCCTGGAACCGCCGGCGAACCACTGGTAGGTGAACGTGCCGCTCGGGCTCCAGGTCCCGCGGTCCGCAGCGAGCGGAATCCCGACCTGGGCCTTGGCCGCCACCGAGGGGGCGGCCGTGTTCACGAACACGCCCTTGGCCACGCCACCGGTGGGCTTGGTCTGGGCGGAGCCGGAGTGCGCCCCGGACTTGGTGGCGGTGACCTTCGCCCGGATCTTCTGGCCGACCTGGGCGGCGCCGGGGGTGAACGACTTGGCGGTCGCGCCGGCGATCGGCTTGCCGTTGGCCAGCCACTGGTAGGTGAAGGTCAGCTTCTTGGCGCTCCACGTACCGCGGGTCGTGACCAGCTTCTTGCCGACCTGTGGCGTGCCGGACAGGGCCGGGGACACCGTGTTGCGGATCTGGGTGTCCTTGATGTGGATGAACCCGCTGGGCCACAGGGAGCTCGAGCTCGAGATCGTGCGGGTGTCGTACCTGCCGGCGTGGAGGTAGTTGTACTCCTCGATCGTGATCGCGCCGTCCCCGACGGTCTGCACCCAGGCGACGTGTCCGTGCGAGGAGCCGGCGGACCCGGCCGACCACCAGGCGACGGCGCCACGGGTCGCGTTGTTGTCGACCGGGATCTTCAGAGCGACCGCGGCCTTCTTCCAGTTGGAGGCGTTGCCCCAGTGCTGGCCCTGCCAGTAGTCGTTGAACGCGACCTGGTTCTCCGAGTTCAGCCGCCAGGCGACGAACGACGTGCACTCGCGGTTGTAGAACTGCCACGGGTCGACCAGCGAGTCCTGCGGCGCGTTCTTCAACCGGGAGGGGTAGTCGTCGATGCCCGAGGCGGCGCTGACCGCCTCCGGTCGGATCAGCGGGGAGACCGCCGTGAGCAGTCCCAGGACCACGACGAAGCCCGCGCGACGTGTCCAGGAGGCACGCCGATTCGAGCGTCGTCTGATACGCATGTGGCAGACGTTAACTGTGGGAATGTCGGCGCGGGAGAGGGTTGAACGAACTACAACGTGGTAGTTCGACGCGGCCGGATCGGCGGGGTCGACGCCGATTCTCGTCGGTCGGCGGCGCCCTGTCCGGGGAATGCCCGGGGACGTCGGAACGGGTCGTAGTCGGCGGGCGCCGACCCGGCTCGATCGAGGGCCGGCTCTCTCCCCGATGAGTGCCCAGGTATCGGTGGGTGCCCCAGGTAGGAGTCGAACCTACGACCTTTCGCTTAGGAGGCGGCTGCTCTATCCACTGAGCTACTGGGGCGCGCGTGGGCGCCCATCTTGTCAGGACTGCCAGCCCCGGACCGAGTCGGCGGGCGTTCGACGTCAGCCGCGGAACGCGGTGATCCCGGTCAGCGTCGGGACGAACACGAAGCCACCGTCGACCACCTCCGACGGGAAGTGACTGACCTCGCCCGCGTGGATCCTCTGGATCACGTGACCGGTGCGGAGGCGCAGCACCACGAGGTCGCCGGTGTCGCGGTCGGACACGTAGACCCGCGGACCGGCGATCACCGGTGCGCCGAAGAGGTTCTCGGCCGACCACGACCAGTGGAGCCCGTGGGAACCGACCCGCAGAGCCCGGATCCGGTGCTCGAACAGACAGGGCATCAGCACGGTGCGGCCGACGCGCGCCCCACCCCCGAAGGCGGAGCAGCCGTCGAGGCGGGCCACCGCGGACGCGACGCCGCCGAGGTGCTCCCGCAGCAGGTACACCACGCCACGCTTGCCGGCGATCACGATCCGGTGGACCCCAGGGACCGACATCGGTGACATCGAGCCGAGGTCGAGGTCGCGGACGTTGTCGTCTCGCCAGGTTCCCGGCGCGAAGACCGAGAGCCGGCGCAGCTTCCTCGTGCTCAGCTCGGTCACCGAGTCGCTCTTGTCCCAGCGCCCGTTGAGCTCGGCGCCGTTGCCGCTGGCGACGTACACGTGACCGTTGCGGCCGAGGACCGGGCCGGGCGTGGCCCAGATGCCGGCCTCGCGGGCGGTCGGCACGGCGTAGTGGAACGTCTTCCCACTGCCGTCGGTCGCCGTCGAGGTCACGTAACCGACGTAGTTGTCGCAGTCGCCGGCGAGGCCGCCGAAGGACACCAGGACCCGGCCGTGCTCGACCAGCAGGGCCGCGCGCTCCTGCTCGGCGCTGCGGTTGCGGTTCGGCAGCACGTCGAGCGAGTGGTGCCAGCGCTTGTGACCGGTGCGGGCATCGAGCGCCCACAACGTGTGATGTCCACCGACGGTCTCCGCGACCGCGAACACCGAGCCGGTGCGTCGGTCGTACGCCGGTGTCCCGGTGATGCCCAACGGGTCGATGTCGCCGCAGGGCAGTCCGCTCTGCGGCTGCGGAGTGCCGAGGCTCCGCTGCCAGCGGATCCGGCCGGTCCGCGCACTGAGCCCGAACACCTGGTCGCCCTCCGTGGCCACGACGAGCGTGCTGCCGACGACCAGGGGCTCGCCGTACACCGCGGCCCCGAGGTTCTTCGCCCAGGCCGGCTTCAGCGGAGCGCCCGGCGCGTGGGTGGTGTGGCCGGTGCGCGAGGCCGTGCGGTGGTACGTCGACCACGGCGTGAAGGGTCCGGCGGCCCGCGGCGACGGGGCCGGCGAGCTCGTCGTCTCGGCGCCGTGGAGCTCCTGGGACGTCGGCCGCGAGGCCGCGGGAGATGCCGACGAGCACGCGGCCGCGAGCACGCAGGAGAGAGGAAGCACGACGGAGAAGAGGCGACGCATCCGCCCAGTCTGTCCTCGTGCGCCACTCGCGTCACCCCGCCGTTCGTGCCGGTACGCCGCCGAGTTTGAGAACACGCCACGTCCTGGTCACACTTTGGTCACACCCCGTATCTTGGGGTGACGCCCACCGCGCGCCGAGGCCGCGGTTCTCTCGCTCGACTCGAGGTTCTGCACTGATGTCTGCCCAGCCCCCCGACGGCGCCGGGACCCCCGGCGACGCCGAGAGCGGCGACGAATCCGGCGAGATCGAAGGCGGCAAGCGCAAGGGGCGCACCAAGACCCACCACACCGTGGCCAAGGCCGTCGGCGCCACGATGGTCGTGATCGCGCTGGTGACCGGGTTGAGCGTCGTGTTCCTCTACCGCCACTACAACGGCAACCTCAACGTCAAGGACATCTCCTCCGAGCTGGGCACCGACCGGCCGACGCCCCAGGTGCCCAAGGGTCCGCACGGCCCGATCAACATCCTGATCATGGGCTCGGACAACCGCGACGCCCCCGGCGACCACATCGACAACCTGACCGGCATCGGCAAGCGCTCGGACACCACGATCCTGCTGCACCTGTCGGCCGATCGTCAGCACGCCTACGGCGTCAGCATCCCGCGCGACTCCGTCGTCAACCGGGCCTCGTGCCTCGACGACAAGGGCAAGGAGATCTCGCCGGCCGCGACCGGGGTGATGTGGAACGAGGCGTTCAACATCGGCGGGCCCGGCTGCACGGTGCGGCAGTTCGAACAGCTCACGGGCGTCCGGGTCGACCACTACGTGGTCGTCGACTTCAACGGCTTCAAGTCGATGGTCGACGCGATCGGTGGCGTCGAGGTGTGCATCCCGCACGCGGTCAACGACACCATCGGCCACATCACGCTGCCGGCCGGCACTCACAAGTTCACCGGCACCCAGGCCCTCAACTACGTGCGCGAGCGGCACTCCCTCGGCAACGGCTCCGACATCGGCCGGATGAAGCGGCAGCAGGCGTTCGTCGCCTCGATGGCGCACCAGGCGATCAGCGCGGACACCTTGGCGAACCCGATCCACCTGGCGAAGTTCATCGACGCCGCCACCAAGTCGCTCACGCTCGACCCGGACATCGGCAGCATCTCCAAGCTGGTCGGGCTCGCCTACCAGTTCCGCCACATCGGCCTCGACCACATCCAGTTCGTCACGACGCCGTGGGAGGAGGACCCGAGCAACATCAACCGGGTCGTGTGGAAGCCCGAGGCGCAGACGTTGTGGAACGCCATCAAGAACGACCAGGTGCTCTCGAAGTCGATGCTGAACGGGTCGCTGAACGCCCAGCACATCCCCGGCGTGACCAAGCACCCGAAGAACGGTCAGCAGGAGCAGGCCCAGGCCGCCGACAACCTCGCCAACGGCCTCTGCGCCTGACCCGCTGATGCCCGACGAGCAGACGCCCGCGTCGCCCGAGCCGACCATCGAGACCGACGAGCAGCGACGCCGGAGGCTGGCGGCGGTGTTCGGCGACGTCCTCCCCGACACGACCGAGGACGAGCGCGATCCCGAGGCGCCGTCGGACGAGGCTGCGCAGGATCGCTGGCTCCGGGGCCAGGTGCCACCCCACCACGGCTGAGCCCCAGCGCCGTGGCGCCGGTGTCAGGCGCCCGGCTGGGTGGGTGGCGTGACCGTCGCCGCGGCGCCACCCTGCTGGGCGATCAAGACGTCGCGGATCTCCTGCAGCAGCTTGACGTCCTCGGGAGTGCCGGGCTCGGGGCTGGGGAACCACCGCTCCTTGGCCTTGGTGTACGGCGTCACGACGAAGAAGTACACGACCGTGGCGATGATCAAGAACGTGATCAGGGCTGTGATGAACGCCCCGACGTGCACACCCCCGGGCGTGTACTTGCTGAAGTTGGGGGTGCCACCGATCTTGCCGATCAGGTCGAGAACGATCGCAGTGAACGTCGTGACGACGGCGGCGAACGCCGTCGCCATGATGAACGCGACGGCGAGCTCGATGAGGTTGCCTCGGAGGATGAAGTTCTTGAACCCGGTCATGGATCTCTCCTCTCGGCCGCCCGGACGGCCGGCCCGCGCCGGACACGCTAGCGGGAAATCACGAGGCTCAGAAGGTCGGTCGCAGCGGCGCCCGCGATGCGGTCGACGTCGCCCGGCGCGGCGGCGATCAGCACGAGCCGGCCGGTCAGGGCCGAGCTCGCGGCGTCGTCCGATGACGGCGCCGGCAGCGCCAGCACGGGCACGTCCACCGCGACGTACGACGCGGTACCTCGACGCGGATCGGCGGCCACGAGGTCGACCTGGTCACCGACCCGCACCAGGGACACAGCGTCGGCGTCGGCGATGCGTACCGGCAACGCGACCCGGCCGGGGTAGGCCGACACCAGCGAGGGGGTGACGATCCGGACATCGGTGACCGGCTCGCCGCGCCGCACCGGCGCGGCCAGTGTGCGGCCGACCGCTCGGACATCGGATCCGACCGGCGCGACCCCCGCCGGGTAGCGGCGGACGACGAGGTCGCGGGGCGCGAGCACCGTCCCCGGCGCGAGGTCGCGGGCGGCGACCGTCACCGCGACGGTCGGCCCGGCCGGAGGCCGGGCGGCATGGACTCCCGCGACGGCCGCGATCGCCACGCAGAGCGCCGCCACGGGTCGCCGACGCGCCAGCACCGTACGGCGTGCGGACCGTCGGAGACGGGCACGCCGGCTCCCGTTCGTGAGCGGGTCGGTCGAGTCAGGCATCCCTCGACGGTAGGCGCGCGGGTGCACCTCGCGTCGGCCCTCTCCACAGGCCTCGGGCCGTAGGTCAGCCGCCCGAGGCGCTCGAGCCTGCCGAGCTCGGGGACGAGGACTTCGGCGAGGAGGACGGCTCGGGGGTCGAGCCCGACGACGACCCGTCGGAGGACGAGCCCGACGACGACGTCGTGGAGGACGCGGAGTCACCCGAGCCGGACGACGCCGTGGAGCCCCCTCCGGACGCGCTCGCAGTGCTCGTGCTGCGGCTGTCCGTGCGGTAGAAGCCCGACCCCTTGAACACCACCCCGACGGCGTTGAAGACCTTGCGCAGCCGGCCGCCGCACTCGGGGCAGACGGTGAGAGCGTCGTCGGTGAAGCTCTGGAACTGCTCGAACGCGTGCTCGCACGCGGTGCAGCGGTACTGGTAGGTCGGCACGCGGGTGGTCTCCGGGTCGGGATGGGTCGGTGCGGTCGTCGCGATCGCAGGGAGCCGACTGGCACTCGCCACCGGCGACTGCCAATCCTACGTCACCTCAGGTCGCGCCGTACTCGTCGGTCGTGTGCAGGTTCTCGTCGGTCCAGCGGAGGTTCTCGTCGGTCGGCGAAGTCGAGACCCGGCGGTCGTCGGTCGTCGGTCGTGTGGAGGTACTCGTCGGTCCAGCGGAGGTTCTCGTCGGTCGAGCGAAGTCGAGACCCGGTCGTCTACTCCGGACGTCGGTGGATCGCGTCCCATGCGTCGCGGTCGGTGCCCCGGGCGAGCTGTGGCAGGTCGTCCAGCCGACCTTCGATGAGGGCGATCCGCTTGGCCCGGCCCCACCGCTGGATCTGCTTCTCGCATGCGAACGCCGCTCCGACGTGCTCGAACTCGGCCGACCACACGAGCGTCACGGGCAGTCGGCGGCGGGTGTACTCCGATCCCTCACCGACGCGATGCTGTTCCATGCGGAGCTCCAGAGAGCGCGTGCTGCCGACGTAGAACGAACCGTCACTGCACTCGAGAATGTAGGTCCAGGGCATCCGCCCATCGTGGGCGAACGGAGCCGTGGGTGCAGCCGCCCGGACGCGACCTGTGGATGGTCTCGACTTCGCTCGACCGACGAGGGAGGTTGGCTCGGCCGGCGAGGGTGGCTGGCTCGGCCGGCGTGGGTGGTTGGTTCGGCCGACGGGGGATCACCGCAGGTCGACCCAGCGGGTCGGAGTGGCCGCCGCGGTCACCGGGCGGTCGTGTGCGTCGACGGGGAGCTCCAGGCCGACCTCCCCGTCGTAGAGCAGGCACACCACCGGGGTCCCGACCGGTACGCGGCCGAGTGCCCGGTCGTAGCAGCCACCGCCCTGGCCGAGCCGGTCACCTGACCACGAGACGGCGTGCCCGGGCACCAGCACGACGTCGGCGGTGGCGATCGCCTCCAGGCCCAGGCGATCAACGGGCTCGAACAGCCCGAACCGGGCCGGGACGAGTGACGTGGGTCCGCGCCAGGTGCCCCAGTCGAGGTCGAGGTCTGGCAGCACGACCGGAACGATGACGCGTTTCCCCAGTGCAGCAAGGGATTCGAGCAAGAGGCCGGTTCCCGGCTCGGGTCCGACGGAGACGTACGCCGCGACCGTGGCCGCCCGGCGTACGTCCGGGTGAGCGGTGACGACCTCGGCGAGATCACGGCCGCGTGCGCCCAGGTCGGCGACCGACAGCCGCCGTCGCGCGGTGCGGATCTGGTCACGCAGGGCGATCTTGGCCACAGCGGCCCCAGGAGGGGTCAGGTCGTCCGGGCGGGATTGCGGAGGCGGCACTCCGCAAGCCTACGATCGACCCATGAGCAGTGCCGGACTCGAGCGCGCCCGGGCGAAGATGTCGGACGCCGGGATCGACCCCGTCGCGATCGAGACCTTCGCCCACTACTACCGGCTGCTCGAGCACGGCGAGACCGGACTGATCCCCGAGTCGTCGATCGAGCCCCTCGACAGCGAGTCGCTCGACGACGTCGAGGTCGACGACGAGACGGCGTCCGCCGCCCTTCGCACCACGGCCGTGATCAAGCTGAACGGCGGGCTGGGGACCTCGATGGGCATGGAGCGGGCCAAGAGCCTCCTCTGCGTCCGGAGGGGCATGTCGTTCCTCGACATCATCGCCAAGCAGGTGCTGCACCTGCGCCGCGAGCACGACGCCCCGCTGCCGTTGATGTTCATGAACAGCTTCCGCACATCTGCGGACACGATGGACGCGCTGGCCCGCTACGCCGATCTCCCGGTCGCGGGCCTGCCCCTGGAGTTCCTGCAGAACCGCGAGCCCAAGCTCCTCGCCCACGACCTCACCCCGGTGAGCTGGCCCCGGGATCCCGACCTCGAGTGGTGCCCGCCCGGCCACGGGGACCTCTACACAGCCCTGCGCGGCACCGGCCTCCTGCAGCGGCTCGTCGACGAGGGGTACGAACGCGTCTTCGTCTCCAACAGCGACAACCTCGGTGCCGTGCCCGACGCCCGGATCGCCGGCTGGTTCGCCGAGTCCGGCGCCCCCTTCGCGATCGAGGCGGTCCGCCGTACGTCCTCCGACCGCAAGGGCGGTCACTTCGCACGCCGGAAGGTCGACGGCCGGATCGTGCTGCGTGAGACCGCCCAGACCTCGAAGGACGACCAGGCCGCCCTGGCCGACCTCGACCGGCACCGGTTCTGCTCGACCAACAACCTCTGGTTCGACCTGCGGGCCATGGCCGAGGCTCTCGACGCCCGGCACGGCATCCTGGGCCTCCCCTTGATCCGGAACGTGAAGACGGTCGACCCGGCCGACTCCTCGACGCCCGAGGTGATCCAGGTCGAGACCGCGATGGGGGCGGCGATCGAGGTCTTCGAGGGCGCCCGCACGATCGAGGTCGGCCGCGACCGGTTCGTGCCGGTCAAGACCACCAACGACCTGCTGGTGCTGCGCTCCGACGTGTACGACGTGGGCCGCGACTTCGTGCTCGACCCGGCGGCAGCGATCCCCTACGTCGAGCTCGACCCGGCGTACTACAAGCTGGTCCCCGAGTTCGAGCGCCGGTTCCCCAACGGGGCTCCGAGCCTGCGCGACGCGTCGTCGCTCACGGTCAGCGGCGACTGGACCTTCGGGGCCCGGGTGAGGGTGGTCGGCGACGTGACGCTGAAGTCCGGCGCGGCCGAGCGTGTGGCGACCGGTAGCGTCTTGGAGCATGACTGACGCGCTGGTCTCCGTCGAGGAACACCGCGAGCGGATCCTGGCCGCGATCCATCCGCTGCCGGCGTTCGACCAGCCGCTGATGGAGGCCTTCGGGCTCTCCGCGGCCGAGGACGTGCACGCTGCCGTGGCCCTTCCCGGCTTCGACAACTCCGCCATGGACGGGTACGCCGTCGCCCACGCCGACGTCTCCTCGGCCAGCGCGGAGTCCCCGGTGCACCTGCCGGTCGTCGGTGAGATCGGGGCCGGCCAGGCCTCGCTGCTGGCCGTGTCACCGGGCACCGCGGTCAAGATCATGACCGGCGCACCGGTGCCCGCCGGGGCCGACTCCGTCGTTCCCTACGAGTGGACCGACCGCGGTGTCGCCAACGTCGTCATCAGCCGGGCCCCGGAGCCGGGTCAGCACGTCCGGCTGAAGGGCCAGGACGTGACCGAGGGCGACCTGCTGGTCGAGGCCGGCGCCGTCCTCGGCGCCCGCCAGATCGGCCTCCTCGCCGCGGTCGGGCGCGCCTCGGTCCGTTCGCGTCCTCGTCCGCGGGTGGTGGTGCTGTCGACCGGGTCGGAGCTCCGCGAACCCGGGTCGGCGCTCGGCCGCGACTCGATCTACGACGGCAACTCGTTCCTGCTGGCCGCCGCCGCACGCCAGGCCGGCGCGATCGCCTATCGGGTCGGCATCGTGCCCGACCAGCCGCGTGCCTTCCTCGGGTCCCTCAACGACCAGCTGGTGCGGGCCGACCTGGTGGTGACCAGCGGCGGCGTCTCGATGGGCGACTACGACGTGGTCAAGGAGGCGCTCTCCCCGTTGGGGACGGTGTGGTTCGGCGGGGTCGCGATGCAGCCGGGCAAGCCGCAGGGGTTCGGCACGGTCGGCGAGGACGCCGTCCCGATCATCACGCTGCCGGGCAACCCGGTGTCGTCCTACATCTCCTTCGAGCAGTTCGTGCTGCCGGCGATCCGCCGGATGATGGGGCGGACGCCGTACACCCGGCCGGAGGCCGACGCGATGCTCACGCACGGGCTCCGCTCGCCCGACGGGCGGCGGCAGTTCGCCCGCGGCGTGCTGTCCGTGGTCGACGGCCGGCTCGCCGTCACCCCCGTCGGCCCCCAGGGATCGCACATGATCGGCGACCTCGCCGAGTCCGACTCCCTGATCGTGGTGCCGGAGGACGTGACCTGGGTCGAGGCCGGTGAGACAGTGACCGTGCTGCCGCTCGACGAGGACTTCTAGGAGAGACGCATGGCTGACCGTCTCACCCATGTCGACGAGTCCGGGGCGGCCCGGATGGTCGACGTGTCGGGCAAGGACGTCACGGCGCGGGAGGCTGTCGCGGCCGGACGGGTCCTGGTCTCGCCCGAGGTCGTCAGCCTGCTCCGTGGGGCCGGCGTACCCAAGGGCGACACGCTCGCCGTGGCCCGGTTGGCCGGGATCATGGGGGCCAAGCAGACCTCGACCTTGATCCCGCTCTGTCATCCGCTCGCGCTCTCCTCGGTGAGCGTCGACCTCGAGGTGGCCGACGACGCCGTCGAGGTGACCGCGACCGTGCGCACCACCGACCGCACGGGGGTCGAGATGGAGGCGCTGACGGCCGTCGCGGTCGCCGGACTCACGGTGATCGACATGGTCAAGGCGGTCGACAAGCGCGCGGTGATCACCGACGTGCGGGTGTTGCGCAAGTCCGGCGGGAAGTCCGGAGACTTCGTTCGATGAGCACCATGCGCGCGGCCGTGGTGGTCGCGTCCAACCGCGCTGCGTCGGGTGTGTACGACGACACCACCGGGCCCTTGCTCGTGGATTTCCTTGTTTCACTGGGGTTCTCGTGCGGGTCGCCCCTCGTGGTCCCCGACGGCGAGCCGGTGGGTGCGGCCATCTCGGCCGAGGTCGACGGTGGCGCCCGGGTGGTCCTGACGACCGGCGGCACGGGCCTGACACCGACCGACCGCACGCCCGAGGTGACCGGTCCGCTGCTCGACCGAGAGGTGCCCGGCATCGCCGAGGCGATCCGGGCGTACGGCGTGGCCAAGGGCATCCCGACCGCGTCCCTGTCGCGGGGGCTGGCGGGGGTCGCCGGCTCGTGCCTCGTCGTGAACCTGCCGGGCTCGCGCGGCGGCGTGAAGGACGCGATCACAGTCCTGGAGCCGCTGCTCGTGCACGCCGTCGAGCAGGTCGTCGGGAGCGACCATTGACCGTCACACCACGCTGTCGCGAGGCTCGCGCATGAGTGCGGGGTGGCCGGCCACCCTGCAGCACGGCGACGTCACGCTCCGCCCCATCCGCTATCGGGACGCCCGTGCCTGGCGCGCCGTGCGCCGTCGCAACCTGGTGTGGCTGCAGCCCTGGGACGCGACCGTCCCACCCGGCGGCACGGAGCGCCCGGCGACCTTCCGCAGTCTGGTGACGCGGATGCAGCGCCATGCCCGTCAGGGGCTCGGCATGCCCTTCGCGATCGACGTCGACGGGCGCTTCGCCGGACAGGTGACCGTCAACAACATCGTCCGCGGCTCCGCCCAGTTCGCCTCGATCGGCTACTGGCTCGATCGCGACGTCGCCGGCCGAGGCGTGATGCCGACGGCGGTCGCACTCGTCATCGACCACTGCTTCCGGTCGGCCGGGCTGCACCGGATCGAGGTCTGCATCCGGCCGGAGAACTCCAACTCCTTGCGGGTCGTGGAGAAGCTCGGGATCCGCGAGGTGGGCTACGCCCCGCGGTTCCTGCACATCGACGGTGCGTGGCGCGACCACCGCATCTACGCGATCACCGTCGAGGAGTGCCCGGACGGAATGCTGGCCCGATTGTCCCAGCAGCCACGGTCGTGACCACTCCAGTCACAGGAGTCATTTCGCGACACACCTGTTGACATCCCCGGGGCCCTGTGGGCGCGAATCTAGGGTCGGGTCGTGACCGACCTGAGCGGACTCATCTTCGTGGCCCTGGCGGTCGCCTGGGCCGCCTATCTGATCCCCAAGGCCCTCCGCCACCACGACGACGCCGTGCGGGGGCGCTCGATCGACCGGTTCTCCCACAGCATGCGGGTGCTGGCTCGCCGCGAGCCTGTGAGTGCGCGGACGGCCCGGCTCGTCGTCACCCCGGCCAGGCCCAGGTCCGGGCCGCCGGCTCCCTCACCCGAGCAGCAGGACGTCGTACGCCGCACCGCCGCCCACCGCGCCACCCGGCGTCGTCGTCGGGTCCTCGGCCTGCTGCTGCTGGCCCTGGTCGGCGTCGTGAGCGCAGCTGCGCTCGGGCGTCTCGGCTGGACGTACGCCGCGATCCCCGGCGGACTCCTCGTCGCCTGGCTGGTCGCCTGCCGACTGATGGTCCGCCGCGAGCGGGCCTGGCAGCCGACGGCGTACTCGGAGGTCGTCGACGATGTCGTGGACGAGGTCCGCGACTCGCAGACGCCTGCGGCGACCACCACCGACGCGAGCTCACCCCCGCGTGACCCGAAGCTCTGGGACCCGGTGCCGGTCACGCTGCCGACCTACGTCTCGAAGCCTCCCGCTCGCCGCAGCGTCCGCACGATCGACCTCGACGCGACCGGGGTCTGGACGTCGGGACGTACGGAGGCCGACTCGGCTCTCGCACGTGAGGCCGACGCGGCCGAAGCGGCCGACCGCGTCCGCCGCCGGGTGTCCCACAAGGACTCGTCCGACGGCGAGGCAGTCGGCTCCTGAGCCCGTTCCGGACCGCCGGTCAGGGGGCTCGGGTCGATTCGGACGCGCCGATCCCCGGTGCTAGCCTTTCCCTTCGCGTCGCCCTGCCGGTCACCGACCACCGGGCGACGCGCTTGGGGCTGTGGCGCAGCTGGTAGCGCATCTCGTTCGCAATGAGAGGGTCAGGGGTTCGAGTCCCCTCAGCTCCACGCTCGGCCCGGCTTCGGCCGGGCCGTTTCTTGTCGCCTGGTCGCCGCCCGGCGACAGGTGTCGTGGCATCGACCGACTCGGCACGCCCGGACCTCCTGCGCGTCGGGAAGTGCCACAGGTGGACGCGCCCTGGTGGGGGAGGCGTACCTTGGCTGTAGCCACCACGTCGTGGTGCTGCCCTGGACCCCGGTAACGCAGCAATGCGCAAGGGAAACCAATGTCCGAAGCCAGGGACGACGCATCACCGGCCGGGCCGACGAGCCAGCGCGCAGCGCGACCCCATGCTCGAGCTCGTGACCGTCGTGGGCAGCGCGAGTCGTCCGTGCTGGGTCACCGGAGCACTGCTTCGGACTCGTTGGGTTCGGCTGCGTTGTACGACGTCACCTGGCCACGGGACGGGCCTCGGGCACGCCTTCCGGAGCGCGCCGGCTCGGACCGGCCCGACGACCTGAGCGAGATCTTCTCGGCTCTCGTCACCAGGCCTTTGCCGGAGCATCCGACCGGAGCCTAGGACCCGGCCACGGCACGCCACCCCCCAAAGGCGGCCGTGGCATTCGCGGGGCCGCGTCCTGTTGTCCATGCGCTCAGCAGGACGCGGCTCCATCTCCGACAGGTCATCAGGGTGAGGCCCAGGGGGCCGGGACGCTCGGCGCGAACGCCGAAAGTTAAGTTTCATCCAGGGTGGTGCAAGAGCATGCGCTCGTGGCCGCATGCGCGTACATT
>Ga0070665_100001292_pt1 | contig 29954 bp, 32 predicted proteins | sample KBSS13metaG_FD_65862 | JGI IMG/M metagenome (GOLD analysis project Ga0070665, IMG submission 65862) | Switchgrass rhizosphere microbial communities from Kellogg Biological Station, Michigan, USA - KBS S1-3 metaG | ecosystem: Host-associated > Plants > Roots > Rhizosphere > Soil ... | reverse complement strand
CAAGTTGAACCCGTTTGCGCTGCTAGCATCCCAAGGCGTGCCACTCGCGTTCGGCTCGGACAGCCCGGTGACGGGCCTGAATCCGTGGGCGGCGGTGCGTGCCGCGAGCCGCCACCGTACGCCTGGCAGCGCGGTGTCGGTACGGGCGGCGTTCGCAGCTGCCACGCGCGGAGCATGGCGAGCGGGAGGCGCGCGCGACGGGATCACCGGAACCTTCGTTCCCGGCGCTCCGGCGTCGTATGCCATCTGGGAGGCCGACGGCCTCGAAGTCAGCGCACCGGCCGACGCGGTGCAGCGGTGGTCGACCGACCAGCGCTCCCGGGTGCCTGCACTGCCGCGACTCGACGACCCGCTGCCGCGCTGTCGGCAGACGGTTCATCGGGGTGCCGCCATCTATGGCTAAGCCGGCCCGGCGCCGCGAGCGCTCCCGCGCCGCCGACGACACGGACATTTTTCCGCCCATCGTCGACGAAACCGAAGAGCCCGTGGAAGGGGAAGTCTACTCGGAGCTCGCTCCGTCCAACGGGATGGACAAGGCCACCCAAATACGTACCTGGACAAAGCGATTCGGCCTTGCTGTGGGGTACCGGCTGGCCCAGTTGGGTGCGACGATCGTCGCAGGGGTGGCGCTGTGCCTCAGCTTCCCGCCATTCAACTGGTGGTTCATGGCCTTCGTCGCGCTCGGCTTGCTCGCCTGGGTGTTGACCCGGGATACCACTACGCGTGCCGGAGGATTCGGCTACGGGTTCCTGTTCGGGTTGGTGTTCTATCTGCCGCTGCTGCCGTGGATCAGCGGTCTGGTTGGGCCGATACCGTGGATCGCGCTGTGCATACTCGAGGCGCTCTTCCCTGCGCTGTTCGGCTGGGTAGCCGTCTACGTCCGCCGGCTGTCGGGCTGGCCGTTCTGGTTCGCCGCACTGTGGGCGACCCAGGAGTGGCTCAAGTCGACCGTACCCTTCGGCGGATTCCCTTGGGGCGTGCTGGGTTTCAGTCAAACCGACGGACCGCTGCTGGCACTTGCCCAATTCGGCGGTGCGCCGCTGGTGTCGTTCGCGGTGGCGTTGATCGGGTTCAGTCTCGCCGCGTTGACCTTCGCGGTCGTGAAGTGGTTGCGTCACAACGACACTCGGGCAGCGACACCGTCGGTGGTGGTACTTCCCGGCGTGTGCATCAGTGCAGTCCTTCTGGTCACCGCGCTGGCGTGGCCGCATGTGCGGCAGTCGGGCGTCGGCGCAGGCGACGACCCGGCGATCACAGTCGCTGCAGTGCAGGGCAATGTGCCGCGGCTCGGGCTGGAGTTCAACGCTCAGCGCCGCGCCGTCCTCGACAACCACGTCCGCGAGACGCTTCAGCTGGCCGACGACGTGCACGCGGGCCGGGCGCCGCAGCCGATGGTAGTCATCTGGCCGGAGAACTCCTCCGACATCGATCCGCTGACCAACCCGGACGCCCGCGACGAGATCAACACCGCCGCCGCGGCCATCAACGCGCCGATCCTGGTCGGTGGTGTCGTCGCCGCCCCCGGCTACAGCGCGGACAACCCGGTCGCGACCAACTCGGTGATCGTCTGGAACCCCGGAACCGGGCCCGCCGACCGGCACGACAAGCAGATCATCCAGCCGTTCGGCGAGTACCTGCCATGGCGCGGCTTCTTCAAGCACCTGTCGTCCTATGCGGACCGGGCCGGGTACTTCGTGCCGGGGACGGGCAACGGGGTGGTCAACGCCGCCGGCGTGCCCATCGGCGTGACGACGTGCTGGGAGGTGATCTTCGATCGAGCGGCGCGCGAGTCGGTGCAAAGCGGCGCCCAACTGTTGACGGTTCCCGCCAACAACGCGACGTTCACGGAGGCGATGAGCGAACAGCAGCTCGCCTTCGCCAGACTGCGCGCCGTTGAGCACGACCGATACGTCGTGGTCGCGGGCACGACCGGCATCAGCGCGATCGTCGCGCCCGACGGTCGTGAGCTGGCTCGCACGTCGTTTTTCGAGCCCGCCTACCTCGACTCACAGGTACGGCTAAAAACGCAGCTCACGCCCGCAACGGAGTGGGGGGCATGGGTCGAGGGCCTGCTCGTGGTTCTCGGCGTTGCCGCTGTGATCACCGCAATACTGCACAATGGGTGTTTCGTGCGTCGGCTCAGCCGGCGCGGCAAGGACCAAAAGGAGCCCAATGAGCGTCCGAAGGGGCGGAGCGCAGCGACCGGGGGATCGGGGAGCTCAGCGTCGGAGTGAGCGCACTCTGGTCATCATCCCCACCTTCAACGAGCGGGAGAATCTGCCCCTGATCGTCGAACGGGTGCACAAGGCGCGTCCTGACGTCCACATCCTGATCGTCGACGACAACAGCCCGGACGGCACCGGCGACCTGGCCGACGAGCTGTCGCTGGCCGACACCGACCGAATCCATGTCATGCATCGGACGGCCAAGGGCGGCCTGGGCGCCGCCTATCTGGCGGGTTTCGCGTGGGGGCTGAATCGCGAGTACTCGGTGCTCGTCGAGATGGATGCCGACGGCAGTCACCCGCCCGAACAGCTGCATCGGCTGCTCGATGCCGTCGACAGCGGTGCGGACCTGGTGATCGGGTCGAGGTATGTGCCAGGCGGAGAGGTGCGCAACTGGCCGCGCCGCCGCCTGGTGTTGTCGCGCACGGCCAACGGCTACTCGCGGATCCTGCTCGGCGTCGACATCCACGACATCACGGCGGGCTACCGCGCTTACCGGCGAGAGGTCCTGGAGAAGATCGACCTGGCCGCAGTCGACTCGAAGGGCTACTGCTTCCAGATCGACCTGACCTGGCGCACGATCAACAACGGGTTCATTGTCGTCGAGGTGCCGATCACGTTCACCGAGCGTGAGTTCGGCCAGTCCAAGATGAGTGGATCCAACATCCGCGAGGCGCTGTTCAAGGTCGCGGAATGGGGTTTCCGCGGGCGCATGGATCGCGCTCGCGGCGTTGGCGTTACGCGCTAAAAGTCAGCTGCCGCGGCGGCGCGTCTTGATCAGATCGAGGCGCTCCTTGAGCAGCTCTTCGAGCTCCTCGACCGAGCGGCGCTCGAGCAGCATGTCCCAGTGCGTGCGCGGCGGCTTGGTTTTCTTGGGCTCAGGTGCGTCGCCCTCGATCAGCGTGCCTTCCATGCCGTTGCGGCACAGCCAGGTGTGGGGGATTTCGGCGTCGTCGGCGAACGGAACGTCGAACTCCTCGCCGTTGTCAGTGCGGTACCGGGCGACCTGACGCGGCGCCAAGTCGTGGTTGCGGTCCGTCTCGTAGCTCACGGCTCCGAGGCGACTGCCCCTCAAGACACGATCAGCCATCGTCATCACTCCTCAATAAGCGCAATTTTGTCCGGATACTCAACGCAGCAACTCAGCGCGCAGTTCCCGACTCGACCGTTCATGATACCGGGATCCACGGGGGGACCGGTTTACAGTCTGTCCGTGGCACGTCGTCTCAAGCCTTCTCCTTGTCGCTGGTGTGGTCGTGAAGTTGCCGACGTCGGGCTCGGCAGACGGCGGCAATACTGCAGGCAATCGTGCCGGCAGCGGGCTTACGAGCAGCGCGCGATGGTCAAGGGGACCTCGCTGGCGCCGGACTCCGTCGTTCTGACCGCCGATGAGGCCTCAGAGCTCTCCGACCGGGTTTACCAGGTCAGATGCGCCGCCGAGGACGTCGCGATCGCCATCGAAGAAGGTGCAAAAAGCGCCGAACTGCGTGAGCTGTGCGACGCGCTGATGCGGGCGGCGAAGGCGGCCGACGGCTGGCGGTAGCCAGCAACCTGATTTCGCAGTGAACACCACGGGCCGGACACCCGTTCTACGATTGCCAACGACAAAACCCGAGATGGGAACGCGGTGTCCGTATCACCTCCAGAAACCGGCGTGTGGCGCTTCGACGCCTTTGTCCTCGATACGCAACGCTACGAACTGCGCTCCGGTGATCAGGTGATCCGTGTCGAGCCGCAAGTGTTCGACGTGCTCACCGAACTGGTCCGCAATGCGCATCGGTTCGTGACGAAAGAGGAGCTGTTCGACTCCGTCTGGGGCGGCCGCTTCGTCGGCGAGGCCGCGTTGACCAGCCGCATCAAGGCCGCGCGGCGGGCACTGGGAGACGACGGGGAGTCGCAGCGCTACATCAGGACCGTCCGCGGCCGCGGCTACCAATTCGTCGGCACTCTTCACGGCGACACCGCCGCGGAACCCGAGGCGGCGCCGGAGCCTGCGCCGCCGCGCCAGCACATCGCGTTCTGCCATGCCGCCGACGGGGTGCGGCTGGCCTACGCGGTGGCAGGAGAGGGGCCGCCGCTGGTTCGGGCGGCCAACTGGATGACGCACCTGGGCTATGACATCGAAAGCCCGGTGTGGAAGCACTGGGTGCGCGACCTGTCCATGAAATATCGATTCATCCGCTACGACGAGCGCGGTTGTGGCCTATCCGATTGGGATGCAACCGATTTCACATTCGACGACTGGGTGACCGATCTGGAGTCAGTGGTCGAATCGCTTGGCCTTGACCGCTTTCCGTTGCTCGGCGTTTCGCAGGGCGGCGCGGTTGCGGTGGCCTATGCGGCCCGCCACCCGGAGCGGGTGAGCCACCTCGTGTTGTGCGGCGCGTATGCGCGTGGCCGCGGGGTGCGAGCGGTGGGAGAAGAGGAAAAGCGCGCCGCGGCTTTGGATCTCGACCTCGCCCGCGTCGGCTGGGGACGCGACGATCCGGCGTTCCGCCAAGTGTTCGCCGCCCAATTTCAGCCCGACGGAACACGCGCGGACTGGGCGGCGTTCGATCAGCTACAACGGCGCACCACCTCACCCGAGAATGCGGTGCGGTTTCTCGAGGAGTTCGGCCGCATCGATGTACGCGATCTGGCGCGCGAAGTGTCCTGCCCGACGCTGATCATGCACTCGCGCGACGACCACCGCGTGCCCATGCGATTCGGCGAGGAGTTGGCGGCGCTGATCCCCGATTCGCGGCTGGTTGCGTTGTCCAGCAACAACCATCTGCTGACCGCCACCGAGCCCGCATGGCCGGTGTTCTTGGCCGAGGTCGACGCCTTCCTCAATAGCTGACGACGGCGTCTGAGATCTCCACGCAATCTCCATACATTCTTCATGTGAGTTGCCTGTGAGCCAATCATGCTGGAGACATGAACAAGCACCTCCGCACCCTGATCGTGGGTGTCAGCGCGCTTCTCGCCCTTGGCGCCCTGTCCGCATGCTCCGGCGGAAAGAACACCGAAGCGACCAACACATCCGAGGCGGTCACCACACCGCCCTCAGCGACGGCCAAGCCGTTTCCCCAGTCGGCAAGGTATGTCGCCGACATGAAGGCGGCAGACGGCAAGACGATGACCATCGGCATCTCCGTCGACGGCGATTCGATCGCCGCGTATGCCTGCAACGGCACCGACGATGAAGCCTGGTTCTTCGGCAACCAGGCCGACGGCAAGCTCGACATCAAGTCGCGCTTCCGCGACACCCTGAAGGCGGAATTCAACGGCTCAGACGTCGCAGGCGATCTGACGATGAACGGCGTCGCCTACAAGTTCACCGCCGCGCCGGTGTCGGGCGTGGCCGGCATGTACACCGCGGCCTTCGAAGGTGTGCGGGCATCGTGGGTGGTGCGTGAGGACGGGACGGCGATCGGCGTTCAGTTCAACACCGGCAGCATCAGCGGCCGCGACTTCGAACAGGCCGAACTGCAGCAACTCAACGAGCAGCAGTTCCGTAAAGGCGTTCGCAACAAGCGGCAGCTTCAGCAGGCCGCGCAGATCCAATTCCTGCAGAACAAGAACGCACGGTCGACGATCAACGACCATGAGGTGACCCCGACCCTCGTCAACGGAACGTTCCGTCTCGGATAACTGAATAGCTTTGCCGCCCAACGGCCCAGCCATCGTTCCGGCTGGGCCGTTGGTCTTTGCATCACCCAGAATCAAACCCTTCAGCGGAGCTACCGCAACGCGTAGCGTCGGCTCACCGTGACTGTCTCTGTCGTGCGGGCCGTGCCGTTGGCCTCCGCCACGCCTGCCTTGAACCGCGGGTGGGCCCATCGCAAGTGGGCGGTGATCCGCCTTTCGTCGCCGCTGGTTCTGTTGGGCGTATGGCAGCTCGGCAGTGCCCTTGGGTTGATCCCGCAGGATGTGTTGCCCGCACCGTCATTGATAGTGGAGGCCGGCGTCGAGCTGATCGAGAACGGTCAACTGGCCGATGCCTTACAGGTATCGGGCATTCGGGTGATCGAAGGCCTGCTTCTCGGCGGATTCCTCGGCGTCGCGCTGGGCACCGCCGTTGGCCTGTCGCGGTGGCTCGAGGCGACAGTCGACCCGCCGATGCAGATGATCCGCGCGCTGCCGCACCTCGGCTTGATCCCGTTGTTCATCGTGTGGTTCGGCATCGGCGAGTTGCCGAAGGTGTTGTTGGTCGCCCTCGGAGTGAGCTTCCCGCTGTACCTGAACACCTTCTCGGCGATCCGTCAGGTCGATCCGAAACTCTTCGAAACCGCGCAGGTGCTCGGCTTCTCGCTGTGGCAGAGGTTCCGCAACATCATCGTGCCCAGCGCCGCGCCGCAGGTCCTTGTCGGCCTGCGGCAGTCACTGGCGATCGCGTGGCTGACTCTGATCGTCGCCGAACAGATCAATGCCGACAAGGGAATTGGCTTTCTGATCAACAACGCACGCGACTTTCTGCGCATCGACATCATCATCTTCGGGCTGATCGTCTACGCGCTTCTTGGCATCGGCACCGACGCCGTCGTCCGCACGCTGGAACGTCGAGCATTGAGGTATCGCACATGACCATTGCCGCCGAACGCCGAGTCGCCGTCGCGGGCGAACTGCGAAATGTGAACAAGTGGTACGGCGACCATCACGTCCTGACCGACGTGTCGGTCCGGGTTGCGCGCGGCGAAATCGTGGCGGTGATCGGACGCAGCGGCTCAGGCAAGTCGACCGTGCTGCGGGTGTTGGCAGGCCTGTCGAGCGATCACACCGGAGACCGCGTGGTGTCCGGGGCTCCGGCGCTGGCGTTTCAGGAGCCAAGGCTGTTCCCGTGGCGTGACGTCCGAACCAACGTCGTTTACGGGCTGACGCGCAGCGCGATCTCGCGAACCGATGCGCAGGATCGCGCGGATCGAGCGTTGGCAGACGTCGGCCTGGCTGACCGTGCCGGCGCGTGGCCGCTGACGCTGTCTGGCGGTCAGGCGCAACGGGTTTCGCTGGCCCGCGCGCTGGTGGCCGAACCCGAGCTGTTGCTGCTCGACGAGCCGTTCGGCGCGCTGGACGCGCTGACACGGCTGAGCATGCGTGCGCTGCTGCTCGACCTGTGGCATGAGCACGGCTTCGGGGTGCTGCTCGTGACACACGACGTGGACGAAGCGGTCGCGCTGGCTGACCGGGTAGTCGTCCTCGAAGCCGGGCGGGTGATTCACACGCTGACAATCGACCACCCCCGCGCAGTGGGGGCAGAGACCGAGCGTTATCGCATCGAGCTGCTCGACCAGCTCGGTGTCCAGATCTGACAAGGGAATTCATGCGTAGAACATTGGTCATTCTGCTCGCGACGGTTGCGCTGTTGTCGGGCTGTGTGTCACGGCAGGACAACGCGGGCGCCCAACAGGCGCCTGCGACGGTCCCACTGTCCGAATTATCCGGTCTCACACTGCAGGTCGGTGATCAGAAGGGCGGAACGGAAGCGCTGCTGCGGGCCGCGGGCGCACTCGACAACCTGCCGTACCAAGTGGCATTCTCGACGTTCACCTCCGGCCCGCCGCAGGTTGAAGCAGCCACGGCAGGCAAGATCGACTTTGCGATCACCGGCAATTCACCACCGATCTTCGGCACGGCGTCGAATGCGAAGGTCAAGGTCGTCTCCGCATACGACGGCGGCGGCAACGGCGATCAGATTCTGGTGCATGCCGATTCGCCGATCCGGTCGATCGCTGATCTGCGAGGCAAGAGCATTGTCGTCGGGAAGGGCAGCTCGGCGCACGGCCACATCCTGGGTCAGCTGGAGAAGGCCGGGCTGTTGACGTCCGACGTCAAACTGGTGTTCCTGCAGCCCGCCGACGCGCTGTCGGCGTTCAGGCAGCACCAAGCCGATGCGTGGGCGACTTGGGATCCGTACACGGCGCAGGCGGCCGCGCAGTTGCCCGTGCGCAGCATCGGTCAGGCCAGAGACGTCACCAACGGCTACTGGTTCGGTATAGCGTCGGACGCCGCACTTGCCGACCCGAAGCGCAACACCGCGTTGGCCGACCTGTTGGTGCGCTTCGAAAAGGCGGCGCGCTGGGCCAAGGATCACCCGCAGCAGTGGGCGGACAGCTATGCCGCTGCGGTTGGGCTGGATCCGAAGGTCGCGGCGGTGGTGCAGGGTCGGAGTCTGCGATTGCCGACCGAATTGGACGACGAGATCGTCGCCTCCGAGCAAAAGCTGGCCGACCTCTTCGCCTCGTCTAACCAAATCGCTTCACCCGCACCGAAATTCGCTAACTGGGTGGACCGCCGATTCAACGACGTGTTGCGCCCCTTGTTCATCAGCGCCAACTGAGGAGCCCTTGTGTCCACTCAATCTGAATTGCCCGCTCCGCGGGCGAAGTTCTTCTGGTTCCTGCCGACCAACGGCGACAGCCGCTCGATCGTCGGCGCGTCGCACGCGTCGTCACACCACACGCTGCCTGCGAACTATCGCGCCCCGAGCCGACGGTATCTGGCCGAGGTGGCTCGGGCCGCCGACCGCCTCGGTTACGAGGGCGTGCTCACGCCGACGGGAACCTGGTGTGAGGATGCGTGGCTGACGGCGTCGGCGCTGCTGGCCGAGACCGAGCGGCTGAAGTTTCTGGTCGCGTTCAGGCCCGGGCTGGTGCCGCCGACCCTGGCCGCGCAGCAGACGGCGACGTTGCAGCGGTTCTCCGAGGGACGTGTGCTGCTCAACATCGTCAGCGGCGGCGACGACCTGGAGCAGCGCCGGTTCGGCGACTGGCTCAGCCACGACGAGCGCTACGCCCGCACGGGGGAGTTCCTGCACATCGTGAACTCAGTATGGCGGCAGGACTCCGTCGACTTCGAGGGCAAGTACTACTCGGTGGCCGACGCCAAGGTGTCAGCGCCGCCGGATCCGTTGCCGCAGATCTACTTTGGTGGCTCCTCGCCTGCCGCACTGCCAATCGCCGCGGAGTACGTTGACGTCTATCTGACGTGGGGCGAGCCGCCGCAGGCGGCGGCAGCCAAGATCGCGGCGGTGCGCAAGCTGGCCGAAGAGCGGGGCCGCAGCGTGCGTTTCGGTATCCGCCTGCATACGATCAGTCGCGACACCTCCGCCGCGGCGTGGGCCGTCGCCGACGAATTGCTGGCCGAGCTGACACCCGATCAGATCGCCAAAGCCACTGAGCTGCATGCCAAGTCGGAGTCCGAAGGACAGCGGCGGATGACCGCACTGCACGGCGGGCGAGTGGACCAACTGGAGATCTACCCGAACCTGTGGGCAGGCGTCGGCCTGGTCCGCGGCGGAGCGGGCACGGCACTGGTCGGCAGTCACGAAGAGGTTGCGAACCTGATCTACGAGTACCACTCGCTCGGGTTCGACGAGTTCATCCTGTCCGGCTACCCGCATCTGGAAGAGGCCTACTGGTTCGCCGAGGGTGTGCTCCCCCTGCTGAAGCAGAAGGGCGTCGCCTAATTCCGGCGAGCAGACGCAGATGGGTGCCTTTTCGGCGGATTTTGCCCCCTTCTGCGTCTGTTCGCGTATTGGAACACGCGCTATTATCTGCGTATGAATGCAGATAAGAAGGTCTGCGGCCGACGGCTCGCCGACGAGCAAGCCGACCTGGTTGTCGAGGTGTTCCGGATGCTGTCGGACTCCACGCGCGTTCAGCTGCTCTGGGCGCTCGCCGACCGCGAGCTGTCCGTCAACGACCTGGCCGCACGGGTCGGCAAGCCGGGGCCGTCGGTGTCGCAGCACCTGGCCAAGCTGCGGATGGCGCGGCTGGTCCGCACCCGGCGCGAGGGGACGCAGGTGATCTACCGCCTGGAGAACGATCACGTCCGCCAGCTCGTCACCGACGCCGTGTACAACGCAGAACACGCGGCGGGCGGCGTGCCCGCGCATCACCTGGACGACGGCGAGCTGCGGGTGCTGCACGAGGGAGCGGGCTGATGGGCCTCAATCACAGCCACGACCACACCCACCGCGTCGACGACGCCATGCGCGACAGCGCCGCGGGTATCCGTGCGGTGAAGATCAGCTTGGTGGTGCTCGGCCTCACTGCGGTGGCGCAGTGCGTCATCGTCGCGCTGTCGGGCTCGGTCGCGCTGTTCGCCGACACCGTCCACAACTTCTCTGACGCGCTGACCGCGGTCCCATTGTGGATCGCCTTCTCGATGAGCCGCCGGGCCGCCACCCGTCGTTACACGTACGGGTTTGGCCGAATCGAGGATCTGGCCGGGCTGTTCGTGGTCGCGGTGATCGCGATTTCGGCGGTGGTGGCCGCCGTCGAGGCCATCCACCGGCTGTTCGATCCCGTTCCGTTGGCGCATCTGGGCTGGGTCGCAGCGGCAGGCGTCGTCGGATTCCTCGGCAACGAAGTGGTTGCCCTGTACCGCATCCGGGTCGGCAAGCGAATCGGATCGGCGGCGCTGCGTGCCGACGGAATGCACGCGCGCGCAGACGGATTGACGTCGCTGGCGGTGGTCGCGGGCGCTGTCGGTGCGGCGCTTGGATTTCCGGCGGCCGACCCGATCGTCGGTCTGGTCATCGCGGGAGCGATCGCTGTCGTATTGGTGTTCGCGGCGCGCGACGTTTTCGGCAGGCTGTTGGATCGCGTCGACCCTGATCTGGTCGAGAACGCCGTCACGGTGTTGGCCACCTGGCCAGGAGTTCGCGCGGTCCGACGGGTCAGGATGCGCTGGGTCGGTCATCAGCTGGAAGCTGACGCCGAACTCGACGTCGATCCGGCACTGAGCCTGGCCGAAGCGCACGCTGTCGCTCATAGCGCCGAACATGAACTGGCCCACAGCATTCCGAAGCTCGCATCGGTTATCGTGCACGCCTATCCGGCGCATGACGGCGTGCTCAGCAGCTGAACATCTCGCCGATCTGCGGGGGAGCGGTGGCCGGTTGCAGACATCCGAACACCTGCACGCCCGCGTCGCTGAACCTGGCCGCGGACTGATGTGCGTAGTTCACGCACACCAACCCGGCCTGGTCGCTTCGGCAGCGGTAGTCGCCGAATGCCAGCGACTGGCCGTACGGCAGTTCGGGTCCCGATCCCGCGGTGAAGCGGCCGGGGTCGCCGTGCACGGAGCCGATCTGCACGCTCATGCCGTCGTAGTCGACCCAGCCGCCCTTCCACTGTCCGTAGGCGTCGTCCGGCCTTGGCGGCGGATTCGTCAGATCCACCAGGCACGCCAGCGCGCCCTGGCTGTACTTCGCGTCGGTCATGCAATTGGTCTTTCCCGACGGCGTGACGAACGCGACGTCTTCGCCGAGATCGGTGGTCGCACCGTCGCGGGTTGCGGAGTGATACTGCGCTGCGTCGGCAGCCCGGCCCGCCTCGACCCACGCGATGACATCCCGCATCGGTGCCCCAGCGCCCGGTGCCTTGGCAGCCGTGGTCGAGGTGGGCGACGTCGTTGAGGGTGCGGCGTGCGTTGTGCTCGGCGGGACCGTCAACGAGGGAGTCGACTGCTCCCCGGTCACGGTGTGTGAACACCCTGCCACCAGCACAGACGCCGCGATCAGGGCAGCAATCCGCATAACGGCCAAGGCTAGCGGGCCGACACGCAATCGCTGGCCAGGCGCGGCGGCGGGGCTCGTTCGATACCGTCGAAGCCATGCACGAGCATGTTGTCCGCGCAACCATCGAGTCGGGCACGGTCGAGGGATTCACCCGCGACGGCGTGAACCGGTGGCGCTCGATTCCCTACGCGCGCCCGCCGGTGGGGCCGCTGCGCCTGCGCGCACCCCAGCCCGTGGAGCCGTGGCGTGGTGTGCGGTACTGCCACGGATTTGGCTACTGCTCGCCGCAGCAGCGCATGTACACGATGCTCGCTCCCGGCAAATACCAGCCGATGGGCGAGGATTGCCTGACGCTGAACGTCGTCACCCCCAAGCGTCCTTCGGATCAGCCGTTGCCGGTGATGGTGTTCATTCACGGCGGCGGCTACTTCATGGGCAGTTCGGCGACTCCGGTCTACGACGGCGCGGCGCTGGCGCGCAAGGGCTGCGTGTATGTCTCGGTGAACTACCGGCTCAACGCGCTGGGCTGCCTGGACTTGTCGTCGTTGTCCAACAAGGACATCACCATCGACGACAACCTGTTCCTGCGTGACCTGGTGATGGCGTTGCGCTGGGTGCGCGACAACATCGCGGTGTTCGGCGGTGACCCCGACAACGTGACGATCTTCGGCGAGAGCGCAGGCGCACACGCCGTCGCCACGCTGCTGGCGGTGCCCGCCGCCAAAGGCCTTTTCGCCCAGGCGATTTCGGAGAGTCCGGCCGCAGGGATGGTCCGTTCCCCAGAGATCGCAGCAGAATACGCAACCAAGTTCGCCTCGCTGCTCGGGGCCCGGAGGCAGGACGGCGCCAGCGCGGTGATGGCCGCGCGGCCGGCAGACCTGGTCAACGCGTTCGAGCAGCTGGTACGCCAGGGCCAGCGGGAGATACTCGGTGCGTTTGCCGCGGGGCCCACGCGCGGGACCGAATACCTGCCGCTGGATCCGGTCGAGGCGATGCGGGCAGGCACCGCGCATCGCGTGCCGCTCATCGTCGGCACCAACGCCGAAGAGGCCAGGTTGTTCGGCCGTTTCCTGAACCTCCTGCCGATGACCGAGCCGACGATCGAGCGGCTGCTGGCAGCGGTGGAACCCGGTGAACGCGAACGCATTACCGCCGCGTACCCGGACTATCCGGACCCTGCGGCCTGTATTCAGTTTGGCAGTGACTTCGCGTTCGGGTCGGCGGCGTGGCAGATCGCCGAGGCGCACAGCCCGCACGCGCCGACGCACCTCTACCGGTATGACTACGCGCCGCGCACGCTGCGCTGGTCAGGTTTCGGGGCCACGCATGCCACGGAGTTGTTGGCGGTGTTCGACGTCTACCGCACGAAATTCGGCAGACTGCTGACGGCCGCGGCAGACCGGCGGGCGGCGTTGCGGGTCAGCGACGACGTGCAGGGCCGCTGGCGGGCCTTCGCCCACACAGGTGTGCCAGGCGACGACTGGCCGGCCTACACCAGGGCGGACCGCGCGGTGATGGTGCTCGACCGGCGACCCCGGGTGGAATACGATCCGCACGCCGATCGCAGGCAGGCCTGGGAGGGATTCTCGCTGGCAACGGGCTGAGGCCGTCACCGAATTGGCTGCGCGGCGTGACGCCGGTGTGATTGCGTAATCCCGTGGCTCACCCACTGGATCCGCTCACGGGCGACGAGTTCCGGGCGGTCGCGTCGATCCTGCAAAGCGCGCACGGCGTCGGTGCCGGCTGGCGGTACGCGTCGATCGAGTTGGCCGAACCGAGCAAGACCGAACTGGCGGCGTTCGACGACGGGGGACCGCCGCCGGCGCGACGGGCCGAGGTGATTTGTCTGCAACGGTCGAACAACGCCACGTACAAGAGCTTCGTGTCGTTGACCGACAACCGGGTCGAGTCGTTCGAACACATTCCCGGCGTGCAGGCCAACTTCACCGTCGACGAGTTCGTGGAGTGCGACCAGTTGCTGCGTAGCCATCCCGACCTCATTGCGGCACTGGCGAAGCGCGGTATCACCGACATGGACCTGGTGTTCTTCGACACGTGGACGTTCGGCGATGCCGTGGTGCCGCCGCAGTGGCGCGACCGGCGGCTCGGCTGGTCGGACACCTGGCTCAAGGCGGTGCCCGGCGCCAACCCGTACGCGAACCTGATCAGCGGGCTGCACTGCGTGATCGATCTCAATTCGATGGAGCTGCTGCGGGTCGAGGACTCCGGTCCCTTCTCTGGGGCCGGCAGTCGAGAGACCGCGCGTGATGGGCGAATACGTCCGGGCACACATTCCGGAACACATTCGGTCGGCATCGCGTCGCGACCCACTCAAACCGTTGCACATCGCCCAGCCAGATGGGCCGTCGTTCACCTTGGACGGTCACCTACTGCAATGGCAGAACTGGTCGCTGCGCATCGGCTTCAACCATCGCGAGGGGATGACCCTGCACACCGTTCGCTACCGCGACGGCGATCGGAATCGCTCAGTGGCACATCGTTTGTCGTTCGCGGAGATGATCGTGCCCTACCGCGATCCGTCGGTCGATCATTACCGGCGCACCGCGTTCGACATCGGCGAGTGGGGCCTTGGCTTCATGACCACCTCGTTGGCGCTCGGCTGCGACTGTCTTGGCGAGATCCGTTACCTGGACGCGGTTTTGCACAACAGCAAGGGTGAGCCCTACACGATCGCCAATGCGATCTGCATCCACGAGGAAGACGCCGCGGTGCTGTGGAAGCACGTCGACCACGACATCGGCGCCGAGGTGCGCCGGATGCGTCGGCTGACGATCTCGTTTCACGTCACCGTCGCCAACTACGAATACCTGGTGTACTGGCGGCTACACCAGGACGGCAACATCGAATGCGAGGTGCGGGCCACTGGCATCATGGTGACCACGCCGCTGGCACGCGGCCAGGCGCATCCGAACGGCACCCTGGTCGACGAGCGCACGTATGCGCCTTTCCACCAACACTTTTTAGTCGCCAGACTCGACATGGACATCGACGGCAGCGCCAACACGGTCTACATGACCGAGTCGCACGCGGAACCCGTCGGTCCCGATAACCCGCACGGGCTTTCGCTCGTCGTGCGCAACGTGCCGCTGCGCACCGAGAGCCAGGCGAAGCAGGACGTGAACTTCGCGACACAACGCTGCTGGAAGGTGGTCAACACCAACGTGGTCAATGGACTTGGCACCCATCCGTCGTACAAATTGGTTTCGAGCGGGGCGATTCCGCCGATGTTCGATCCCGAATCACCGCTCCTGGAACGTGCCAGCGTGATCGGCCACACGCTGTGGGTGACGCCGAACCGTCCCGACGAGCGCTGGCCTGCAGGTGAATTCGTGAACCAGTCCAAACGGGACACCGGTCTGGGCCGGTGGACGCTGGCGAACCGGTCGATCGAGAACACCGATGTGGTGATGTGGTACGTGTTCGGCATCCATCACATCACCCGGCCAGAGGACTGGCCGGTGATGCCGGTCGACGTGGTGTCGTTCTGGCTCAAGCCATTCGGGTTCTTCGACCGCAACCCGGCACTCGACGTGGTCGGATCTCACACATCGGCTACCAGTGCACACCACTGACGTGGTGGAGCGGCCCGCCGATCTGACGGCCGAATGGCTGACCACCGCACTTGGGGTGCCGGTGAGCGATTTCGCGTTCGAACGCATCGGTACGGGCCAGATGAGTGAGTGCTACCGCGTAGAACTGTCCTACGCCGATGGCGCCGATGGCCCAGATTCGGTGGTGCTCAAGGTCGCCGCCACCGACCCGGTGAGCAGACAGACGGGCCTCGCCCTTGGTCTGTACGAACGGGAGGTGCGGTTCTACACCGATATCGCGCCGGGCATCGATGGACCGATCGCGCCATGCCATCACGCGGCGTTCAACACCGACACCGGCGCGTTTAACCTGCTGTTGGGCGATGCGGGGCCGGCTGTCGTCGGCGACGAGATCCGCGGTGCGACAGTCGAACAGGCGATGCTGGCGCTGTCGGAATTGGGCCGGGTGCATGCGCCGCTGCTCGGCGATGCGGCAATGGCCAATGCCGACTGGCTGAATCGCGAGTCGCCGATGAACCAGGCGCTGATCGCCCAGTTGTATGCGGGGTTCGTCGACAGATATCGTGACCGCATCGCCCCAGCGCATCGCGACGTGTGTGAGCGGCTGGTCGCAAGTTTCGACGCGTACGTCGCAAGCGAATCCGCTCCCGAGCGTCCGCACGGACTGGTGCATGGCGACTATCGGCTGGACAACATGCTGTTCGGTGAGCAGGGCGCCGACCGTCCGCTCACCGTGGTGGACTGGCAGACGGTGGCATGGGGCCCGGCCATGACCGATGTGGCTTACTTCCTCGGATGTGCGCTGCCCGATGAGCCGCGCCGCGATCACTATGACGCGCTGCTACGCGCTTACCACGACAGGCTCGGCGGCTTGATCAGCCTCGACGACGTGCGCGATGGGGTGCGGCGGCAGAGCTTCTTCGGTGTGATGATGGCGATCGTCTCGTCGATGCTGGTTGCACGGACCGAGCGCGGCGACGACATGTTCATGGTCATGCTGGAGCGTCACTGCCAGCACGTGCTCGACAGTGATGCACTCGCAACTCTGCCAGAACCTGTTGTGGTGCAACCGCTTACACCCGAGGCGGCTGACGAGAGTCCACACGAGGGCACCGACGAACCGTTCTGGAACGAGAGCTGGTACTTCGACTTCGCCGACGCGGATCAGGGTGTCGGCGGCTGGATCAGGCTTGGGCTGTATCCGAACCAGCAGACGGCGTGGATCAACGCATTGCTGTGCGGTCCTGACATGGCGACCGTGGCAATCAACGATTTCGAGGCGGCGCTGCCTGACGATCCGGCCGCGGTACGAGGCAACGGCTATCAGTTGACGCTCGTCGCGACGGACCCCCTGCAGACCTACCAGGTGCAGGTACGGGGTCAGGGGCAGGCATTCGACGACCCGGCGGCGCTACTGCGAGGTGAGGCAGGCAGACCCGTCGAGGTTGCGATTGATCTGGGGTGGACGACAGCGGGCACGCCGTACCTGTACCGGATCACGCCGCGGTATGAGATTCCCTGCACGGTGTCGGGCACGTTCACCGTCGACGGCAGCGAGGTGTCCGTACGCGCGGTTCCCGCACAGCGCGACCACTCGTGGGGTGTCCGCGATTGGTGGGCAATGGACTGGGTGTGGAGCGCACTGCATCTCGATGACGGCACGCATCTGCACGGCGTGGACATTCGCATCCCCGGCGCCCCGCCGATCGGTATCGGATACGTACAACAGCCCGGCCGTCCACTTGTCGAACTGCAGGCCGTTACGGCGCGGGAGACGTTCGGCAACAACGACTTACCGACCGCGACCACGATCGCCTATGGCGACTTGACCGCTACCATCGACATTCGTGGGCACGCGCCGGTGCTGCTCACCGCGCCCGACGGGCGGATCAGCCACTTCCCGCGGGCCTGGGCGACGGTCACCACCGACGATGGCCGCAGCGGCGTCGGCTGGGTGGAATGGAACCGCAACCAGCCTTAGCTTTTCCGCGCGAGCGGCCGTGTTTGCACCTCGACACGCCGGAGATTGCCGTACAAACGCGGTCGCTGGCGGTCAATGCGGCCAGTCGCAACCGGTCAGTTCGGCCGACAGCTCCCACAACCGGTGAGCTGACACCGGATCGCGGGCCTTCTTGCGCAAGTGAGTGACGCGCGGCTTACCCCACTGGTTGAACCTCGGCGCCAGATATGTCCCGCTCGGCAGATCGGTCGTCACCGCCTGAAGGCTTGCCCGCGCGCCCTGCTCCGCAGTGTGCAGGAAACGCCACACCGTAACCGGTTCGGCGACGGGCATAGCGGCCGCGATGCCTCGAGTGATGCCGGTGTCGGTCATACCCGGATCCGTCGCGTATGCGCGAACCCCGCGGGCGACGAGTCCGCGCACGAACAGCAGGTTGGCCAATTTCGACTCCGAATACGCCGCCGTCCGCGAGTACTTCCGACTGTGCCAATTCAGGTCGTCGAAATGCATACGCGCGAAGTGGTACATGGAGCTTCCCACGGCGATGACGCGGTCGGTGATCTTGTCGCCGAGCAGACACGTCAACGCGAAGTGGCCCAAATGGTTGGTGCCCATGTGCGCCTCGAAGCTGTCAGCGGTGCGCGTCAGCGGCAGATTCATCACTCCGGCGTTGTTCACAAGCACATCAACGGATTCCACCGAGTCGGCGAATGACCGGATACTCGAAAGATCGGCGAGGTCGAGTAGAGCCACTTCGACGTGACCCGACATTTCGGCGGCCGCCCGCTCGCCCTTTTCGAGGCTTCGGCACGCGATCACCACGCTGTGGCCGTCCTTGGCCAACGCCGCGGCGGTTGCTTTCCCGACTCCACTGTTGGCGCCGGTGACGATGATCCGCATCAGCGGGGAGCGTACATCAGCAGGCCAACGCCGATCAGGCTTACAGCGGCTCCCGCGATGTCCCATCGATCCGGTCGGAAGCCGTCGGCGACCATTCCCCAGATCAGCGAGCCTGCGATGAACACCCCGCCATACGCCGCCAGCACTCGTCCGAAGTGGGCATCCGGCTGGAATGCGGCGACAAACCCGTAGGCGCCCAGCGCGATAACACCCGCACCGGCCCACAACCATCCGCGATGCTCACGCACGCCTTGCCAGACCAGCCACGCGCCACCGATCTCGAGCAGCGCAGCGAGGACGAACAGGGCAATGGATTTCAGCACAACCACGCCTCTCAATGTGCCGCGAGCGTGCGCAAAATGTACGCAAAATGCGGCGTGTCGGTGTTCAGACACGCACGCTCGGCGAAAAGGGCACACCCGCTAAGAGAGGTGGGCGCTGTTGTCGTCAAGATCATCCCGGCCGAGGCCCATCGGCGTCGCCGCGGGAACGTCGCCGGCCGCCACCACCTTCCGGGTGATCGGTGTGAGCGCCTGGAACAGCCTCTCGACCTCGTCGTCGTCAAGCGCCTCGAGCGCCGAGAGCGCCAGTTGGTCAGTGTTGTCCTCGATGCGTTGCTTGAGTTCTCGACCCGCGTCGGTGAGCGCGCCGTCGCCGTCGAGTAGCCCGCGGCCAGCGAGCAGCCCGCGGTAATGCGCCCACTGCTGCTCGTCGTAGTCGCGGCCGCGCATGATCATCTCCGTGGGCACCCGGCCCGCAGCGGCGTGCAGCACGTTGGACTCGCGGCCTGATACTCCAAGTGCCACAAGCACCGCGATGTGCCCGTCGCCGCGCTGTTCGCGCAACAGCGTGACCGCCTGCCACAGCCTGGCAACGGGGTCGGCTGGCCACTCCAGCGCCGCATTCGCCGCGAACAACGGCCGCCCGTCGAGCGGCGCGCCGCGGGCGGCCTTCTCGGTCAGTTCGGCTGCGGCGGCGGCCTCGTCATCGGTCACGCCGTAGCGGCGCAGCGCCTCTACCGCGGACTCCTCGCGGACGCGCAGCGCATCGGCCGGCGACGAGACCTCCCATGCCGAGAGCAACGACTTCGCGACGCGCTCGGGAGTGAAGTTGTAGAACGCGGCGGTGACAACCTGTGGCGACACCACCCCGAACGGCGCAGACCGAGCGGCGAAGTAACCCATCCAGAAACCGCGAAATCCCAGCCCGTCGAGGGCAGTTCGCGCCTCCGGCGAGAAATACGTGACTGCATGTACCGGTTCGAAACGATCAAAGAAACGGCGTGCGAGCGAAGGTTGTCTGGCCACTTCTGCAGTTAACCATCACACCGCCGGCCAGCTTGCTATGGTCCCTGCAATCGCCCTGTGGGCGCACGCCAGCAACGGTCCAGGAGGCGGCCATTGCATACGGTGATTTCAGCCTTTGGCGCCTTGGCGACGGTGTGGGCGCTGGTCTCGGGCTGCGACGCAAACGTCGGGGTCGGCGGCAAGCCCGCCGTCGGCAAAGACGCTCTGCAAGCCGACATCGCCAGTCGGCTGGAGAAGGCCGGTCAAAGACCACAATCGGTGACATGTAAGGAAGACCTGATCGGCGAGGTCGGCAAGACGGCCCGCTGTGAGGTGGTGATGAGCCCGACGAACAGCTTCGAACCTGTCATCACGGTCGTCAGTACCGACGGAGACACGATCAACTACGAGATGAGCCCGGCGCTGTCCAAAGAGCAACTCGAGAAGGCGGTCTCGCGCCTCGTGGCCGACGCGTCACACGCTCCGGTCGTCTCGGTGTTCTGTGAATCGGGCCTGGAGGGCAAGGTCGGTTCGACCGCGCATTGTGACGTGGACTCGGGTGGACTCACACTGCGGCGCACCGTCGAAGTGAGCAGCGTCGAGGGTCTGATGATGAACTTCGATGTGGTGCCGGTGCTGACCAAAGAGGAGGTCGCGAGTTCGCTCCTCGACGAATTCGAGCAGCAATCGGGACGCAGGCCCGATCGAGTCGAGTGCACCGGAAACCTCGAGGGCAAGGCGGGCAACACCGTCGACTGCACGGTTGTCACCGGTTCAGAAAGTGCCCAATTCACCTTGACGGTCACTACGATCAGCGGCGGCAGCATCAAGTACAGCTACGCGCCGCGCCCCTAGCGCTGTTCCGAAAACTCTTCGGCCACAGCCGATACCGCTTCGTCGATGATCGCCCGCATGGCGCGTTCGGCGCCGTCCTCGTCTCGGAGGCGGACCGCGCGAGCCACCTGGTCGTGCAGTTCGATGGCGGCGGGATTCGGTTGGTCGGGCATCATTCCGTGATGGGTGCGGCCCGCCAACACCTCGGCTACGACGCCGTTGAGCGCCCGAAACATCTCGTTGCCACTGGCTTCCAGCAGGGTCTGGTGAAAGATTTTGTCCGCCAACAGGTATGCCTCGAGGTCTCCTGAACGGCCATGCACCACCATGTCCGACACCGCGGCCGCCATGATCCGACACTGATGCGGGTCGGCACGCCGGGCGGCCAGTGCGGCGGCTGCCGGCTCGAAACCGCGCCGCAACTCCGAGAGCGACACGAGCTGGGCGGCGCGGTCGCCCGCCTCGAGCCGCCATCGGATCAGCCGCGGATCGAACACGTTCCACTTGTGAGCGGGCTGAATCGTGATGCCCACCCGGCGGCGCGACTCGACCATGCCCATCGACTCCAGTACGCGGATCGCCTCACGGGCGACACTTCGCGACAAACCGTGCCGGGCGCTGACCCCGTCGAGCGTGAGCACCTGTCCCGCCGGGTACTCGCCCGAAACGATTGCCGTGCCCAACGCCGTCAGCAAGTTGCCGTGCAGAGCGCCGACGTTTGCTTCGGTGGTCACGCATACATCTTGTCATACGTTTGCTGGCGTTATTAAAAACATATGATTGCGATGCAGGGTTGCAATCGTATGATCATTAAGGCATCCTGTGTGACGTCAGGCACAACTGGGTAGGTGGAGGGGATGGCGTCACCAATCGTCGTCATGGGCGTTTCTGGCTCAGGCAAGTCGACCGTCGGAGCGGCGTTGGCACAGCGCCTACGGGTGCCGTTCGCGGACGCCGACGACTTTCATCCGCCTGCCAACATCGCCAAGATGACGGCCGGCGAACCGCTCGACGATGACGACCGGTATCCGTGGCTAGAGGCGATCGGCGTCTGGCTCGCGGAGCATTGCGGCGACGGCGGCGTGATGAGCTGCTCGGCGCTGAAACGCAAATACCGCGACCAGTTGCGCCGCCATTGCGCCGATGTCGAATTCCTGCATCTGGCGGGATCGCCCGAGGTCATCAGCAAGCGGCAGGCCAGTCGTCCCGGGCACTTCATGCCGGCCTCTCTGCTGGCATCGCAGTTTTCCACGCTTGAACCACTCGAGGCCGACGAACGCGGCATCGCCATCGATGTCGACCAGAACATCGATTCCATCGTCGACAACTACGTTGCGTTATCCGCCACGCGCACAACCGAACAGGAGAACCGATGACCCCCGCACTCACCGTCCTCGCGGCCGACACCAAGCTGCCAGAACCCGTCGCCTCGGGCTGGCAGCTGATCCTCGCGGCGCTGGCCGGAATCGCGCTGATCGTCGTGCTGATCACGATCGCCAAGCTGCATCCCTTCCTCGCGTTGATTTTCGGCGCCATCACCGTCGGCCTGGTCGCGCAGGGGTGGACGAATATGGGAGACGTCCTCGACTCGTTCAGCGACGGCTTCGGTACGACTGCGGCGGGGGTCGGCATCCTGATCGCGCTCGGCGCGATGTTCGCCAAACTGCTCGCCGACTCCGGCGGCGCCGACGAGATTGTCGACAGCATCGTGGGGCACGCGTCACCGCGGGCACTCCCATGGGCAATGGCGTTGGTGGGCGCCATCATTGGTCTGCCGATGTTCTTCGAGATCGGCCTGGTGCTACTGATGCCCGTCATCTACCTCGTCGCACGGCGCTCCCAACTGTCGCTGATCACCGTCGGAATCCCGGCGCTGGCAGGGCTTTCCGCGATGCACGGACTGGTCCCGCCGCACCCCGGGCCCTTGACCGCCATCCAGCTGCTGAACGCTGATCTCGGTGTCACGCTGGCATTGGGCGTCGCGGTCGCTATTCCGACCGTGATCGTGGCCGGCCCGCTGTTCGGCAGGCTGGCCGGACGCTGGGTGGTTCTGGACGTGCCTGACCGGTTCGAGGCCGATGACTTCGCCCGCAACGGCGGTGGCTCAGTGGTTACCGCTGCAGACGTCGCAGAGGGGGAGGGCGCGGCCACGACCCAAACCGCGACTCGCGTTGCGCGCCAACGCCCTAGCTTCGGCATCACGTTGTTTTCCGTTCTGCTCCCGGTCGGCTTGATGATGGGTAAGGCGCTCGCCGACATCTTCATCGACGACAAAGGCAATCTGGTGCGCCAAACGTTCGACATCCTCGGCCGTCCGCTCGTGGCGTTGTTGATCGCGGTTGTGGTGGGCATCTTCACGCTGGGCCGCGGCGCCGCGATGACGCGCGATCAGATCGTCAAATGCCTTGAGACTTCGCTGCCTCCGGTCGCGGGCATCATCCTGATCGTCGCCGCCGGCGGCGGATTCAAGCAGGTCCTGGTGGACACCGGCATCGGCACCATGCTCGCGGACTGGGCAAAGGGGACCGGGGTGTCGGTGATCCTCCTCGCCTGGGTGCTGGCCGTATTGATCCGGCTTGCAACAGGTTCCGCGACGGTGGCGACCATTACCGCGTCTTCGTTGATGCTGGGTCTGGTGGCAGGCATGAGCACAGGTCAGGTGTCATTGGTGGTACTGGCCGTCGGCGCAGGCTCGTTGTTCTTCTCCCACGTCAACGACGCCGGCTTCTGGCTCGTCAAGGAGTACTTCGGAATGAGCGTGGGTCAGACCATCAAGTCCTGGTCGATCATGGAAACCGTGCTGTCGGTCACGGGCCTGGTGCTGGTGCTGATTCTCGGGATCTTCATTTGACGGCCTAGCGCGAGCAGACGCAAAATGCCCAGAACCCAAGCGGCGTGTCGGGGCATTTTGCGTCTGCTCGCGAGACAAGTTAGCCCTTGACGACCTGGGTGCCGCCCGCGAGTTCGTCGTGCTTGCCCTGCTTGGTCGGGCTGCTGTTGATGGTCACCGCGATCACGATGACGGCGACCAGGGTGAGCAGGCCGCCGATGAAGGGCACGATGTTGAGCAGCGTCCACACATTCCGGATCGCAGCCTGCTGAAGATCCGGCTTGGGTGCGCCTCCAGGCCCGTGGACACTGAGGCCCAGCAGCTTCTTGCCCGGTGTCCAGCCCTGTGTGGCCTCGAAGGCCAAGAAGTAGAGGAACATCAGCAGACCCGAGAACAGGCCGGTGACCCAGTAGTTGTTCAGCGAGCCGATGGCAATTGCGATCCCGAACGCGACGATGTTGACGATGATGCCGTCAATCAGGCGCGCGGCAAACCGCAAGCCCAGTCCGCCCGGCTCCTGACCGCCAGGTGGCGGATAGCCGCCCGGTTGGCCGTAAGGCTCAGGCTGAGGTTGATACTCACCGCTTGTCATGCGGCAAATGTACCGCTCGCTGGCGCAGCCGCGAGCGGTTTGGCGCGGCTCGATCTCAACAGCCGCGCAGGGACATTCGCCTCAGCTCCAGCGCCGTCGTTGCTGCTTGACCTGGGTGCGCGCGGTGTCGGCGAAGTCACCGGCGCGGTCGCGGGCTACCTCGGCGATTTCGGGGGCACGCTCACGGGCAATGTCCGCCCACTCGGCGCCCCGTTCGCGGGCCGCCTCGGCCAACACTGGTGCGCGCTCGCGCGCGATTTCCGCCAGTTCTGCGCCGCGTTCGCGGGCCGCCTCGGCCAACACTGGTGCGCGCTCGCGCGCGACCTCGGCCCATTCCGCGCCGCGTTCGCGCGCGACGTGTGCCAGTTCGCGGCCACGCCCGGCGCCGACGGCCAGACCGTGGCCGACCTTTTCGGCGAGCGCGCTGTCTGCCAACGCTCCACCGGTCGCTGCGCCGACGGGCAGGGCGGCACCGACGGCCTCGGACACCTTTCGTGCGGCGCGGCGCCCGCGCCAACCGAGCGACGGTTTGCCCTCGGTGTCGACGGCCGCGATGATCAACCCGCCGATCAAGCTGACGTCGGTGAAGAACGCGCGACGTTCGTCGGCCTTGCGATGCGGATCGGCCTCACCCCAGAACGTATGCGCGCCAAGACTTCCCGGTATCACCGTGAATGCCAGCGCCGCAGACGCCAGCCGCGGCAACTTGCCACTGGCAAGCAGCAGCCCGCCGCCGATCTGCACCGCGGCGTTGACGCGGGCGACCGTCTCAGCGTTGGACGGAATATTGGTACCGACAGGATCCGGCAGCTTGCTCAGACCTTCGAGAGTGGGACGGGCCGCGTCGGCCGCTGGTTTAGGGCTCCGTAGCGCATCGACGCCGCGGCTGATGAAGACCGCTGACAACATCGGGCGCGCAATTCGTCGAATCAACATGAGCGCTGTGTTCCCCCGGCCCCCATGACGCAAACGTCAGTAGCGGTTGTCGTCGTCCCGCCGTCCGACCAGTGGCATCGCGTACCAGAACGCCGCCACGGCCAGCAGTGTCAGGCCACCCGCGATCCACGCCTCCGTCGCGCCGAGCACGGCGTCGAAAATGACGACAGCCACCCCGCCGAGCGCTACTCCCAGCAGCAGCAGTCCGGCCATTGCGTACGTGTGTGCAGCGGACACCAACGTTTTCAGCCGATGACGGCGAAAAAGCAGGCGATGCATGCTGGCCGGTGCCACCAGCAACACGGTGGCACCGACCGAGCAACCGAATGTCACGAGGTAGACCGTGCGCATCACGCCGTCGAGCTGACTGAACCGCTGCTGGAAGGGCAGCGTCAGCAGGAACCCGGTGAGCAATTGGACCCCGGTCTGGGCCACCCGCAACTCCTGAAGCAGGCTCGACCAATTGCGGTCCAGCCGTTGTGCTTCCGTCTCATCTCGATCCCGGTCCCATTTCTGGGCTTCGGGATGCTCGATGTCCTCCACATCGCAAGTTTGACATCAAACGGCGTAGCGCAGCAGCGTGATGCCCGACTGAAACGACTTTGGTGGTTCGACCAAAGTCAGCCTCCTGATTACGGTCCCCTCGGCAAAGAGCCGACGGCCGCGTCCCTGGACTACCGGATACACGAACAACCGGTATTCGTCGACCACCCCACCCGCAATCAATGTGTGCGCGAGGTTGATGCTGCCCGTCACCACGACGTCCTGGCCCGGCTGCGACTTCAGCGCCCTTGGCCGCCAGGTTGAGGTAGTCGGCGTGATGTTCTGGGTGATCACGAGTTTTCTCATACAAGGACTGACGTCACGTCGCTTCCGAACTCATCGGGTAGCTTCGCAGCCGTGGCACTCGTTGCGGGCGTCGACTCGTCCACCCAGTCCTGCAAGGTGGTCGTCTGTGACGCGGATACCGGTGAGATCGTGCGATCCGCGTCCTCGCCGCACCCGGACGGCACCGAGATCGACCCGCGGCTGTGGTGGTCCGCACTGGAAGCGAGTATCAGTGCAGCAGGCGGCCTCGACGACCTGGCGGCGGTGTCGGTCGGCGCGCAACAGCACGGCATGGTGTGCCTCGACGGCACCGGTGCGGTCGTGCGAGACGCATTGCTGTGGAACGACACTCGATCCAGCGGCGCGGCAGCCGACCTCGTCGCCGAACTCGGTGGCCCCGGCGAATGGGCCAAGCGGATCGGCGTCGTGCCGGTCGCGGCCATCACGGCGACGAAACTGCGCTGGCTCGCCGACCACGAGCGTGCGCACGCAGATGCGACCGCGGCCGTCTGCCTGCCGCACGACTGGCTGACCTGGCGGCTGAGCGGGTCGACGGACATCGCTACGCTGCGCACCGATCGCAGCGACGCCAGCGGCACGGGGTACTTCTCGTCGGAGGCCGACAGCTATCAGCCCGATCTGCTCGAGTTGGCGATGCGAGGGCGACGACCTGCGCTGCCGACGGTGCTGGGCCCCCGGGACGTCGCGGGACAGACGTCGACGGGCGCCGTCCTCGGAGCCGGAGCGGGCGATAACGCCGCTGCCGCGCTAGGCCTGGGTGCCGACACCGGGGATTGCATCGTCTCGCTCGGCACTTCCGGAGTGGTCAGCGCGGTGGGAGAGGCTGCACCGCATGACCAGGACGGCATCGTCGCCGGCTTTGCCGACGCCACTGGGCGGCAACTGCCGCTCGTGTGCACCCTCAACGGCGCACCCGTGCTGGCTGCCGTCACGACGATGCTCGGCGTCGACTTCGACGAGATGGACCGGCTTGCCTTGTCGGCGCCGGTGGGTGCAGAGGGACTCACTTTGGTGCCGTATCTGGAGGGCGAACGCTCACCGAATCTTCCAGGCGCATCGGGCGCCTTGCATGGCATGACGACACGTAATCTATTGCCCGCCAACATTGCTCGGGCAGCCGTTGAGGGTCTACTGGCTTCGATGGCGTACTGCATCGACAAGATCTCGGCGCATGGTGTCGACGTGCAACGCATCATCCTGATCGGCGGGGGAGCGCGCTCTGAGGCGGTACGGCGCATTGCGCCCGCGGTGCTGGGGGCGCCGGTGCATGTGCCGACGCCCGCCGAGTACGTCGCACTCGGCGCGGCCAGGCAGGCCGCGTGGACGCTGTCGCAACAGGATTCGCCGCCCGCGTGGTCGTTCGGGGTGACGGCGTCCTACACCGCGGACCCGGCGCCGCAGGTGCTCGAGCAGTACCGCGCGGCCCAGCCGCTGACGCTGGGGCAATGACGTTCGCCTGACCGATGACGGTGGACACAGTGGTCACACTGTGTGGTCAAGATGACGCTGGCCATCTCCGCAGGCAGAAGCGCTGATTGGCAGGATTGTGATCCAGATCATTGCCTAAGGCAACGATCGTCGGCGACGCTACCGCGATGCGCGACTTGGATTTCTCTTACGACCTCACGCTGGATGAGGCCCGACGGCGCGCCGCCGTACTCGAGGCCATCGGTGACGACTGGGATCCGATCGCAGTGCTCGCAGAAGAAGAAAAGGCCTACGACATGCTGTACTCCGACCTCGACGAAGAGCAGCAGCGCATCTATGACGAACTGGTCAGTGCAGGTGTGCTGCCGGATCGGGCGGTGAATCGTGTTGCCGATTGACCCGACCGCCGACAGTTCGCGGCGGGCGTGGCTTCCTTGTCCCGGCTGCGACCACGCGGCCGGTTGCGGTGACTGCGGTAGTGACCGCAATTGCGCAACGCATTGGCAGTACCTGCTGAGCAATGAGGGCACGCTCGTCCACCTCCAGTGCCCCGACTGCGGTCATCTCTGGTCGGTCGATACCCGCGATCGCTTCGACGCGGCCTGAGCCCGGCTCCGCCCGGCCTGTATATGGTGGGCGGTCATGAGCGATCCGCGGTCGGCCGCGTCGACTCGGCGGCGATCGCAGGTCTCGTGGGCGCTGTGGGACTTCGGCGCGACGGGCGTGAACGCGATCGTGGTGACGTTCGTGTTCTCGGTCTACCTGACCAGCAGTGTCGGTCATGACCTGCCGGGGGAGACGAGTCCGGCCAGTTGGCTCGGGCGTACGTTGGCTCTCGCGGGTCTGGTCGTCGCCGTGTTGGCTCCGGTGACGGGTGTCTGGGTCGACGCGCCTTGGCGACGCAAGCGTGTACTCGCGCTGTTGACGGGCGCCGTTGTGTTGATGACGGCGTCGATGAGCCTGATCCGCGACGACTACCGTTACTTGCTGCCCGGTCTGGCGCTGCTGGCTTGCACCGCGGCATGCAATGACCTGGCGACCGTGCCGTACAACGCAATGCTGCGACAGGTGTCCACTGCCGACAGCCCTGGGCGGATCTCTGGGTTCGGTTTGGCCATGGGCTTTCTGGGCAGTGTCATCCTTTTGCTGATCGTCTACTTCGGCTTCATCTCTGGTGACGGCGACACGCACGGTCTGCTGGGCTTGCCTGGTGACGACGGACAGAATGTGCGCGCCGCGGTCTTGTTGGCGGCCTTGTGGTTTGCCGTGTTCGCATTCCCGGTGTTCATTGTCGTGCCCGCACCCGAACCGGGTGAGCACAAGGCGCGCGTCGGCTTCCTCGGCGCGTATCGCGCGCTGTGGTCCGAGATCGCCGGCGAATGGCGACGCGACCGCAACGTCGTTTACTACCTGCTCGCCAGCGCGGTGTTCCGCGACGGGCTGACGGGGGTGGCGACGTTCGGTGCGGTGCTGGGAGTGAGGGTTTACGGCATCTCGGCGGCGGATGTGTTGTTGTTCGGCGTCGGCGCCAGCGTGATTGCGGCCGTCGGTGCGGTGGGCGGGGGCCTGCTCGACGACAGGCTCGGTTCCAAGCTGGTGATTGTCGGTTCGTTGATCGCGATGATCACTGTTGCGCTCACGCTGCTGGCGTTGTCTGGTGCGGCGGCGTTCTGGGTGTGCGGCTTGCTGCTGTGCCTGTTCATCGGCCCGGTGCAGGCCTCGGCTCGCACGCTGATGCTACGGATGACCGCCGATGGCAAGGAGGGCGTGGCGTTCGGTTTGTTCACCACGACCGGTCGCGCGGTGTCTTTTCTTGCGCCCTGGCTGTTTTCGGCGTTCATCGATGTGTTCGACAGTGACCGCGCGGGCATGGGCGGGTTGTGTGTGGTGTTGGCGGCCGGACTTGTCGGCATGCTCGCGGTGCGGACGCCGGGCCGGTCGATGGCGGCGGTCGCAGGCTGAGAAATCGGTTGCGTCGTCGCTGCCGATGTTGACAACATAACCGTGAGCGGGTACCCGCTCAGCCACAAGCATTTGAGGTCGGACAAGTGCGGAGGTAACTGAAATTCGCTATCGCAAAGGCGATTCCATCATCGCCCGACGACGGATCGAAGGCATGAACGTCCCTGAAGTTCCAGCTGGCACCGTCGGAACCGTGAAAGCCACAACGGTGCTTGGCAAACCGAAGACAGTTTTCTTCAGTCTCACCACTGGTTGGGGAGAGAAGCGTTTCACCGTGGACGTCCGTCGCGGCGACGTCGAGCGGGTAGTCCAGCGCACAGAGGTATCGAGTTCGTAGCCGCTCACGTCGCGGGTAGCCGGTCGGCGGACGGCCGTCGCAGGACGGTAGCAGCGACGAGCAGGATGGTCAGGACCTCGGCGATCACGCTGATCATCGCGTAGGGGGCCGGCTGCCAACCCGTTTCGGTGAAGCCGAACAGGCCTACGGTTCGTGACAGCGCAAACGCAACCAGTGAACCTGCCGCACCGATGGCTGAGGCCAACCGCAGCCATCCCGGTCCGCCGACAAGAATCAGCACTGCTAGCGCGCAGAAGGCGCTGCCCTGCAGTAGAAATGCCGGCCCGATCGTCGGGATGCCGCGGTAGCCGTCGACATAGAGATATGCGTGCACGACGCCGCTGGCCGCAAGCGACGCGCTCAGTGCAATTCTGGTGGCCAGATCGGTGATGGTCATGTGAGCTTCTCATCTTTCAGGGCGAGGGCTTGCTGGCCCTTGGTGTAACTCACCTCGCGGATGCCCAAGGCATCGTGCAGTTTTCCTGCAGGCAGCGTCATCGGTTTTGGCGCGGGCCCCTGGCCCGGCGCGGGCAGCGGATAGGCCGTCGTGGTCGCACTGTAGAAGGTGACATTGCCCTCTGTTTTGGAAAATAGTTGGTGGACATGGCCATTGAGGCAGGTGACCGAGGAGAACCGCTTGAGGTAGCTCAACGCTTGTGCGGCATCGTCAGTGCCCCAACCCCAGTCGGGATACATCGCGAACAGTGGGATGTGGCTGAACACGATGATCGGGGTGTCATT
>Ga0070665_100001291_pt1 | contig 29963 bp, 25 predicted proteins | sample KBSS13metaG_FD_65862 | JGI IMG/M metagenome (GOLD analysis project Ga0070665, IMG submission 65862) | Switchgrass rhizosphere microbial communities from Kellogg Biological Station, Michigan, USA - KBS S1-3 metaG | ecosystem: Host-associated > Plants > Roots > Rhizosphere > Soil ... | reverse complement strand
ACCCTGGACGTCGAGGACTTCATCTTCCAGGTCGAGGTGCCGACCGAAGAGGTCACCGAGATCAAGAACGGCCAGCGCAAGCAGGTGCAGCGCAAGGTGCTGCCCGGCTACATCCTGGTCCGCATGGAGCTCAACGACCAGTCGTGGGGCGCCGTCCGCAACACCCCGGGCGTCACCGGGTTCGTCGGGGCCACGAACAAGCCGTCCCCGCTGACCCTCAACGAGGTGCTGAAGTTCCTGCTCCCGAAGCAGGAGGCGCCCAAGGAGAAGGCGGCCGCGGCCGCCGGTTCCGGCGGCGGCTCGTCCTCGGGCGGCGGCGGCACGGTCGAGGTCGACTTCGAGGTCGGCGAGTCGGTCACCGTCATGGACGGCCCGTTCGCCACCCTCCCGGCCACCATCAACGAGGTCAACGTCGACGCGCAGAAGCTGAAGGTGCTGGTCAGCATCTTCGGCCGTGAGACGCCGGTCGAGCTGGCCTTCAGTCAGGTCTCCAAGATCTGACGACGAAGCACTTCCCGGGCGGGGCAGGTCCGTCCCGGGAGAGTCGACACCCAAGGAAAACGAATGCCTCCCAAGAAGCGGAAGCTCTCCGCGATCATCAAGCTCCAGATCAAGGCCGGTGCGGCCACGCCGGCCCCGCCGGTCGGCCCCGCGCTGGGTCAGCACGGCGTCAACATCATGGAGTTCTGCAAGGCCTACAACGCGGCCACCGAGGCGCAGCGTGGCGACGTGGTGCCGGTCGAGATCTCGGTGTACGAGGACCGCTCGTTCACCTTCGAGCTCAAGACCCCGCCCGCCGCGCGGCTGCTGCTCAAGGCGGCGGGCGTGGACAAGGGCTCCGGCACCCCGCACACCGTCAAGGTCGCCTCGGTGACCATGGACCAGGTGCGGGAGATCGCGCAGCTCAAGATGCGTGACCTCAACGCCAACGACCTCGACGGCGCCGCGAAGATCATCGCCGGCACCGCCCGGTCGATGGGCATCACGGTCAACTGACCGACCCCCTGAACGCGTGGGAGAGCCTCAGCGCGGCTCCGACCACGGACTTCACGAAGGACTGAAGATGGCGAAGCGCAGCAAGATCTACGAGCAGGCCGCGGCCAAGATCGACAAGGACGCCCTGTACTCCCCGCTCGAGGCCGCCAAGCTGGCCAAGGAGACCTCGAGCAGCAAGATGGACGCGACCGTCGAGGTCGCCATGCGGCTGGGTGTCGACCCCCGCAAGGCGGACCAGATGGTCCGCGGGACCGTGAACCTGCCCCACGGGACCGGTAAGACCGCCCGGGTCATCGTGTTCGCCGTCGGCGACAAGGCCGCCGAGGCCGAGGCCGCCGGTGCGGACGTCGTCGGCGCCGAGGACCTGATCGAGCGGATCCAGGGCGGCTGGCTGGACTTCGACGCCGCCATCGCCACCCCGGACCAGATGGCGAAGGTCGGTCGGATCGCGCGCATCCTCGGCCCGCGTGGCCTGATGCCGAACCCGAAGACCGGCACCGTCACCCCGGACGTGACCAAGGCCGTCAACGAGATCAAGGGCGGCAAGATCAACTTCCGGGTCGACAAGCAGGCCAACCTGCACCTCGTCATCGGCAAGGCCTCGTTCGACACCGAGAAGCTGGTGGAGAACTACGGCGCCGCGCTGGACGAGATCCTGCGGGCCAAGCCGTCGGCCGCCAAGGGTCGGTACATCAAGAAGATCACCGTCTCCACGACGACGGGCCCGGGTATCCCGGTCGACCCGAACCGCACCCGCAACCTGCTGGTGGACGAGACCGTCTGAGTCTCCCCGCACGCACCGAACGCCCCCTCCCGCAACGGGAGGGGGCGTTCGCGCATCCAAGACGCCCCGCGAGTCACACACCACGCCCCGCGAGTCACACACCACCACCCGCGAGTCACACACCACGACCCGCGAGTCGCACACCACCACCCGCGAGTCGCACACCACCACCCGCGAGTCGTGCACCACGACCCGCGAGTCGCACGAGTCAGACGCTCAGGCCCAGTCGGCGAGCACGTCGTCGACGGACTCGACGTCCGCAGGCGGCGCGGGGACCTCGGTGGCGGTCCGGGAGAAGCGGGGCGCCGGCGCGGCCTGGGTCACGTCGTCCGGGCTGACGATCGTGTTCCGTGCCGCCATGTGCGGGTGCGCGGCCACCTCGCCGAAGGCCAGGACCGGGGTGGTGCAGGCGTCAGTGCCGTCGAACACGGCCGCCCACTCGTCGCGCGTCCGGGTCGCGAAGACCTCGGCGAAGCGCGCCTTGGTCGCGGGCCAGGACTCCACGTCCATCTGCGGGGGCAGCGAGGCCGGGTCGATCTCCAGGCCCTGGAGCAGCGCCGCGTAGAACTGGGGCTCGATGGCCCCGACGGCCACGAACCTCCCGTCCGCGCACGTGTAGGTGTCGTAGAAGGGCGCGTGCCCGTCGAGCAGGTTCGAGCCGGGCGCGTCCTGCCACAGCTTCTGTCCGAGCAGCGGCCAGATCATCTGCACCAGCACGCTCGCCCCGTCGACCATCGCGGCGTCGACGACCTGCCCCTCGCCGGAGCCACGTGCCTCGAACAGGGCCGCGAGCACCCCGATGACCAGCAGCATCGAGCCGCCGCCGTAGTCCCCGACCAGGTTCAGCGGCGGGACCGGGCGCTCGCCGTGCCCGCGGCCGATGGCGTGCAGCGCGCCGGTCAGCGAGATGTAGTTGATGTCGTGGCCCGCCCGCGAGGCCATCGGGCCCTCCTGGCCCCAGCCCGTCATCCGGCCGTAGACCAGCCGCGGGTTGCGGGCCTGGCAGTCCGCCGGGCCCACCCCGAGCCGCTCGGTGACACCGGGGCGGTAGCCCTCCAGCAGCACGTCCGCCTTCTCGACGAGCGCGAGCACCGTCTCGCGGCCCTCCGGCGTCTTCAGGTCCGCCGCCACCCGCCGCCGTCCGCGCAGCATGGGGTCGACCGTCGCCGCGCCGAGCTGCAGGCCGCCGGGTCGGTCGATCCGCACGACCTCCGCCCCGAGGTCGGCCAGGATCATGGCCGCGTGCGGCCCGGGTCCGATCCCGGCCAGCTCGACGACCCGTACCCCGGCGAGGGGTCCGCTGCGTGCTGCCACGTGCATCCTCCTATCGATCGATCGTTCAGTACCCTAGCCGGTCAGGCGACGGCGATGGAGTCGGCGACGTCACCGTCCGGCTGATGGTGCAGACCCTGCCAGGCTGCGGTGAGGCGTTCGAGGGCGGTCGCCATCCGGTCCGGGCGCACCGTGAACGGCAGCCGGATGTGCCGCTCGAACGCGCCGTCGAGGCCGAAGCGGGGTCCGGCGGCCACCAGCACGCCGTGCCGCCGGGCCGCCCCGGAGAGCAGGCTCGACACCGGTTCGCCCAGGTCGACCCACAGGCTCAGGCCGCCGGTGGGTCGGTTCGGCCGCCACTGCGGGAAGGAGCGCGCGAGCCCGGCGAGCAGGTCGGCACGGGCCACGCGCAGGTCCGCCTGACGCTCGGCGACGACCGCCTCGACGTCGTCGACGAGCCGGGCGGTGACCAGCTGGTCCAGCACCGCGCCGCCGAGGTCCACCGCGGGCCGCAGCGCGGCGATCCGACGGATCACGGCGGGCGCGGCCCGGATCCAGCCGATCCGCAGGCCGCCCCAGAAGACCTTGCTCGCCGAACCGATGGTCACGACGAGCGGCGAGTCCGGCGCATGGGCGGCGACCGGCTGCGGGGCCGGGACGTCCAGCGGCAGCTCGGTGAGGGTCTCGTCGACGACGAGCGGGGTGCGGGTCCGCCTCGCCAGCTCGACGACGCCTGCGCGCTCCGCGGGCGTCATCACGGCGCCGGTGGGGTTGTGGAAGTCCGGCACGAGGTAGGTCAGCGCGGGATTGGCGTCCCGGACGGTGTCGCGCAACAGCTCGAGGTCCCAGTCCCCGGAGGCGGAGCCGACCCTCGTTGCGGCGTCGGTGAGGGGGACCGGGACCGGGCGGGCGCCGCGGCCGCGGATCGCGTCGAGCGCGTTGGGATAGGTGGGGTGCTCGACCAGCACGCGGTCCCCGGGGGCGGTGAACAGGGCCAGGACCAGCACGATCGCGTTCTGTGCGCCGGTGGTGACCAGGATCTGGTCCGGCGTGGTGGGCACTCCGCGGGCGGTGAACCGCCGCGCGACGGCCTCGCGCAGCACCGGGATCCCGGCCAGCGAGTAGCCGTGCCCGCCGAGGTGGCCGTCGAGGTCGCCGACCGCGGCGAGGGTCGCCTTGCGGATCGCGTCGGTGGGGGCGGCCAGGGCGGCGTGCGCGAGGTCGGTCAGGCCGCCGCCGGTCAGGGGCGAGAAGGGGGTCTCGACGGCGTAGGCGTCGGGCCCCGTGACCGCGGTGGCGGGCACCCGGGTCCAGCTGCCCGCTCCGCGCCTGCTCTCCAGGTAGCCGTCGACGCGCAGGGTCTCGTAGGCCGCGGCGACGGTCGTCCGGCTGACCTCCAGCGAGACCGCGAGCTCGCGTTCCGCGGGCACGCGGGTGTCGATCGGGAGCCGCCCGTCGAGGACGAGCAGCCGGACGCGCTCGGCGAGCGCCACCGCCAGACCGCGGTCGTCCGGGGGCCGCCAGGAGCCGAGCAGGCGCGCGAAGCTGCTGCTCCCGATACGGCGGGTGCCGGGGTCCATCAGTCCACCTCTGCGGGATTGGCTGTACCGAAGGAGGCCAATCCTACGCACCATGGAGCCATGACAGCCACGATCCTGCTCTCGGTCCTCGTCCTCATCGCGCTCCTGGCGCCGCGCTACGGCGCGGACAGCCGGTCCCTGCGCGACGCCCCGCGCTACACGGCCACGCCGCTGGGTGACCTCAAGGCCGCGTGGTGGAGGTTCCGGTACGCGCTGGAGCGGCCGTCACGCTCCCGCGCCACCTCCGGTACTCCCCGTGGTCCTGCGTGAGGACCTCGCAGCGGCTACCCGGGTCGTCGCGCACCTCGGCGCGGAAGGGGTAGCGCCCGGGCCACCGACCGTCCCGCCCACGACGGCGTCGAGGTGGGCCACCGCCCAGCGGTGCCACTCGTCGCCGTCGCGGGGGTGTCGCACTCGACCATCGTGACGTCGCGCGATCAGGCGTTGAGCAGGTCCGTCCGGCCCTTCTCCTCGAGGCTCGCCTTGTACGGCCCGAACAGCCCCTTGGCGAGGGGCAGCACCTTCAGCAGCTTCGCGACCGGTCCCTTCGCCCGAACCTGGCCCTTCGCCAGCGCGACCGGCAGCACGACCTTGCCCAGCCAGAACCGGTTGCCGGTGTCCGCGGTCATGAACAGCTCGACGTTCGGCTCCGGGCCCAGCCCCGCCCCCTCGACGATCTCCGAGTTCGCCATGTCCACGGTCAGCACCGCGTCGGGCTCGGTGTAGGTGATCCGGAGGACCACGCCGGAGGGCTTGAGCTTCTCGACCAGGGCAGGGTCCTCCATGCCCATCCGGAACACGCCCCCGAGGTACTCGTAGACCTCGGCCTCGTTCTGGAACGCCGCCACGATGCAGCCCCTCTCGGTCGGATTCAGGGAGTCTGACGGGGAAGGCCGACCACGACGACCCCCCGGCCGGGCCACCCCTGGCCCAGAGGTGTCACCCGCGAGTCACACACCCCGACCCGCGAGTCACATACCCCGACCCGCGAGTCACATACCTCGGGCCGCGAGTCACACACCTCGAGCCGCGAGTCGCACACCTCGAGCCGCGAGTCGCACACCTCAGTCCAGCAGGCCCGCCCGACCCGCGAGGGCCGCGGCCTCGATCCGGTTCGCCGCGCCCAGCTTGTGCAGCAGCGAGGCGATCATCCGCTTGGCCGTGCGCTCGCTGACCAGCATCGGACGGGCGATCTCGCTCGTCTCCAGCCCGCGGGCCAGCAGCCGCCACAGCTCGACGTCCCGTTCGGACAGTCGGTCCAGCAGCCCGTCGGCGGTGCGGTCGGCGGAGACCAGGAGGGCGTCGAGCAGCTCGGCGCGAACCACCCGGACGCCCGCCAGCACCGACAGCAGCGGCGCGACGAGGACCTCGGGATCGGCGGACTTGGCGAGGTACCCGTCGGCGCCTGCGCGCAGGGCCGCCGCCGCGAGGTCGAGGTCCTCGGTGCCGGACAGGGCCAGCACGCGGGTGTCCGGGTAGGCGGCCTTGATCCGCCGGATGGTCTCCACTCCGCCGAGCGGCGGCAGTGCGAGATCGACGATCGCCACGTCCGCCCGGTTCCTCCCGACGAGCGCGACCGCCTCCTCGCCGACGGTCACCGAGCCCGCCACCTGGAAGGTCTCCCCGGCGCGGGACTCCAGCAGCAGGGCGAGGCCCTGGGCGAACAAGGCGTGATCATCGACGATCACGACGGTGTAGGGCGCCTCCGGCACGGGGGGAGCGTAGCTACGCTGCGCCGATCGGTGGAGGGAGGCCCGGGTGGAGGTCTACGGCCCGTGGACGCGGCGGTCGGACTCGGCGGAGGAGCGTGCCGCTGTGGTGATCCGCGCCGCCGTGGTCGCGGCCGTCGGGTTGGCGCTGGTCATCGGCCCGGAGCTGGCTCGCGGGCGCACCGCCGTGGTGTGGACGATCGTCGTGGGCACCGCCGTCTACGCGGTGGCCCTGCTGGCGGCGGAGTGGACGGAGCGGTCGCTGCCCGTCCGGCCGGCGGTGATCACCGTCGTCGACGGCGCGCTGGTCCTGGTGGCCTGCGGGCTCACCGGCGGCGCGGACAGCATCTTCGTGGCGGTGCTGCCGCTCATCGCGATCGCGATGTCGCTGCGCAGTGGCCCGGTGCTCGGCAGGCTCGGCGCGCTCGGCATGGGGATCGGGTTCACGGTCGCCTGCTGGTTCGGCTCGGATCCCGACGTCCCGCCCGCGGTCCGGCTGCTCACCGGGGCCTGGTGGAGCGGGTTCCTCGTGGCCGCGGCGGTGCTGGTCGGGGTGCTCGTCCGGATGCTGGAGCGCCAGCTCGTGGTGGCCGCCGAGTCCCGGGCGCGCGAGCGGGCCGAGCACGAGAAGCTGCTGTCCGAGCGGGAGCTGCGGGCCCGGCTCGTCGCCGCCCAGCAGGCCCGGCTCGACGGTGTGCGGGTCGTCCTGCACGAGTTCCGCACCCCCGTCGCCTCGCTGACCGCGCTGACCGGCGACCTCGCCGCGGGCAGGCTGGCCCCGGCGGCCGCGGACACGGCGACCCGGCTGCTGGCCGAGCACGCGGTGCACCTGCGGGACATGCTCGAGGGACTGGCCGACCTCGCCGTGCGGGACGGCAGCCCGCTCGGCCGGGTCACCGACCGTCGCGTGGTCCTGGGGGAGCTGGCCGAAGCGGTGCTCGACGCCGCCGCGGTGGCCCCCGGACGTCGTCGGATCACGGTGGAGCCGTCGACGGCGGCGGTCCGGTGCGACCCGCAGCGCCTCCGACGGGTGCTCACCAACCTCGCCGAGAACGCCGCGCGGCACAGCGGGGAGGCGCCGGTCGAGCTGGTGCTGTCCTTCGCCGCCGGAGTGCTGACCGCGGAGGTCCGCGACCGCGGCCCCGGCCTGCCACCCGGCCAGGAGGGCCTGGTGACGACGAAGGGGGTCGCCCTCGGCGAGCGGCGCGGCACCGCGGGGCTGGGGCTGTGGATCGTGGAGGCGCTGGTGGGGGCCATGAACGGTGAGCTCACCCTGCAACCGCGGGAGGGCGGGGGTCTGGTGGCGCGGCTGACCCTGCCCCTGGACCCCGCCTGACCTGCTCGGGCCCACGTGCGACTCGCGCCACGACACGTGCGACTCGCGCTGCGACGCGTGCGACTCGCGCTGCGACGCGTGCGACTCGCGGTCAGCCACGTGCGACTCGCGGTCAGCCACGTGCGACTCGCGCTGCGACAGGTGTGACTCGCGGGTGCCGGCACTCGGGGGACAGCGGGGGAACCTGCGGGCCGGTGTCCTCCGGAGTGAGGTGCGTCATGATCCCTGCTCATGAAGACCCGAGCAGCGGTGCTGTGGGAACTCGGTGGCAAGTGGGAGGTCGAGGAGGTCGAGCTCGACCCGCCCGGCCCCGGTGAGGTGCTCGTCGAGCTGACGGCCTCCGGGCTCTGCCACTCCGACGAGCACCTGGTGACCGGCGACCTCCCCGTCGCCTATCCGATGGTGGGCGGCCACGAGGGGGCGGGCCGGGTCCGCGAGGTCGGCCCCGGCGTCACCGAGGTGGAGGTCGGCGACCCGGTCGTGATGACCTTCCTGCCCAGCTGCGGGCGGTGCTCCTACTGTGTGCGCGGGATGACCTCGCTCTGCGACGACGGCGCGGGCGCCACCCTCGGCCCCCAGCTCGACGGCACCTACCGGGTGCACGCCCGCGGCGAGGACGTCGGACAGATGTGCCTGCTCGGCACGTTCGCCCAGCACACCGTGGTGCCGGTGAAGTCGGTCGTGAAGATCGACGAGGGTTTCCCGCTGGACCTCGCCGCGCTCGTCGGGTGCGGGGTGACCACCGGGTTCGGCTCTGCGGTGCGCACGGCCGACCTGCGGGCGGGCGACTCGGCCGTCGTGATCGGGATCGGCGGCATCGGGGCCAACGCGGTCCAGGGCGCTGCCAACGCGGGCTGCCGGTACGTCGTCGCCGTGGACCCGGTCCCGTTCAAGCGGGAGAAGGCCCTCGAACTGGGCGCCACGCACGTCGCGAGCAGCATCGACGAGGCCTGGCCGATCGTCTCCGAGCTCACCCGCGGGCAGCTCGCCGACGCCGCGATCCTGACCACCGGCGTGGCCGAGGGCGACGACCTGCAGCCTGCGCTCCAGCTCGTCGGCAAGCGGGGGCGGGTGGTGGTGACCGCGCTGGGCAAGGCCGAGCAGGAACAGGCCAGCCTGTCCCTGTTGGAGCTCACGCTCTACGAGAAGCAGATCCGCGGCGCCCTGTTCGGCAGCTCCAACGGCCAGCACGACGTCCCGCGCCTGCTCGAGCTGCACAACCTGGGCAGGCTCAAGCTCCGCGAGCTGATCACCAAGGAGTACACCCTCGACCAGGTGAACGAGGGCTACGAGGACATGCGGGCCGGCCGGAACATCCGCGGTCTCATCCGATTCTGAGTCCGACCCAGCGCGGCAAGGGAGCCGACATGATCGAGCACGGAAAGCGTCAGGGGTTCGCCTCACTGTCCGCGGGCGGGGTCAAGCGCGACTCCTTCCCGATGCGGCTGTTCGTCAAGGGCAACGCGAAGCACTGGAACCCCGCGGACATCGACTTCACCCAGGACGCCGCGGACTTCGCCGCGATGTCCGACGAGGAGCGCTGGTGGACCTGCGCGCTCGCGGCCCAGTTCCTGGCGGGCGAGGAGTCGGTGACCCAGGACCTGCAGCCCTTCGTCGCGGCGATGGCCGCCGAGGGCCGGTTCGCGGACGAGATGTACCTGACCCAGTTCGTGTACGAGGAGGCCAAGCACACGCAGGCCTTCCGGCTCTGGTTCGACGCCGTCGGCATGACCGGCGACCTCCACGAGTACATCACCTACAACGACGCCTACATGGAGATCTTCACCAAGCAGCTCCCCGACTCCCTGTACGCGCTCGCGATCGACCCCAGCCCGCTCCACCAGGTCCGGGCGTCGGTCACCTACAACCACATCGTCGAGGGCACGCTGGCGCTGACCGGTTACTTCGCCTGGCAGAAGGTGTGCGCGAGCCGCGGGATCCTGCCCGGCATCCAGCAGGTGATCAAGCACATCGGGGACGACGAGCGTCGCCACATGGCCTGGGGCACCTTCACCTGCCGCCGCCACGTCGCCGCCGACGACTCCCTGTTCGACGCCGTCGACGAGCGCATGCAGGAACTGCTCGTCCCCGCGATGGGCGTCGTGACGGCCACCTTCGAGCAGTTCGACAGTGCTGTCGACGGGGTGCCCTTCGGCATCGACATCTCCGAGATGGCCGAGTACGCGATGGACAAGCTGGGCCGCAGGCTCGGCGCGATCGAGTCCGCCCGCGGCGCGGACCTGCTCACCATCGACGTCGACGCGTCCCCCGAGGCGCTCGAGGAGCGCTTCCACGCCGAGGACCAGAAGGAGCTGGCAGCGGTATGAGCAGGGGTGTGAGCCGGTACGCCCGCCTCCGCGAGATCGAGCAGCTCGATCCCGACGTCGACTACGTCGAGATCAACCGGCTCATGTCCCACTACGAGTTCCCCTGGGACATCAACCAGGCGCTGTCCTTCGCGCTCTTCCGCACCTACGCCGTCCCGACGATCGGCAAGCTCCTCGCGGAGACCGGGGAGTTCACCGAGCGCGTCCAGAAGCGCTACGACGACACCGGGCTGATCCTCGAGGCCGTCCTGGAGCACGGGTTCACCGGCACCGGGACGGACGCGATCCGCCGTATGAACCAGATGCACCGCAGCTACCCGATCAGCAACGGGGACCTGCTCTACACGCTGGCGACCTTCGTCGTCAGCCCCATCCGGTGGATGGACGCCTACGGCTGGCGACCCTTCTCCGAGACCGAGAAGCGTGCCAGCGCGAACTACTACCGCGAGCTCGGCAGGCACATGGGGATCAAGGGCATCCCGGACACCTGGCAGGAGTTCGCCGCGCTGCACGACGCCTACGAGCGCGAGCACTTCGCCTTCGACCCCGGCGGCCGCGCGGTCGCGGACTCCACGCTCGCCCTGCTGGGCACGTTCCCGCCGAACGACAAGGCCCCGACGGCGCTCATCGACGCGTTCTCCCGGTCGTTGATGGACGCGCCGCTGCGCGAGGCCTTCCGGTACAAGGCCCCGCCACGCTGGTTCCAGGCGCTGTCCCGGGGCGCGCTGCGGCTGCGCGGGCGGATCGTGCGGCGGTTCCCGGTGCGCACCCGCCCGCAGTTCGTCCGCGACCTGCCGAACATCCGCAGCTATCCGAACGGGTTCGACGTCCGGCAGCTCGGGACCTTCCCGAGCACCTGCCCGGTGCCCCACGACACGTACTCCGATCGGGTGGTATCCACCCCCGTCACTCCATCCGGACCCTGAGACCGCGGTTGTACCGACATGGGGCCGTTCGGATCAACGTCGACTCTGTGCGTGAACACCGGACGTCGATTCGCGAAGTCCTGGTCACGGCCCGTCGCCGGCGCTCTCAGGTCGTCGAGCGAGTGGCACGGGTGCTGGAAATACTGGGCAGTAACCGGAGTGCCGTGCGCTCGTTGGACGCTGCAGGAGGCGTCCGCCCAGCAGCGGGTGCATCGAACGCGCGAGGAGGCGACGTGCCCGGTGTCGAGGTGAAGGTCGAGGGACTGACCAAGTCCTTCGGGCGCGCCAACATCTGGTCGGACGTCACGCTGACGCTCCCGCCCGGCGAGGTCAGCGTGCTGCTGGGCCCGTCCGGCACGGGCAAGTCGGTGTTCCTCAAGTCGCTGATCGGGCTGCTCAAGCCGGAGAAGGGCTCGATCGTCATCCACGACACCGACCTCGTGCGGTGCTCGGAGTCGAAGCTCTACGACATCCGCAAGCTGTTCGGCGTGCTGTTCCAGGACGGTGCGCTGTTCGGGTCGATGAACCTCTACGACAACATCGCGTTCCCGCTGCGCGAGCACACCAGGAAGTCCGAGGCCGAGATCCGCGACATCGTCGCCGAGAAGATGGACATGGTCGGTCTCAAGGGCGACGAGGGGAAGCTGCCGGGGGAGATCTCCGGCGGGATGCGCAAGCGTGCGGGCCTGGCCCGGGCGCTGGTGCTGGACCCCGAGATCATCCTGTTCGACGAGCCGGACTCCGGTCTGGACCCGGTGCGCACCGCGTACCTGAACCAGCTGATCATCGACCTGAACGCGCAGACGGACTCGACGTTCCTGATCGTCACCCACGACATCAACACCGCGCAGACCGTGCCGGACAACATCGGCATGCTGTACCGCAAGCACCTGGCCATGTTCGGGCCCCGGGAGGTGCTGCTGACCAGCGACGACCCGGTGGTCGCCCAGTTCCTCAACGGTCGCCGCCAGGGCCCGATCGGGATGAGCGAGGAGAAGGACACCGCCCAGGCCCAGCGCGAGATGGCCGAGGTCGAGGAGCTGCAGGGCCTGCCCCCGGTCAAGCCCCAGCTCGAGGCGACCGCCGGGCTCCCGGAGCGCAAGGCCGTCGCCCGGCGGCGGCGTCGGGTCGAGGAGATGATGCACACCCTCCCGCCCGCGGCGCAGGAGGCGATCCGGCGCTCGCAGGCCGAGCAGCAGGGACCGCAGGCCCGCCCGACGGCGGTCGGTGCCGCCCCGTACGGCGCCCCGGTCTCGAACGGCCCCGGCCCGACCGGCCCCTCGGCGACCAGGCCGGGCCCGACCGGCCAGGCCTCGAACGACCTGTTCAGCCCCGCGCCGGAGGACCCCACCCAGTCCCTCCCGCGCCTGCCCCACCCTCCCGCTCCCGCGTCCCCGCCCGAGGCCCCGCTCGGGCAGCCCGTGACCCCGCCGACCGATCCCCGACCGCCCGCCGGGCCGACCTCCGGCCCCGGTAGACACCGTTTCCGCAGCTAGACCCCGCGCGACGGACCGGCCCCCACCGCCCGTCGCGACCCCGACCCGCGCCCCGTCGCGACCGGCCTCCCCACCGCCGTCGTGAACCTGCTCCCCAGCCACCCTCGTGAGCTCCCCGGCTCACAGGTTCCGTAGAGGAAAGTCGTGTCCGCTCCCCAGCAGGCAGGCCCCAGCCCGATCGCCCGCGCCCTCACCCCGGTCGGGCGCATGTTCGGGCTGGGACTGGACATCGTCCGGCAGACGTTCCGGCCACCGTTCCAGCTCCGTGAGTACATCGAGCAGACCTGGTTCGTGACGAAGGTGTCCGCGCTGCCCACGGCGCTGTTCACCATCCCCTTCGGGGCCACCATCGCGCTGCTCCTGGCGAGCCTGACCCAGCAGTTCGGGGCGCAGAGCCAGACCGGGGCGGGCTCGGTGCTCGCGATCGTGCAGCAGGCCGCGCCGATCGTCACCGCGCTGCTGATCTCCGGGGCGGGTGGGTCCGCGGTCTGCGCGGACCTCGGCGCCCGCACCATCCGCGAGGAGATCGACGCGATGAAGGTGCTCGGCATCTCGCCGATCCAGCGCCTCGTCGTCCCGCGGGTGCTGGCGATGGCCACCACCGCGCTGGTGCTCAACGGGCTCGCCACCGTCGTCGGCGTCGCGGGCGGCTACTTCTTCAACGTGATCATCCAGGGCGGGACACCCGGCGCCTACATCGCGAGCTTCTCGGCGATCGCGCAGGTGAGCGACATCGTCGTCAGCGAGGTCAAGGCGTTCCTGTTCGGCTTCACGGCCGGGATCGTCGCGGCCTACCGCGGGCTCAACCCGCCCCCCGGGGCGAAGGGGGTCGGCGACGCGGTGAACCAGTCCGTCGTCATCTCGTTCGTGCTCGTCTTCCTGATCAACCTCGTGCTCACGGCCCTGTACCTCGAGCTCGTGCCGCCGAAGGGGATCTGACATGGCCCGCGCCGCACAGCTCGTCCGCGAGCCCGTCCGACAGCTGGAGGAGCTCGGCGACCAGCTGAGCCTCTACGCCCGCGCGATCGCCTGGATCCCGCGCACGCTGCGCCGGTACCCGAAGGAGATCGCCCGGCTGCTGGCCGAGGTCAGCTTCGGGTCCGGCGCGTTGATCGTCATCCTCGGCACGGCAGGCGTGATGGCGGCGCTGTCGCTGTTCGTCGGCTCGCTGGTCGGCCTGCAGGGCTTCCGGGCGCTGGACTCGCTGGGCGTCGAGGCACTGACCGGCTTCATCACCGCGTACTTCACGACGCGGGACATCGCGCCGCTGGTCGCGGCGTCGGCGCTGACCGCGACCCTGGGCGCGGGCTTCACCGCCCAGCTGGGCGCGATGCGGATCTCCGAGGAGGTCGACGCGCTGGAGGTCATGGCGGTCCCGTCGGTCCCCTTCCTCGTGACGACGAGGGTGATCGCGGGCATCGTCGCCGTCATCCCGATGTACACCATCGGCCTGCTGATGAGCTTCGCCGCGGCCCGGATCAACGTCACCGTGATCAACGGGCTGCCGGGCGGCACGTACGACCACTACTTCGACCTGTTCCTGCCGGTCGGTGACGTGTTGGCGTCCTATCTGAAGGTCGTCATCTTCGCCACGGTGGTCATCCTCATCCACTGCCACTACGGCTATCACGCGCGCGGGGGGCCGGCCGGGGTCGGGGTCGCGGTGGGCCGGGCGGTGCGGCTGTCCATCGTCAGCACCGCGATCCTCGACTTCTTCCTGACCCTGGTCCTCTTCGGCACGGACACGAGCGTGCGGGTGGCCGGATGAGGCCCGACACGAACTTGCGAGTGGCGGCATGAGAACGGTCGACGGCGGCAAGGCCCTGCGGGGTCTGGTGTTCGTGCTGGTCATCCTGCTGTTGCTGGGGCTGGCGGTGGCCCAGTACGCGGGGGCTTTCAAGGGCGGCGTGCCGGTGAGCCTGCACGTCGACCGGGTCGGGACGCAGCTCAACGAGAGGGCGGACGTGAAGATCCGCGGCCTGATCGTCGGGTCCGTGCAGCGCATCAGTACCACCGGGAACGGCGCGGACGTCGACCTGCTGATCGACGACGACAAGATCGACCTCATCCCGTCGAACGTCACCGCCCGGTTGCTGCCGAAGACGCTCTTCGGCGAGAAGTACGTGTCGCTGGTGCCGCCCTCGGCGCCCGGTGCGGTGAAGCTGGCCTCCTACGACACGATCCAGCTGGACCGCAGCGTCGCGGGCATCGAGGTCGAGCGGGTGCTCGACGACCTCCTCCCGCTGCTGCAGGCCGTCCGCCCGCAGGACCTCGCCACCACGCTCGGCGCGCTGTCCCAGGCCCTCGCGGGCCGCGGCGACCAGCTCGGCGCGACACTGGAGCAGCTGAACACGCTGACCGGTGGGTTCCGCCCGGCGATCCCGGACCTGCAGGAGGACATCACCCAGCTCGCGGACTTCTCCGAGAACCTCTCGAACTCCGCGCCGGACCTGCTCGACGCCCTCGACACGCTGACCACCACCGGCGACACGATCGTCGACCAGGCCGACGAGCTGCGGGCGTTGTACTCGTCGGTGACCGGGGCGTCGGACGACCTGCGGGCCTTCCTCGACGCCAACAAGGAGAACCTGATCGGGCTGGCCGACTCCAGCCGCCCGACCCTGGAGACCCTGGCGCGCTACTCGCCCGAGTTCCCGTGCTTCTTCAGGCAGGTCACGGGCCTGATCCCGTACCTGGACCAGGTCTACGGCAAAGGCACGAACGAGCCCGGCGTGCACATCACGCTGGAGCTCGCGGCGACGCGGGGGAAGTACATCCCGAACCAGGACGAGCCCGAGTACGGCGACGACCGCGGCCCGCGCTGCTACCCGGTGGTCGTCCCGGGTCCGCAGTACCCGCCGGACGGCCCGTTCCGCGACGGGTCCGTCGCCCCGCCTGCGCCGGTCGGCACGCCGATGGGCGACCCGGAGGCCTTCGGCGTGGACACCTTCGGCACCTACGACGGCACCCAGAGCTGGACCGCCACGTCGAAGCCGGGCGGCACGCCGGTCTCCTACGACATGGGCATCACCAACTCCCCGGGTGAGCAGCAGCAGATCGCCGAGCTGGTCTCCTTCCGCCAGGGCACCGACGCGGCCGACGTGCCGCAGTGGGGCTCCGTCCTCGTCGGACCGCTCTACCGCGGGGCGGAGGTGAGCGTGGCATGAACCGCATCCCGATCGGACCGCTGACGAAGTTCCTGGCGTTCGCCCTGGTCACGGCCCTCGCGACGACGGTGCTCGCGCTGACCATCGCGAACAGCCAGGGCGGTGACAAGACGACCTACTCGGCGCGCTTCAGCGACGTCAACGGCCTGCTGGTCGGCGACGACGTGCGGATCGCCGGGGTCACCGTCGGGTCCGTCGACAAGATCGAGATCGTGGACCGCCGTGAGGCACAGGTCGACTTCAGCGTCGACTCGGCGCTCACGGTCCCGCAGTCGGTGACCGCCTCGGTGCTCTACAAGAACCTGATCGGCCAGCGCTTCCTGTCGCTGGCGCAGGGCGCGGGCGGCGGCACGCTCGCCGCGGGCGGCACCATCCCGATCAGCCAGACCCGTCCGCCGCTGAACCTGACCACGCTGTTCAACGGTTTCAAGCCGCTGTTCCAGGGCCTCGACCCGCAGCAGGTCAACACGCTGTCGAACGAGATCGTCTCCACCCTGCAGGGCGAGGGCGGCACGATCGAGAGCCTGCTCGCCAGCACGGCCTCGCTGACCGGCACCATCGCCGACCGGGACCAGGTCATCGGCCAGGTGATCGACAACCTCAACTCGGTGCTCGACACCGTCAACAGCCACGACGACCAGCTCAACCAGCTGGTGATCACGCTGCGGCAGCTGGTGTCCGGGCTGGCCGAGGACCGCGAGCCCATCGGGCAGGCCCTCGAGTCCATCGGGGACCTGACCGAGACCACCGGTGGCTTCGTCGGCGAGGCCCGCGAGCCGCTGCGACGCGACGTCGCCGCCCTCGGGGACCTCGCCGGGCAGCTGGACCAGGCGGAGCCGGTGATCGAGGATCTGCTGCGCACGTCGCCGGGCAAGCTGAACAGGATCAGCCGCGCCGCGAGCTACGGCAGCTGGTTCCACTTCTACCTCTGTGGCGCCTCCGGCTCGATCGGGCTCGGCGACCTGCTGCCCGCCATCGAGATCCCGCTGTTCAAGGCGGACGCGCCGCGCTGCGGAGCGGACCCCGACGGGGTGCAGGGCCAGCCGTCGCCGCTGCTGCCGAGTGTTCCGCCCGCGCTCCAGCAGCTCGCCAACGGCGTCGTCCCGCCCGGTGCCCCCGACCTCCCGATCTTCGCTCCGCTGGGGGGCACCCGATGACCGCGCTGTCCAAGCGTCCCGTGCTGCTGGCCGTCGTCGGGCTGGTGCTGATCGCCGTGATCGCGGTGGTGGCGTTCCAGGCCCCGGCGCTCTTCGGCGGGCAGACCTACAAGGCCGAGTTCAGCGAGGCCGCGGGCCTGCAGTCCGGCGACCGGGTGACCGTCGCAGGCGTCGAGGTCGGACGGGTCACGTCGGTGGCGCTCGACGGCGACCACGTGGACGTCGACTTCCGGGTGGACGACGCCTGGGTCGGTGACCGGACGGCCGCCTCCATCGAGATCGCCACGCTGCTCGGCTCGAAGTACCTGGCCCTGGACGTGCAGGGGGACCGGGAGCTGGACCCGGACACCGCCATCCCGCGCGACCGGACCCTCTCACCGTTCGACGTCGTCGAGGCGTTCAACGGGCTCTCCGGCACCATCGACGCGATCGACACCGACCAGCTGGCCACGAGCCTGCGGACGCTGGCGGACACCTTCCGGGACACCCCGGACGACGTCCGCGGCACCCTCGACGGGCTCTCCCGGCTGTCCACCACGATCTCGTCGCGGGACGAGCAGATCCGCAGCCTCCTCGCGGGCGCCCGGAACCTCTCGGGGATCCTCGCCGACCGTCGCGAGGACTTCGACGCGCTGCTCTCCGACGGCAACCTGCTGCTCGCCGAGCTGCAGAAGCGCAAGGACGCGATCGACCGGCTGCTCTCCGGCACCCGGCTGCTCTCGCAGCAGCTCTCCGGGCTGGTCGCGGACAACCAGGCCCAGCTGCGGCCCACGCTGGAGACCCTCGACCGGGTCGTCGCGGTGCTGCAGCGCAACCAGGACGACCTGGCGGAGACGCTGAAGAACGAGGCCGTGTTCGTCCGGCTGTTCTCCAACGCGCTCGGCAACGGCCGCTGGTTCGACAACTACATCTGCGGCCTGCTGCCCGTCCCGAGCATCGGCCCGCTGAACCCGGGAGGCTGCTGATGGCCGGTTCCTGGTCTCAGGACAAGCGAGCGCTGCAGTTCACCGCGCTGGTGGCGGTCGTCGCCGTGCTGGCGGCGACGGGCGTCTGGCTGGTGACGAGGGGCGGCGGCCAGAAGGTCACCGCGTACTTCACCAACGCCTCCGCGCTGTTCGAGGACAACGAGGTCCGGGTGCTCGGCGTGCCCGTCGGGTCGATCGACACGATCACGCCCGAGGGCACCCGGGTCCGCGTCGACATGACGATCACGGACCCGGCCGTGCACCTCGCGCCGGACGCCAAGGCCGCCGTGGTCTCGCCGAGCCTGGTCACCGGGCGGTACGTGCAGCTCTTCCCGACCGTGCCCGAGGACGCGCCGCAGCTCGCGGACGGCGCGACGATCCCGCTGGAGCGCACCGCGGTCCCGTTGGGCGTCGACGACCTCGCCCGCACCGCGACCGAGCTCTCGCAGGCCCTCGGCCCGAACGGGGCCAACCGCACCGGCGCGGTGTCCGACGCCCTGGACGTCGGGGCGCAGAACCTGGCGGGCAACGGGCAGGCGCTCAACGACACCATCACCGGCCTGGGCGACCTGTCCTCCACGCTCGCAGGCTCCAGCGACGACCTCTACGGCACCGTCACCGAGCTGCAGAAGTTCACCCAGACCCTGGCCGAGGACGACGCGAAGGTGCGGGAGTTCAACGGCCGGATCGCGGACGTCACCGGGTTCCTGGCCGACGAGCGCGAGGAGCTGGGCGGGGCGCTGCACGACCTCGGGATCGCGCTCGGGGACGTCGCGGGTTTCGTCCGGGACAACCGCTCCGCGATCCAGTCCAACGTGGACCGACTCAGCGACGTCACGAACGTCCTGGTGGAGCAGCGGCGGGCGCTGACCGAGATCCTCGACGTGGCGCCCCTGGGCATCTCGAACCTGGCGAACACCTACAACGGCTCGTCGGGGACGCTGGACACCCGCGCGAACCTCAACGAGCTGAGCAACCCGCTGATCTACACGCTCTGCAGCCAGCTCGACAAGGCCACCCCGGAGCAGCTCCAGGTGCTCACCGGCCTGCTCGACGCCTGCAAGGCGCTGCCGGACCCGGGCCTGCTGCCGACCCCCGTGCAGGTGCTGGACTCGCTCTACAAGGGCGCGCCCATCCCCGTCGCCGGCCTCGCGATCCCCACGCTCCCGCTGCCCACCGGCCAGAACCCGAACCCGGCCGCCCCGCAGCAGCAGGGTGCCGCCCCGGCGCTCCCGCTGCCCGTGCCGCAGGCTCCCGCGTCCCAGGCCCCCGCGCCCGAGGCCCCGCAGCAGGAGTCCGGCGGCGGCATCGGCGGGTTCTTCTCGAAGCTGTTCGGAGGTGGGTCATGACCCCGCGAGTCACACACCCCGAGGCGCGAGTCACACACCCCGAGGCGCGAGTCGCACACTCGGAGGCGCGTGTCGCACACTCGGGCCGTCGGTTGGCGGCGGTCCTGGCCGCGGCGTCGGTCGCGCTGAGCGGCTGCGGGGTGCTGTCCGGTGGGCTGCGCGGCGTCGAGCTCCCCGGTGGCGCCGACCTCGGCGACTCGCCCTACACGGTGACCATCGCCTTCGCAGACGTCGTCGACCTCGTCCCGCAGTCCCTGGTCAAGGTCGCGGACGTGAACGTGGGCACCGTGCGGTCGATCGCCGTCGACCCGCAGACCTGGAACGCCGAGGTGACGGTGGCCGTCAACGGCGCGGTCGCGCTGCCCGCCGACGCGACCGCCCGCGTCCGCACGACCTCGCTGCTCGGCGAGAAGTTCGTCGAGCTCGCCGCCCCGACCCAGGGCGCCGGATCGACGGTCGGCTCCGTGAGCCCCGCGAGCTCCGCGTCCGTCGGTCGCCTCGCCGACGGCGCCACCATCCCGATCGAGCGGTCCGGGCGGGCGGTGGAGGTCGAAGAGGTCTTCGGTGCGCTTTCCATGCTGCTCAACGGCGGCGGGGTCGCACAGATCAAGACGATCTCCACCGAGCTGAACACCGCGCTGTCCGGCCGCGAGCCGCAGATCCGCTCGCTGCTGGACAACCTGGACACTCTCGTCGGCGCCCTCGACGACCGCAAGGGTGAGATCACCCGTGCCCTCGACGGGATCAACCGGCTGTCTGCCACGCTGAACGACCGGCGGCCGCAGATCGAGACCGCGTTGGACGACCTCGAGCCCGGGCTCGCCGAGCTGGAGCGCCAGCGCGGGCAGCTCGTGGACATGCTGCGTGCGCTGGACCGGCTCTCGGGGACGGCCACGGACACGATCGACCGCAGCCGTGAGGACGTCATCGCGGACCTCAAGGCCCTGCAGCCCACGCTGCAGAAGCTGGCCGAGTCCGGACAGGACCTGCCGAACTCGTTGCAGCTCATCGGGTCCTTCCCGTTCACCGACGCCGCGCAGGACGCGTTCGCCGGGGACTACGCGAACCTCTACGTGCGGGTCGACCTCGACCTGAAGAACGTGCTGGACAACCTGATCCGGGCGAACACCCCGCTCAGCCCCGACCTGCCGATCCTCGGCCGGCTCCCGCCCACGGCCCAGCTGCTGGCGCCGCTGGTCGGCGGGAACGGCACGACCGAGCCGGGTCTCCCGCTGCTCGGCTCCACCCCGACCACCGCGGGCCAGGCCCAGGCGAACCCGCCGTCGAGCGACCCGCCGACGGGCACCCCGGTCCCACCGGGACCGACCGACGGGTCCGGCGATCCCGGCGCCCCCACCGGCTCCGGCGGCCGGGGCGGTCTGCTCGGCGGGCTCCTCGGAGGTGGCCGATGATCACGAAGACCATCCGGGTCCAGCTGGTCGCGCTGCTGGCCATCGCGGTCATCGGCGTCGGCTACGTCGGGTTCCGCTACGCCGACCTCGGCCGGATCTTCGGCGCCACGACCTACCCGGTCACGATGCGGCTCGCCGACTCCGGCGGCATCTTCACCGGCGCGGACGTGACCTACCGCGGGGTGAGCGTCGGGCGGGTGGGGCCGTTGACCCTCACCGCCGACGGCGTGGACGTCCAGCTGGACCTGGACCGCGGCGGCCCGGACATCCCCGCGGACGTGAACGCCGCCGTCCGGAACCTGTCCGCGATCGGCGAGCAGTACGTGGACCTGCAGCCGACCTCGGACGGCGGCCCCGCGCTGGCGTCGGGCACGGTGATCCCGGCCTCCCGGGTGGCGCTGCCGGTGCAGATCGACGAGGTCGTGACCAGCCTCGACGGGTTCGTGCGCTCGGTGCCGCTGGACAGCCTGCGGACCGTGGTCGGCGAGCTCGGACAGAGCTTCGCGAACACCGGCGTACCGCTGCAGCGGCTGCTCGACGCGACCGACGAGTTCTCGAAGGCGGCCATCGACGCGCTGCCGCAGACCAAGGACCTGCTCCGCGACGGCCGCACCGTGTTGACCACACAGAACGAGACCGCGGGCCAGTTCGCCGAGTTCAGCACGTCGCTGAAGCTGCTCGCCGAGCAGCTGAGGACCTCCGACCCGGACCTGCGCAGGCTCATCGCGACCGCGCCGCAGGCCGCCGACGAGATCCGCGGGCTGCTGCGGGAGAGCGGCGGGGGACTGTCCACGGTGGTCGCGAACCTGCTCACGATCTCCCGGATCGCGGAGCCGCGGCAGGCGAACCTGAACCAGGTCCTCGTGACCTACCCGGGCGTCGTCGCCAACGCCTACACCGCCGTGCCGAACGACGGCACCGCCCACCTCGGGCTCGTGCTCAACGTCTTCGACCCGGTGCCCTGTGTGGCCGGGTACGAAGGCACGCCGCACCGGGCGGGCAACGACGTCACCGACATCCCGGTGAACTCGGAGGCGTACTGCGCCGAGCCGCAGGGCAGCCCGACCAGCGTCCGGGGTGCCCAGAACGCCCCGCGCCAGAAGGGCTCGACCACGCCCCAGCCACCGGCCACCGCGGGCGGCAACCCGTCCGCCGACCAGCCGCTGCCGTCGGGTTCCGACGGCCCCGTCCCCCCGATCACGCTTCCCCTCGGCACTCCCGCCGGGATCCTCGCCTGAGGTCGCTCCCCGCCGACCGGATGGAGACCACCATGACCGCGCTCCTGGACGCACCGTCCCCGAGCCCCGCCCCGCCCACGCGGGGCCGGGCGCTGCAGATCGCCGCCGCCGTGGCGCTCGTCGCCGCGCTCGTGTTCGGCGTGCTCTGGCTGACCACCCTGACCAGCGGTGACCGCAAGCTGGCCGAGGAGCGGGACGACGCGCTCGTCGCGGCCCGGCAGGCCGCCATCAGCCTGAACACCCTCGACTTCCACGACGTCGACGGCGGCTTGGACCGTTGGGAGCAGACCTCCACCGGCGCGGTCCTCGAGGAGTTCCGCACCAACCGCGCCCAGTACGCGCAGTTCGTGGGGGAGTCCAAGCGCACCACCACCGCCGCGGTGTCCGACGCCGCCGTGAGCGAGCTGAACGAGCAGGCGGGCATCGCCCGGGTACTCGTCGCGGTCGACGTGCAGGTCACCCCGGAGGGCCAGGCGCCCATCACTACCCGCCAGCGGCTGCAGCTCGAGATGACCCGCACCGACGAGGGCTGGAAGGTCAGCAGGCTGGCCCCGGTCCGCGCGCCCGGCGCGACCGGCTGACCTCCGCCCACCCCGCCGGCTGACGTCGGCTGCCGACCCCCGCAGGAGGTCACGACCATGGCTCCCCAGAACCCCGGCGCCACCCGCCGCCGCTCCACCACCGGTATCCGCAGGCCGAAGGTCGCGGGAACCGCCCCCGACACTCGGGGTCCCCAAGCCTCACCCGCCGAGCCCCCCGCCCCCGCCCCGCACCCCGACGCTCGTTTGGCACAAGCGTCACCCAGCGACGCTCGTGCCACACAAGCGTCACCGGCGGTCGTGGAGGAGCCCCGGGCCGGCTGGGCCGAGGGGCTGCGGCGCAGGCTCCCAGCCCCGCCCCGCACCCGCCGCGGGACCCTGCTCCTCGCGGGCGCCACCGTCGTCCTGCTGGCCCTCGCCGTGCTGGCCGGGGTGAGCTGGTGGACCCTGCGCAGCTCGCCCGCGGCCCAGAACACCGCGCTCGTGGACGTGGCGGCGACATCGCAGGTCAGCCGGCAGCTCGGCGATGCGGTGAAGACCGTGTACTCCTACGACTTCGCCCGGCTGGACGAGAACGAGGCCGCGGCCCGCGAGGTCATCACCCCCGCCTTCGCGCAGCAGTTCGACCAGCTCTTCGGCGAGGTCCGGAGCCTGGCGCCGCAGCAGCAGGCCGTCGTCACGGCCACGATCTCGCAGTCCGCGGTCGAGTCGATCACCGGCGACCGGGCGGTCCTGGTGGTGTTCCTGGACCAGCAGGCCACCCGTGCCGCCGGCGACCAGCAGCAGGTGGCGGCGGCAGGCAGGCTGACGGTCACCGGCGAGCTCGTCGACGGCACCTGGAAGATCGCCGCCGTCACGGTCGCGTGACCCCCTGGGCGGGCGTCGCGAGACCACCGCGTATGCTTCACCTCAGTTCCACCGAAGACCGCAGGTCTGTCTCAGCCTGAGTGATCAGGGAGAGGCATGAAGGTTCCGGCTCGCCGGGCGGCCCGCGCAGGAGGACGAGGTCGAAGCCGGGCGCTCGCGCCCGAGTCCACGCCCCGTGCCTGCGCACGGGGCGTTCGTCGTCTCCGGGGTCCGAAGCGGTGGCACCAGTAGGACACCCGAGAGGAGGCACACATGGCACGACCCGACAAGGTCGAGGCGGTCGATGAGATCGCCGACCGGTTCCGGGGCGCGTCCGCCTCGGTGGTCACGGGCTACACCGGCCTCACCGTGGCGCAGCTCAAGGAGCTGCGTCGCGCGCTGGGAGACGACGCGAGCTTCCGCGTCGCCAAGAACACGCTGGTCAAGCGGGCGGCTGCCGATGCGGGCATCGACGGTCTGGACGACTTCCTGACCGGTCCGACGGCGATCGCGTTCGTCAGCGGCGAGGCGGTCGACGCCGCCAAGGCGCTGAAGACCTTCGCGAAGGACAACAAGGGCCTCGTCATCAAGGGCGGCTACATGGATGGCCGTGCTCTCACGAGCACGGAGATCGAGAAGCTCGCCGATCTCGAGTCCCGCGAGGTCCTGCTGGCCAAGCTGGCCGGCGCGATGAAGGGCAACCTCGCCAAGGCCGCGGGTCTGTTCAACGCTCCGGCGTCGCAGGTCGCCCGCCTGGTCCAGGCGCTCGCGGACAAGAAGGCCGCCGAGGGCGAGACCGCAGCCCCCGCCGAGGCCGCCGTTCCCGCCGAGGCCGCCGTTCCCGCCGAGGACGCCGCCCCCACCGAGAGCTGATCGCAGCTCCACCCCCACTCTTTCCGCCACACCCGAAAGGAACCGCCACCATGGCGAAGCTGTCCAGCGACGAGCTGCTCGACGCGTTCAAGGAGCTCACCCTCATCGAGCTCTCCGACTTCGTGAAGAAGTTCGAGGAGACCTTCGAGGTCACCGCGGCCGCCCCGGTCGCCGTCGCCGCCGCCGCGGGCCCGGCCGGTGCCGCGCCCGAGGCCGAGGCCGAGAAGGACGAGTTCAACGTCGTCCTCGAGGCCGCCGGTGACAAGAAGATCCAGGTCATCAAGGTCGTCCGTGAGCTCGTCTCGGGCCTCGGCCTGAAGGAGGCGAAGGACCTCGTCGAGTCGGCCCCGAAGCCGATCCTCGAGGGCGTCGCCAAGGACGCGGCCGACGCCGCGAAGACCAAGCTCGAGGAGGCAGGCGCCAAGGTCAGCCTGAGCTGATCGCGCCGCTGCTCCGCAGCACGCACGAACGACGGGCGGGTCCCTGACAGGGGCCCGCCCGTCGTGCTGTCGGCGGCCGCGCAGCGCTGTCGAGGAGCGTGGGCCGGGCGCGTGAACCGGTCGACGGCAGAAGGTCATTGCCCCATTCGAGTGAACTTCAGCCGGTGCGATCGATGGCGGGGACCGTGACGCGGACCGTCGGTCGAGTGGCCCGGACCACGTCCGCACCGGTCGTCCCTCGTGAATGACCACTTACCGACGCGTACGGTCTTGACTCGGTGCGCCTGTCAGGTCACTCTTACGTCACGGTGCTTGGCTGGGTCCAGTGAGCTGAGCGACGTGTCTCGACAGCGGCTGCCTTCGCGGCTAGTCTGACTCTTTGCGCTGCCTCCGCCCAGGTTCGGCGTGCACGCTGTCGGAAGTCTCGCACCGATCTCGCTTCGGTGGAAGAAGGTCCGTCATCGTGCTCGGCGGACCTGGACCGGTGGCTGCGCCCTGACAACAGACGGCGAGTTCAGCTCCCCGGCACCACCCGACACGTCGCCCGTATCGGCCACTGGAACGGCCCGGCACCACGGTGCGGACGACGACGACGGTAGCGCTCGCGGGGCCGGATTCGCCAGACGAGAGCGTAGTTCTCGGAAGGACGCATCTTGGCTGTCTCCCGCGCCACCGTGACCACTGCGAACCCTGGGAACGCCGTGTCGGCGAACCCGAACTTCCCTGGCGCACCCACCCGTGTCTCCTTCGCGAAGATCGCCGAGCCGTTGGAGGTCCCCGACCTCCTCGACCTGCAGATCCAGTCGTTCCAGTGGCTGGTCGGCGACGAGGCCTGGTTCCAGCGCCGGATCGACGCCGGGGACGAGAACCCCGTCGGCGGTCTGGAGGAGATCCTGACGGAGATCTCTCCGATCGAGGACTTCTCGGGTTCCATGTCGCTGTCCTTCTCGGACCCGCGCTTCGACGAGGTCAAGGCCTCCGTCGAGGAGTGCCGGGACAAGGACATGACCTACGGTGCCCCGCTGTTCGTCACCGCGGAGTTCACCAACAACACCACCGGCGAGATCAAGAGCCAGACGGTGTTCATGGGTGACTTCCCGGTGATGACCGACAAGGGCACGTTCATCATCAACGGCACCGAGCGTGTCGTCGTGTCGCAGCTCGTCCGCTCGCCGGGCGTGTACTTCGACCACGCGATCGACAAGACGACCGAGAAGGACGTCTACTCGGTCAAGGTCATCCCGAGCCGCGGTGCGTGGCTCGAGTTCGACGTCGACAAGCGCGACACCGTCGGTGTCCGCATCGACCGCAAGCGCCGCCAGCCGGTCACCGTGCTGCTCAAGGCACTGGGCTGGTCCGCCGAGCAGATCCGGGAGCGTTTCGGGTTCTCCGAGACCATCCTGGCCACGCTGGAGAAGGACCACACCGCCGGGCAGGACGAGGCGCTGCTGGACATCTACCGCAAGCTGCGCCCTGGCGAGCCGCCGACCCGCGAGAGCGCGCAGACGCTCCTGGAGAACCTGTTCTTCAAGGACAAGCGCTACGACCTCGCCAAGGTCGGCCGGTACAAGGTCAACAAGAAGCTGGGGCTCGGCGAGCCCACCGAGGTCGGCACGCTGACCGAGGAGGACATCGCCACCACCATCGAGTACCTCGTGCGCCTGCACGCGGGCGAGACCTCGATGACGGCCCAGTCGGACGGTCGCGACATCCCCGTCGAGACGGACGACATCGACCACTTCGGCAACCGGCGCCTGCGCACCGTCGGCGAGCTCATCCAGAACCAGGTCCGCGTGGGCCTGTCCCGGATGGAGCGCGTCGTCCGTGAGCGGATGACCACGCAGGACGTCGAGGCGATCACCCCGCAGACCCTGATCAACATCCGGCCCGTCGTGGCCGCGATCAAGGAGTTCTTCGGGACCTCGCAGCTGTCCCAGTTCATGGACCAGCACAACCCGCTCGCCGGGCTGACGCACAAGCGGCGTCTCTCCGCGCTGGGCCCGGGTGGTCTGTCCCGTGAGCGCGCGGGCTTCGAGGTGCGAGACGTGCACCCCTCGCACTACGGCCGCATGTGTCCCATCGAGACCCCCGAGGGCCCGAACATCGGCCTGATCGGCTCGCTGTCGACCTTCGCCCAGGTCAACCCCTTCGGCTTCATCCAGACGCCGTACCGCCGGGTCACCGACGGCCGGGTCACCGACCAGATCGACTACCTCACGGCGGACGAGGAGGACCGGTACGTCGTCGCGCAGGCGAACGCGCCGCTCAACCCGGACGGCAGCTTCACCGAGGAGCGGGTCCTGGTCCGCACCAAGGGTGGCGAGGTCGACCTGATCCTGCCCACGGGCGTCGACTACATCGACGTCTCGCCGCGGCAGATGGTGTCGGTCGCGACCGCGCTCATCCCGTTCCTCGAGCACGACGACGCGAACCGCGCCCTCATGGGCGCGAACATGCAGCGCCAGTCCGTGCCGCTGCTGCGTTCCGAGTCGCCGCTGGTCGGCACCGGGATGGAGCTGCGCGCCGCGGTCGACGCCGGCGACGTCGTCGTCACCGAGAAGGCGGGTGTGGTCGAGGAGCTCTGCGCCGACTACATCACCGTCATGGCGGACGAGGGCACCCGTCAGACGTACCGGCTGAACAAGTTCCGGCGCTCGAACCAGGGCACCTGCAACAACCAGAAGCCGATCGTCGACGAGGGCCAGCGCGTCGAGGTGGGCCAGGTCCTCGCGGACGGGCCCTGCACCGAGAACGGCGAGATGGCCCTGGGCAAGAACCTGCTCGTGGCGATCATGCCGTGGGAGGGCCACAACTACGAGGACGCGATCATCCTGTCGCAGCGCCTCGTGCAGGACGACGTGCTCACCTCGATCCACATCGAGGAGCACGAGATCGACGCGCGGGACACCAAGCTCGGCGCCGAGGAGATCACCCGGGACATCCCGAACGTCTCCGAGGAGGTCCTCGCGGACCTGGACGAGCGCGGCATCATCCGGATCGGCGCCGAGGTCCAGCCCGGCGACATCCTGGTCGGCAAGGTCACGCCCAAGGGCGAGACCGAGCTGACCCCGGAGGAGCGCCTGCTCCGCGCGATCTTCGGCGAGAAGGCGCGCGAGGTGCGCGACACGTCGCTGAAGGTCCCGCACGGCGAGAACGGCAAGGTCATCGGCATCCGGGTCTTCTCCCGGGACGACGACGACGAGCTGCCCCCCGGCGTGAACGAGCTGGTCCGCGTCTACGTGGCCCAGAAGCGCAAGATCTCCGACGGCGACAAGCTCGCCGGACGCCACGGCAACAAGGGCGTCATCGGCAAGATCCTGCCCGCCGAGGACATGCCGTTCCTGCCGGACGGCACGCCGGTCGACATCATCCTGAACACGCACGGTGTGCCGCGACGGATGAACATCGGCCAGGTCCTGGAGACCCACCTCGGGTGGATCGCCAAGTCCGGCTGGGAGATCGAGGGCAAGCCCGAGTGGGCGGCGAGGATGCCCGAGGAGCTCTACTCCGTGCCCGCCGACACGAACACGGCCACCCCGGTGTTCGACGGCGCCAAGGAGAACGAGATCACCGGGCTGCTGTCCTCCACCCGGCCGAACCGGGACGGCGACCGCATGGTCGGCCCGGACGGCAAGGCGCAGCTGTTCGACGGCCGCTCCGGGGAGCCGTACCCGTTCCCGGTGGCCGTCGGCTACATGTACATCCTGAAGCTGGCCCACCTGGTGGACGACAAGATCCACGCGCGCTCCACCGGCCCGTACTCGATGATCACCCAGCAGCCGCTCGGCGGTAAGGCCCAGTTCGGCGGCCAGCGCTTCGGTGAGATGGAGTGCTGGGCGATGCAGGCCTACGGCGCGGCCTACACGCTGCAGGAGCTGCTCACCATCAAGTCGGACGACGTGGTGGGTCGGGTCAAGGTCTACGAGGCCATCGTCAAGGGGGAGAACATCCCCGAGCCGGGCATCCCGGAGTCGTTCAAGGTGCTGCTGAAGGAACTTCAGTCGCTCTGCCTGAACGTCGAGGTGCTCAGCTCCGACGGTGCGGCCATCGAGATGCGCGACACGGACGACGAGGACCTCGAGCGCGCCGCGGCGAACCTGGGCATCAACCTGTCCAGCCGCCCCGGTAGCGACTCGATGACCGTCGACGACGTCGTCAACTGACAGTTGGGGGGGCTCCGCCCCCCCAACGCCCCCCCAACTGCGTTTGCCACTTTCGACGATTGAGGTCATTTAGGTGCTCGACGTCAACTTCTTCGACGAGCTGCGGATCGGTCTGGCTACCGCCGAGGACATCCGCCAGTGGTCCCACGGCGAGGTCAAGAAGCCGGAGACCATCAACTACCGCACCCTCAAGCCCGAGAAGGACGGACTCTTCTGCGAGAAGATCTTCGGTCCGACCCGGGACTGGGAGTGCTACTGCGGCAAGTACAAGCGCGTCCGGTTCAAGGGCATCATCTGCGAGCGCTGCGGCGTCGAGGTCACTCGCGCCAAGGTGCGTCGTGAGCGGATGGGGCACATCGAGCTGGCCGCCCCGGTCACGCACATCTGGTACTTCAAGGGTGTGCCGAGCCGGCTGGGCTACCTGCTGGACCTGGCGCCGAAGGATCTCGAGAAGATCATCTACTTCGCCGCCTACGTGATCACCTCGGTCAACGCCGAGCTGCGTCACCAGGACCTGTCCACGCTCGAGAACGAGATGAGCGTGGAGCGCAAGCGGGTCGAGCAGCGCCGCGACGGCGACCTGGAGGCCCGGGCCCAGAAGCTCGAGGCCGACATCGCCGCGCTCGAGGCCGAGGGCGCCAAGAGCGACGTCCGCCGCAAGGTCAAGGAGGGTGGCGAGCGCGAGATGCGCCAGCTCCGAGACCGTGCCCAGCGCGAGCTGGACCGGCTGGACGAGATCTGGACGACCTTCACGAAGCTGGACCGCCAGCAGCTCATCCCGGACGAGGGGCTCTACCGCGAGCTCTACGACCGGTACGGCGACTACTTCACCGGTGCCATGGGCGCCGAGGCGATCCAGAACCTGCTGCAGACGTTCGACATCCCGGCCGAGGCCGAGAAGCTGCGGGAGATCATCCGCAGCGGCAAGGGGCAGAAGAAGCTCCGCGCCCTCAAGCGCCTCAAGGTCGTCGCGGCGTTCCAGACCACGGGCAACTCGCCCATGGGCATGGTCCTGGACTGCGTCCCGGTCATCCCGCCGGACCTGCGCCCCATGGTGCAGCTCGACGGTGGCCGCTTCGCCACGTCCGACCTGAACGACCTGTACCGCCGGGTCATCAACCGGAACAACCGCCTCAAGCGACTGATCGACCTCGGCGCGCCCGAGATCATCGTCAACAACGAGAAGCGGATGCTGCAGGAGGCCGTCGACGCACTGTTCGACAACGGCCGCCGCGGTCGTCCGGTGACGGGCCCGGGCAACCGGCCGCTCAAGTCGCTGTCCGACCTGCTCAAGGGCAAGCAGGGCCGGTTCCGCCAGAACCTGCTCGGCAAGCGCGTCGACTACTCCGGCCGTTCGGTCATCGTCGTCGGCCCGCAGCTCAAGCTGC
>Ga0070665_100001290_pt1 | contig 29963 bp, 28 predicted proteins | sample KBSS13metaG_FD_65862 | JGI IMG/M metagenome (GOLD analysis project Ga0070665, IMG submission 65862) | Switchgrass rhizosphere microbial communities from Kellogg Biological Station, Michigan, USA - KBS S1-3 metaG | ecosystem: Host-associated > Plants > Roots > Rhizosphere > Soil ... | reverse complement strand
CGCGAACGGTGTGGTGCCGCACGGCGATCACAACCCGCACTACGGCGGCATCGTCCTGATGAACGGGGATGTGCACTTCGAGGTCGTGGCCAGCCGCAGCGGCGTGTGCCGCGTCTACTTCAGCGATGCGACGCGCGCGGAGCTGCCGGCTGCGACGGCGTCGGAGGTCACCGTCACCATCTCGCAGAAGGGCCAGGCGGCCGACGTGGTGGCGCTGCACATCGACGACAGCGGCGAGAGCTGGATCGGGCGGGGCCGGCAAGTCGAGGATCCGGCGGGTGCGAACCTCCGCGTCGCCTACACCTCGCACGGCAAGCCATACTTCATCGATGTGCCGTTCCCGCGATAGCACGAAACACACGAAAGAACGTCGCGAAACGCACGAAAGACCGTCACGAAAAACGAAAAAAGAGAGTTCTTCTTCGTGAGTTTCGTGAGCCGTGGCATTTCGCGCATTTCGTGGTCCGTTGCGCTGCTTGCGCTGACGATAACTGGCTGCAGGCCCGGCCGACCAACGCCACTCGACGACGAGGCGAGGTTGTACGTGCGGCTCGCGGTCGCGCTGGGGGAGCGCGATCCGGATTCGCTCGACTTCTACGCCGGGCCCGAGGACGCCGTCGCCGACGTGCGGCGCAACCCACCTCCGCTGACCGCGATCAAGCAGGACGCCGGCGTGCTGTCTCGCCGGCTTGCCTCTGAACCGTTCGAGCCCGCCGAAGCCGGCCGCGCTCGTGCCTTATCCGCGGATCTCGCGGCGATCATGGCGCGCGTCGATCTTCTGACCGGCACGCGCCTGTCGTTCGATAAGGAGAGCCACGTTTTTTTTGGCGTTGTGCCGGCGCCGGTCGATGAGCGCCGGCTTGCTGTCATCCGATCGCGGATTGGCGAGCTCGTCGGGTCGGGAGGGCGGCTCGTCGATCGCTACACCGCGTTCGCCGGGCGATTCATCGTGCCGGGCGACCGGCTCCCCGACGTGATGCGGGCGGCCCTGGACGAGTGCCGGCTCCGCACGCTCGCGCACGTCGCATTGCCACCTGGCGAACAAGTGACAGTTGAATATGTCCGCGACAAGCCCTGGAGCGCGTTCTCACGGTATCTCGGCGACGCCCGCAGCAGGATTCAGATCAACAGCGATTTTCAGTTCACCGTCGATCAAGTGCTCCAGTTGGCGTGTCACGAAGGCTACCCGGGGCACCACGCCAGGAACACCTTGAAGGCGCCGAGCCGCAACGAAGTCAATCGTGCGCCGGAACGCTCGGTCCAGTTGATGTTCACGCCCGAAGGGCTCGACTCGGAAGGGTCGGGGATGTTGGCCGTGGATATGGCCTTCCCCGGGGACGAGCGTATCCGCTTCGTCCGGGAGCGGCTGTTTCCGCTGGCGGGCCTGGACGGTTCGGACGCGGACCGTCACGTGGAGGTCGAGCGTCTAACGGGCGATCTACAAATGGCGCAAATCGATCTGGCCCGGCGGTACCTTGACGGTGGGCTGGAGTTTGCACGCGCGGTGACCGCGCTCGAAGAGCAGGCGCTGGTGCCTCACGCCGAGGCGCTGGTGAAATACATCAATGAATATCGCAGCTACGTCACGGCTTACACGGCCGGCCGGCGGTTGATGGAGTCGCGCCTGGAAGCGTGCGCCGGCGCCGATCCCGCTGACGATATTCGGTGGGGCTGTTTCAAAAGCGAAACACTGGGCCCGCGATAAGCAGAGACAATTCCGTGACGTAAACGAATGTCGCCCGTCGCTCGTAACACTAATATTATGGTCATCATCTTTTTGCAGGAGGCTTCATGACGGTTAGAACGGCGTGGCTCTCATTCGTGGCGGCAACGGCAATGATCGGCGTGCCCGCGTTGGCGAGCGCGCAACTCCCCAGTTCGTTCCAGACACCTGGCGCGAAGGGGAAGGCGAACGAGGCGCAGGTGTGCGCGGCGGACTTCGAGGCATCGGCCAAGCCGATCGCCAAGTGGCAGCGCGATCAGGCGCTCGAGCGCTACGGCAAGCGGCCCGAGGATTTCACCGGCGAGCTGGATCACCTGATTCCCATCTCCCTCGGCGGCTCCAACGATCCCGACAACATCTGGCCGCTGCCCGCCAACAAGGAGATGGGCCCGGATCAGAAGCGTGAGCTCGACCTCAAGCTTCATCAGATGGTCTGCGACAAGACGATCACGCTGAAGGCGGCGCAGGACGCGATCAAGAAGGACTGGGTGAAGGCGTACAACCAGTACGTCAAGGCCGCGAAATAACACCGCAGCAGACGGCCGATGTATTAGCATCGGCGCTCCATGGCGAACACGACGTCTCGGCAAACGCTCAAGAAACGCCGGACCCACGATCGCATCATTGCCTCCGCCGGCCGGATCGTTCGTAAGAACGGTCTGGCCGCCGCCAGCGTCAGCCGCGTGATGCACGGCGCCGGCCTCACGATCGGCGGGTTCTACGCGCATTTCCGCTCCAAGCAGGCGATGGACGCCGAAGTGGTGGAAGCCACTCTCGGCAATTCATCGATCCCCTGGTCAGTCGATCGTTATCTCTCCGCCGCCCACCGCGACGACCCTGGACATGGCTGTCCGTTTCCCGCGATGCTGTCCGAGATCGCCCGCGCCGACGAGGCGACGCGCATGGCGCTGGCTCGGGCCATCGACGTTCGAGCGAAGAAATTGGCGCGCGAGAATCCCGGTAAGCGCGGCGCGTCGGCACGGCAGCGCGCCTATGCGACCCTTGCGTTGTGTGTCGGAGGGCTTGCGCTCGCACGCGCGATGCGCGGTCATCCCGCGAGCGACGAGGTCCTGAGTGCCTGCCGGAAGTGGGCACGGTAAAGCGGAGGACCTGTGATCGGGCGAACCTGGACTGGCGGATTGATTGTCGTCGCCGTTTTGCTCGCGGCCGGCTGCAACCTGCTGAACGACTCGACGTCCCCGAGCAGCAACGCGACGACGACCACGTTTTCGGGCACGCTCGCGCCGCGCGGAGCGCCCGTCTTCTTTACTTTCACAACGGCCGCTGACGGACCCGTTGCCGTGACACTCACCACGGTCAGCCCGTCGAGCACGTCGGGGATCGGGCTGGGTCTCGGCACGCCGAGCGGCACGACTGGCTGCACGCTCACCAATTTCACGACCTCGGCCGTACCCTCATCGACCGCACAGATCTCGGTGAACGAAGTGGCAGGCAGTTACTGCGCGCAGGTTTACGACCCGGGCAACCTGGCCAGCACGACGACGTTCTCGATTTCGGTTTCGCACTCCTGAGTGCGTGCCGGTCGAAGTTGTATTCTGTTGTCAACGGCTGAGACGGCAGGTATAGTAGCTTCGTAATATGGTGACCAGGCGGTAGTTATTGGTGAAGGAGTGTTCGCGATGAAACGTGAAATGACGGCTTCCGGGAAGTTCACCTTGGGGCTGGGCCTGCTGTTGACAGCGGCCATGGGGCTGGGTGCACCGCACGCGCTCAATGCCGCACCGGGTGCCGTGCCGAATGAGGTCACCTTCACGAAGGATGTCGCGCCGATCCTGCAACGCAGTTGCGAGAACTGCCATCGGGCGGACGGTGTCGCGCCGATGCCGCTGTCGACCTACGAAGAGGTCCGGCCCTGGGCGCGCGCCATCAAGCAGCGCACCGGCATCGGTCCGAAGGCCGGCGTCATGCCGCCGTGGTACGTCGAGAAGAACATCGGCATTCAACAGTTCCACAACGATCCATCGCTGAGCGACGACGAGATCGCGACGCTCGCGAAGTGGGCCGACACCGGCGCTCAGCGCGGCAACCCGGCCGACATGCCGCCGGCGAAGGTGTACGCCGACCGCAACGCGTGGGCCATCGGCACGCCGGATCTGATCATCAAGACCAACGAACTCACCGTCAAAGGCGGCGCGCCGGATTGGTGGGGCGAGATTCCGAGCGTCCCGACCGGTCTCACCGAGGATCGCTACGTCGCCGCTCTCGAAATCAAGGAAGTCAACGACGTGCCCTCGTCGAACGCGGGCAATAAGGCCACCGTCGGCGGCCGCTTCGTGTTCCATCACATGATCTGGCGCACGCAGGTGCTCGACGTCAACAAGACATCCGAGCAGGCCGATCCGCTGTCGTTCATCCTCGACGAAGAGACGGTCAACTGGCCGGTGCACGAGGTCGGCCGCAACGCGGACTTCTTCGATCCGAAGTCGGCGCGTCTTCTCAAGGCCGGGTCCAGCATCGTGTCCGACTCCGTCCACCTCCACTCGAACGGCCGCGACACGAAGGCGCACCTCGAAATCGGCTTCAAGCTGATGCCGAAGGATTACAAGCCGACCTACAAGCGCGCCGTGTTCGGCCTCGGCAACGGCGTCGACATCGACATCCGCGGCATGGAAGCGAACCAGCAGCTGAATGCCTACACCGTGCTGCAGCAGCACACGAAGATCATCTCGTTTGAGCCGCATCTCCACGCGCCCGGTCAGAGAATGTGTCTCGAGGCGATCTGGGGCTACAACATCCAGACGCTGAACTGCGTCGGCTACGATCACAACTGGGTCCGCGGCTACGACTACACGGACGACTCGGCGCCGCTGCTGCCCAAGGGCACCATCCTTCACATCGTCGGGTTCATGGACAACTCGCCGACGAACAAGAACGTGCCTGACCCGCGCAACTGGCAGGGATCCGGCAACCGCTCGGTGGCGAACATGTTCATCGACCTCGGCATGCGCGTCGCGCTCACCGACGAGCAGTTCCAGGAAGAGATGGCGAAGCGCCGCGAACATCTGCACGTCACGAAGAACGACAACGTCATCGGCTGCCCGCTGTGCAACGTGATCCCGCCGGCGGCGATGAAGACAGCAGGAGCGCCACAGCAGTGAAGAAATTGCGGATTGGGTCATGGATTGGGTCGTGCGTTGGCGCGGTCGCTCTGATTGCGCCTCTCGTCGCGGCCCAGTCGCTTTCGTACACCAAGGGCCAGAACATTTCGCCGGCGTACGAGGGGTGGGAACAGGCGTCTGACGGATCCAAGTACTTCCTCTTCGGCTACATGAACCGCAACTGGGAAGAGGAAATCGATGTTCCCGTTGGTCCTGAGAACGGGTTCAATCCCGGCGCCGCCGATCAGGGGCAGCCGACGCACTTCCTCCCGCGCCGCAACCGCTTCGTGTTCCGGGTCAAAGTACCTGCCGGCTTTACCGAGAAGGACGAGCTGATCTGGACGCTCACGACCCATGGCAAGACGGAGAAGGCGTACGCCACGCTCCGTCCCGACTATGTCGTGGACGACGTGGTGAAGGCGTCGGAGACCGGCGCGCTCGGCGCCGGCACCAGCAGCCCCGAGGTGCGCGCCAACAAGCCGCCGACGGTTCACATTCAGGAAATCAAGTCGCGCACGGTGAAGGCCGGCGAACCGCTGACGGTCGTCAGCGACGTCAAGGACGACGGCATTCCGAAGCGGCGCACGCCCTCGCTGGCGACGCTTCAGGCTGCGCAGGCGCGCCTGGCGGCCGATCCGGTTCTTGCGGCGCAGGTCAGGAATCCTGCGATGGCGCCGCCCTCGCGAATCACGGTCGGCAAGAACGTCGGACTGCACGTCTCCTGGTTCGTGTACCGCGGGCCGGCGAATGCGAAGGTCACGTTCGATCCGCCGCAGGTCAAGCCCTGGGAGGACACACGCGCCGGCGCGAACTCGCCGTGGGCCCCGGTCTGGACCGCACCGAAGATTCCCGACGACGGACTGCAGCCGGTTCAAGTGACGTTTTCGGAGCCGGGCACCTATGTGCTCCGCTGCCGTGCCGACGATGGTGCGCTCGTCGCAGACGAAGAAGTGACAATCGTCGTCGTCCGCTGAGCCGGCTGCCGCCAGCACACGACGCAATCTCGTCGATTCAAGAGAGTCTCGCGCGGCGCAGCGATCGAGCCGTTGCAGTCGGTGGAGAGGTGTGGAAGAATCAGGCGTTCGAACCCACCTGTCGGGGCCAACATCTTGCTCGTGATGAAGGAGATGAATCGAATCATGCGTCGTGTATCGACTGCCCTTGTCCCCGCGCTCGTGCTGTCCTTCGTTGCGCTCGGCGCCGCCCTCGCCGGTGCGCAGAATCCAGGTGGTAGCGCCGACGGCAAGAAGATGAAGAACCCCGTCGCCTCGTCGCCCGATTCCATCAAAGCGGGCCAGGCGGCATTCCAGAAGAACTGCCGCTTCTGCCACGGTGCGGATGCGAAGGGCAACGGCCCGATGGCGCCCGAAGGCACGCACCCGTCGAACCTGACGGATGACAAGTGGGATCGCGGTTCCACCGACGGCGAAATCTTTCTCGTCATCCGCGACGGCGCGGGCCCGAAGTTCGACATGAAGGGCTACAAGAGCAAGATGACGGAGAACGACATCTGGAACATCGTTAACTACCTCCGGAGTATCCAGGCCAAGTAATGCGATCGTCGAGCAGGGCTCGGAGCTCACGGCTCGGAGCTCGGCCGAAGCTGATCGCGCTCAGCGTTCAGCTCCTGGCCCTGGTGTCGCTCTTGACCGCAGCGGCCTGCGGATCGCAGCCCTCGCAGGTGTCCTCGACGGTGTTCACGCCGGCGCACCGGACGACCGGCGAAGCCCTGCGCGATTTCCTGGCGATACGTCCCGCCGCTGTTCAACCGATTCCGTTTCCGCACAAGACGCATCTCGCCAAGAAAGCGGTGTGCGCAGACTGCCACGAGACCGCCGACAAGGGGCCCGTCGCCGGGATCCCGAGCGTGAAGACCTGCATGATCTGCCACAGCCAGATCGCCACCGACCGGCCGTTGATCAAGCAGGTGACGAGCTATTCCGAGAAGGGCGTCGAGATTCCGTGGCAGCGGGTCTACGGGTTCACTCACGAGGCGCACGTGCGGTTCAACCATGCGCCGCACATCCGCGCGAGCGTCGACTGCGCGACGTGCCACGGCGACCTGGCCAACCAGACGGTCGCGGAGCGGTCCGTGAATCACACCATGGGCTTCTGTGTGAACTGCCACCGGCAGAAGAACGCGCCCAACGAGTGTCTGACGTGTCACTACTAGGTCGGGTGGGTCAGGTGGGTCGCGTGGGTCACATGGGTCGGGTAGGTCAGGTGGGTCGCGGGCGTGGGGTAGGTCAGGTAGGTTGGTAGGTAAGCGGGTGTAGTGCAGGCCTTTAGGCCTGCCCGACGCGGCGACAGATTACTAGACATGGATCGCAGAGACTTCATCAAGCTGACGGCGATCACGGGCACCAGCGCCACGCTGGCGAGCTGTGGGAACCCGGAGCACCAGCTGATTCGCTTCGTGCCCGACGAGGACATCGTCCCGGGGATCGCGGAGTGGAAGCCGAGCATCTGTCCGATGTGCGCGGGCGGCTGTGGCATGAACGTCCGCGTGATGAGCGCCGATGTCGACACCACGCGCAAGGGTGAAGCCGGCGTGGTGGCCATGTCGGTCGCGAAGAAACTCGAAGGGAACCCCAAGGATCCGATCAGCCAGGGCGGTCTGTGCGCCCGCGGCCAGGCGTCGATTCAGATCACCTATCATCCCGATCGCCTCACGCACCCGATGAAGCGAACGGGCTCGCGCGGCACAGGTGAGTTCAAGGAGATCGGCTGGGACGAAGCGATCGCGGAGTTGAGCGGCCAGCTCGACACGCTCGCGGCTGCGAAGAATCAGCAGGCGCTCGCATTCCTGGTGCTGCCGCATCGCGGCCGTCGCACGGCGCTCGCCGCGGAATTCCTGAAGGCGTTCGGCGCGCCGGCGCCGATCACCTACGAGCTGTTTTCAGACGAGGTCCTGCGGAAGGCGAACGGCATCAGCTTCGGCCACGAGCAGCTGCCCACGATCGATCTCGCGCGCACCCGATTCGCAATCAGCTTCGGCGCCGATTTCCTCGGCACGTGGAACTCGCCCGTCGCCCAGAGCACCGCGTACGGTGCGATGCGCCAGGGGCGCCCGGGAATGCGCGGCGCGTTCGTCCAGGTCGAATCGCGCATGACGCTCACCGGCGCCAGCGCCGACGAGTGGGTGCCGATCAAGCCCGGGACCGAAGGCGTGCTCGCCCTCGGCCTCGCGCACGTCATCCTCGCCGGCAAACGGCCGGCGGATGCGGGGCGGGCGGGAGCCGCGATCGACGGCTGGTCTGCCGGCCTGCCGGATTACACGCCCGCAAAGGTCGAGCAGATCACCGGCGTCGCCGCGAAACGGATCGAGCGTCTCGCCCACACCCTGGTGGACCAGCAGCCGTCCGTCGCGTTCATCGGCGGCGCGCCGCTGGCCCGCACCAACGGATTGTTCCACGCGCTCGCCGTCAACGCGCTGAACGCGCTGCTCGGCGGCGTCGGTCAACCGGGCGGCATCTTCTTCACGCCCAACAATCTGAAATCCGAAACCCGAAATCTGAAATCTCAAGATCTGTCATCCGCCAAGGTCCTGCTGCTCGATGGCGTGAATCCGGTGTTCGGCGCGCCCAGAGCCTGGAAAGTGCGTGAAGCGCTCGCGGCCGTTCCCTTCATCGCGAGCTTCGGCAGCTTCCTTGACGACACGAGCAGCCTGGCCGACCTGATCCTGCCGGATCATTCGTTTCTCGAGTCGTGGGTCGACAGCGCGCCGGAGTCGGGATCGATTGAAGCGGTCGCCAGCAACGCCGGTCCGGTGATGAAGCCGCTGTACTCGACGCGCGCAACGGCCGACGTGCTGATCGAGGTCGCCGGCAAGTTGAAGACGCCGGTGTCGCTGCCGTGGAAGACGGCGGAAGACGTCGCGAAGTCGACCGCGACGGCCAGCCCCCAATCCACAACCTCAAGCCCCAAATCTCCCGCGAGGTTCGCCGATCCTGTTTTCGATGGCGACGCCGCGAGCTATCCGTTCCATTTCCTGCCGTACGCCTCGCTGCAATTCGGCGACGGCTCGAGCGCACATCTGCCGTGGCTCCAGGAGATGCCGGATCCGCTGACGTCGGCCATGTGGAGCAGCTGGGTGGAGGTGAATCCGCAGACCGCGGAACGCCTGCAGCTCGCGCAGGGGGATCTGGTGGACATCACCTCGTCGCAGGGGACGCTGCGCGCGCCGGTGATGATCTTCCCAGGCATCGCCCCCGATATCGTCGCGATGCCGGTCGGACAGGGACACGAGACGTTCACGCGCTACGCGAGCGGCCGGGGCGTGAACCCGATCGGGATCCTCGCGCCGGTGACCGAATCGGACGCCGGCACGTTTGCCTGGGCGTCGACGCGCGTGAAGATCGCACGCGTCGGCGAAGGCGACCATCGCCTGATCATGTTTGCCGGCGAAATGCGCGAGCACCCGCACGAGGGGGACATTCGATGAAAGGTAGAAGTCGGAAGTTAGAAGTTAGAAGGGAAAGTCTCAACTTTCTCGCTTCAACTTCTTCCTTCTCACTTCTAACTTCTAACTTTTAAAGTCTATGCATAAATGGGGAATGGCGGTCGATCTCGACAAATGCACCGGGTGCGGTGCATGCGTGACGGCGTGTCACGCCGAGAACAACATTCCGACGGTTGGACCCGAGCAGGCGGCGCGCGGGCGCGCGATGCACTGGCTGCGCGTCGAGCGGTACTGGGAAGGCGACTTTCCCGATGTGCGCCTGAAGTTCCGGCCGGTCATGTGCCAGCAATGCGACGCCGCGCCGTGCGAACCGGTGTGTCCCACCTACGCGAGCCACCACACGGCGGAGGGGCTCAACGCCCAGATCTACAACCGCTGTATCGGCACGCGCTACTGCGCGAACGCCTGCCCGTACAACGTCCGCTTCTTCGACTTCTTCAACCCGCAGTGGCCCAAGCCGCTCCATCTCCAGCTGAACCCCGACGTCTCGGTCCGTGAGGTCGGCGTGATGGAGAAGTGCACGTTCTGCGTGCAGCGGATCAATGCCGCGTCGATCGGCGCCAAAGGCGACAAGCGCGAGCTGAAGGACGGCGAGATTCAGCCCGCGTGCGTGCAGTCGTGCTCGGCCCGCGCGATGGTGTTCGGAGATCTGAACGATCCCGAAAGCGAAGTGTCGCGCCTGTCGCGATCTCCGCGCGGCGGCAAGCTTCTCGACGATCTCGGCACGCTCCCCAAAGTCACGTATCTCGAGCGGCAGACGCAGGTATGAGCGAAGCCTACTCTCGCAAGCTCGGCGACGATCTGCTCCGGCCGCTGCTGGAAACGTCGTGGCGTTTCTACCTGATCGTCGCCGTCCTCGGCAGCATCGTGCTCATGGGCCTTGGCACCTGGATGTACCAGATGTACATGGGCTTCGGCATGACCGGGATCAACAACCCGATCTTCTGGGCGTTCTACATCACGAACTTCGTGTTCTGGATCGGCATCAGCCACGCCGGCACGCTCATCTCGGCGATCCTGCGCCTCGTGAATGCGGGCTGGCGGCGTCCGGTGACGCGGTGCGCGGAGGTCATCACCGCGTTCGCGCTGATGATCGGCGCGATGTTCCCGATCATCCACCTCGGTCGGCCCTGGCTGTTCTTCTGGCTGGTCCCGTACCCGAGCAGCCGGCAGATCTGGCCGAACTTCCGCTCACCACTGGTCTGGGACTTTTTCGCGATCACGACGTACCTGACTGGCAGCGTGCTCTTTCTCGTGCTGCCGATGATTCCCGACTTCGCGCTGGTCCGCGACCGGACGACCGGCCTGCGCCGCAAGATCTACGGCGCGCTCGCGCTCGGCTGGCAGGGGACGCCGAAGCAGTGGCACCGCCTGGAGTCGGCGATGTCGATCATGGCGATTGCCATCATCCCGGTCGCCGTGTCCGTCCACACGATCGTATCGTTCGACTTCTCGATGGCGCCCGTCCCGATGTGGCACTCGACGATGTTCGGTCCGTACTTCGTCGCAGGCGCGATCTTCAGCGGCATCGCGGGGCTCATCATCGCCATGGCCGCGCTGCGAAAGTTCCTGCACCTCGAAGAGTACCTGCACCCGGTGCACTTCCAGAACCTCGGGAAGCTGTTGCTGATGATGAGCCTGCTGTGGGGCTACTTCGTCTTCGCGGAACGCCTCACCGTCTGGTACGGCAACGAATCGGCCGAGATCGCCGTGCTGCGGGTGACTCAGAAAGGCTCGTTCGCGCCACTTTACTGGACGATGGTCGTCGTCAACTTCGTGATCCCGGTGTCGATCCTCTCGATCAAACGGCTGCGGACGATTGCTGGCTGCGTCGTCGCTTCGTTCGGCGTCCTGGTCGGGATGTGGCTCGAGCGCTTCCTCATCGTGGTCCCGTCGTTGGGCCACAAGTATCTGCCGTACTCATGGGGCACCTACCGGCCGCGGCCGGTCGAGCTCCTGATCACCACGTCCACCTTCGCGGCGATGTGCCTGCTCTACACGCTGTTCGCCAAGTTCGTGCCGATCATCTCGATCTGGGAGCTGAAGGTCGGCGAGCAGGAACCGCACGAGACCGCGCAGGAGCGCTCCGCGCGCGTGCTCGGGGAGGCGCGTCCATGAGCGCCGTGTATGCCCTGTATTCGAGTCCCGACGCCGCGCAGCGCGCGGTGAACGGGCTGTACGCCGCCGGGATCGCGCAAGCCGATGTCGTCGTCATGTCCGGCGAGCCGTTCGAGGCACAGCCCTTCGCTCACCGCGACAGCGCTACCTGGCTCTGGTACATCGCGTGCCTGGGTGGCTTCGTCGGCCTCGGATTCTCGACCTGGCTCACCCGCATGACCGAGCTGGCCTGGCCGCTGCAGACCGGCAACATGCCGATCGTCGCCTGGTGGCCGAATCTGATCGTGATCTTCGAGCTGACGATGCTCGGCGCGATCCTCGCGACGGTACTGACGCTGTTCGTCACCGCGAAGCTGCCTGGCCGGCTGCCAAAGCTGTACGACCCCGAAGTGACCAATGGGAAGATCCTCGTCGGCGTCGAAAACCCCGCGGCGGCCACATTGCCGGCGCTCGAACGGGCGCTGATGGCCGGCGGCGCCGCCGAGCTCAAAAGGAGCTGAACATGCGTCGATCCATGCGTGCCGCCGCCGTCGTTGTTCTCTTCGCGCTAACGGGATCCGCGGTTTGCGCGCAGGCGCCAGCGCCGCTGCCGACGGCCGAGGCCGCCAAGTTCATGGGCGCCTGGGTCATCACGCTCGAGAGCCCGCAAGGGCCGTTCGCCATGACGCTGACGGTGTCGGACAACGCCGGCAACACCGCGGCGGAGTTGACGTCGGACATCATGCCGGCGCAGAAAGTCACCGACATCTCGAAGGCCGGCAACGATCTGATCCTCAAGTACCAGGGCGATTTCCAGGGCACGGCCTTCTCCGCCAAGATCACTCTCACACCGACCGACGACAAGCTGGGCGTCAACTTCGACGTCATGGACGGTCAGTTCCTCATGACCGGCGTCGGGACCAAGAAATAGCCGCTGCCCGTCAGCGCCTTTTCGCTCCGGAAGTAGTGTGGACCTTCAGGTCCGCCGTGTGCGCAGGCCTGAAGGCCTGCACTACATCTGATTCGAAAACCCCAGGACGGCGAGAGGGCCGGTGATCAGGTCCCTTTACTTCGATTCGTGAACGAAGGCGTCGAGCAGTTCCGGCGCCGTCGTGCGGTTCATCGTCTCGTTCACGCCGATCAGGAACGTCTCGCCCTGCGGCGCCGGCAGCACAACGCCGCGGGTCGCCAACCGTTTCCGCAGGCCCTCGGCGTCCATCCCGTGCACTCGCAAGCGGAACAGGTTCGTCCCGGACGGAATGCGCTCGACGGCGAATGCGCCGTGCGCTGACAGCCCGCGAATCAGGTCCTCGGAGATCTTGACTGCGGACGCGTAGCGCTGGCTGAAGCCGTCGAGGTAGTGCCTCGCGACGAGCGCGAAGGGCCAGACCGTGTTCAAACCGCCGCCGAACATCCGCCGGCCGTGATACATCCCGTCGATGATCGAACGCGGGCCGGCGAGAATCGCGCCGGACGCCGCGTTGAAATACTTGTAGAGCGACACGTAGACCGTGTCGAACGGCCTGGCATAATCAACGACGTTGTCGCCGGTGTAGGCCGCTTGCAGGAACAGCCGCGCGCCATCCAGATGGAGCCGGATGCCCTCGCGCCTGGCGATCGCGATGATCTTCGCGAGCTCGCCGGCGTCGAAATGCTCGCCCTGCTTGCGACGCACGGGGCTCTCGATGGCGATCACCGACACGCGCGAGACGACGCGCGCGCCCCTGGTCTGATCGATCACGTGCTGCACTTCGTCTGCGGTGAAGGTCGCCTTCCCGGGCGCCAGCGGCATCAGCGTCAGGTTGCTGAGCGTCTGCGCGCAGTCCCCCTCGTCCTGATAGAAGTGGCTGTCCTCCTGAACGAGGACCCGGCTCGAACCGCCGGCCAGGGCGCGCACCGCCATGTGGTTGGCGAGCGTGCCTGTCGGCATGAAGATCGCGCGCTCCTTTCCCAGCATCCGCGCGCAGTCGGCTTCCAGCTGTTCGACGATGCCGCCGAGCGAGTAGGAGTCGGGCGTCATCGACTGCTGTTCGAGCAAGCGGGTGAGCAACGCCGCGTATTGGGGCGGCGTCAGCGGGATGCCGTCACCGCTGAGACGGATGGTGCGATCCGCTGAGACATCCACGGGTGCGGCCTCGCCGCCATTCGTCCGCGACACGCCGAGCGCGAGCGCGGGCAGGCCAGCCGCCGCGAAGAACTGCCGCCGGTTGACACCCATCGGTCTCTCCTGTCGCTATGGTTTCGGCAGCGCGATCGACGCCTGGCCGAACGCGTATTTCCACCCGCCGTTCATCCGCACGTAGGTATCGCTGAACCACAGCTTGTAGTCAATCGGCGTTCCCGCGCGCGTGCCTTTGATCCACAGAAGGGCGGTGACGACGGCCGTGTCGCCCCAGACTCGGACGGTCTGCGAACCGGCCTCCTCTTCCTGATGCTCGTAGATGGTCGTCTTGTCGCGCGCGTCCTTGAGCAGGTCGGCTTTCTTGAACGCCTGTCCCCGGCCGGTCACGAGCACGAAGTCGTCCGCCAGGATCCGGTCCATCGTCGCCGCATCGTTGGCTTTCACCGCCGCCTGATACTGCGTGTCGAGCGCCGCGACGATCGATTTCGGATCGTCGGCGGCCGCGTAAACGACGGAGCACGCAAAGATGGCCAGCGCGGCGATCGTCAGCCTGGTCCAGGTTGCCGCGAACTGCCGCGAAAGGGTTTCGTATGTCATATCTACTTACTCACCGGATTCCTTGAGCGCTCTGATCCAGATGTTGCGGTACCGAACAGGGTTCCCGTGATCCTGGAGTGCGATCGGCCCCCTGGCATTGTCCGGCGCGTAGGGATCAATTTTCTTGTGTGCCGTCGGTCCCCAGAACGCCGTTGCCGCGTGAACGACGATGCCGTTGTGAAGGACCGTGACGACGCCCGGCTTCTCGAGCTTCCCTCCGGCTCCGAAACGCGGCGAGGTGAAGGCGATGTCGTATGACTGCCATTCCCCTGGCGGCCTGGAGGCGTTCACCATCGGCGGATACTGTCCGTACATCGCGGCGGCCTGGCCGTCCGGATACGTGATGTTCTGGTAGCTGTCGAGAACCTGGATTTCGAATTTGCCGTTCAGGAACACGCCGCTGTTGCCGCGCTCCTGGCTGTTGCCCTTGACCTCTTTCGGCGTGGCGAATTCGACGTGCAGCTGATAGTCGGTGAATTCCGCGCGCGTGCGGATCATCCCTTTGCCCGTCGACAGCACACCATCGCTCATCGACCATGTGACGGGCGTGCCGTCCATCATCTGCCACGCGCTCTTGTCTGCGGCGGGTCCGACGAGCACCGTCGCATCCTGGGGCGGCGGGGCCGGCGACAGCGGACCTGGCGTCACGATCGGCGGTTGCGGCCGTTTGCCGTCGTGAATGTGCCAGCGTCCGTTGGGCTGCATCGGCGTGTCGTCGTAGCCGGTCGGCGCCTGCTGACTGGAGACGATGCCCGCACTCGCTACCAGACCGAGAAGCACTATAAGCGTTACGCGCATGACATCCCTCCCCCTGGATGTGTGGCCCGGGGCTTCAGCCCCGCGTTTTCGGCAGGCATGCCTGCCGCCTTCGCCTGAAGGCTCCGGCGAGCCTCGCCGAAGCTCGCCAGAAACGCAAGCGAGCAGAGGCGGGAAGGCCTGCGCTACTCCTGAAGCGCCGATGCCAGCTGTCGGAGAAAGAGTCCCACGTCGGTCACGATCCCGATCGTTTGCGACGATCCGCGATCGGCGAGCTTCGTGACGACCGCCGGGTTGATGTCCACGCACACGAGCCGCACCCACGCCGGCAGCATATTGCCGACGCCGATGCCATGCAGCATCGAAGACAGCACGAGCACCAGCTTCACGCCCTCGAGCGCGGCGGTGTAGCGATCCTGTGCCTCGACCAGGTTCATCACCGTGTCCGGCAGCGGGCCATCGTCGCGAATGCTTCCGGCGAGCACGTAGTCGACGTTCCGGCGGATGCATTCGTACATCACGCCCGACGTGAGCAGGCCGGTTTCGACGGCCGGCCGCAGGCCTCCCGCGCGGTAGATCGCGTTGATGGCGCGCATGTGGTGGCGATGGCCGCCCTCGATCGCGCGGCCGCTCTCCATGTCGACGCCGAGCGACGTGCCGTACAGGGCCTGCTCGACATCGTGGACGGCGAGGGCGTTGCCCGCCAGCAGGACGTCCACGTAGCCGAGCCGGACGAGGTCGCAGAAGTACTGTCCTCCGCCGGTGTGTACCACCACCGGTCCCGCGACGAAGGCGATGCGATCACCGGCCGCCCTGGCCGCGCGCATCATCGCCGCGATGCGCGAGACGCCGACCTCGACGCGGCGCTCGGACGAGATCTCGTTCGCCATGAACGCGAAGCCGTGGCGATCGCGCTCCTGGAATTCCGGCACGATCTTGATGCCGTTGATGCCGCACACGATCGAATCGCCGCGGCGGATGTCGCGCAGCTTCCGGCACGTGGCCCGTGAACCGTCTACGACTATCGCGGCATCCATCCGCTGCCGCTCGACGCGGACCCATTGACCGGCCAGCCGCACGGATGTCTGATGGTTCGTCGTGGAGTAGAAGTCCTCAGGCGCGCAGCCATCACGATCGGCGGCGGCCACGTGCACGTCTTCGACCCTCGCCACGCGGCAGCCGAGCGCGACCAGTTCCTCGAGGACTTCCGTCAGCGCGGTCGGGGCCTTCGCCGTCACGCGCATCGAGACGAACGACGGCTCGTCGTTCGTGCGGCCGATGCGGAACTCGAGCACGTCGAATGCCGCGTCGTGACGGACGACGGTGTCGAACATGGCGTTCATCAGCTGAGAGTCGATGAGGTGGCCCTCGGCCTCGACCACCTCGGTGATGCCGGTGTCCGCTATGACGTCATCTCCTTGTTCTCGATCCAGTGCGAGTGCAGAGTCTCACGTGGAGAGCCGACGCGGTCAGTGCGTCATCGCGTAGATCATGATGTTGACGCCGACCGCATAGCCGTTCGGCGAGAAGCGATCGAAGTACTCCTTGCTCTCGCCCTCGCGCTCCCATGTGTCCGGAATGTCCGTGTTGTGCGCCATCACCACCATCAGGCGCCCGCGCTCATCCTGGATCCCGCGGAAGTTCACGCGGGGGCTGTCGTTCATGAACGCGCGCTCGGACACGCTGCCGGTCTGCATCCAGAAACGGATGTTCGACACCTGCTCGACTTCTTTCACGTCGTAGAGCGAATGCAGCACGGCATGATCGGGCGGGATGTCGAAGATGGGATACCGGTCTGGCGGCAGCACGCGGCCGATTTCCTCCACCCACTGATCCCACGCCTTGCTGCCCCAGAAGTCGTCGACTTCCAGGAAGCCGCCCTTCAGCAGATAGGCGCGCAGCTTCTCGACTTCAGCATCGCTGAAGCGCGCGGTCCCGACGTCCTCCATGTAGAGGAACGGGCAGTGGAAGAGCAGTGGATCGGTGAGGTTGATAACGACGTTGTCCGGCTGGCCGTCGGCCTTCATCTTGAGACGGACGAACGACAGCTCGCCGAGGCGAACGGAGAAGTTGTTGTCGGCGCCTGGATAGTCGGTGCGCCAGCCCTGGCCGCCGTCTTCGAAGCGGTTGCTGGTGTAGTAGCCGCGGCAGAAGTTGAAGCGGCCGTCGAAGTTCTCGCGCGTGGCCCACTTCGGCGCTTCGCGGCTCATCCTCCCGTAGCCGCCGCCGCCGACCCAGATGCGCGGCCGCGGCCCCTGTTCCTGCCCGAGTTGCGCGAGCGCGGCGGTGGCGACAGAAAGGGGAATCGCGGCGAGGAACGCAGGGAGGAAGCGTCGGCAACTCATGAGGGCCACGCGGCCCTCATGATACCGGATTCGCTGCTACCAGCCGGATCCGAATTGAACCCCGACGCTGGCGGTCCAGCCGCTCGGGCTGAAGTTGCCGGGATAGCCGTAGTAGTAGTCGTAGTAGCCGTGCCCGGTGAACCGGTAGCCGGCACCGCCTGTGAGCCGCACGTTTCTCGATAAACGGACGAGCCCGTTGACCTCCGGCTCGAACACGTAGAAGTCCTGGTGCACGCGCGCCGCCTGTATCGTCGTGCGGCCGCGGTTATCCACGACCGGAAACGATTCCGTCGTGTCAGCCTCGCCCCAGCCGACCAGCATCTTCCCGCTGAAGCCCACGGTCTCGCTGGTGCGCCCGAACCACTGCATGATCAACCCACCGTACCCGAGCGACCGGTTGTTCGTGTCAGTGACCAGGCCGTAGCCGCCGCCGCCGATGAAGAATGCATCGGCGAACACGACGCCGGCATATCCGCCCACGAGGCCTGAGGTCTTGTGATCGAAATCGGTGACTTTGAAGTCCGGCGCTGCGAGGAACCCGTTGTGGATCCGCTCGACCTTCATCGGGCCCTGCGTGATCTGCCCAACAGTCTCCAGGTCGGGGGCGGTCGTGGCGGTCTGTGCGGATGCCGCGACGGGCAGCAGACAAAGCGCCAGGAGGCTGCCGACTACGTTGGCTTTCATTGCTGTTCACCCCGGAGGCTGACGTTCAACGGCGTGGTCTGTCCGCGGCGCACGTCGATTTGCGTCACGTACGTGCGGTAGCCGCTCTTTCGAATCTCCACGGTGTGCGAGCCCTCCGCGACGTCCACGGTGAGGCGATCCTGACTGCCGCGCCATGGCTCACCGTCGATCGAAATCTCGGCGTCGCCGGGCTGGACTCTCAGGGCCAGCGTACCGTAGCCGGTATTGCGCGCACCGCCGCGCGGCGGCTCGACGCTGACGCCCGGCTGATACGGCGGCTGCTGCGGCTGATCCTGCGGCGGAGGCGGCGGCATCCGGCGCGTCGACGGCCCGCGTCCCATCGGCTGCTGCTGCGGCTGCATTCTCGGATCCTGCTGCGGGGGCGGAGGCGGCAGCGGCTTCGGTTCCTGCGCTTCGCCGGCCGCAAGCTTCTCCATCTGGTATTTCACTTTGAACGTGTTGTTGACCTGGAGATAGATCTTCTGGTGAACGGCCTTGTAGCCTTCGAGCCACAGCTCGATGTCGTGCTCGCCCGGTGCGACGTTCAAACGCTGAAACGTGCCGTCGAAGTCGTCGACGATGCCGGCATAAAAGCCGTCCACGAAGACCTGGGCTTCTTTCGGTTTGACCTCGAGGCGGAGCGATGCATCCGGAGGCGACCACGGATACGCGTACCCGTACGGCGGAGGATAGACCGGGTACTGATAGGCGCCGTACCACGGATACGGGTAGTACGGCGCGTAGAAGCCGCCGACGCCGATGCCCACGTGGACATGCTGAGCCGAACTGACTGCCGCGGATGCCATGAACACGACCGCGGTCATCGCGGCGACCATTACGAATTGTTTATATGCGCGCACGTGACATCCTCGAGCAAAGTTGGGCGTTGGCTACCTTGTAACCGAGCAATCGCGATGCCACTGCAACCGCGCATCGCCGTCGCGCTATCCCGCAGAGTTCAGACGACTTCAATGAACTCCGCACCGACGCCGAACCTCCGATTCGTCGTCGGCCGACGACATGTTGTCTGGTCGTGAGGACATCGGGTCGGGGTCGCTCGGCTAAAGCCTTCGCGCTACGCGTCCCACTGGCTATCCCGTCGCCGTAAGCGCCGCATATAGCTGCGACGCCTTCAGCCGACGGCCGACCGCGACGCGAAGGCTTCAGCCGATCGCCGAAACGTAACGCGAAGGCTTCAGCCGATCGCCGAAACGTAACGCGAAGGCTTCAGCCGGGCGCCGAAACGTAGCGCGAAGGCTTCAGCCGGGCGCCGAAATGTAGCGCGAAGGCTTTAGCCGAGCGCCGCTGCTACAAAATCTTCTCGCCGCGAATCGACGCGTCGAGGATCTCAATCGGATGGCAAATCGGCCGGACTCGTCCCAGTCGTCTCGCGGCCGCCGTCATCTGGAGCGTGCATCCCGGGTTGCCGGTCGCGATGACGTCGGGACGGACCGCCTCGATGTGGGCGACTTTCCGATCGCCGAGCTGATGCGCGGCCTCGGGCTCGACGAGATTGTAGATGCCGGCGCTCCCGCAGCAGATCTCCTGCTCCGCAAACGGCAGGATCTCGACGCCCGGGATCGACCGTAGCAGATCGCGCGGCGGCTGGCGCACGCCCTGGGCGTGCACGAGATGGCAGGCGTCGTGGTAGGCGACGCGAATCGCGAGCGGATGCCGCGGCGCCCGCGGTGCGCCGAGCTCTGAGACGATTTCGGTCACGTCACGAACGCGGGCCGAGAACGCCCGGGCCCGGTCCGCCCACGCCGGGTCGTCGGCGAGCAGCTGGCCGTATTCCTTCATCGACGATCCGCATCCTGCAGCGTTGACGGCGATACGCTCGACGCCGGCTCGCTCGAAGACGCCGATGGTGCGGCGGGCGAACGCGCGCGCCTCCTCGAGGCGGCCGGCATGAAGCGCCAGCGCCCCGCAGCAGCCTTGCTCCTCCGGCGCCACGACGTCGCAGCCCTCGGCGCTCAGCACATTCATGGTCGCCGCGTTCACCTTCGGAAAGACGAGGCGCTGGACGCAGCCGGTCAACAAGCCGACGGTCATCCGGCGGGCGCCGACGGCGGCGGCTCGCGAGGGCGCAGGCGAAAACAGCGACGCCCACGTCACCTTCGGTGCGAGAGCGAGCAGCGAATGGAGACGAACAGCAAACGACGTTCGGCGTTGGTCGTTCGTCGTTCGTCGTTCTCCGTTTGTTGTTCGACGTTCGGGGTTCGGCGTCCACGTGCGAGCAACCCAGCGCGCGACGGGCCCGAGCACCACGAGTGGCGCGAGCACGAAGCGCAGGCGATTGGGATACGGAAACAGCGCGAAGATCGCGCCGCGGAACAACCGATCCAGCGCCGGCCGCGGATGCCGCCGTTCGATCTGCCCGCGCGTGGCTTCGATGAGCGGCGCGTACTGCACGCCTGACGGACACGACGTGACGCACGCCATGCAGCCAAGGCACGCGTCGAAGTGCTTCACAAACGCCGGCGTCATCTCGGCGCGCCCTTCGATGCCCGCCTTCATCAGGTAGATGCGCCCCCGCGGCGAATCCATCTCCTCGCCCCACAGGACATAGGTCGGACACGACGGCAGACAGAACCCACAGTGCACGCATGTATCGATCAGTGCCGGATCGGGTCGATGTTTTGCGTCGAAGGCTGACGGTCTTGCCGCGCCGACGCTCGCGGAATCGCCGAACGAGCGAAGGGGCGTCATAGCGGGCCCCGGCCGGCGTTCAGCGTGCCGTTGGGATCCAGAGCGCGCTTCAGCGAGTCGAACAGCGGCTGACGGTCGCCCTGCGATCCCCACGCGTCGACGCCGGCCTTCAGTTCGGGCGAGCCACGCACGATGACGATGTTGCCGAAGATGCGGGAGGCGCGTAGCTGGCGAACGAGGGCGGCCTGCACTGACGTGTCACCCTCGATGCGGATGTGACCGGCGCCGACGGCGGCGCGGCCCGCGAGCGACACGGCCGCGTGCCCGGCCGTTGCCGACTGTTCCAACTCACCCAGCGCGGAGCCGATGTTCGCCGGCAGCCAGCTCGCACGGACGATCGCACCTGGAGAATCCCACAACTCGCTTGCATGCCTTTTCCACAGCGAGCGTTCCGCTTCGCCGTCGAGCACCTCCATAGAAGTAGTGCAGGCCTTCAGGCCTGCCTGTGCGTGCTCGACTTGCGCATTCACCACCTCTGGAAGCGACGCGAAGCGGACGAGGACGGCAGGCTTGAAGGCCTGCACTACATCTGGCACTGATTCCGCGCGCACTTCAAACGCCACCGGCTCCAGCTGGCTCGCCATCACCGTGCGAATCGCAGCGGAGAGCGCCTCGATGTCGCGCACATGGAGTCGAAGCGTCTTGGACGCCGCTGGACGCGGCGCGAGCTTGAACGTCGCACTGACGATCGCGGCGATGCTCCCGAACGATCCCGCGATCAATTTCGACAGATCGTACCCGGCGACGTTCTTCACGACCTGCCCGCCGGCTTTCGCCAGCGTGCCGTCGGTCGTCGCGAGCTGCACGCCAATCACGAGATCCCGCGGCGTCCCGTAGCGATGCCGCAGCGGGCCGCTGTCGTTGGTCGCCAGGAGGCCGCCGATCGTCGCGCGATCGGCAAACGGCGGATCGAGCGGCAGCGTCTGTCCATGGAGCGCGAGCGCGACGTTGACGTGGCGCAGGCTCGCTCCGGCTTCGATGGTCGCGGTCATGTCGCCGTGCTCGTGCGCGACGATGTGATTGAGCCGCTGCATGTCGAGGATCACGTCGATGCGCGAAGGCGTGCGTCCGTAACCGTCCTTGCTGCCGGCGCCGCGAATGATCAGGGACTGCCCGGCGTCGGAGGCCTCCTTCAGCGCCGCTGCGACTTCAGCTGCGGTTCCTGGCCGGATGACAACGGCGTCAGCGGTCACGGCGTGTCCGGTTCACATGCGCTCCGCAAGTCCCGCGGCTTCGGCAGGATGCTGACGATACGGGCCGGGCACTTCACCGCACAACCGGGGAGTGGGGAACACTTTGCCGGGATTGCAGAGCCCGCCGGGATCGAACACGGCACGTACGCGCTGCATCAGCCCCAGATCCGCGTCGGTGAACATCGTCGGCATGTAGCGCGATTTGTCGGCGCCGATCCCGTGCTCACCGGTGAGCGAGCCGCCCGCTTCGATGCAATAGGACAGGATTTCCGCGGCCACTTCGACCGCCGCGTCGGCCTGGCCGGCGACGCGCTCGTCGTAGCAGATCAGCGGATGGAGGTTGCCGTCGCCGGCGTGAAACACGTTGCCGATGCGCAGGCCCGATCGCGCTTCGAGCGCGCGGATGCGGTTCAGCACCTCGGGCAGCCTTGTGCGCGGCACGACGCCGTCCTGGACGTAGTAGTTCGGCGAGACGCGTCCCATCGCGGCAAACGCCGCCTTGCGTCCGCGCCAGATCCGCATCCGTTGCTCGTCGGTCTGCGCGACTTCGATCGTGGTCGCTCCGTGCGCCTTGCACATTCCTTCCACGCGATCGAAGAGCGCACGCACTTCCGCGGCCGGCCCGTCGAGCTCGACGATCAGCACGGTATCGGCGTCCGGGAAATTCGGATGCACGGCAGCCTCGGCCGCGCGGATGGCGAGGCTGTCCATCATCTCCACCGCTGCCGGGATGATGCCGGCTCCGATGATGTCGGACACGACGGCGCCGCCGGCGTCGATGCTGTCGAACGCAGCGAGCAGTGTCTGTACGGCTTCGGGACGCCGCAGGATCCTGACGGTCACCCTGGTGACGACGGCGAGGGTTCCTTCAGAGCCAACTATGAGCCCGAGCAGATCGGGGCCCGGCGTGTCCGCAAGCGAGCCGCCCAGGTGCACGAGCTCGCCGCTCGGCAGTACCGCTTCAACGCCGAGGACGTGGTGGACAGTGAATCCGTATTTCAGGCAGTGAGCGCCGCCGGAGTTCTCCGCGACGTTGCCGCCGATCGAGCAGACCTGCTGACTGGAGGGATCAGGCGCGTAGTAGAAGCCGTACGGCGCCACGGCTTTTGTAATGTCAAGGTTTGTCACGCCCGGTTCGACCGTGACGCGCTGGTTCTGGATGTCGATGTCGAGGACGCGGTTGAGACGTGCGAGCGCGATCACCAGTCCGCCGGCGACCGGGAGCGCGCCGCCGGAAAGACCTGTGCCGTGGCCGCGCGCGACGAACGGGATCCCGGCACGCGCGCAGAGACGAACGATCGCCTGTACCTGGGCCGCCGTCGACGGAAGCGCAACCGCGGCCGGTGTTTCCCGGAGATGGGGTAAGGCGTCGCACTCATAGGTCAGCAGCTCGAGCGCGTCCTCGAGGACTCCCGCGTCGCCGACAATCCGCCTGAGTTCATCAAGAAACGCGCGGTCCATGGGTCCCTGTCTTGTCCCACCTCAGAGGTTTCGTCTCAGAGGTTTCGTCTCAGAGGTTTCGTCTCAGAGGTTTCGTCTCAGAGGTTTTACCTCAGAGGTCCCGTCTCAGAGATTTCACCTCTGAGGTAGGCGACCGTTTGGGGTCGCCGTCAGTATAATCCGCGCATCCTCGGTTTCCCGGAGGTTCCATGGCCACGCGCAGAGTCTCACGTCGTCAGTTTCTCGAGGGGACCGGGACCGCGCTGACGGTGGCCGCCGTGGCGCCCGCGCTTCGCGCGCAGCCGTCACCGTCCGCGCCAGGGACGCGGACCTCGATCACCCTGACCGTGAACGGCAGCAAGCGGACGCTGGAGGTCGAAGATCGCTGGACGCTGGTCGAGGCGCTGCGCGATCACATCGGGCTGACGGGTACCAAGATCGGGTGCGACCGCGGCGAGTGCGGCGCGTGCACGGTCCTGCTCGACGGCAAACCGGTGTATTCGTGCAGTCAGCTGGCGATCTGGGCCGATGGCCGCGCCGTTCAGACTGTGGAAGGCCTGCTGAACGATCCGCTGCAACGGGAATTCGTCGCGCACGACGCGCCGCAGTGCGGCTACTGCACCTCGGGCCAGTTGATGAGCGCGAAGGCACTCCTGAACACGACACCGCACCCGACCGCCGACCAGGCCAGAGCCGCGATGACGGGCAACATCTGCCGCTGCTCCGGCTACAACCACTACGTCGACGCGGTTGTCGCCGCCGGAAACAACGCGGGTGGACCGCGAGCCTTTCAGGCGAGCGGGAGCGGCTCCGCTGAAAGCCTCGCCGTCCAGACCTCGACCATCGGCGCACTCACGACGATTGGTCACGCCACTCATCGCATCGACGCGGTCGAGCGGACCACAGGCAAGGCGACCTACAGCGGCGACGTCATGCTCCCCGGCATGCTCTACGCACGTGTCCTCCGCAGCCCTCACCCGCACGCGCGCATCGTGCGGATCGATGCATCCAAAGCGTTGGCCTTGCCCGGCGTGAAAGCGGTGGTGTCGAACGAAAACTGCAAAGTGGTCTGGGGCGCCGGTTCGATTTCAGGAGGCGCGCAGTACAACGAAGAGATCAAGAAGATCACGAAGCACCGCCGCTATGCCTTCAACAATCCTGTTCGGTTCGTCGGCGAGCCGGTAGCGGCCGTCGCCGCGGTGGATCGCCATACGGCCGAAGAGGCGTTGCAGCTGATTGCGGTCGATTATGAGCCGCTGCCGTTCGTGCTCGATCCCGAGGAGGCGCTCAAGCCCGGCGCTCCCCAAATCTGGCCGGAGGGAAATCTCTCGCCGAACGCGCGAAACGAAAACGTCCCGATTGGCGCGAAGCGCGGAAACGTCGACGACGGCTTCGCGGCATCCGATCGCGTGTTCGAGGATCGCTACTCGACCTCGTTCGTGCACAACGCGCAGATGGAGCCGCGCGTGTGCGTCGCGGCCTGGGATGCCGACAAGCTCACCGTGTATACGCCGACCGGCGGCGTCGCGAACTGCCGCACCGACATGGCGCGCGACCTTGGCATCCCTCCTGAGAAGGTTCGCGTCGTCTGCCGCTACATGGGCGGCAACTTCGGCAACAAGAACCAGAATCAGGACGCCGATCTGATTGCCGCGGTGCTGGCGAAGAACGCGGGCGCTCCGGTGAAGCTCGAGCTCTCGCGCAAGGAAGACTTTATCGGCGTTCACGGGCGCTGGCCGACGGCTCAGTACTACAAGGTGGGCGTCAAGAGCGACGGCACGCTGCAGGCGATCCAGTTGCGCGGCTACAGCGGGATGGGGCCGTACCGGAAGAACACCGGGAACATCGCCGGCGTCGAGCTGTATCAGTGCCCGCACATCGAGACGTCGATCTCGCCCGTCTACACCAACCGAACGGTGTCGGCGAACTTCCGCGGTCCGGAATTCCCGCAGGGATTCTTCGGCATCCAGTCGATGATGGACGACGTTGCCGCGAAGCTGAACATGGATCCCGTCGAGTTCATCCTGAAGAACATGACGCGGAAAGCCGGCGACCAGACACCGTACACCTCGTACTCGCTCGACGAGTGTATCCGACGCGGCGCCGAAGCCTTCGAGTGGAAGAAGCGCTGGCGTTCGCGGCCGGGATCGGACTCCGGCCCGATCAAGCGCGGCGCCGGCGTGTCGTTCATGGCATTTCGCGCGGGACTCGGCCGAAGCAGTGCGGTGATCCGCGTCGATGCGAAAGGCCGTTACGCCGTGCACGTTGGCGTCACCGACGTCGGCGGCGGCGCCAAGACCACGATGGGACTGATCGCTGCCGAGGAACTGGGCGTGCCGCTGTCGCAGCTCGACGTGGTGTGGGGCGACACCGATCGGTGCCCGTACTCAGTCGGGGAGTCCGGCAGCCGCACGACCATCATGACCGGCTACGCCGTCGTCGAGGCCGCGCGCGATCTGAAGAAGCAGATCGCCGAGAAGGGCTTGCCGACCGGCGACAACGTGCTCATCGCATCGGCCAACCCGAACCCGACGGTGCAGGGCAAGGTTCGCAGCACCTTCGGCGCGCATTTCGTCGAAGTCGAGGTCGATGCCGAGCTCGGACGCGTGCGCGTCACCAAGTACCTCGCGGTTCACGACTGCGGGCGGATCATGAACCCGCTGACCGCGCGAAGCCAGATCAAAGGCGGCGCCACGATGGGGATTGGGATGGCGCTGCACGAGGATCTTGTTTACGACCGCCGCAGCGGCAGTCCGCTGTCGGCGGGTTACTACGGCGCCCGGGTCGCGACGCATCGTGATGCGCCGGAGATCGAGGTCATCTTCATCGAAAGCGACGACGGCCTCGGGCCGTTCGGGGCGAAGAGCATGGGCGAATCGAGCAAGGTGCCGTCGCCCGCCGCGGTCGCCAACGCCGTCTTCAATGCGATCGGCGTTCGCATGAAGGATCTGCCGATCACGCGCGAGAAAATTGTCGCCGCGCTGGCGGGACGGGAGGTGCGGGCATGAGGGCGTTCACCAACGCGAGCCCGCGCGACGTGTCGCATGCGATGACGCTCGTCACCGACGCGCGAAAGGCAAACCGCACCGTCGCCCTCGCCGGCGGCGGCAGCGACCTGCTCGGGATGATGAAGGAACGGCTCGTCACGCCTGACGTGTTCATCAGCCTCAAGTCGATCCAAGGTCTGGATCAGGTGAAGCCGGCGCCAGGCGGCGGCGTCACGATCGGCGGCCTGATCACGCTCGATGCGCTGGCGCATGCCGCGGTGATTCGTGAGCGCTACACGGTGCTCGCCGAGGCAGCGGAAAGCGTGGCCACGCCGCAGATTCGCAACGTCGGCACGCTCGCCGGCAACATCTGCCAGCGGCCCTGGTGCTGGTACTACCGCAACGGGTTCAAGTGCCTGAAGAACGGCGGCAACACGTGCTATTCCGTCACGGGCGAGAACGAGTTCCACGCCATCTTCGGAGGTGGACCGAGCTACATCGTGCACCCGTCCGACACCGCGCCGGCGCTCGTGGCCCTCGACGCGACGTTCCGGATTGTCGGGCCCGCCGGCGAGCGCAACGTGCCCGCCGGCGAGTTCTTCACCCTGCCGGCCGCCGACGCCTCGCGCGAGAACGTGCTGAAGGATGGCGAGATGCTCGCCTCGATCACGCTGCCGTCCGCGCGCAAGAACGTGCGGAGCACCTATCACAAGGTGCTCGATCGGGAAGCCTGGACGCACGCGGTGGTCAGCGCCGCGATCCTGCTGGAGATGGAGAAGGACACGTGTCGAAGCGCGCGCGTGGTGCTCGGCGGCGTGGCCCCGATTCCGTGGCGGTTGCCCGAGGTCGAGAAACTGCTGGTCGGTCAGCGGGTGACGCCGGACATGGCGGCAAAGGCCGGCGAAGCCGCCGTGAGCGGCGCACGACCGCTCGCGAAGAACGGGTACAAGGTTCCGCTCACGCGTGCGGTGGTCGCGCGCACGCTGTCGGGTATGACGCGTGAAGGTTGAACGCCGCGATTTCCTGTTCCTCCGCGCGGGTCAACCGGCCGTGCTGTCGTGCGAGCCGCTGTTCATGCGCTTTCTCGATTCGCAGGCTGACGGGACGACGGCACAACTGTTCGAGAATCTCGCCGGCGATCTGCGGAAGGTCACGACCGTGCGGCTGACCGACACCATGTGGCTGTCGCGCGCGGATTTGAAAGAGCAGCTCGATGCCGTGCTCGGTGCGTTCTGCGCGGCCGGCGGATCGGTGACGCGCGAGTAATCACCGGATTGAACCATTCGGTCCTGTCGTATAGTTGCGGAGTCCACAATTTCGGAGGCTTCATATGAGGCGATTCATCATCGCGAGCGGCGTCATCGTCGGGCTCCTGTCGGCCAGCCCGCTGTTTGCGCAGAGCAAGGCCAAGGCGGAGAACGTCCCGGAGATTCCGTTCGAATCGGTGCCGAATTTCCTCAAGTTCCCGGCCAACCTGTATCTGGGTGAGGGGATCGGCGTCGCCACCAATTCCAAAGGGCACGTGTTCGTCTACACGCGGAGCGGCGACACGCGCCTGTTCGAGTTCGATCAGAACGGCGCGTTCGTGCGGGAGATCGGTGCGGGCCTCTATGGCTTCACGTTCGCGCACGCGGTCCGGGTCGACAAGGACGACAACATCTGGACGGTCGACGAAGGGTCGAACATGGTCATCAAGTTCAACCCGGCGGGCCGGGTGGTGATGGTCATCGGCCGCCGGCCCGACGCCGTCGACGAGCTCACGGCGATGAGCGGCCAGGGATCGGCGCCGCATCCCAACAAGCCGTACACGTTCAGCCGCCCGACCGACGTCGGCTGGGATGCGCAGGGCAACATCTTCGTCACCGACGGCTACGGGGACGATCGCGTCGTGAAGTTCGACAAGAACGGGCGGTTCATCAAGTCCGCCGGGACGGCCGGCAACGGTCCCGGTCAGCTGCGCCTGCCGCACACGATGGCGATGGATGCCGCGGGCAACGTCTACATCGGCGACCGCAGCAACGCGCGCGTGCAGGTGTGGGACAACGATCTGAATTTCAAGACCATGTTCGACAACGTCGGCAGCCCGTGGGCGGTGTGCGTCTCGCCGGGGCCCCATCAGTACCTCTTCGTCTCCAACTCGGTGCCTGACAACGGTGATTCGCGTGCCGCGGCGCAGACCGGCGAGATCTACAAGATGGAGCTCGACGGGACCATCATCGGCAAGTTCGGCAAGGCCGGAAAGGCCTTGAAGGAATTCAGCACCGTCCACGAAATCGACTGCCGCAACCCGAACGAACTGTTCGTCTCCGAGATCACCGACTGGCGGGTGCAGAAGATCGTCCTCAAACCGCAGGCGATGAAGAGCTCAGGCGGGCGATAAGGAGACGTGATGAGACGCGCATTCCGACTGTTGACGGGCGCCGCGGCGCTGGCGCTCGGCGCCTCGCTCGCCGCGCAGACCGCGCCCGAGATTGCTTACGACGCCAACGCCGACCTCCTGAAGCTTCCCGACAGCACTCACTTCGGCGAGGTCGCCGGTGTGGCGACGAATTCGAAAGGTCACATCTTCGTCTACACGCGGACCGGTGCCGCGCACGCGACGGTGGGCACCTCGCGCACCTTCTACAAATCGGGCTCGCGCCTGTTCGAGTTCGATCAGACCGGCAAGTTCGTTCGTGAAATCGGCGTCGGCGTGTACGGTTTCAACAACGCGCAAGCCGTGAGGATCGATCCGCAGGACAACATCTGGGTGGTCGATCGCGGCTCGACGCAGGTCATCAAGTTCGATCCCGAGGGCCGCATTCAGCTCGTCATGAGCCGGAAGCCGGAAGCGATCGCGGTGCGCGCGCCGGCGCCCGGTGCCGGCAGGGGCGGTGCTGAAGGCCGGGGCGGTCCGCCGCCGGAAGGCCGAGGCGTCGGCGCTCCGCCGCCTCCGGGCGGCGCTCCCGCTGCGGCTCCGGCCGGAGGAGGGCGCGGACCCGCCGGACCGGCGGGTGCGGGGATTCCGGGCGACAGCTTCACGCGTACGGCCGGCGTGGCGTGGGACGCCCAAGGGAACATCTACGTCGCCGACGGTCAGGGCGATGGGATCGGCAACGCGCGCGTGGCGAAGTTCGACAAGGACGCGCACTTCATCAAATCGTGGGGACAGCGCGGCACTAATCCCGGGGAGTTCAACTCGCTTCGCGGCATCGCGATCGACGCCAAGGGACTGGTCTACGTGGCTGACGGCGGCAACAAGCGCATCCAGGTGTTCGATGGCGACGGCAACGTGAAGGCGTCGGTATCGCCAGGCTTCGTGCCCGCGGCCATCTGCATCACGCCGGGCCCGCATCAGTACATGTACATCTCGAACTCGAACGACACCGATTCGCTCGACAACGGCGAAATCTACAAGGTCGAACTCGACGGCAAGATCGTCGGCAAGTTCGGCCGCGCCGGCCGCGTGCCGAAAGAGTTCAACATCGTCAATCAGATCGACTGCCGAAACGAGAACGAGCTGTTCGTCGCCGAGCTGGGCAGCTGGCGCGTGCAGAAGCTGACGCTGAAGCCGGGCAAGTAGGGCGGGACGGGCAGGAAGGGCAGGATAGGCAGGAAGGGCAGGATAGGCAGGAAGGGCAGGACGGGCAGGAAGGGCAGGACGGGCGGGACGGGCAGGACGGTCGAGGGAACGGAGACGAAGCATGCGTGTGTGGATACAAGCGACTCTAGCTTGCGCGGCGTTGTTGA
>Ga0070665_100001289_pt1 | contig 29994 bp, 25 predicted proteins | sample KBSS13metaG_FD_65862 | JGI IMG/M metagenome (GOLD analysis project Ga0070665, IMG submission 65862) | Switchgrass rhizosphere microbial communities from Kellogg Biological Station, Michigan, USA - KBS S1-3 metaG | ecosystem: Host-associated > Plants > Roots > Rhizosphere > Soil ... | reverse complement strand
GGCGATGTCTTCCAGCATGGCCTTGCGGCGATCGCCGAAGCCCGGCGCCTTGACGGCGGCAACCTTCAGGCCGCCGCGCAGCTTGTTGACCACCAGGGTGGCCAGGGCTTCGCCTTCGATCTCTTCGGCGATGATCAGCAGCGGACGGCCGCTCTGAACCACGGCTTCCAGGACCGGCAGCATCGGCTGCAGGCTGGCGAGCTTCTTCTCATGGATCAGGATGAGCGCGTCGTTGAGCTCGACGACCATCTTGTCCGGGTTGGTGATGAAGTAGGGGCTGATATAGCCGCGGTCGAACTGCATGCCTTCGACCACGTCCAGCTCGGTGGCGAGGCTCTTGGCTTCCTCGACCGTGATCACGCCCTCGTTGCCGACCTTGGCCATCGCCTTGGCGATCATGTCGCCGACTTCGTGGTCGCCATTGGCGGAGATGGTGCCGACCTGGCCGATCTCCTCGTTGGACTTGACCTTCTTGGAGCGCTTCTTGAGGTCGGCGACGACGGCTTCGACCGCCTTCTCGATGCCGCGCTTCAGGTCCATCGGGTTCATGCCGGCCGCGACCGACTTGGAGCCCTCGCGCACAATGGCGCGGGCCAGCACGGTGGCGGTGGTGGTGCCGTCGCCCGCGATGTCATTGGTCTTGGAAGCGACTTCGCGCACCATCTGCGCGCCCATGTTTTCGAACTTGTCGGCCAGTTCGATTTCCTTGGCCACGGTCACGCCGTCCTTGGTGGAGCGGGGAGCGCCGAAGCTCTTGTCCAGCACGACATTGCGGCCCTTGGGGCCCAGGGTTACCTGCACGGCGTCGGCAAGAATGTCGATGCCGCGGAGCATCCGCTCGCGGGCATCGGCGCCGAATTTCACGTCTTTGGCTGCCATTTTCTAAGTCTCCTGAATTCTGTTTTTGGATTGTTTGATAGGCGAGGCGGTGGGGCACTTTTTCGATGCGCTATCGCTTCGCTATTTGAGCGCTACTTCTTGCCCTTGCGGCCTTCGAGCACGCCCATGATGTCGCTCTCCTTCATGATCAGGAGCTCTTCGCCATCGAGCTTCACTTCGGTGCCGGACCACTTGCCGAACAGCACATAGTCGCCGGCCTTCACGGTGGTGGGGACGAGCTTGCCGTTATTGTCGGGGGCGCCGGGGCCGACCGAGATCACTTCGCCTTCCTGCGGCTTTTCCTGGACCGTGTCCGGGATGATGATGCCGCCAGCGGTCTTCTGGTCTTCCTTGATGCGGCGGACCACCACGCGGTCGCCAAGCGGACGGAATTTCATAGGGTTCCTCTTTTTTAAGGTCTTGGGATAATTGAACTTTTTATGACTTGCAGCACTCGGCCATGACGAGTGCCAAAGCCTGCGCCCGGTATTTAGGGAGGGCCTTGAAACCGGTCAACTGGGGCACCGCAAAAAAGTCCGGTTCCGGATGGTTAGCGCCAGCCTGAACAGACAGTCAGGTTTGGGGTCTTTTTTGGGTATTTAAGCTTCCCCAGCAACGGCTTGGGGGACTTAACGTTGTTCATGTGTGGTTCAGGCGGCTCTGGCTAAACCGGATCCCGACTGAGGGGAGGGCATAGAACGATGGAGACGACGATGCGGAAATTCACGAAACTCGCGCTGGGTGCGCTGATGGTGGCGGGTGTCGCCACCGCCACGACCACTGCCCTCACCAGCCCGGCCGAAGCCCGGGTGTCGGTGGGAATCGGCCTGGGCTTCCCGGGCTATTACGGCGGCTACGCGCCCTATTACGGGCCCGCCTATTACGACCCCTACTATTATGGCGGCTACGCCTACCCGGCCTACGGTTATTACGGCCGGCCCTATTATCGTGGCTATTATGGTCGCGGCTGGGGCTATCGCGGTGGATATCGCGGCGGCTGGCATGGCCGTGGTCACTGGCGCTAAGCGCTGAAGAAACAAAAGCCCCGGCAGCAATGCCGGGGCTTTTTCTTTTGTGCAGAGCAAGCGTAGGCCCGAGAGGGCCGGAGGAGGCGTGAAACCGGACCACAAAGAAAACTTAATCGGTTCAGCCAGGGTTCAGCCCATGAACGTCAATCTGGCATTCACCTTGCGAATCCTCGTGAGGTGGAGGGCCTGGAGCGAAACGCAAATGAGAAACACCTTCAAAGCAGCGATCGTCGCCTTCGGAGCGCTTGGCGCGCTGGCCGGCACGGCGAGCGCGCAGCCTTACGACGAGAGCTATTACGGCGATCCGGCCTATGGCCCGGCGCCCTATGGCGCGCAGCCAGGCTATGGCGATCCCTATGCCGGCGATCCCTATGCCTACGATCAAGCCTATGCGGATTTCGATCCGACCTACGGCTATTGCGATCCCTATTACGGCTGCCCCGACGACTATTACGATTTGCCGCTCTATTACGGCGACGTCTTCTATGACGGCAGCTGGATCAACGGCCCCTTCTACTATCGCGATTATGGCGGCCGCCGTCAGTTCTGGACCCATGGCGGCTGGCATGACGGACGCTATCGCGGCGGCCGTTTCGGGCCGGCCTTGGGCCGCAACTTCTATGCCCAGCATGGCTTCTCCGGCCGCAGCTTCAGAAGCGGCGGCAACTGGGGCGGCCAGAACTATTCGCGCCGCGCCTATAACGGCGGCTTCAATGGCGGCAGCTTCAATCGTGGCTTCTCGGGCCGCAGCAGCTTCCAGGCGCAGCCGCAGGCCCAGTCGGGCCAGAACTTCGGCTTCCGTGGCCGCGGCAACTGGGGTGGCTGGAATGGCCAGAACTTCCGGTCTGGCGGTGGTGGCGGATGGCAGGGCCGCTCCCAGGGGCAGGCGCAGGTTCAGGCCCAGCCGCGGCAGGCCTTCCAGGGCGGCGGCGGCGGTGGCCGCAACTGGGGCGGCGGTGGCGGCGGCCATAACTGGGGCGGTGGTGGCGGCGGCCACAACTGGGGCGGCGGCGGTGGCGGCCACAACTGGGGCGGCGGCGGTGGCGGCCACAACTGGGGCGGCGGTGGCAACGGTGGTGGCCACGGCGGCGGGCACCACGGCCGCTAATACAGAGTGAAATTGAAGGCCCCGGGCGGCCGGGGCCTTCTTCTTTTGAGCGCCGCGTCCAAACGCGCAATGGCCGAAATTTACCGCTTCTTAACCCGTATTTTTGCGGGGGAGTGGGATTTTCACGGTTAAGGAATTGGAAACGGCCCGCGCCCATGATTGGTGCATGAGCGAACACATCTCCAGCGTCACCCGATTCCTGCTGACCCTCAGCGTGTTCTTTGTCTGCGCCACCCTGGGTGCGGGCCTTGCTCTTTTCACCGGCTGGCCGGTCGCCATCCTCTCGGGCGTGGTCAGCTTCATCTTCATCCAGCAGATCGTGGCCTCCTTCGCCCGGCGCCGCGACAAACGCACCATCGCGCGCGAGATGGCGCATCTGCGCAAGGGACATCTGGAATTCGAAAGCGCGCTTCAACAGACCCGCACGCGCCTGACCGAACTGGGCGGGCTGATGGAACAGCAGGCTAGCGCCCAGGAAAAGAAGATCGTCGCCGAGCTGAAAGTGCTGGAAACTTTGATGCGCGATTTCGCCGGCAAGATTTCCCGGGGCGCGAGCAGCGTGCCCCACGAGGCGCCGCGCCCGCAGCGCGGCCCGGCCGCGGCTTATGTCGGCACCTTCGGCGACAAGAATGAATTGCTTGAGATCGTGCGGTCCAGTCTCGAAAAGAACCGCGTCGATCTTTATCTGCAGCCCATCGTCAGCCTGCCGCAGCGCAAGCTGCGCTATTACGAAGCCCTGTCGCGGCTGCGCGACGAAAAGGGCCAGGTGATCATGCCCGCCCAGTATATGCAGGTGGCCGGCCAGGCCGGTCTGATGAGCGTGGTGGACAATCTGCTGTTGTTCCGCTGCGTGCAGATCGTGCGCCGCCTGACCCAGAAGAGCCGCGAGATCGGCATCTTCTGCAACATCTCCGGCGACACGCTGACGGACCGCGAATTCTTCCCCCAGTTCCTCGACTATATGCGGGTCAACCGCGACCTCGCCGGCCAGATCATTTTCGAATTCAGCCAGGACGCGGTCGCCGCGGCTGGTGTCGAAGGCGAAAAGAATCTCGCCGCCCTGGCAACCATGGGCTTCGCGCTTTCCATGGATCATGTGGACAATCTGAGGCTGGATTTCCTGCGCCTGAAGGCGATCGGCTTCCGCCACCTGAAGATCCGCGCCACCGCCATGCTGCGGGGCCTTAACGGCACCGGTTCCCATGTCGCGGCGGAAGATTTCAAGAAGCTGCTTACCCGCCATGGTCTCAACCTGATCGCCGAACGGGTGGAAGACGAAAAGACCGTGGTGCAGCTGCTGGATTATGCCGTGGACTATGCCCAGGGCTATCTGTTCGGCGAGCCGCGCGCCGTGCGCGAAGACCAGATCAAGGCGGTCACTCCGGAATCCGCGCCAGTGATTCCTTTAAGACGCGCGGGCTGATGCCCGCGGGGGCCTTACGCCGGGCTGGCTGATCTCGCGCCTTTTTGCGGCATTGATCGGCACAGGAGAGCAGAATACCGCTCCCCAGCTCTTTATTATGCGCTACCGCTTCGCTACATGAGCGCGATGCCGCTCCCCCGCATGATCGCCGGCCTTTCCGAAATCGCGCCCCATCACGACGCCCTGATTTGTGACGTCTGGGGCGTGGTGCATGACGGCCAGCGCCACCATCCCGCCGCGGCCGACGCGCTCACCCGTTTCAAGGAACGCTACGGCCCGGTGGTGCTTCTGACCAACGCACCGCGCGTTCCCGCGGAAGTGGCAGCGCAGTGCACCTCTTACGGGCTGCCGCCCGACTGTTATGACGCCATCGTGTCATCGGGCGGCGCGGCGCGGGAGGAGCTGGCGCGGCGCAGCGCCGATCATTGCGTGCCACTTTATTATATCGGTCCCGACCGGGACCTGCCGATGATCCAGGGCCTGAATGTACGGCGGGCATCCATCGCCGAGGCGGAAGTGGCGCTGGCCATCGGGCTGCGCGACGACATGGTGGAGACCCCTGCCGACTATGACGGCGAGTTGGCCGAGATGAAGACGAAGGGCCTGCCGATGCTATGCGCCAATCCCGACCTGGTGGTGCACCGGGGCGATCGGCTGGTCTATTGCGCCGGCACCTTGGCGGCCAACTATGAGCAGCTTGGCGGCGAGGCGATCTATTACGGCAAGCCGCACCGTCCGATCTACGAATCGGCCCTGGCCGCGGCGGCCCTGGCGGCGAAAGCCATGGGCAGGCCAAGCCCGAAAAAACCTTTGGCGGTGGGCGACGGGCTCCTCACCGATATAAAAGGCGCCAACAGGGCGGGGCTTGAGGCCCTCTTTATCGCCGACGGGGTTCATGGCGAGGAAGTCGGGCCCTATACTGGCGAACACCTGGCTGCCCTGTTCACCCGTTTCGGGGCCGAGGCCGGCAGCGTAACGCGCAGACTGGCCTGGTGAGGGGCGATGGCGACCGTTTACATGGACGAAATCAAGCCGGGCATGTCGGCGACGACCGCCCGGACGGTGACCGAGCATCAGATCCAGCTCTTCGGGGAAGCCACCGGCGACATGAACCCGGTGCATTTCGACGAAGAGTATGCCCGCAAGACGCTGTTCCGTGGCCGGGTGGCCCATGGCGTGCTCAGCATCGGCTTCATCTCGGCGGTGATCGGGACCCAGCTGCCGGGGGAGGGGACGATTTTCGTTTCCGCTTCCATCGTCTTCAAGTCGCCCGTCCGGATCGGCGATGAAGTCATCACCACCGTGACGGTGCGCGAGGTCGGCGGCCGCGATGCCGTTCTCGACTGCGTCTGCAAGGTGGGCGACCGGCTGGTGCTGGAATCCGAGGCCCGCGTGCTGGTGCCCCGGCGGCCGGCCTCTAAGGAATAAGAGTTGCGCATCTTACGCCATTTCGAGGACGTACCCGGCGATCTGCGCGGCGCCGTGGTGGCGATCGGCAATTTCGACGGCGTGCATCGGGGCCATCGCGCCCTGATCGCGGAAGCCAAGCGCCAGGCAGAAGCGAAAGGCGCATCCCTGGCGGTGCTGAGTTTCGAGCCGCATCCGCAGGAATTTTTCCGGGCCTTTCGGCAGGAAGGTCCCGATCATCTCGAATGTTTTCGTCTGACGCCCCTGCGCACCAAGTCGCGGCTTCTGGCTGACCTGGGTGTGGACGTGCTGTTCGCGCTTCCCTTCGACGCTGACATGGCGCGCCGCAGCCCGGAGGATTTTGTCGAGAATATCCTGGTCAAGGGCCTTGGCATCAGCGGTGTGGTGGTTGGCCATGATTTCGAATTCGGCCAGAAGCGCGCCGGCAATCTGAACACGCTGCGAACCCTGGGCGGGAAATACGGATTTTCCGTCACCGCCTTCGACACGGTGACGGCCTCCGGTGATGACAAGATTTCTTCCACCCTGATCCGCCAATTGTTGAAACAGGCCAAGCCGGAAGATGCCGCGCGGCTGCTCGGTCATCCCTGGACGATCGAGGCACGGGTGGAACATGGCGATGCGCGCGGCCGCACCATGGGTTTTCCCACCGCCAACATGCATCTGCATCACTGCCTGGCGCCGGCCTATGGCGTCTATGCGGTAAGGGTGGCGATCCTGGAAGGCGACCATGCCGTGGCCCGCCATGACGGCGTCGCCAATTTCGGCATCCGGCCCATGTATCAGGTCAATGTACCGCTGCTGGAAACGCATCTGTTCGACTTCGACGGCGACCTTTACGGCAAATACCTTTCGGTGGAGATGATCCAGTACATCCGGCCCGAGGCGAAATTCCCCAGCCTCGCCGACCTGATCGCCCAGATCGGCGCCGATGCCGCCCGGGCGCGGGCAATTCTGGCCGAGACGCCCTGAACCCCCGCCAGTAGACGCTCCTACCGACCCCCTGTTAGAAGCCTCAAGCTCCCATGACCGACAAGCCTGAAAAGCCCGAAAAAGCCGCGGAATCCCCGGATTACCGGGCAAGCCTGTTCCTGCCGGCCACCGACTTTCCCATGAAAGCCGGCTTGCCGGAGGCCGAGCCCAAATGGCTGGCCCGCTGGACGGAAATGGACCTCTACGGGCGCCTGCGGGCCAGGGCCAAGGGCCGGCCTCTGTTCGTACTGCATGACGGGCCGATCTACGCCAATGGCGACATCCATTCCGGCACGGGCTTGAACCACATCCTGAAGGATTTCGTGGTGCGCAGCCAAGGCATGCTGGGCAAGGACGCGCCTTATGTGCCCGGCTGGGACTGCCATGGCCTTCCCATTGAATGGAAGGTCGAAGAGAAATTCCGCACCGAAGGCCGCGCCAAGGAAGACATTCCAAAGGATGTGCTGCGCCGCGAGTGCCGCGCCTTCGCCGGTCACTGGCTCAACATCCAGCGCGAGCAGATCAAGCGGCTGGGCCAGATCGGCGACTTCGAGCATCCCTACACCACCATGAGCTTCAAGGCCGAGGCGGTGATCGCTCGTGAAGCCATGAAGTTCGTGGAGAACGGTCTGCTCTATCGCGGCTTCCGCCCGGTGATGTGGTCCCCGATCGAGAAGACCGCGCTGGCCGATGCCGAGGTCGAGTATCACGAGAAGGCCTCGCCCACGATCTACGTCAAGTTTCCGTTGGCGAAGGGCGGCGATTTGCCGGCGCATAGCTTCATCGTGATCTGGACCACCACGCCCTGGACCATTCCGGGTAATCGCGCCATCGCCTTCTCGCCGGATATTTCCTACGGCCTTTATCAGGTCGCGGACGCCACCGACGGCAGCCTGGCGCGGCCGGGGGAAAATCTGCTGCTGGCCGATACCCTGGCCGAGCAGGTCGCCAAGCACGCCAAGATGATGATCAGCCGGGTGCGTACGCTTTCCAGTGACGAGCTGAAGTCGCTGGTGGCGGCGCATCCCTTGCGCAGCGTTGGCTATGGTTTCGAAGTACCGGTGCTGCCGGCCGCTTTCGTCACCGCCGATACCGGCACCGGCTTTGTCCATAACGCGCCCGGCCATGGCGAAGACGATTTCGAGTTGATGGTGGGCACGGACCGGCAGTACCCCGCCAAAAATCCCGACGCCTTCAGCCTGGTGCAGCCGGATGGTTCTTATGCGCCGCATGTCCCGGTCTTTGCCGGCAAGCGCATCCTGACGCCGGAAGGCAAGGACGGCGACGCCAATGGCGCTGTCATCAAGGAATTGATCGCGCACGGCAAGCTTCTGGCCAAGGGAACGTTGCGCCACTCCTATCCGCACAGCTGGCGCTCCAAGGCACCGGTGATCTTCCGCGCCACGCCGCAATGGTTCGTGGCGATCGATAAGCCCTTTTCCAATGTTAAGGAGGGCATGAACGGCAAGACCCTGCGCGACCTGGCCATGGCCGCCATTGGGGAAACCAAATGGTATCCGCCCCGCGGCCAGAACCGCATCGGCTCCATGGTGGAAGGGCGGCCTGACTGGGTCTTGTCGCGGCAGCGTGCCTGGGGCGTGCCGCTGGCGATCTTCGTGGACAAGAAAAGCGGCGAGGTGCTGAACGATCCCGCCGTCTTCAGACGCATCGAGCAGGCCTTCGAGGCCGAAGGCGCCGATGCCTGGTTCACGTCGCCGCCGTCGCGCTTCCTGGGCAATGAGCGCAATCCCGACGATTACGAGCAGATCACCGATATCCTGGATGTCTGGTTCGACTCCGGCTCCACCCATACCTTTGTGGTGGAACATCCCATCGACGCGCATTGGCCGAAAGCCGAGCGCGCCGACCTTTATCTCGAAGGCTCCGACCAGCATCGCGGCTGGTTCCAGTCCTCCCTGCTGGAGAGCGTCGGCACCACCGGGCATGCGCCCTATAAGGGCGTACTCACCCACGGTTTCGTGCTGGACGAGCAGGGCCGCAAAATGTCCAAGAGCCTGGGCAACACCCTGGCGCCGCAGGTGATCGCGGAAAAGAACGGCGCGGAAATCCTGCGCCTGTGGGCGGCATCGTCCGATTTCACCGAAGACCTGCGCATCGGTCAGGACATCATCAAGGCCAATGTCGAGGCTTATCGCCGTCTGCGCAACACGGTGCGTTTCATGCTGGCCAATCTTTCCGGCTTCAGCGAGCAGGAGCGCATCGACTATTCCGAGATGCCGGAACTGGAGCGCTTCATGCTGGCGCGTCTGGCCGAACTCGACGCCATTGTGCGCAAGGCCTATGCAGAGTTCGATTTCGGACTGGTGAATTCCACCCTGTTCAACTTCTGCACCAACGAGCTGTCGGCCTTCTATTTCGACATCCGCAAGGACGCGCTCTATTGCGACGCCGCTTCCAGCCCGCGCCGCCGGTCCACCCGCACCGTCACCGACGAGATTTTCCGTCGCATCGTCACCTGGTTCGCGCCCATCCTCTGCTTCACCATGGAAGAAGCCTGGACGACGCGCTTTGGCATGAACGACAGTGTCCATCTGCAGGACTTTTTCGCGGCGCCCGCCGCATGGGCCAATCCGGCGCTGGTGAATAAATGGTCGCGCATCCGCGAGTTGCGCCGCGTCATCACCGGCGCGCTGGAGCTGGCGCGCGCGGACAAGACCATTGGCTCCAGCCTGGAAGCCGCGCCCGTACTGGTGGTGACGGATGCCGCCGATAAGGCGCTGTTCGATTCCGTGGATCTGGCGGAAATCGCCATCACCTCCACCGCGGCGGTTGAAACCGCCGCCGCGCTTGATGGCCTCTACAGCGTACCAGAGATCAAAGGCGCCGGCGCGCGCTTTGCGAAGGCATCGGGCGAGAAATGCGCCCGCTGCTGGCGCGTGCTGGAAGAAGTGAAACCCCAAACCCATCTCTGCAACCGTTGCACCGATGCGGTGAATGCCTTGCGCGGAAAAGGCGCCGCATGAAGCTCGAGGCGCGAGAGGTCGGATTGATTGCGGCGGCGCTGGCCCTGGTCGCCGACCAGGGCTCCAAGCTTTTCATGCTCTATGGCGCCGACTTTGCGCATTTGCCGCCGGGCGGCTCCGTGCCGGTCTTGCCCTTTTTTAATTTGGTCATGGTGTGGAACCCCGGCATCTCCTACGGCCTGTTCCCCGCCTCAGGGCGGCTGGGAACCTGGGTCCTGATAGGCCTGTCGGTGGCCGCCATTTGCGTTCTTGGCTGGCTTTTATGGCGGTCCTCCAGCCGGGCCCTGGCCATCGGCTATGGCCTGATTATCGGCGGAGCGATCGGGAACAATCTGATCGACCGGGTAATTTATGGCCGGGTGGCGGACTTTTTCCACTTTTACGGCTTCGGCTATGACTGGTATGTCTTCAATATTGCCGATCTGGCGATCACTTTGGGCGCCATGGCTATCTTGTATGATGTGCTGCAGCCGCAGGTTTCCCATGGGGATCCCGGCCATGAGGTTTGAGATGAGACTGCTTGCGCCGCTGCTGGTTCTGAGCCTTGCCGTCACGGCACTGTCCGGTTGCGACAGCCTGCGCAAGGCCGCCGGCCTCAACAAGAAGTCTCCCGACGAATTCGCGGTCACTACCAAGGCGCCGTTGGTGATCCCGCCCGATTTCAATCTGCGTCCACCCATGCCGGGCGCGCCGCCCACCAATACCCTTGATCCGTCCAGCAATGCGGAACTGGCCCTGTTCAACAACACCGATCCGGCGACCGTGGCCGCCGGCATGCGGGGCAATTATACGCCCGGCGAAAAAATGCTGCTCGCCAATGCCAAGGTGCAGCAGGCCGATCCGGGCATTCGCGCCCGCCTGAACGCCGACCAGCGCGCCGCGGTGCAGAATGCCGACCGCAGCTTCACCGATAAGCTGCTGATGACCGCCGCCACGCCCGACACGGGCAAGCCCGTCAATGCCGATGCCGAGGTGAACAAGGGCCGCAAGACGACGACCACCAAAGCCAAGAAAGACAGCGGCGGTTGGTTTGACTGGTTCTAGTTCTAGGATAGCGCTTGCCGGCGTCCTGCTGCTTGCCGCCGCCTCTCTGGCGGCTGCCGCGCCCAATGCCGCCAACCGCGCCAAGCTCAGCCAGCCGGCGCCGATCAATCCCCGCCAGGTCGGCAACAACACCTTTCAGTTCGCGCTTGCCAATGGCATGCAGGTTTTGGTGATCCCCGATCATCGCGCCCCTGTCGCCACCCAGATGCTGTGGTTTCGCGTCGGCGCGGTGGATGATCCGCCCGGCATTTCGGGTCTGGCCCATTTCTTCGAGCATATGATGTTCCGGGGCACCAAGGCCTATCCGGACGATGCCTTCTCCCAGATCATCGCCAAGAACGGCGGCGAGACCAACGCCTTCACCGATCACGACTATACCGCCTTCTATGAGCAGATCGCCAAGGACCGGCTGCCGCTGGCCATGAAGCTGGAGGCCGACCGGCTGGCCAATCTCGATCTGTCGGATTCCCATGTCGGACCGGAGCGCGATGTGGTGCTTGAAGAGCGCCGCATGCGCGTGGACAACGAGCCCCAGTCGCTGATGGGCGAACAGATGCGGGCGGCTTTGCATCTGTCACACCCTTACGGCCGGCCGGTGATCGGCTGGGCCGAGGAAGTGCGCCGCATCGATCGCGTTTCGGCGCAGGATTTCTATGACCATCATTATGCGCCCAACAACGCCACTTTGGTGATCGCGGGCGATGTGACGCCGGAAGAAGTCCGCCAGATGGCGCAGGACGCCTACGGCAAGGTGCCGTCGCGGACCCTGGCGCCGCGCGCCGAATTCGCCGAGCCGCCGCGCATGGCCGAAACCCGCATGACCATCGTGCGTTCGGATGCCCGCGTGCCGATCTTCAGCCGGCTTTACCGCGTGCCGTCCTATGCCCAGGGAACGCCCGGCCAGGGCGAGGGGCTTGAGGTCTATGCCCAGCTTCTGGGCGGCGACCAGACCTCGGTGCTGTATCGCGTGCTGGTGGAACAGAAGAAGCTCGCGACCGATGTCGGCGCCAGCTATGACGGTTATGCCCGCGACGCCGCCGAATTCTCCGTCTATGCCGTACCGCGCCCCGGTGTCACCCTGGACCAGCTGGAAAAGGCGGTGGATCAGGTGCTGCAGGTCAACACGCTGGCGTTGCCGCGCGACACAGACCTGGCGCGGGCCAAGACCGAGCTGGTCGCTTCCGTCACCTATCGCCGCGACAGCCAGTTTTCGTTGGCCAGCGCCTATGGCCAGGCTTTGACCATCGGCCTGACGGTGGACGATGTGAATGAGTGGCCCGCGCGCATCCGCGCCGTGAATGCGGAAGCGGTGCGCAAGGCGGCCCAGACGCTGACAAAACGCCAGGCGGTCACGGCCTATCTGATCCCCGGAGGTGCGAAGTGAGGCGCCTTCTTGCTCTGCTTTCTTTCTGCGCCGTCGCTGCGTTCGCAGCGCGGGCCGAAGCCGCCGACATCCAGAAGGTGGATCTGGGCAAGAACGCCGAGGTCTGGTTCGCCGAAGACCACACCGTTCCCATCATCTCCTTCAACATCTCGATGCCGGCCGGCTCGGCCTATGATCCGGCAGGGAAGGCGGGCCTGGCGACCTTTGCCGGCGCCATGATGGACGAGGGGGCCGGAGACATGGACTCCAAGGCCTTCCATGAAGCGCTTGCCAATCGCGCCATCTCCTTCAGCGCCCGCGCCGATCGCGACTATCTGGTGATCTCCATCACTACCCTCAAGGAGAATGCGCCCGAAGCGCTGCGTCTTCTGCAACTGGCGCTGACGCGGCCCCGTTTCGACAGCGAGCCTTTGACGCGGGTGCGGACCCAGGTCATCCAGTCGTTGCAACAGGACCAGGTCGAGCCGCAGCGCGTGGCCGGCCGCGCCTTCTCACGCGCCTTTTTCGGCGATCATGCCTATGCCCACCCCACCTCGGGTGAGATCGGCACGGTCACGTCCATCACCGCGGCCGATCTGCGCAATTTCGCGCGCACCCACTGGACCAAATACGGCCTGAAAGTCGCCGTGGCCGGCGACATTACCGGCGCGGCGCTGGCCAAGCTGCTGGGCCAGACTTTCATGCCCGTCTCCGGGGCGATGCCGCCGGCGCTACCCAATGTCGGCCGCCTGGGTTCGCCCGGCGTGCATGTCGTCCCGCTGCCGGTGCCGCAGCCAACGGCGGTGTTCGGTCTGCCGGGCATCATGCGGCATGATCCGGATTTCATTCCCGGTTATGTCGCCAACTACATTCTGGGCGGCGGCGGCTTTTCCTCGCGCCTGATGGAAGAGGTGCGGGTCAAGCGTGGCCTCACTTACGGCGTTTCCACCTCGCTCACCTCCTACAACAAGGCAAGCGTGATGCAGGGATCGGTGGCGACACGCGCCGATGCCATCCGCCAGACCGTGCAGGTGGTGAAGGACACGATGGCGAACTTCGCCGCCAATGGTCCGACGCAAGCGGAGCTGGACGACGCCAAGACCTATCTCACCGGTTCCTTCCCGCTGGCCTTTGCCTCCAACAGCGGGACGGCGTCGCAGCTCGGCACGTTTCTGCGCCAGAACCTGGACATCGGCTATGTGTCCCGCCGCAACAGCCTGATCCAGGCCGTGACCCTGGATGACGTGAAACGCGTCGCCAGGCGGCTGTACAATCCGGCACGACTCACGGTGGTGATCGGTGGCAGCCCGGCCGAAGGCCGGAGCGCCCCCCAGGTGCCACGCGTACCGGTGCGGCCCGCCCCGACCCAGACGCCGCCGCAGGGCACCGCCGAAGCGCCGCCGGCCCATCCGCCCACCGCCGGCCCGGGTGCCCATGTTCCCAGTGCCACCCCCGCGCCTCCGCCGGCCAAAAAGCCGGTACCGGGCCCGGTCACGGCACCGAACGCCGCCAAGAAGCCCTAAGCCTGTTGATGGTCTGAAGCTTCTCGGGGCGGGATCCGAAACCCCTCTGATAGAGTTGCCCCATGCCTCAAACATCTCCCTTCACCGTCAATCTCGATCTGGCTTTGTCCGGCAAGGGCGCGCCGCCACGCCAAGCTTACGATGCCGCGCTGGCGCGTAGCGCTGCCGCCCTGGACTGGCTGCGCGAGCAATATGCAAGCCGTGGCCTGGAGCTGCTGGGTATCCCCGCGCGCACCGATGATCTGAAGGCGGCCACCAAGCAGGCCGCGGCTCTGAAAGGCTTCGCCACCGTCGCGGTGTTGGGTATCGGCGGTTCCAGCCTGGGCGGCCAGGCCCTGACCGCGCTGCGCAAGGTGCAGAGGCCCTTTGTCGAATTCCATGACAATCCCGATCCCTTTGCCTGGACCAGAGCACTGAAGCGCTTCGATCTGAAGAAGACGCATTTCATCGCCATCTCGAAATCCGGCGGCACCGCCGAGACCCTGATGCAGGTGCTGACCGCGGCGGACGCGATTGAAAAAGCGGGCGTCAAATCTCTGAAAAAGCACTTCACCATCATCACCGAACCACATGAAAGCGCGTTGGCCGATTTCGCCGACGGGATCGGGGCGGTGAAGCTGGATCATCCCACCGGAGTGGGGGGACGCTATTCGGTGCTGACCATGGTTGGCGCACTGCCAGCGCTGTGCATGGGCCTCAATTTCAAGCAGTTGCGCGCGGGCGCGCAGGCCGCCCTGGACCAAGTGCTGAATGCGACAACGCCGGCCGATGCGCCGGCGGCGGTGGGCGCGGCGCTGCACCAGGCGCTGGCCGAACAGAACAAACTCGCGACGACTGTGCTCTGGCCCTACACCGACGATCTGGCCGTGTTCGGCGGTTGGTGGCGCCAGCTCTGGGCGGAGAGCCTGGGTAAGGACGGCAAGGGCTCGACGCCGGTTTCGGTGCTGGGCCCGGTGGATCAGCATAGCCAGCTGCAGCTGTTCCGCGACGGTCCGGGCAATGCGCTGTTCACCTTGATGACGGTGGAGACCAACGGCAAGGGACCGATGGCGCCGAAAGCACGCGCCAACAAGCTGGGCCTGAAATATCTCGCCGGCCGCAAACTGGGCGATCTGGTGGATGCGGAAGCCCGCGCCACGGCGCAGACCTTGTTCAAGAATGGCCGTCCGGTGCGGCAGATCCATCTCGAAAAAGTAGATGAATTCCACACCGGCGCGCTGATGATGCACTTCATGCTGGAGACCATCATCATGGGCAAGCTGATGAATGTTGACCCCTTCGATCAGCCGGGCGTGGAAGAAGGCAAAGTCTTGGCCCGGCAGTACTTGGCGGAGAAGTGATGGCAATCCGCCGGCTTTCCGAAGGCACCGTCAACCGGATTGCAGCCGGCGAAGTCGTCGAACGTCCCGCCGCGGCGGTAAAGGAGCTGGTGGAGAACGCCATGGATGCGGGCGCCACCCGCATCGGAATTTCCGTCACCGGCGGCGGCGCCGATCTCTTGGTGGTGGAAGATGACGGCGGCGGCATGACCGCGGCGGACCTGAAGCTGGCGATCGAGCGGCATGCCACCTCCAAGCTGCCGGTCGCCAATGGCGAGGATGATCTTTCGCACATCGTCACCATGGGCTTTCGCGGCGAGGCGCTGCCGTCCATCGGCGCTGTGGCGCGACTGACGATTGCGAGCCGCATGCGGGATGGTGAGGCCGCCGAGATAAGAGTGGATGGCGGCCGGCTGGAAGGCCCGCGCCCCGCCGCCTTTCTGGCCTCCGGCCAGCACGGCACCCGCGCCGAAGTGCGCGAGCTGTTCTATGCCACGCCGGCGCGGTTGAAATTCCTCAAATCGGCGCGCTCCGAAGAGCTGGCCATCACCGACATGGTCAAGCGGCTTGCCATGGCGCGGCCCGACATCGCCTTCTCGCTGGTGCTGGACGGCCGCAGCACGCTGAATCTGGAAGCCGAGCCGGACCTGATGGACGGGCGGCTGCCGCGGCTTGCCCGCATCATGGGGCGCGACTTTGGTGACAATGCGGTGCGGGTCGAGGCGGCGCGCGAGGGCGTGACCCTGTCCGGTTATGCCGGGCTTCCCACCTACAATCGCGCCAATGCGGCCATGCAGTTCCTGTTCGTCAATGGCCGGCCCGTGCGCGACAAGCTGCTGGTCGGCGCGGTGCGCGGGGCTTACGCCGATTTCCTGGCGCGCGATCGCCACCCGGCACTGGCGCTGTTTCTGGACTGCGATCCCGGCTTCGTCGATGTGAACGTCCATCCCGCCAAGACGGAAGTGCGTTTCCGCGACGCCGGTCTGGTGCGCGGATTGATCGTGGGCGCGCTGAAACACGCCCTGGCGGAAGCGGGGCACCGCGCTTCCACAACGGTCGCGGCCACAGCGATGGATGTGCTTGAGAGCGCCGCCGCTTTTCAGCGCCAAGCCCCGCAAGGATATCAGGCGCCGCAGGGATATCAGCAGTCTTATGCGCCACGTCCCTTTACCGCCGCCATGCCCGGTATGCGCGAAGCAGCGCCGGTGATGTTCGAAGCCGCGCCGTCGGTGCGGCTGGAGGCCCCGTCCGAAGCGGCTCAGGCCGCGCCGGATTACCAGCTGGGCGTGGCGCGTGCCCAACTGCACGAGACTTATATCGTGGCCCAGACCGGGGACGGCATCGTGATCGTGGACCAGCATGCCGCCCATGAGCGGCTGGTCTATGAGCGGATGAAGAAGGCGATTGCCAATGGCGGCATCAAGCGCCAGCCGCTGTTGATCCCGGAGGTGGCGGACCTCGATCCCGCCGAAGTCACGCGCGTGATGGGCCGCGCCGATGAATTGGCCGAGTTGGGCCTGGTGATCGAGGAATTCGGACCCGACGCCGTTGTGGTGCGCGAAGTGCCCGCCATGCTGGGCAAGCTGGATGTGAAGGGCCTGGTGCGCGATCTGGCCGATGAGATCGCCGAGACCGGCAATGCCCTGTCACTGAAAGAGCGGCTGGAAGAAGTCTCCGGTACGCTCGCCTGTCACATGAGCGTGCGGGCAGGACGCCGCCTCAACGCCGAGGAGATGAATGCGCTGCTGCGGGAGATGGAGGCCACGCCCCATTCCGGCCAGTGCAATCACGGCCGCCCGACCTATGTCGAGCTGAAGCTCGCTGACATCGAAAAACTGTTTGGGCGGAGATAGCGAGCGATTGGGCGGACGGCCGCTCGCCCACGCTCGCGGCGTTCCCCGTCTTTCGCATGTCCACCGGACATGCTCACGCGCTATGCGCGCCGACGGCTCACCTATTCGGCCGGCGCTAAGAACCGCACCCGCGTCTCGCCATAGTCGCGTTCGTCCAGCAAGGCGTAGCCGGGCGCGTCCAGCGGCTCGTTGACATCTGTCTCCGCCACCAGCAGCGCCTTGTCGGCCAGCCAGCCGCCGGTCTTCAGGCTGGCGAGCGCCTTGGGGATCATCTCTTTGCGGTATGGCGGATCGAGGAACACCAGTTCGAACGGTCCGCCCGCCGATGGCCCGATGGGCCCCAGATCGGTGGCGTCCCGCCGCCAGATACGGGTGGCGCCGGTCAGGCCTAGGGTCTCGATATTTTGCCGCTGGATGGCCCGGCTTTCGGCGCTGTCATCCACCAACAGGCACCAGCGCGCCCCCTGGCTGAGCGCCTCAATCCCCAGCGCTCCGGTGCCGGCGAACAGGTCGAGCACCCGCGCCCCATCGAGGGTAAAGTCGATGTCAAAATCCTTGTGCCGCAGCATGTTGAAGATGGCCTGACGGGTGCGGTCGGAGGTGGGGCGCACCGAAAGGTCACGGGGTGCTGCCAGTTGCCGCCCCCGGTATCTACCGCCCGTTATGCGCATGAATTTCCTCTGAATTATGCAACTTCGCGCCCCAACTGGCGAATAGCACGGTATCCAGCTATAGGGCAGGGCCATGAAACGACTTCTTCTTTTGCTTTTGCTGTTGGCATCCCCGGCGCTGGCGCAGCCGGAACCGGGCCCCAAGGTCCATGCCCGTCTGGTGGCGGAGGATGCAGGCGTGGCGCCCGGCGGCGCCGTCACGGTGGCGCTGGAAGAGAAGATCGCGCCCGGCTGGCACACCTACTGGAAGAATCCCGGCGACGCCGGGGCGCCCACCGAGATCGAATGGACCTTGCCGCCGGGCTGGAAGGCGGGGCCCATCCAGTGGCCGCGGCCCAAGCGCCTGCCAGTCGGGCCGTTGATGGACTATGGCTACGAAGGCACGCCCTGGCTGCTCGCCAGTCTGACTGCCCCCGCCGATGCTGCGCCCGGACCTGTAACCATCAAGGCGCATGCAAGCTGGCTGGTCTGCCAGCAGATCTGCATTCCGGAAGACGCGACGCTCAGTTTGAATCTGAATGTGGGCGCGGGCGGGCACGACCCGGCGGTGGCGAAGGACTTTGCCGCGGCGCGCGCGCTGTTGCCGGTGGCCTCGCCCTGGAAAGTGAATTACGCGCTTGGCCCCAATCTCGATCTGTATGTCGCCGCGCCGTCGCTGGCGGCGGCGCATCCGGCGACCGCGGATTTCTTCCCGGCCGCGAGCGGTATCATCAAGAATGCCGCGCCGCAGCTGGTTGGCTACACAAAAGACGGCATGGTGCTGCGCCTGGCGCCGGGACAAAAAGCCGGCGGCACCTTGCAAGGCCTGCTGGTATTGACTGGCACGGACGGCTCGACCCAGGCGCTGGACGTGTCGGTATCGCCCGGTCCTGTTCCTGCGGCGGAATTTTCTGCTGCAGCCAGCGGTGACCTTTCTCTCTGGCTGGCGCTGGTTTTTGCCTTTCTGGGCGGACTGATCCTGAATGTGATGCCTTGTGTGCTGCCGATCCTGGCGATCAAGGCACTGGCGGTGGCCAATCATGGCGCCAAAGGAAAAGGCGAAAGCTTCGCCTATGCCGCCGGCGCGGTGCTGTCCTTCGCCGTGCTGGGTTTGGCCATCGTGCTGTTGCGCGCCGGTGGTCAAAGCGTGGGCTGGGGCTTTCAGCTTCAGTCCCCGATCGCGGTGGCAGGTTTTGCGCTGCTGGTTTTTGCTGTCGGTCTCAATCTCTCCGGCCTGTTCGAGGTCGGCTCCATCACCGCGGGCGATGGACTCGCCTCGCGCGGCGGCTCGGTGGGCGCTTTCTTCACCGGCGTGCTGGCGGTGGCGGTGGCCGCGCCTTGCACCGCGCCATTTATGGCCGCAGCACTGGGCTTTGCCCTGACCTTATCGGCGCCTCTGGCGCTGTTGGTCTTCATCGCGCTGGGTGTCGGCTTTGCTTTGCCGTTTCTGCTACTCGGTTTGTGGCCTCATGCTCTGGCCTTCATCCCCAAGCCCGGCCCCTGGATGCTGACCTTCAAGCAGTTCCTGGCCTTCCCCATGTATGGCTGGGCCGCCTGGCTGGTCTGGGTGCTGGCGCAGCAAGCCGGCCCGCGCAGTGTGGCGATCGTTCTGGCGGCATCTATCGCGCTGGCCCTGGCGGCCTGGCTGTGGAGCGTGACACGCGATATGCAGCGCGGACGCACCATTGGCGCACTGGCAGCACTGCTTATTCTTTTGGCCGGGCTTTATGGTGTCAGCCTGTTGCGCGATGCCACGGCCGCACCCGCGGCGCAGACGACGAAGCTCGGCGAGCCCTTCACGGCCGCCAAGCTCGCGTCCTTGCGCGCGGCCAACCGTCCCGTCTTTGTGGACGCCACCGCCGCCTGGTGCATCACCTGTCTGGTGAATGAGGATGCGGTGCTCTCGCGCGACTCCGTCAAGAGCGCCTTCGCTTCGAAGAAGGTTACCTATCTGGTGGCCGACTGGACCAACCAGAATCCGGAGATCACTGCGCTGCTTAAGGAGAATGGCCGCTCAGGCGTGCCGCTCTATCTCTATTATGCCCCAGGTGCGGCAACACCACAGGTGTTGCCGCAGATCCTGACCGAGGGCATCGTGCTGGGTGCGCTGGGAAGCTGACCGCTAGTGTCCCGATTCCGAAATTCGCGCGATCTCTATATCGAGCACTGAACGAATTTCGGAATCGAAGGACACTAGCAATCTATTGATGGCTCGTGTCGCGTGGTTTCGAAGTTCGCTTTGAGGCTGATATCGAGATATCGCGAACTTCGAAACCGCGACACGAGCTTAGTGCAGCACCGGCCGCTCAATCGGCCGGATCGAGGCCCTGAGCCCTTCGAGCCCGTGCTTCTTGTAATGCCGCTCCCATTCCAGGAATTCATCCGAAGAAAGGCTGTAGCGGCGGCAAGCATCCGCCATGGTCAAGAGACCGCCATGAACGGCAGCGATTACTTCTGCTTTGCGGCGCGCCACCCACCTCGCGGTGTTGGCAGGCGGCAAATTAAGCGGCGTCAACACGTTTCCATCGGGTCCGACGACAACGTGCTTTGCGGTTGTATGTCTCATAGGGCGGCTCTCTCTATCCCAAATGCCGCCCAGCCCTTGAGATGAAAACTATCGGCGCCGCTTTAATCCCGAGTCAAGGAGACCTGGAGCTTTTTAACTAAAAGCCGTTCGACGAAAGAACGTCAGTATTTGTGCGGCTCTGACGCGTCGCCCTTTTTCACTTTCTTTTCCGCGTCCACAACGGCGGGATCATCAGGTGACGGCGCTTCACTTTCACGGTCTGGCGGCGCGCCAATGATGTGATTGCCGCCGGAATAGGAGGGAGGATCGCTGGCCGGGAAGGTATCGGCCATCTGCGCATCGATTTTTTCGTCCTTGGTCAGCGGCTTGGTGGAATGGGAGAGATGTTCCGGCACCTTGTGATGGGGCTGGTTACGATCGGTGGTGGTGTGGTGTGTGTTTGACGCCATGGGCGGCCTCCTTCAGGTCGCGGTGGTGAACAAATGCGGGAAAAGGCCGACAAGCCCGATGAAAATCAGGTAGATGGCGATCAGATAATTCAGCAGCCGCGGCAGGATCAGGATCAAAATCCCGAACAGCAGCGCGATCAGTGGCTGAATCATGATGACATCGACATGCATGGGCGTCTCCCGGCCTCTATGGTCTGAGAGGAAGAACGCGCGACTTCGGTTCCCGGACGCATAAAAAGTTCCACTTCGGGACGGTGCCTCGCGGAATTGCAGGGTTTGCGCGGATTTTCGCTCCATGTTACGGGCCGCCATGCGTCTGGGTTCCCTGTTCCGCACCAAACCGAAAGCCGGCGGCAAGATTCTGGTGGCCTTCGCCAGCCAGACGGGCGCCGCCGAGCGCATCGCCTGGCTGAGCGCCAACGCCCTGGCGGCCACTGGCTTTGTCAGGGTGGCGCCGCTGGGTGGGCTTACTTTGCAGGAAATCGCCGAGGCCGGGACCCTGCTGGTGATCACCAGCACCTATGGGGCCGGCGAGGCGCCGGATTCCGCGCGCGCCTTTGTCAAAAAGCAGATGGCCCAAGGCCCGGACGACAAGAGCCCGATCTTCAAGGGCCTGGATTTCGCGGTGCTGGCGTTGGGCGACCGCAAATATGACGCCACCTTCTGCGGTTTCGGCAAAAGCCTGGACCGCTGGCTGGCGGGCGCCAAAGCGCGGCGGCTGTTCGACATCGTCTGCGTCAATGGCGATGACGACACCGAAGCCATGACCCAATGGTGCGAGCAGCTGACCCGGCTGGGCGCGCGCACCAGTGCCGAACAACTAATGCCGGGCGCGCCCCAGGATTGGTTGCTGGCCGAGCGGCGGCTGCTCAATCCCGGCAGCCCCGGCGGCCAGGCCTGGGCGATCGCGCTCACACCCAAGGATGCTTCACAGCTTCACTGGACGGCAGGCGACATCGCCGAGATCTGGCCGCGCAACAGCGAAGAAGCTGTGGAAGAATTTTTGCGTCTGCATCAGCTCAATGGCGAGTTGAGCTTCCGCTGGCGCGGCCACTGGACTTATTTCAAGGACATCATCGCCCATTCCCGGTTGCCCAAGCCGCATGAAGTGGAAGGCATTGCGCTGGACTGGCTGGTGGAGCGGCTGGAGAATTTTTCCTTGCGGGAATATTCCATCGCCTCGCTGCCCGATTGCGGCCGCATGGAGCTTCTGGTGCGCAAGGCCGTGAAGGATGACGGCAGCCTGGGGCTGGGCTCCGGCTGGCTGACCGAGAACAGCAAGGTCGGCGGCACCATCAAGCTGCGCCTGCGTCCCAATCCCAATTTTCATCCGCCGGGCCTGGCCGACAACAAGGAAGGTCCGCAGATATTGATCGGCGCCGGCACCGGCATTGCGGGCTTGCGCGCGCATCTGTTTCATCGCCGCAAGAAAAAGCTGGGCGATGCGTGGCTGCTGTTCGGGGAACGTGGCTCCGCCACCGATCTCTATTATGACGAGGACCTCAAGGCCTTTGCCGCCGACGGCACGCTCGCGCGTACCAATCTGGTGTTTTCGCGGGAAGGCGAGAGTCGCCGCTATGTCCAGCATCTGGTAGCCGAGGCGGCCACAGACATCGCCGCCTGGGTCGGACGCGGCGCCTCCATTCTGGTGTGCGGCGGGCTGGAGATGGCGGCGGGGGTGCAGGACGCGCTGATCGCCATTCTGGGTGAAGATAAGCTCGACCAGATGACGCAGAGCGGTTTGTATCGTCGGGATATTTACTAAGTCGCTTCGTCCTTCTGACTTTGTGATGCGCTCTGGGTCAGGTGGTGCAGCATCAACGCCGCCGCTTTATCGGCATAGCCGGCCTCCAGCGCCGCCAGAATCTCCAGATGGTCGTCGATAGCGCTGTGCACCTGGTCCATCGGATAGTCCCATTGCCCGATCAGGAAATCGCGCAGCTGGTTGTGCCGCTCGACCGCTCTCATCATGGCGCGGTTGCCGGAACCGCGCGCCAGCTGTTCATGGAAATCGGCATTGACGGCATGAAAGCGCGCGCCATCGCCGGTGCGCCAGGCTTTGTTGCGCAGTTTCTGATGTTGGCTCCGCGCTTTCTCGGCCCAGGCGCGGTCCAGCCTGAAGCCGGGCTGCAGCAGCATCTGCGGCTCGAGCGCGCGGCGGAAGGCATAGCTTTCACTTAAAATGCGCGCCGGATCGGGTGTGAAGGCCCAGCCATTGCCCGGCTTGCGCTCGACCAGGCCCAGTTCGCCAAGCTGGCGCAGCACCGCGAGCACGATCGACAGGCGCGCGCCGAACCGGCGCACCAGTTCCTGCTGGGTGAACTGATCGGGCAGGGCGGCTTTCGCCCGTGCTTCGGCCAGGGTCTGGAACAGGCGTGCTTGCTCGCCGGCTTCGCTTTCCGTTTCGGCCGTCTCCGGCGGCAATTTTACCAGGACATAGCCGCGGCCTTCGCGCGCCTTTACAACGCCTTGCCGCTCCAGCAGCTTGAGCGCGCCGCGCACTGGCGTGCGCGAGACGCCAAAAGTGGCGCACAATTCCAGCTCCACCAGATGATGGCCCGGCGCGGCATTCTCTGCCGCCAGCCGCACCAGAATCCGGTGCGCCAGATCGGCGTGCAGGCGGCTGGGTGTCTTCATACCGCGACATTGATCTTTTGAAAAAGAAAATACAATTATCGCGCGGGCACGAAAAGGAGCAGCGGCGAACCGTCCCGGAGGGACGGCCTCGCCGTGCGACCACGAAAAAGGGCCCGGTTTCCCAGGCCCTTTCGCGCTTCAGCGTTGCCGCTGCTACTTGTTCTGCTGGCCGCTCATATCCTGCTGGCCGGGGGTCTGCTGATGGCTCTTGTCCTGCTGGCCAGACTGGCTGCCCTGCTGGCGCTGCTGCTGGCCGGACTGTTGACCGGATTTGGGTTGGTCCTGCCGCTTCTGCTGCTGACCGGGTTGACCCGACGATTGGCCCGACTGGTTGCTCTGGCCGCTCTGGTTATTCGCCATACTCGAAGTCCTCCTGGATGGTTTTCCCGGCCCGAAGCTAGAACCCTTGCCGCGCTGCGGTCGTTCCGTGAAATGTGTGGAGTTCCAAAGGTTTCTTGTGATGCGCCGAGAAACAAAGCATGCCCGGTTTCACGGCGCGGCCTGCGCAAATTGAAAGCGGCGGAACTCGCGCATAGGATCGCCGCCAACAAAGATAGAATCGCCAGAACAAATTACCGGGGCCAGGGGGAGACAATGTTTGACGCGCGCCAGTTGAGCCGCCGCCGCCTGCTTGCATCCGTGGCGGTGGTGCCGATCCTCGCCGCCTCCGCCGATGGCGCCACCATCTCCGGCACCGTGCCCTGGTCGCCCTTTGCGGGCGAGCCGCCGCGCCCCGTCAATCCGCTGGGCTGGTATTTCTTCACCCCCGGCGAGGCTGCGACGGTGGAAGCGATCGTGGACCGGTTGATCCCCGCCGATCATCTCTCACCCGGCGGCAAGGATTGCGGCTGTGCCGTCTTCATCGACCGCCAGCTCGCCGGCGCTTTTGGCCAGGCCAGCCGGCTTTACACCAAACCGCCTTTTGCCAAGGGCCTTTCCACCCAGGGCTATCAGGGCGACCTGACGCCCGCCGGCCGTTACCGGCTGGGGCTGCGCGCCCTCAACGACTATACCGATGCCACTTACAAGAAGAGCTTTGTGGCGCTGACGCCGGCGCAGCAGGACGAAGTGCTCACCGGCCTGGACGGCCGCACGATACAACTCAAGCTGAAACCCGGCTTCTCGACCAAGGAATTCTTCGAGCTGGTATTGCAGAACACCATGGAAGGCTTTTTCGCCGATCCGCTTTATGGCGGCAATCGCGGCATGGCGAGCTGGAAGATGATCGGCTTTCCCGGCGCGCGTTACGACTATCGCGACCATATCGGCAAGCACAATGTGCCCTATCCCAAGGGTCCGGTTTCCATCTACGGGATGGAGGGCTGATCATGGCGCGCGTGCTTCCCAAGAAAGACGTCGTCATCATGGGGCTGGGCTGGACCGGCTCCATTCTCGGCGAGCAGCTCACCGCGGCGGGCCTGAATGTCGTGGCGATCGAGCGCGGACCGTGGCGCGACACCGCCACCGATTTCAATGTCGGCTATATGCAGGACGAGCTGCGCTTTGCCATCCGCAAGGATCTGTTCCTGTCGCCGGCGGTCGAAGCCATGACCATGCGCAACAATGCCTCGCAGACCGCGCTGCCCATGCGCGACTATGGCAGCTTCCTGCCGGGTAACGGGGTGGGCGGGGCAGGGGTGCATTGGAACGGCACCACTTGGCGCTTCTGGGAATATGATTTCCGGATCAAAAGCCATATCACCGAGCGATACGGCGCCGCCAAGCTCAAGAATCTGATGTTGCAGGACTGGGGCCCGTCCTGGGCGGAGATCGAGCCTCACTTCGACAAATTCGAATATTTGTGCGGCACCTCCGGCAAGGCCGGCAACCTCAAGGGCCAGATCCAGCCGGGCGGGAATATCTTCGAAAGCCCGCGCGCGCGCGAATATCCCAATCCGGCGATGCGGATGCCCTATGCCTCGACCCTGTTCGCCGAGAAGATGACGGAGCTGGGTCTTCACCCTTTCCCGATGCCCTCATCCAACCTGTCGCGGTCTTACATCAATCCGCTGGGCGTGCGGATGGGCGAGTGCAGCTATTGCGGCTTCTGCGAGCGCTTTGCCTGCGCCAACTATTCCAAGGCCAGTGCCCAGGTCACCATCCTGCCAGTGCTGATGCGGCGGCCCAATTTCGAGCTGCGCACGGAATGCGAGGTCTTGAAGGTCAATCTGACCCAAGACGGCAAGATGGCGCGAAGCGTCACCTATATCGACAAGAACGGCGTGGAGACCGAGCAGCCCGGCGATCTGGTGATCCTGTGCGGTTATGGCCTGATGAATGTGCGCATGATGCTGCTGTCAAAAATCGGGCCGCAATACGATCCGGTCAGCGGCAAGGGCACGGTAGGGCGGAATTACTGCTACCAGACCAGCGCCGGGGCGCGATTGTTGTTCGAGGACAAGCATTTCAATCCCTTTATCGGCGCGGGTTCCCTGGGCCAGGTCGTCGACGATTTCCAGGGCGACGCCTTCGATCATTCCAAGCTGGATTTCGTGGGCGGTGCCGGCATCAGTTGTTCGGTGACCAACGGACGGCCCATTTCCAACCGGCCCACGGCGCCGGGCACCCCGCGCTGGGGTGCAAAATGGAAGCAGGCGACCAAGGACGGATACGGTAACGCCATGGGCTTCGGCTCCCAGGGCTCCTCCTATCCGGTGCGGGAGAATTATCTCGATCTCGATCCCACCTATAAGGACCGCCACGGCCGGCCGCTGCTGCGGATCACCTTCGACTTCCCCGACAATGACGTCGCCATGTCGCACTATCTGTCGGATCAGTTGGAGAAGATGGTCAAGCCGTTCAATGCCAAATACACGGGCGTGGGGCGGCTGAAGAAGGGCTGGGATTCGGTGCCCTATCAGTCCACCCACAATACCGGCGGCGCCATCATGGGGCTCGATCCCTCCACCAGTGCGGTGAACAAGTATCTGCAGAGCTGGGATGTGCCGAACGTCTTCGTGCTGGGCGCATCCGCCTTTGCCCACAATGCCGGCATGAATCCGACCGGCACGGTGGGGGCGCTGGCCTTCTGGGCGGCCGAGGCCATCACGACCAAATACATCAAGTCTCCTGGCGCGCTGGTGCACGCATGAGAAAATTCCTGCTGGCTGCCGCATTCTCTCTCGTTTCATCTGCAGGTCACGCGGCCGATATCGAAGCGGGGAAATATCAGGCTGTGTTGGGCGACTGCCGCGGCTGTCACGGCAAGGATCTGTCCGGCGGCGTCGCCCTGATGACACCCTTCGGCAAGCTGGTGACGCCCAACATCACCCCGGACAAAGAGACCGGCATCGGCAATTACAGCGCCGAGGACTTCCGCCAGGCGATGAAGGCGGGGATCGCGCCGGGGAGCAAGCTGCTCTATCCGGCGATGCCGTATCCGTCCTATGCCCGCATGCCGGATTCTGACATCGCCGCGCTGTGGGACTATATGAAGACGGTCAAGCCGGTGAAGAAGCCGGTCGACGTCAATCAGCTGCACTTTCCCTTCAACCTGCGCTTCATGATGCGGGGCTGGAACATTCTGTTCTTCAGTCCGGCGCCTCATGCCGACACCGCCGGCAAGAGCGCGGCCTGGAACCGCGGCGCCTATCTGGTGAACGGGCCGGGCCATTGCGCCGCTTGCCATACGGCGAAGAATCTTTTCGGCGCCGACAAGGGCTCGGCGCTGACGGGTGCATCGCTGCAAGGCTGGTTCGCGCCGGATCTCACCGGAGACAGACAGGCGGGCCTGGGCGCGTGGAGCGCCAATGACATCGTCGAATATCTGGGCACCGGGCGGAATGCCCATTCCATCGCCTCCGGCCCGATGGCGGAAGCGGTGGAAAATTCCACCGCCCAGATGACCGCCGGCGACCTCAATGCCATCGCCGTCTATCTGAAGGATCTGCCGGCTTCGCGCGGCAATGGCGGCGGCGCTACCGGCGTGGAAGCGCAGCTGCGCTCGGGCCGCTCGCTCTATGATATCAACTGCGCCGCCTGCCATGGCCGTGATGGCAAGGGCAGTGTGCTGTTCCCGGCGCTGGCGGGCAACGCCAATGTGCGGCAGGTGCGGGCCGACACGGTGGTGCGGATGGTGCTGGCCGGCGGCCAGGCGGTGGCGACGCCCAAGGCGCCGACCGGGCCGGGCATGCCCAGCCTGGGCTGGAAGCTGTCCAACGAGCAGGCGGCGGATATCCTCACCTATGTGCGCAACAACTGGGGTAATAGTGCGCCCGCGGTGTCGGCGGAGACGGTGGGACGGATTCGCTCGGAACTACACTCGGGCAGTTAGAAGCCTCTGGTACAGCGCTTCCAGATCGCGTGTGAATCGCGGCGTATCAAAGAGCGGCGCGGTGCTGTGTGCGGCCGCCAGTTTCCGCTTCAGAGCGGAAAGCCGTGCCGGATCGCGCGCCAGGGCCAGCGCCATGGCTTCATAGTCATCCCAGCTCTCAACAATGAGTTCGGGAAGTCCCGTCGCGGTCAGCAGACTTGAGGCCACGCGCGAGGCAAAGGCGCCGCCACGACGCGTCAGCACCGGAAGGCCGGCCCATAAAGCGTCACAGGCTGTAGCATGCGCGCCATATGGGGCGGTGTCGAGGAACAGGTCGGCCAGTTGGTGACGCGCCAGATGCACGTCCAGCGCGGCCGGGCCGGCGAAGATCAATCGTTCGGGCGCGATGTCCTGGCTTTGCGCGGTGGTCAGCAGATTGGTCCTGGTTTTGGCGCCCGTCTGTTTCAGCCACAGCACGCTGTCTGGTACCTGCCGGAGCAGTGACATCCAGCGGGCGAAAACTGGCGCGGTGATCTTCCAGCTGTTGTTGAAGCAGCAGAACACAAAGCCTTCCGCCGGAAGGCCGGCATCCTGGCGTGAGGGCGCGGTGCCGATCGCGCGGCTGGTGTCGCTGGGGAAGAAACAGTGCGGCAAGAGCGCCAGCTTTTCGGTGAAAGCCTCCGGGCTGGGCGCCACCACGGCATCGGCAATCAGCCAATCCACAAAAGGCGCGGCGGTGGTGCCGGCATAACCCAGCCAGGTTGCCTGGACCGGAGCAGGCCGGTGGCTCAGCACCTCGAAGTGATCGCCCTTGGTGTGACCATTGAGGTCGATCAGAATGTCCACTTCCATTTCGCGCAACGCCGCCGCCAGGGAGGTAGGTGTCTGTTGGTGCGCATTCACAAAGCGCTCGAAAGCGGTGATCAAGCGCCGCCGCTGCGGGCTGCCGTCATCGGGATTGGTGGCAATGCCGGTCACGTCGAACAGCTTGCGGTCGTGACGCTCGATCACCTCGACGATCTGGGTCGTCACCGGATGGTGCCCGACATCGGAGGAGAGATAGGCCAGGCGAATACGGCCATGGCGGTAGGGCACCGTGGCGACAGGCGGCCGCGGCGCCCGGAAGCGGCTGCGGATCACATTCGCGGCGCAGGCAAGCTGCAGCGCTTCATCCTCGCTATAGCCCAGCAAGGTCCAGGGTGGCACCACATCTCCCGCATGGATGCGCCGTTCCATTTCGCGCCCGATCTGTTCGGTGCGCGCCCAGTCGCAGAGATCCAGAGCCGCGATGGCCGCGCCGGCGAAAGCTTGCGGCGATCCGCACTTGTCGAAGGAGGCCAGCGCTTCCTCATGGCGTTTCAGACTTTGCAGCGCATTGCCGCGATTGTTGAAGGCTTCCGGATAGTCGGGCCGCGCCGCCAGCGCCTGGTCATAGGCGATCAGCGCTTCCTCATGGCGGCCCAGCTCCAGCAGCGCATTGCCGCGATTGTTGAGGAACTCCGCATCGCCCGGCCGCAAGGACAGCGCCCGCTCGAAGCAGGAAAGCGCATCGGTGAAGCGGTGCAGTGCCAGAAGCGCGCTGCCGCGATTGTTGAAGGCGGTTGCGAAGCGGGGCGCCACCCGCAACGCCTGGTCGTAAGCCGCCAGCGCTTCGGCGGGGCGCTTTAAATCCTCCAACACGCTGCCGCGATTGTTCAGGGCTTCCGGATTGTTGGGGTCGATGGCAAGCGCGCGATCATACGAGGCGAGCGCTTCCTCGAAGCGCCCCAGCGTCTTGAGCGCCGTGCCGCGATTATTTTCTCCCTGCGCCCAGCCCGGCTTCAAGGTCAAGGCCTTGTCATACGCCGCCAGCGCTTCGCCTGGCCGCCCCATGCTTTTGAGTACATTGGCGCGATTGAGATGCACTTCGGCGTCATCGGGCGCCAGCGCCAACGCGGCGTCTATTTTTTCCAGCGCTTCGGCCATGCGGCCTTGTTGCGCGCGCAACACGCCCAGGAAATGCAGCGCCGTCGCGTCCTGCGCATCCGCCGCCAGCGCGGCCAGATAAAGCCGCTCGGCCTCCGCCAGCTTGCCGCTGCGATGCAGCGCAATTGCTTGTTGGCTCAAGGGGTGATCGCTGGAAGGGCTGTTCATCTTTGCCGTGTTTGGGGCATGGTATCCCTTTGTAAAGCCTCAAAAGCAATGGGACGAAAACAAGGGGAAAGACGATGGATCGCCGCCATGTTCTGGGTCTGATGGGAGCGGGCGCCGCAAGCCTGGCCGCAAGCGCGGCCCATGCCGCCGCCACGCCGGTGATCGAGTGGAATCAGCACATGTTCAGCCGCGATGTCGCGCGCTTTCCCTTCAGTCCGCGCGGCACCTACAAGCCGGACGCCACGCGGTTGTCGGCGGACCCTCTGGCGGACTACCAGGCGCGCTTGAAGGCGGTTGGCATCGACCGGGCGCTGTTCGTGCATCCGGAGCCCTATGGCGACGACCATACCCTGGTGCTGGATTGCCTGGCGCGCACCAGCCCCAGCCAGTTCAAGGCCACCAGCATGTTCTTCCCCAAGGAT
>Ga0070665_100001288_pt1 | contig 30002 bp, 35 predicted proteins | sample KBSS13metaG_FD_65862 | JGI IMG/M metagenome (GOLD analysis project Ga0070665, IMG submission 65862) | Switchgrass rhizosphere microbial communities from Kellogg Biological Station, Michigan, USA - KBS S1-3 metaG | ecosystem: Host-associated > Plants > Roots > Rhizosphere > Soil ... | reverse complement strand
ACCCGCCCAGTATCTGCACCTGGACATCGATATCCAGCACCTCGATGCCCTGAAAGGCCACGGTCCTGACCCTGGAAACCACGCCCACGTCCTTGTTTTGTTCGCGGGCGCGATTGTGCAGGGTTTTACGGAAAAGGCTAGAAGGAAGTTGGGCTATCCGGCCGGACCGATCCTGGCATGCACGACGGCGAACGGGTCCGCATATACCCGCCGCCACTGCGGGTCATGGTCCAGAGCCTCCACCTCGTGATCGTCCGGCGCCAGCATCGTCCAACTGACGCCGCCTTTGTCCAGCACGGCCTTCAGCGCGGCGCTATCGTGGCCGCCGATCAGCACCAGATCGCGTTTCAGGAAATCGTCGCCGTACAGCTCCATCCGACCGTCGATGAAGACTTTCACGCCACTGAAGATCAGGTAGCCGCCGAAACGCTCGCTGTTGAATACGGTGCCCGCCAGCGTCTCGCGGCGGGCCGCGGCCAAGGCCGCCGACGGCGTGACCGGGCCGTTCGCCAGCGCGATCGGATGGCGCAGGGCAATCAGCGAGAACACTCCGATGACCGCCAGCAGAGCGGTGACCGCGTACCGGCCTGTGCGCCCCGACAGCATCGCGGATATACCGCTGGTCAGGCTGCTGCCGTCCTGGGGGGCGACCATAGCGTTCAGCCGCGGGGACAGAGGGGCAGCTAGCGCCAGCGGCGCGACAACCGCAAGCAGATCGGCATGGCGCTCATGCTGCAAAGCCAGATGAAACAGCCCGATCAGCAGCAGCAATCGCGGCAGGGGCAGCCGGATGCCGGTTGTGAATCCCGCCACCAGCAATCCCAACAGCCAAAGCTCCAGCGGCTGGAAACGCGGAAAGTCCGGGCTCCGCCATTCCATGAAGGCCGATTGCAAGGTCGGCATGGCGCTGATCCGAAACGGCTCCAGCACCCCATCCAGTCCGTTCGGGTTCAGCAGGGTGCACGCCGCCGCGATCAGGACGAACAACCCCCAACGCCGCAGCTCGCCCGCCCGGCCGGCTTCGCCGGGCTCGTACACCGCCTCCGCCGCCAGATAACCCGCAAGGGCCAGGCCGAACATGTAGGCGCCATGCATATTCGCCCAAAGCACGAGAACCGGCAGGGCAATCCAGGGCGGCCCGCGCTTGGCATCCCGCGCGGCGAACAGGGCCGCGCACCAGGCAACCATCGCCGGCAGAGCGATCGCATGCGGTCGCGCCAGCAGATGCCATTCCATCAGCATGATGGACAGGAAGACGACAAGTACGCCGGGGAGCGGCGCAAGCCGGCTCAGGACGGAGCGGGCCAGCAGCCCCATGGCGAGCGCGAAGCTGAGCGCGGTCGCCAGCGCCAGCCCGGCCCAGCCGAGCCATCCCTGGACGACCGCCATGACGATCTCCGCGAGCCATTCATGAACGACCCACCGCGCACCGGCCATCGACCAGGAGAACGGGTCCTGGCTCGGCAACACCTTATGGGCCAGCATCCAGTTCCCGGCGGCGACATGCAGATAGGTGTCAGGATCGCCTAGCAGCTGCAGCGGCCGGTAAACCATCGCCAGCGCAACCACCGCGACGAGCAGCGACAGGGCGGGGATCGCCCGGTTCACGGTCAGCCCGTTCTCCAAAGATCGTGCCGGCAACGCTTCAACCCAGATCGGTGTTCTCAGTCCTAACGGCGCATATCGAGCACATGCGCCGTACGACCACAACCGATTACGCTAGCGCCCGTATCTAAGCGCCACCGCCTCCGCCGCCGCCTTGTAGGCCTTGCCCTTCAGTTCCATCACCTGCCGCTGGTCGGAGGCGGCGCGGCCGTGCTGGTTGCTCATCGCCTCGTCCGCGAACGGTTCAGGCGAGAAGCTGTCCCACTGGCCGGTGCGCGTGTCGATCACGGCCATCATCAGGCGGATGCGCATCTGCTGGTTCTCGTCCGGCACGATGCCGCCAATCACCGGCACCCAGGAAATCGCCTTGCCGCCGAGACCCTGGGAGGCCGATTCCAGCACGCCCCAATAGACGATCACCGCATCGTAGCCGCCCTTGGCCGCTGCCATACGGAACAGCTGGGAATAGGGCGCCGCCGCCTTGGCCTGTTGCGGCACGCCGGAGAAGGCGGCAACCGTATAGTACTTCTCCATCGCAGCAATCATCTCCGGGTCGGCCATCTCTGCGCCGGACTGGACCAGCAGGATACCCGACCCCTTCCGCACCGACAGCGGCCGCCGCTCGACCATCGCCTTCTGGATGTCGGCATCGCTGTATGTGCCCGCCGGGTCGATGCCCAGCACGGCATATTCCGACAGCTCGCCCTGATAGGCCGGGTTGCCGTGGCCGTAACCCGGCTCGCGATGGCCGGAGTCCGAGATCGACCGCGTTCCGCACGCCGCCAGCAGCAGCAGGACACAGGCCAGCGCGCCGCGCGCGAGCGCTTTCGCAGAAACCATCGCAAATCTCCCTTAGGAGGCGTGGCCGGCTCGCGACGATCGCGCCAGTCCTTCGCCGGGCGGGATTCCGCAACTGAGTCATGTCGAATTGATGGCTGGAGTCTGTTCTTTTCGGGGAGTCAGGGGATGCAGGCAGTCCAGATCACCCAAAAAGGAAAACGGCGGCGCCAGGTTTCCCCAACGCCGCCGTCTAGCTCTTTAGGCAGTCGGCCCGATGCTCAGGGCCGATGTCCCCTCAACCGCGCTGTTTGCCTTTCGGCTTCGCGGCTCCTTCGTTCTGGGGGATCGCGGCGTTTTGCTGCGCCGGCTTGCGGTTGCCGGTGATCGCCGATCCGCCATTGCGGAAGGAAAAGGCAGGGGACAGACATCCAAGAACCTGGTCCAGCCAATCGGGCCCATTGCTGGGCTTTGTCGTGGAAGCGGACACTTTAACAACTCCTTGGCCGGTTGCCCGGCCCTCACTCACATTACCGGATAATCAATAGGTGCCGGTAAATTGTGTCAATCATATGGTTGCGTTGCCGTTATGTATTGAACATACGTATCAACACTTACCCCGGATTAATCGTGCCGCAGCACCAGCGGGCCCAGCGGCCGGCCGCCCAGGATATGGATATGCAGGTGCGGCACTTCCTGATGGCTGTGCGGCCCGTGATTGAACAGCAGCCGATAGCCGGATTCGGCGACCCCGGCGGCGCGGGCGATCTTGCCGGTGGCGCGGATCAGCGCCGCGATCTCGGCATCGCTCGCCTTCTCGGCGAAATCGTCGATCGAGACATACTTGCCCTTGGGCATCACCAATATATGGGTCGGCGCCTGCGGGTTGATGTCGTTGATCGCCAGCACATGATCGTCCTCATAGACCTTGGCCGACGGGATCTCGCCGCGCAGGATACGGGCGAAGATGTTGTTGTCGTCGTAAGCCATCTTCCCATTCTCCAACGTTATTTGCCTTTCTTGCCCAAGACCTTGTTACGCTGGGCTTTCTCGGCAATGCCGCTCGTGCCCTCGCGCGCCGCCAGCACGTCGTAGACGTCTTTGGGTCTAAGCCCGGCATCGGCCCAAAGCACCAGCAGATGATAGAGCAGGTCGGCCGATTCCTGGGCCAGCTTCTCCCGGTCGCCGGCCATGGCCTCGATCACCGTCTCCACCGCCTCCTCGCCCAGCTTCTGGGCGATCTTGGCCCGGCCACGCTGGAACAGCTTGGCGGTATAGGATGTCTCCGGATCGGCGCCGCGCCGGTCGAGGATGGCCTTGTACAGCCGATCGAGCGTTTCCGCGTCCGCCATCACGCCGCCGCCTCGCTCAGGCGCGGCACGCCGCGCACCGGAATGCCGGATGCCACCATCCGCGCCTTGGCCTCGGCGATGGTGAAGATACCGAAATGGAAGATCGAGGCGGCCAGCACGGCGCTGGCATGGCCTTCGGTCACGCCCTCGACCAAATGGTCCAGCGTACCGACGCCGCCCGAGGCAATCACCGGAATGCCGACCGCGTCAGCGATCCTGCGGGTCAGCTTCAGGTCAAATCCAGACTTGGTGCCGTCCCGGTCCATCGAGGTCAGCAGAATCTCGCCGGCGCCCGCCGCCGCCATGCGCTTGGCCCATTCGATCGCGTCATAGCCCGTGGCTTTGCGCCCGCCATGGGTGAACACCTCCCACTGGCCGGGCGCGACCGACTTGGCATCGATAGCGACGACGATGCACTGGCTGCCGAACCGCTCCGCCGCTTCGGCGACGAATTCCGGCCGTGCCACCGCCGCGGTGTTGATCGAGGCCTTGTCCGCCCCCGCCAGCAGCAGTGTACGTATGTCGTCGACCGTACGTACGCCTCCGCCGACGGTCAGCGGCATGAACACCTGCTCGGCGGTACGGCGTACTGCATCGTACAGGGTCGAGCGGTCTTCGGCTGAGGCGGTGATGTCCAGGAAGGTGAGCTCATCCGCGCCGGCGGCGTCATAGACCCGCGCCTGTTCGACCGGATCGCCCGCATCGACCAAGTGGGTGAAGTTCACACCCTTCACGACGCGGCCGTCCTTGACATCCAGGCAGGGGATAAGGCGGACCTTCAGCATCAGCGCACCCTATCCATTCATGATCGCGAGCGCGGCGGCCGGATCGACCCGCCCGTCATAGAGCGCCCGGCCGCAAATCACCCCGGCGATGCCGGAACTTTCTTCTTTCTTCACCGCGGCGATGTCCTCAATCGAGGAGACGCCACCGGAGGCGATGACCGGGGTGGTCAGGGCGAAGGCGAGATCGACGGTGGCCTCCAGGTTGATGCCGCCCATCGCCCCGTCGCGGTTGATGTCGGTGAACACGATGGCGGCGACGCCTGCCTGCTCCATGTCCAGCGCCAGGTCGAGCGTGCGCATCGTCGAGGTCTCGCGCCAGCCCTCGACCGCCACCAGCCCTTCGCGGCTGTCGATCGACACGGCGACACGGCCGGGGAACTTAGCGCAGGCCTCCTTCACCAGGGTCGGGTTGCGCACCGCGGCGGTGCCCAGCACCACCCGTTCGACCCCGCGCGACAGCCAGTCCTCGATGGTGGCGATGCTGCGGATGCCGCCGCCCAGCTGGATCGGCAGCTTGGTGGCGGCGATGATCGCCTCCACCGCCTTGGCGTTGACCGGCTTGCCCTCGACCGCGCCGTTGAGGTCGACCAGATGCAGCCAGGTAAAGCCCGACTGGGCGAACTGCCGCGCCTGTTCGGCCGGGTCCTGGTTATAGACGGTCACCGCCGTCATATCGCCGCGCAGCAGGCGCACGCAGGCGCCGTCCTTCAAATCGATCGCTGGGTAAAGAATCATGTGCCTGTCAGATCTTTGTAATAGTAGCGGCCGGGCACGTAGCGGCCCTCGACCCGCGCATAGCGCGGATGAACGCCCCACAGCCTGTAGCCAAGCGTTTCGCACAGCGCGATCGCCGCTGTCTGGGTCTCGCGCACATCCATGTTGATCATGGCGAATCCGTCCTGCAGCGCCCGCACTTCGGCAGCTTCCAGCAGCATCCGGGCCAATTTATGGCCGCGCGCCCAGGGCGCCACGAACATCGTGGTCAGATGCGTCGCCATCGCCTGCGCCTCGTTGTTGCGCGGCGGGCGGACGAGCTGGCAGGAGCCGGCGACCACCCCGTCGACCCGGCCGATGAACAGGGTCCGCTCCGGCACCGCCAGCACGCCGCGCCAATAGCGCTCCATCGCTTCGCGCGCCGGCGGCTGCAGCCAGCCGAACCCGCCCTCGGCGCGGATCGCCAGCTCGGCCGCCTCGCACAGGTCGTTGAGGTCGGCAACCCGCAGCTTGTCCGCCGTTTCGACCGAAAGCCGCGCCGGCGGCAGCGTGTCGTCCACCATGCTCAAGGCGCCCACTCCAGGAAGGCGGCGATCAGCTTGAGCCCGGTTGCTTGGCTCTTTTCGGGGTGGAACTGGGTGCCGATCAGATTGTCCCGCCCGATCACCGCCGTAACCGGGCCGCCATAGTCGGCATGCGCGATCTCATGCGCCCGGTCGGCGCAGGCGAAGCGATAGGAATGAACGAAATAGGCATGGTCGCCGGACTGGACGCCGCGCATCACGGGATGGTCCGCCCGGTCAAGGATGAGATCGTTCCAGCCCATATGCGGCACCTTCAGCGCCGGCCCCCCGGGGTTCAGCGCCTCCGGCTTCAGCGCCACCACCTCGCCGGGGATCCAGCCGAACCCGTCATGGTTGCCGTGCTCGACGCCTCGCGTCGCCATCAGCTGCATGCCGACGCAGATGCCGAAGAACGGCCGCGCCTTGTCGATCGCCACCTCTTCCAGCGCCGCGCGCAGGCCCGGCACCTCGGCGACGCCGGCCAATACCGCTGCAAAAGCACCTTGGCCCGGCAAGGCGACGCGGTCGGCGCGGCGGACGATCTCGGGGTCGCTCGTCACCGCGATGCGGAAATCGCGGCCGGACTCCAGCGCGGCGCGCTCAAAGGCCTTGGCAGCGGATTTCAGATTGCCCGAACCGCAATCGACGATGGCGACTGTTTCCATGGGTAGACCGCTACAGGACGCCCTTTGTCGAAGGGATCGTGTCCGCCTGGCGCGGGTCCGGCGCGATGGCGATCTTCAGCGCCCGCGCCAGGCCCTTATAGCAGGTCTCGACGATGTGATGGCTGTTGGTCCCGTACAGCGTCTCGACATGTAGGGTGCAGCCGGCGGCCTGGGCAAAGGCCTGGAACCATTCCTTGAACAGCTCCGTATCCATATCGCCCAGCTTGTCGCGGGTGAAATCGACCTTCCAGATCAGATACGGCCGGTTCGACAGGTCGAGCGCGACACGGGTGAGCGTCTCGTCCATCGGGATATACATATGGCCGTAGCGGTTGATGCCCTTACGGTCGCCCAGCGCCTTTTTTAAGGCCTCGCCGATGGCGATGCCGGTATCCTCGGTGGTGTGGTGGAAATCGATATGCAGATCACCCTCGGCCTTGACCGTCAGGTCGATCAGGCTGTGGCGCGACAGCTGCTCCAGCATATGGTCCAGGAACCCGATGCCGGTCGAGACCGAATATTTACCGGTCCCGTCCAGGTCGAGCGACACCGAAATCTTCGTCTCGGTGGTGTTGCGGGTCACGCTGGCGGCGCGGCGCGTGGGGCTCGATTTCGTCATGGACGGTTATCTAGCAGACCACAGTGCGAAAACCCAAGCGCAGGGGGTGCGGATTCTGTGGCAGATTTGCCGCAGTCGTTCGTCTTTCTCCGGCGTGATTCCCGCGAAAGCGGGAATCAGAGCCGTATGCACATGAATTCAACGCCAAGGCGCCAAGGGATCGCCAAGGGCGCCAAGGAAAACCCGGTTTAGGCTTTGCCTTGGCGCTTTCTTGGCGTCTTGGCGCCTTGGCGGTTCAATTCCTGGATTTGAAGAAAAGCTGCCCCTCCCTCAATGTGCCGCAGCCTTGGGCTTCTTGGCCGGCGAGGCCGATGCGTCGGCCGCAGGGGCCGGCTTGGGCGGGTCGCCCTCGATCCGGGCGCTAATGATGCGGTCCGGCTGGCTCACATGGCCGGTGTCGACATCACCGGTTTCGATGTGGTTCACGAATTCCATGCCCCGGATGACCTTCCCCCAGATCGTGTATTTCCGGTTGAAGTCGGGCATCGACTTCAGGCAGATGAACCATTGGCTGTCTGCGGAATCGATGTCGTCGGCCCGCGCCATCGAGACGGTACCGCGCTGATGCGGCTCAGTGCTGAACTCGGCCTTCAGCTTTACGCCCGACCCGCCGGCGCCGGTGCCCAGCGGATCGCCGGTCTGGGCCACCGTACCCGGAATCACCCGGTGCCACTTCACCCCGTCATAGAAACCCTGCCGCACCAGCTCCTTGATCCGCTTCACATGATTCGGCGCCAGGTCCGGCCGCATCCGGATCACCACCGGCCCATCCTTCAGCTGGATGATCAGCACGTTGTCCGGATCCTCATCCGGCGTCGCCGGCGTAGGCGCAGCGACGGCGGGAAAGGCCAGAACCAGAAAAGCGAACAGCGCCACAACCAAACGCATCGATATTCCTCCCGCGGGACCGAAAGCGGCAGGCATCATAGATTTGTGGCATTGGAATGACAGAGCGGATTTACAGGTTTCCCCATACCCCGCCCCCTATATCTTGATCGCCCGCCGTGAAATCCCACATGATCGCGATCATGACATCAGAACACTCAATCGAAAGCGCGTGGCACGGCACGACCATTCTCTCCGTGCGCAAGAACGGGCGCGTCGTCGTGGCCGGCGACGGCCAGGTGACGATGGGCCAGACGGTGATGAAGGCAAACGCCAAGAAGGTGCGCCGACTGGGTGAAGGCGGAAAGGTCATTGCCGGGTTCGCCGGCGCGACCGCCGATGCCTTCACCCTGTTCGAGCGGCTGGAAGGCAAGCTGGAGAAGCATCAGGGCCAGCTGACCCGCGCCTGCGTCGAGCTGGCGAAGGATTGGCGGACCGACCGCTATCTGCGCCGGCTCGAGGCGATGATGGCCGTGGCCGACGCCGAGGTCTCGCTGGTGCTGACCGGCACCGGCGACGTGCTGGAGCCGGAGCGCGGCATCATCGGCATCGGCTCGGGCGGCGTCTATGCGCTGGCCGCGGCCCGGGCGCTGATCGATGTCGACGGGCTGGAGGCCGAGGAGATCGCTCGCCGCGCCATGGCCATCGCCGCGGATATCTGCGTCTACACCAACACCAACATCACGCTTGAAGCCATTGGCGAAAGCATCGCGAGCACCGCGTCCCACTCATGAGTAAACTTACCCCCAAGGAGATCGTCTCCGAGCTCGACCGCTTCATCGTCGGCCAGCATGACGCGAAGCGCGCCGTCGCCGTGGCGTTGCGCAACCGCTGGCGCCGCCAGCAGCTGGGCAACACGATGCGCGACGAGGTTCTGCCCAAGAACATTTTGATGATCGGGCCGACCGGCGTCGGCAAGACCGAGATCGCACGGCGGCTGGCCAAGCTGGCCGAGGCGCCGTTCATCAAGATCGAGGCGACGAAGTTCACCGAGGTCGGCTATGTCGGCCGCGACGTAGATTCGATCGTCCGCGACCTGATGGAAACCGCGCTGACCATGGTGCGGGAGAAGATGCGCAAGGAGGTCAATCTCAAGGCCCAGCAGGCCGCGGAGGAACGGCTGCTCGACGCGCTGGTCGGCAAGAGCGCGCAGGACGGCACCCGCGCCACCTTCCGCAACAAGCTGACGGCCGGCGAGTTGGAGGACCGCGAGATCGAGATCGAGGTCGCCGATACCGGCTCGGGCGGCGGCATGAACACCTTCGACATTCCCGGCATGCCAGGCGGGAGCGTCGGGATGATCAACCTCTCCGACATTCTGGGAAAGATGGGCGGCGGCCGGACCAAGACCCTGCGCCTCACCGTCAAGGCAGCGCGCGAGAACCTGATCCAGGAAGAGGCGGAGAAGCTGTTGGACCAGGAGCGGGTGACGCGCGAGGCGGTCGAGCTGGTCGAGCAGAACGGCATCGTCTTCCTGGACGAGATCGACAAGATCGCCGGCCGCTCCGAATTCCGCGGCGGCGGCGATGTCAGTCGCGAGGGTGTCCAGCGCGACCTGCTGCCCTTGATCGAGGGCACGGTGGTGAACACGAAATACGGGCCGGTGAAGACCGACTATATTCTGTTCATCGCCTCCGGCGCCTTCCATCTGGCCAAGCCGTCGGACCTGCTGCCCGAGCTGCAGGGCCGCCTGCCGATCCGGGTCGAGCTCAGCCCGCTGGGCCAGGCCGACCTGAAGCGCATCATGCTCGAGCCCGAGGCCAGCCTGATCAAGCAGTACAAGGCGCTGATGGAGACCGAGCAGGTGACGCTCGACTTCACCGACGATGCGATCGACGAGCTCGCCCGCCTGTCGGCCGAGATCAACGCCACAGTCGAGAATATCGGCGCCCGCCGGCTGCATACGGTGCTGGAGCGGCTGCTGGAGGAAATTTCCTTCGATGCCAGCGACAAGCCGGGCAGCAGCGTCACCGTGGACCTCACCATGGTGAAGGACCGGGTCGGCGTGCTGTCGAAGAACGCCGACCTGTCGAAGTTCATTCTGTAGCGGTGGGGCCTTCGGGCCCTACTCTTTCCCGCCGTGGACGTCCTTCAAAATCCCGCCCGGCGTGTATTCGAAGCTGATCATGTTGTAGGCGCCACCGGTCGAGGTGCCGCCTAGCCAGTCGGGGAGGATGCCGGAGCCGGACTTGGCGCCGGCCGACGCCGGATACTGGTCGATCTTGGTGCCGTCGGCCTCCTGGATCGTGTGGATCGGCTTGCCCAGCGCGGCCACCACCTCGGTCTGGTTGGTGCTGCCCGGCTTGAAGCCGCTGATTTCGTCGGAGCTGATCAGCTTGGCCGAATCTCCGCAGCCTGTCAGTGACACCAGGGTGGTCAGCGACAGCAGGGCGGTCAGCGCGGCGGCATGCCTGAACATTGTTTCACATCCACATCAGAGGTCCCAAGACGGCGCGAGTTTTGCGCGAAAGCAGCGAAACGCGCAACAGAAGTCCGCATATCGCAATCGACAGGCGCGTCGCGCTTGCGTAGAACACCTTTCAATAATTGAAAGGGAGACGGATATGGCGGGGTTCAGGGGCGCAGCCGCCCTGGCACTTGTTGTGATGGCCGGCGGCGCGAAGGCGGCCGATGTCATGCCCAATCCGACACTGGCGAACGGCATCGCGCTGGCCAATGTTGCGATCTCGGTCAGCGATCTCGAGAAATCGACCAAGTTTTACCAGGCGCTGGGTTTCGCCGCCGGTGACCGGCACGAGATTCCGGCGGGTCTGGCACAGAAGACGCTGGGCGTATCGGCCGAAACCAAGATCGACGTCCGCTTCGTCATCGCCAACGGCATGTATGTCGAGCTGGTCCATCTCACTCCGCCCGCATCCAAACCGGCATCGACCGGTTCGGGGTCGCAGCTCGGCCTCGCCAACTTCGCTTTCCGCGTCGACGACGTCTCGCGCGTCGCCAAGATCGTCAAGGACAATGGCGGCACAGTGCTCGATGCCACCCGCACGGCGCTGGGCCCGGGAATCGAGGCCGTCTTCTGCACCGATCCCGATGGCACCAAGCTGGAGCTGGTCGGGCCGGCGAAGAAGTAGTTTTCCGTCATTGCGAGCGAAGCGAAGCAATCCAGAGCCATACCGATGACTCTCGGGCTAACGGCCCTGGATTGCTTCGCTTCGCTCGCAATGACGATGGAACAGTTCAATCAACGGAGGAAAAGTTTGATGGGTAAGCTTTCACGGATTCTCGCCGCCAGCGCGTTCAGCCTCGTCGCCGTCGCCGGTATGGCGCTGGCCGATGTCGGGCCGAACGCGAAGCCGACCGATGGCGGGATGGTATTCGCCAATGTCTCGATCTCGGTTGCCGACATGGACAAGTCGACCAAGTTCTACCAGGCGCTGGGCTTCGAGATCGGCGATGTTCATGAGGTGCCGGGTCCGGTCGCCAAGGCGCTGGGCGCCAAGTCCGCCGACGCCAAGCTTGCGATCCGCTTCGTCAAGCGCGACGGCATCGTGCTGGAACTGATCCACCTCGCCCCCTCGCCGACCAAGAAGGCCTGCGGCGGCTCCGCCGATGAGCTCGGCCTCGCCCATATCGCCTTCCGCGTCGACGACGTGGACCGTGTCGCCAAGATCGTGAAGGACAATGGCGGCAAGACGATCGACGCGCTGCGCACCAAGCTGGGCCCGGCCGGCCAGGGCGTCGACATCCTCTTCGCCACCGATCCTGACGGCACCCATATCGAGATCGCCGGCCCAGTCAAAGGCTAAGTGCTGAAAGGCTAACGCTAAGCCTTCTTCCGCCTCAGCATGACGTAGAACGCCCCGCCGCCGCCATGGCGGATATGAGCCGGTTGAATGGTCAATATCCGCCCCGCCAGCGGTGAGGCCTTCAGCCAGTTCGGGGCGTTGCGCCTCAGCACCCCGCCGCCGTCGGCGAGCGCGCCCTTGCCGGTGATGACCAGCAGGGACCGCTTGCCGGCCCGGCTCGCAGTTTCGACGAAACCCATAAGGGCAGCGTACGCGGCGCGTTGGTCCATCCCGTGCAGGTCGATGCGCCCCTCGACGGCCACCTGGCCGCGCTTCAGCCGCTCGACCGTCGCCCGGTCGACGCCGCCGGGCGCGCGCGGAGCGGCCGGCGCCGGTGGATGCAAGGGAACGACATCCGCGGTCGGAAGGGGCTCTGGCGCCGGGACCGGAAGAGGCACGGCCGACGTGGGGTCAAGCGGCTGCACATCACGCATCGCCGCGCCCCACAATGCCAGTTCAGCCTGGGTGGGTTTCCGCCATCTGGGCATGGCGGACTGCTCAGTTGCCGATAGCGGTCTCGATCAACTGCCAGTTCGGGTCGCGCTGGGAAAGGTCGCGCGAGAAACTCCACAGATCGATCGTTTCTTCTTCCGGCGGCTCGGTTTCGCCGGCATGCATCTGGCGGCTGGCGAAGCGCACCTGGACATGGGCTTCCCGCCCGCTCATGCCGGCATCGATGATTTCGGCCTCGATCGGCCCAGCAAAGCGGATTGCCTCGACAGTGCCCTGGTTCTTCGGACGCTCCGAAATGGCGCGGCCGAATTCGCCATACAGATTCGAGCTCAACAGCGGGCGCAGCGTCGCCAGATCGCCCGCGGCGAAGGCCGCGACGATCATCTGGAAGGCGGATTTGGCGCCGGCCAGGAAATGCTTCTCGTCGAAGGTCGGGTCGGCCTCGTGTATCCGCGACAGCTTCGCGTTCAGCGACAGCGGCAATGTGGGGTCGTTCTCGATCACCACCGCCGGGCGCCCGCCAACGCTGCCGGCATCGCTCGGCTGGTAGGGCACGATCGGCGGCCGGTCGAACGGATTGGGACGCTCACGCTCCTCTCCCGTACGGCGGCCCAGCACGGCGCGCAGCCGGAACAGCAGGAAGACGGCGATCCCCGCGAAAATGATAATGCCGACCAGAGACCCGTTATCGTCCATCGCTTCCCTCCACCGGCGGGAGTATCATAGTACAGGGTTTACGATATAATCGTATGGACCCTGGAGCAGGTTATCGAACCCGCGAGCACTGGCGCCGAGGGCAGCTTAATCCCATGTTTCGGGAACGCGCCCGGCGAAAAGCCGCCCGCGTACCGTCAAGACACATAGGGCCGATGGCCCTGTCTCACAAGCGTGATGCAATGCCGCTGCTGTTTCTTCTGTTGTTTCCCCTGGCCGAAATCGCCACCTTCATCCTTGTCGGCGGCGCGATCGGCGTCCTGCGTACCCTGATGCTTGTCATCCTGTCGGCGCTGATCGGCTGGATCATGCTGCGCGACGCCGGGGTGATGACGGCGCTGAAGCTGCAGCGCCAGCACGGCAATCCGGCCGCCGTCCTTGCCGAGGGCGGTGCGCGGATGCTGGCCGGGCTGCTGCTGCTGATTCCCGGATTCCTGACCGACCTCGCCGCGATCCTGGTGCTGATCCCCAAAACCCGGGACCTGATGTTCGGCGGGTTTGCAGCCGGCGCTCCGTCCGGCGAGCCGGCCCAATCCAACGCCCGCTCGGCCAACGCCCGCCGGGACGTGATCGAAGGCGATTTCCGCCGCATCGACCGCGACAGTTAAGCAAACTCAAGCCGGTTGTGCCGACGAACTCGGCGTGTTAGGCCACCGCCCGTCACAATCAAGGGATATTGAGATGACCGATCAATCGAACGGCGCGCCAGACCAGGTTCCGGGCCAACTGGCCGTCAACGCGCAATTCATCAAGGATCTGTCGTTCGAAAGCCCGAATGTGCTCAAGATCATGAGCCAGCCCAGCAATCAGCCGCCCGAGGTCAATTTCAACCTCGGTGTCCAGGCCAACACCGTTGGGCCCGATCTCTACGACGTCACTCTGACGATCCGGGCCGAGGCGAAGCGCGACAACATGGTCGCCTTTATCATCGAGCTGTCCTATGCCGGCGTCTTCACCATCACCGGCATTCCGCAGGACCAGATGGAGCCGGTATTGTTCATCGAGGGGCCGCGCCTGCTGTTCCCATTCGCCCGCGCGATCATCTCCGACCTGACCCGCGACGGCGGCTTTACCCCGCTGATGCTGAACCCGATCGATTTCGTCGATCTCTACCAGCGCAAGCTGGCCGAGCGCCGGAGCCTGAGCGACGCGCCGGTGAACAACCTGCCGAACTAAGCAGCCGGGACGGGCTCCGGCTCGACCCACAACGGAGCCTTCAGCAGGGCCACCATGGCGGCATGCGCCGCCAGCTCTTCGTCACTGGCAATATGCACGCGCGGCGTCCGCTGGATCGCCGCCGTGCTGCCGAACGTCGCCTTGGCAACCGATGTGGCCTGGACCGCCAGCGCCAGCCCCTGCTGCCGCCCGCCCAGCAGTTCGACATAGCATTCGGCCAGCAACTGCGCGTCCAGCAGCGCGCCGTGCAGGGTGCGGCTGGAATTGTCGATATTGTAGCGGCGGCACAGCGCATCCAGGCTGGCCGGCGCGCCGGGGAACTTCCGCCGGGTCAGCTTGAAAGTGCACGTCGCCCGGTCCGGCGCGAATTGCGGCAGGCCCAGCGCCGACAGCTCCCAATTCAGGAAATTCATATCGAAGTCGGCATTGTGGATGATCAGCTGCGAATCCCCGACAAAATCGAGGAAATCGCCGGCGATTTCGGCAAAAACCGGCTCCTTCTCCAGGCGGGCGCGGGTCAGCCCGTGGACCGCCACCGCCTCGTCCGGAACGTCACATTCCGGGTTGATATATTTGTGGAAATGCCGATCGGTCGCGATGTGATTGATCAGTTCCAGGCAGCCGACCTCGACGATCCGATGGCCCTGGCGCGGGTCCAGTCCCGTGGTTTCCGTATCGAGCACGATCTCGCGCACACCCTGCGCAGCATATCCATCCATGCCCACATCCGTTGATAATTGGCCGTGACTTAGGCGATTCGCCGATTCTAACCGAAAAAGATTCCGTACATCAGCCTGCCGGGCACAAATGTGAACGCGCCGGCAATCAGCAAGCCCCCAATATAGACCCCGACCATCGACCGCTTATGCGCGGCAATGTTCCCACGCCTCAGCGCCAGGATCGTCCCGACCACGCCGAACAGGGTCAGCGGCACGAACAGGTGGATCATGCTCAGATGTCCGGGCTCGATCACCCGCACGAAAAGGGCGTCGATCGCCGTGATCGTCATCAGGGTCAAATAGAGGACGCCGAGCGCCCGGTGAAACCGCGCGCCCTTGGTCGAGAAGAAGATCAGCCAGGTGCCGATGAAGAAGGCCGGGATCACTGTCGCCATGTGGATCTTCACCGCCAGCGGCGCCTCGGCGACCAGCCCCAGATTCATCGCGTCCTCCTTCGGCCGCGACCCAGCATCCTCAGCTCCGCCACGATCCTTTGCAGTTGGCGATAGGTCTCGCCGCGATGGCCACCGGTCCGCACCACGTAATCGGCACGGCGGCGCTTCTCCGCATCCGGCACCTGGCGGGCCAGGATGGCGCGGAACTTCTCCTCGGTCATGCCCGAACGGGCCAGGACACGCTGGCGCTGGATCTGCCTGGGCGCGCTGACCACGATCACCCGATCGACCAACTTCTCGCCCCGGCTTTCATAGAGCAGCGGAATATCCAGCACGACCACCGGCAGCTGACGCCGCGCCGCCGCCATCACAAAGGCACGGCTCGATTGCCGAACCCGCGGATGAAGGATTGCCTCGAGTTGGCGCAGCGCCGGCGTGTCGCCGAACACCAGATCGCCCAGCACCTTGCGGTCGATCCGGTTACCGGCCAACGCGCGGGGAAAGAGTTCCGCGACCTTGCGCACCGCCGCGCCGCCCGGTCCCAGCAGCTTGTGGACCGCCGCATCGGCGTCATGCACCGGCACGCCCAGCCGGCGCAGCGCCTGCGCGGCGTTGGACTTGCCCATCCCGATCGATCCTGTCAGGCCGACGATGATCACTTTCGGTCAAGCTCCCATCGCTACCAGCACATGGGCACGCAATGCCTGCGTCACCGCCGGGCGCACGCCGAACCAGGCTGCGAACCCCTCGACCGCCTGATACAGCAGCATCCCCAAGCCATCGACAACCGGGTTGCCGTGCGCCTGGGCCTTAAGCAGCAGGTCGGTCATCAGCGGACGATAGACGATGTCGGTCACGACAGCGGTGACGGGCAGCCGCGCGAGGTCGATCTCCAAAGCCGGCTGGCCGGTCATCCCCAGCGAGGTGGCATTGATCAGCAGCCCCGCGCCCTCCAGCAGCGCGTTCCGGTCTGACCAATCGCCGACAATCGCCGGAAAAGACGCAGCCAGGCATTCAGCCCGTACCCGATCCCGGTTGAGAAGGCGGATTTCTCTGAATCCGGCGTCGTTCAGGATCGCCAGGATCGCCCGCGATGCACCGCCGGCGCCCAGCACGACGGCAGGACGGCCCGGATCGATCGCGGCGCCCGCGTGCAAGCTGGCCATGAAGCCGGGCGCATCGGTGTTGCGGCCCTCGAAAATGCCGTCGCCCACCGCGACCACAGTATTCACCGCGCCGATCGCCCGCGCCGCCGGGTCGATCCGGTCGAGCAGCGGCATGATCGTTTCCTTATGGGGCACGGTCACGTTGAAGCCGCGCCAGCGGCCCAGCCTGAAGCTGTCGACCATATCGCCCAGCCAGTCGGGTGGAACGACCACCGCCTCATAGCAGCCGTCGAGCCCAAGCTCCTTCAGCCAGAAGCGATGGATGCGCGGCGACAGCGAATGCCCGACCGGCCAGCCGATAACCCCGGCGCGCGGCATCATGCCAGCCCGCAACGTCATGACGGGATCGCGCCCTGCTCGCGCAGGAAACCCAGCAACGGAATCAAGGGCAGGCCGAGAATGGTCGAATGTTCGCCACGGATGGCGTCGAACAGCTGTATGCCCAGCCCCTCGACCTGATAGCCGCCGACCGAGCTCAGCGCCGCCTTACCCACCCGATCGAGATAGGACTGGATGAAATCCGGCGACAGCACCCGTACCGACAACTCCGCGCTGTCCAGGCAGCGCCAGATCACGGTACCGTCGCGCACCGCTGCGACGGCGGAGAACAGCGTGTGCGTGCGCCCCGACAGCAGGCCGATCTGCCGGGCAGCGGCGGCCCGGTTCACCGGCTTGTCGAACCATTCGCCCGCGCATTCCAGCATCTGATCGGCGCCGAGCACGATCCGGCCGGGATGACGCGGGGAAACCTGGATCGCCTTCGCCGCCGCAAGCCTCTGCGCCGCCTCGCCGGCGGACAGCCGACAGTCGCGGCACTCGAACTTGATGCCACCCTCATCGACGTCGGGCTTGTCGACGACGATCGACAGGCCGGCCTTCTCCAACATCGTCCGACGGGTTGCGCTGCCCGACGCCAGAACCAGGGCATAATCCATCAGAAATGCAGCGCTTCGGACGAGATCACGTTGCGGCGGGCCAGGATCTTGATGATTTCCGCCGCCGTTTCCTCGATCGACCGCCGGGTCACGTCGATCACCGGCCAGCCCATCTTGGTGTAGAAGCGCCGGGCCTCATTGACCTCGTCGCGCACTGCCTCCAGGTCGGCATAGTTGGTGAACTCGGTCTGGTTCAGCATCTTCAGCCGGCTGCGCCTGAGCGATACCAGCCGCTCCGGGTCCTCGGTCAGGCCGATGACCAGCGGCGCCGTGTTCGAGCTCAATATTTCCGGCAGCGCGATATTCGGCACAAACGGCACGTTCGCCGCCTTCACCCCGCGATTGGCGAGATAGATGCAGGTGGGTGTCTTCGAGGTGCGCGAGACACCCACCAGGATGACGTCGGCATCGCCCAGATTGTAGGGCGATTGGCCGTCATCCTGGGCCATGGCGAAATCCATCGCGTCAAGGCGGCTGAAATACTCGTCGTTCATGATGTGCTGGCGGCCGGGCTGGGCCTTGCTCTCCAGCCCCAGATAGGCCGACAGGCCCTTCAGGATCGGGTCCAGCATCGGCACGCAAGGCACGCCGAGCGACCGGCAGGTTCCCTCCAGCTGGGCCCGCAGTTCAGGATCGACCAGCGTGTAGATGACGATCCCCGGCTTTTCGGCGATCCCTTCCAGGGCCAGGTTAAGCTGCCGCTGGGTGCGCACCAGGTTCCAGAAATGCTCGACCGGCCGCACCCCGTCGAACTGCGCGACGCAGGCGCGGGCCGTGGCGATCACCGTTTCGCCGGTTGCGTCCGACAGCAGATGCATATGAAATTCGCGCAAGAGTTCCGTCCAATCCTGGCCTGATCAATCCTGGTCCAATCCAGGGATCAAATTGTGGATAAAAACGACCTGTCCCCCAGCTCCTCCAAGCCATGCACATTCGTCCAGCGGATGGCAATAATCTCTTCGAGACTGTATCGATTTACCGCCGCATCGTCATTAGAGCGGGGATAAATCGGCTCATACCACAAGCCCTAGTTCAGGATCGCCGTCTTGCCCCCTGATTCCATGTCATTTACCCCGCCGCTGGTTTGGGGCGACAAAGCCCGAAAAAATGCCTATTCGTGTTGACAGACCTGTGGATGGATCGGTCTCTGTGGTTAATCCCCAGCTTCCACAGCCAACAATCTTCCACCCCAAACATTAAGAAAAGATTCTTATTTAGGAATCGTGAAACCCATGAACGCGTCGTCCCGTCCTTCCAAGCCTTTCCTGACGGTCCTATCGGGTCAGGCGATCAGCCCGCCCCCGATCTGGCTGATGCGCCAGGCTGGCCGTTACCTGCCGGAATACAAGGCGCTGAGAACCCGGGCGGCGAACTTTCTTGATTTCTGCTTCCGGCCGGAACTTGCGGTCGAGGCGACCCTGCAGCCGATCCGCCGTTTCGGTCTCGATGCCGCCATTTTGTTCTCCGACATCCTGACCATTCCTCACGCGCTGGGCCAGAAGGTCGAGTTCCTCGATGGCGAAGGGCCGGTGCTGGAACCCTTGCGCTCAGCCGACGACCTCGGGCGGCTGAGGCCGGACGGCGTCATCGACAGGCTGCGGTCCGTTTATGAAACCGTCACTGGAGTCGCGGCGGCCCTGCCGCAGGAAACCGCGCTGATCGGCTTTGCCGGCGCACCTTGGACCGTCGCCGCCTATATGGTCGAGGGTCACGGCAGCCGCGATTTCCTGATCGCAAAGGGCTTCGGCATGGCCAAGCCTGAATTGTTCAACCGAATCCTCGATATCGTCACTACCGCGACGATCGCGCATCTTTCGGCCCAGATCACCGCCGGGGCCGAGGCGGTGCAGTTGTTCGACAGCTGGGCCGGAGTGCTGGCCGAGCGGGAATTCCGCCGCTGGGTGATCGAACCGACGAAACGGATTGCCGCAGCGCTTGCCGAGAGGCATCCGGGCGTGCCGCTGATCGGCTTTCCGCGCGGTGCCGGCGGGCTTCTGCCGGATTATGCGCGCGAGACAGGGGTCAGCTGCGTCGGGCTGGATACGCAGGTGCCGCTCGGCTGGGCGATGAACGCTTTACCGCCGGGCCTGCCGGTGCAGGGCAATCTCGATCCGGTGGCGCTGGTCACGGGCGGACGGGCGCTCAGCGACGGCATCCGCACGATCCTCGATCAGGCCCAGGGCCGGCCGCTGGTCTTCAATCTCGGCCACGGTGTGCCGATGACAACGCCGCCTGACCACGTCGCCGAACTGGTCCGGCTGGTGCGTGAAGGATGAAACGCGCGGTCGTCCTGTTCAATCTCGGCGGGCCGGATTCGCTGGAGGCGGTGCGGCCGTTCCTGTTCAACCTGTTCAACGACAGGGCGATCTTTCACCTGCCCCAGCCCTTCCGCGGCTGGCTGGCGGCTTTCGTGGCCAAGCGGCGGGCGCCGGTCGCGGTCGAGATCTATCGCCATCTGGGCGGTGGTTCGCCTCTGCTCGCCAATACTCGGGACCAGGCGCGGGCTCTGCATATGGCGCTGGGCGGCGACGGCGAGACAAGCGTGTTCATCGCCATGCGCTACTGGCACCCGTTCACTGCCCAGACTGTCGCCGATGTCCAGGCCTGGGGTCCAGACGAGATCGTGCTGCTGCCGCTCTATCCGCAATATTCGACGACCACGACGGCTTCCAGCCTCGACGCCTGGCATGAGACGGCGAGTTTTCTCGGCCTGAAAGTTCCGACCAGGGCTGTCTGCTGCTATCCGACCGCACCCGGTTTCATCTCCGCCATTGCCGATCTGATCGCGCCGGCCCTCACCGGCGCGGCGCTCTACGGCAAGCCGCGCCTGCTGTTGTCGGCGCACGGCCTGCCGGAAAGCGTGGTCAACGGTGGCGACCCCTATCAGTTTCAGTGCGAGCAGACCGCCCATGCCATCGTCGAGGCGCTCGGCGTTCCCGATCTCGACTGGACGGTCTGCTATCAGAGCCGGGTCGGGCCGATGAAATGGATCGGGCCGTCGACCGATCAATCCATCCGCGAGGCCGGCCAGGACAAGGTGCCGGTGGTGATTGCACCCATCGCCTTCGTCTCCGAACATTCAGAGACGCTGGTCGAGATCGAGATCGAATACCGCAAGCTGGCAGCGGACGTTGGCGTGCCTTATTTCGTCCGCGTGCCGACCGTCTCCGCCGCGCCCGCATTCATCGCCGAGCTGGCTCAGCTGGTCGGACAGGTTTCCTCCGGGGAATCGGCTTGCCTTCCAGGCGATGGGAACCGAATCTGCCCCGGTTCCTGCACCCGTTGTCCGATTGAATAGAGAGGACGTCGTGGCTTCGTTCTATCCCTGGATCAAGGCGCTCCATGTCATTGCGGTGATCGCCTGGATGGCGGGCCTGCTCTACCTGCCGCGCCTGTTCGTCTATCATGCCCAGGCCGAGATGGGCTCGCACTCCAGCGAGACCTTCAAGGTGATGGAGGACAAGCTCTACCGCGTCATCATGACCCCGGCGATGCTCGTCGCCTGGGTCTGCGGCCTCAGCATGATCGTGTTCAATCCGGCGCTGCTCAGCTCTGGCTGGCTGCCGGTGAAGCTGCTGTTCGTGCTGGGCCTGACCGCCATCCATTTTCTGATGAACGGCTGGCGCGAGGACTTCGCCCGCGACGCCAACCGTCGCAGCCAGAAATTTTTCCGCATTGCCAATGAACTGCCGACTTTGGCGATGATCGTCATCGTGATCATGGTGATCGTAAAGCCATTCTGAGATACAAGTTTTCCATGGCTGAGATCACCGCACCTGCCCCCTCCGCGACTGCCGCCCCCGCGCGCGCAACCGGCATTCTGCCCTATCAGGCGATCAACGCGATGCGGCGCAGCGGCGAGATACTGGCCGATGCCGATATCCTGCCCGAGCAGCTCCAGCCTGCCAGCATCGATTTGCGTCTCGGCGCCGTGGCCTATCGTGTCCGCGCCAGCTTCCTGCCCGGCCCTGAGGCGACAGTCTTCGAGAAGATCCAGCAGCTCGACGGCTATGCGATCGACCTGACCGGCGGCGCGGTGCTGGAGAAAGGCTGCGTCTATGTCGTGCCGCTGCTGGAATCGCTGGCCCTCGGCGAACAGATCGCAGGGTTCGCGAACCCCAAGAGCTCGACCGGCCGGCTCGATATCCTGACACGGCTGATCACCGACCGCAGCGCCGCGTTCGACCGAGTCGAGCGCGGCTATCGCGGCCCCCTCTATGTCGAGATCGCGCCGCGCACCTTCAGCGTCGTCGTGCGCACCGGCAGCCGCCTCAACCAGCTCCGCTTCCGGCGCGGCTCGCCGGCGGTGGCGTCGAGCGAGCTTCAGCGCCTGCATGATGAGCAGCAGATCGTCATGGCGTTGGGCGACGAGAACAAGCTGGGCGAGGACGGGATGCTGCGCGTCACCGTCGATCTCGGCGGGGATACCCTGATTGGCTTCCGTGCCCGCAAGCATACCGACCGGATCGATGTCGACAATATTGGCTATTACGACCCGCTCGAATTCTGGGAACCGCTCCACGCCCATCGGGAACCACGGATCATCCTGGACCAGAACGATTTCTATATTCTGAAGACGCGGGAATCAGTCGGCGTGCCGCCAGATTATGCTGCCGAGATGATGGCCTACGACACAACGGTCGGCGAATTCCGCGTTCATTATGCCGGCTTCTTCGACCCCGGCTTCGGCTGGGACAAGGCCGCCGGCGGCAGCCGCGCGGTACTCGAGGTCCGTTCGCATGAGGTGCCGTTCCTGCTCGAGCACGGCCAAACCGTCGGCTGGCTGCGTTACGAGCCGATGGCTGGCCGGCCGGACAAGCTATACGGGCGGGGGATCGGCTCGAACTATCAGAATCAGGGCTTGGCGCTGGCCAAGCAGTTTCGGCCGCTCAGCTCCTAGCGGCGTCCCGCGCCCTGCGCGCCAGGTCGCAATTCTCTTCGATCGCTTTGCGTAGCGCGGCAACATCCGGCCCCTTGGCCAGGATGCCGCGTGACACTGAGGGCAAGGCCCGTTCGGTTGCCGCACCGAAATTCCGGGCCATGTCGTTGAAGGTCGCGCCCTGGGCGCCGATGCCGGGCGCGAGGATCAGGGACTTGGGCAGGCTCTTCAGGGTCTCGGTCGCGGTGCCTTCGATCGTCGCGCCCATCACGGCGCCGACAGGGCCGACGCCGCCATTGACCGTGGCCGTCACCGTCGTGTTGAACGCGGTGATCTCGTCGGCCAGCGCTGTCGCGACGGTCCTCCCGTCCGGGTGCCGCGCATCTTGCAAGGCGCGGCCTTCCGGGTTCGATGAACGGACGACCACGAACACCCCGGCCCCGCGCTCGGCCGCCTTCTTCAGCAGCGGCTTCAGTGAGCCGAAGCCCATATAGGCGACCGCCGTCATGGCATCGCCGCCGAACGGACTGTCCGGCCCGATCATAGCATCGGCATAGGCGTCCAGCGTATGGCCGATATCGCCGCGCTTGACGTCGATCAGCGCCAGCGACCCGCGCTCTTTCACCATGCCGACCAGGCGCTTGAGCTCGGCCATGCCTTCGGGTCCGAACTGCTCGAAGAAGGCCGATTGCGGCTTCACCACCGCGACCCGATCGCCCATCGCCTCGACAGCGATATCGCAGAAACGACGCAGGCCGCTGGCGTCGAGCGGCAGGTCCCATTGCCTGAGCAATTCGACCGCGGGATCGATGCCCAAACACAGCGGCGACCGTGTCTTGGCCAATGTGAGGAAGCGTTCAGCGAAGCTTGGCATTTCAGTACCCAGGCTGGTTAGTCCAGATTTACCGTCATTGCTGCGGCGCGGGAAGTACGGCAGCCTTTCAAATCAATCAAAATCAAGAATAAATACGCTGCGTCGGATTGACATCCTCTCCAACTGGACATAATTGTGAGTCCAGTAAAGCGTATCGTTGCCTGATTCCATCTGCACGACGCGTCTGACAGCGCCCCGCCAGGCGGCGCCTATCTCCTCCCAATCGTTTTGTGTTGCCGTCCCACCATCGCCCGGGGCCCGCGCCAAACATCCCACTTAAGGCACTAATGGATCTCGCTGAATTAAAGAAAAAGTCTCCCGCGGAGCTTCTCGCTTACGCTGAGGAACTGCAGATCGAGAATATCGGTTCGCTGCGCAAGCAGGACATGATGTTCTCTATCCTGAAGACGTTGGCCGAAAACGACGTGGCCATCTTCGGCTCGGGCGTGCTCGAGGTTTTGCAGGATGGCTTCGGCTTCCTGCGCTCGCCGGAAGAGAACTATCTCGCCGGCCCCGACGATATCTATGTCTCTCCCAGCCAGGTGCGCCGCTTCGGCCTACGCACCGGCGATACGGTCGAGGGGCAAATCCGCGCGCCGAAGGACGGCGAGCGTTACTTCGCCCTACTCAAGGTCAACACGATCAATTTCGAGGATCCGGACGCGGTGCGCCACCGGATCAATTTCGACAACCTGACGCCGCTCTATCCGGATCGGAAGTTCACGCTTGAGATTGACGATCCCACCCGCAAGGACCAGACGCTGCGCGTATGGGACCTGGTGGCGCCGATCGGCATGGGCCAGCGCGCCCTCATCGTGGCGCAGCCGCGCACCGGCAAGACGGTGATGCTGCAGAACGTCGCCGCCGCTATCGCCGCCAATCATCCGGACGCCTATCTGATCGTTCTGCTGATCGACGAGCGGCCTGAGGAAGTGACCGACATGGCCCGCTCGGTGAAGGGTGAGGTCGTATCCTCCACCTTCGACGAACCGGCGACCCGACACGTCCAGGTCGCCGAGATGGTGATCGAGAAGGCCAAGCGCCTGGTCGAGCATAAGCGCGACGTCGTCATCCTGCTGGATTCGATCACCCGCCTCGCCCGCGCGTACAACACCGTCGTGCCGTCATCGGGCAAGGTGCTGACCGGCGGCGTCGATGCCAACGCGCTGCAGCGGCCGAAGCGCTTCTTCGGCGCGGCCCGCAATATCGAACAGGGCGGCAGCCTGACCATCATCGCCACCGCGCTGATCGATACCGGCAGCCGCATGGACGAAGTGATCTTCGAAGAGTTCAAGGGCACCGGCAATTCGGAAATCGTGCTCGACCGCAAGCTGGCGGACAAGCGCACCTTCCCGGCCATCGATATCGCCAAGTCCGGCACCCGCAAGGAAGAGCTGCTGGTCGACCGCGGGACGCTGTCCAAGATGTGGGTGCTTCGCCGCATCCTCAATCCGATGGGCACGGCCGATGCCGTCGAATTCATCCTCGACAAGCTGAAGCACACCAAGAACAACGCCGACTTCTTCCAGTCGATGAATCAGTAGAACTACGATTCTGATGTGTACTTCTCCTGCATTGACGAATCCAGTTATGTAAATTAGCGTTTGCGACTCAAAATCCGCGCTCCAGCAACAGGAGTCAGGGGAAATGAGCAGCGCAGACATGGATAGCAGGGCCATTGCCCGCCCCGGCACATCGGGCTGGGGCGAGCTTTGGCGCAAGGAAGACTGGTGGGCGATCTGGATCGGGCTGGGCATCGTGCTCGTCGCCTATCTCCTGTTCGCCCAGGGCGACAGCCTGAAATGGATCGCGGTCACGCCGGCCAAATGGTCGAATATCGGCCAGCTGATGGACCATTTCTCGGCGAATATCCTGCGTTATGTCGCCCAGCTCGGCATGTGGCTCGCGATTTTCACCGCGGCCACCGCGGTGCTGGGGCACCGGCCGCGGCAGTTCATCCCGGCCTTCCTGCTGCTCTATGTCATTTCGCTGCTGATCTTCTCGCTCGGCCAGTGGGATCAGGCCAACAAATACAACCTCGAGCCGCCGCTGGTGGCGCTGCTGGTCGGCATGCTGATCTCGAACCTGATCGGCCTGCCGCGCTGGCTCGATGCCGGCTTCCGCGTCGAATTCTATGTGAAGGTCGGCATCGTGCTGCTCGGCGCGACCCTGCCCTTCACCCTCATCGTCTGGGCTGGGCCGATCGCCATTCTCCAGGCCTCGATCGTCTCGATCACGACCTTCCTGGTGATCTTCTGGACCGGGCGGGCCCTGGGGCTCGACCGGCGGCTTTGCGCCACGCTGGGGGCTGGCGGCGCGGTCTGCGGCGTGTCAGCGGCCATCGCCATCGCCGGCGCCGTCGGGGCCAAGAAGGAGGACGCGCCGATCGCCATCACCACGGTGATCCTGTGGGCCATCGTCATGATCTTCGTCCTGCCCCTGGTCTCCCGCGCGCTGGGCCTGCCGACCGGGGTCGCCGGCGCCTGGATCGGCACGTCGGAATTCGCCGACGCGGCCGGCCTTGCCGCGGCCCAGTCCTACGGCAACCTGGCCGGCCAGGTTCCCGGCATTGCCGGGACCAGCGATCAGGCGGTTTTCTCCTTCACCCTGATGAAGGTGGTCGGTCGCGATGTGTGGATCGGCATCTGGGCCTTCGTGCTGGCGATCGTCGCGACCACACGGTGGGAGGCGCGCGAGGTCGGGCAGCGGCCCAACGCGGCGCAGATCTGGTGGCGCTTTCCCAAATTCGTCATCGGCTTCGTAATCGCCTCGGCTTTCATCACCTGGGTGACCGCTGAATACAGCTTGGCCGATTACAATAAAACCGTGACTCCGGTGCTTGTCGCCCCGGTCAAGGATTTGCGGACCTGGGCCTTCATCTTCTGCTTCCTCAGCATCGGTTTAACAACCCGTTTCCGTGAGTTAGCCAGTGCTGGGCGGAAACCATTTCTTGCATTTTCAGCAGGCGTTGTCATAAACGTGTTACTTGGGTTCGTCCTTTCGGCGTTTGTGTTCGCGTCGCATTGGGAAAATTTGACAAGATAAAATTGTTGACGCGGTGAAATGGGGTTGTTTTCGGTGAAGGCGCGCGCGAATGAGGCGCCGCGGCTGGTCCGTTGCGAGACATGCAAATATTTCCGCAACGATCCCGCCTATATTGAGGAAGCGTTCAGGGGACTGACGAGCTTCAGCTCGGGCTATGCCTCGGCGCGGGCCGATGACGGGCTGTGCACTCAGCACGATCTTTATCTGGCGGCGGATTGCACCTGCCCGCGCCATAAACCCAAGTCATTTTTCAGGGTAGAAGAACGATCGATCCGGTGATCGCGCGGCTCTCGATGGCGCGGTGCGCCTCGGCGGCTTGCGCGAGCGGGAAGGTTTTGGCGATGGTCGCCTTGACCGCGCCGCGATGGACGACGTCGAACAGGGCCGCCGCCGATTCCATCAGCTCCTTGCGCTGGGCGACATAGTCCCACAGCTTGGGCCGCGTGAGGTACAGCGAGCCACGGTCGTTCAGCTTCGAGATCGCGATCGGCGGCACCGGGCCTGAGGCATTGCCGAACGAAACCATCAGGCCGCGCAGCCGCAGGCACTGCAGTGAGCCCTCGAACGTGTCGGCGCCGACACCGTCATAGACGACCGGTACACCCCCGCCGCCGGCGAAGTCCCGTACCTTGGCCGGCCAGTTCTCCTCGGCGGTGACGGCGACCTTCGCCGCGCCGTTGGCCTCGGCGATCGCCACCTTCAGCTCGCTGCCGACCGTGCCGATGACATGGGCGCCGATGAATTTCGCCCACTGGCACATGATGCCGCCGGTGGCGCCTGCGGCGGCATGGATGACGACCCAGTCGCCCTTCTGCACTTGAAAGGTCCGGCGCAGCAGATATTCCGCTGTCATGCCCTTCAGCAGCAGCGATGCAGCCGTCTGGTCGTCGATCCACTCGGGCAGAGGCACCAGCCGTTCGGCCGGATAGTTGCGGGCGGTGGCATAGGCGCCGATCGGGCCGCCGGCATAGGCGACGCGGTCGCCTGCCTTCAGCCCCTGCACCCCCTCGCCGATGGTCTCGACCACGCCTGCCGCCTCATGCCCCAGCACGATCGGCAGGGTCTGCTTATAGAGGCCGGTGCGGTTGTAGGTGTCGGTGAAGTTCACGCCGATAGCGGTCTGGCGGATGCGGACCTCGCCGGCGCCGGGCGCCGGGAGCTCGACCTCCTCGACCCGCAGGACTTCGGGCCCGCCAGTCTCGTGGATGCGAACGGCCCGCACATTCATGGCCTGGACCTTCATCGCCTTACCTCTTCAGATTGTCGGCGAAGAACTGCTCGGTGCGGCCGTCGGCCAGCTTGGCCGCGCCGGCATCGTAATGCTCGCCGCCCTTGCGGGCGAAGGCATGGTCCTGGCCGGGATAGACATGCACGTCGGCAAGAACGACCGGCGCGAGCCCGTCCTGAATCTGCTTCAATGCCTCGGGCGAGGAGAAACCGTCTTTTTCGGCGGCATGCAGCATCAACGGCCTGGTAATCGCCCCGGCCTCTCCGATGCTGTTCTGGATGCCGACGCCGTAATAGCCGACCGAGGCATCGATATCCGACCGCGTCGCCATCAGATAGGCCAGCTTGCCACCCAGGCAGTAGCCGACGCAGCCGACCTTGGCGCTGACGCGGGACTGCTGGCGCAGCCAGGCCAGGGTCGCGATCAGGTCCTCGACACCCTTGGTCTCGCTGAAGCCCTGATAGAACTTCATCGCCTGATCCCAGCCTTCCTTGGTGTTGGAGTCGAGCTGAACGCCCGGCTCCTGCCGCCAGAACAGGTCGGGCGCGATGGCGACATAGCCCTGCGCCGCATAGTCGTCGCAGATCGCGCGGACATTGCCGTTGATGCCGAAAATCTCCTGGATCACGATCATGCCGGGCGCCTTGGCGGTGCCGGTGGGCTCAGCCAGATAGGCGCTGAACGTGCCGCCATCCTCGGCTTTGATCTGAACGTCGGTCATCGGTCGTCTCCCTCAGGCGATAAAACTCTCAGTAAATCCCGCCCGTTCCGGTCGTGGCCGACGGCAGGTTCTGTGAACCGGCATTGGTCAGCAGGTCCGCGCCGGGCGGCGGCGGATGGTCGACGCCGGGCTCGGTGCCCGGCAGATAGGCTTCCCAGATGGCGTTGGGGCCGGAGCCGGAGGGCTGGCCCGACCCGGCATCGACGCGGACCAGGCGCAGGCCGGGCGGCGTCCTGAATGGAACCGGCGGCTGGTCGGCCAGTGCGGCGGTCATGAATTCCTTGACGATCGGCACGGCTACCGACGCGCCCTGCTCGTGCTTGCCCAGCGACTTGGGCTGGTCGTAGCCGACATAGGTGCCGACCACGAGGTTGGGCGTGAAGCCGATAAACCACAGATCCTTGGCTTCGTTGGTGGTGCCGGTCTTGCCGGCCATCGGATGGCCCAGCGCCGCCAGCGACCGGGCGGTGCCGCGCTCGACCACGCCCTGCATCATCTCAACCATCTGATAGGCGGTGCGCGGATCCTGGATCTCCGGCTTGTCGTCGGGCACCGCGGGGGCGGCCTGGTTGCTCCAATCGATCCCGCTGCAGTTCGCGCATTGGCGGGCGTCATGGCGGAATATCGTTTTGCCCTGCCGGTCCTGAATGCGGTCGATCAGGGTCGGGGTCAGTTTCTTGCCGCCATTGTCCAGCTCGGCATAGGCGGTGACCATCCGCATCAGGGTCGTCTCGCCGGCGCCGATGACGCTGGCGAAATAGGGCGGCAGGTTGTCGGAGATGCCGAATTTCTTGGCATACTCGACCACCTTGGGCATGCCGATGGCCTGGCCGACGCGCACCGTCGCTGCGTCCAGCGATTTTTCCAGGCAGACGCGCAACGGCAGCGGCCCCAGGAACTCATGCTCGAAATTGACCGGCTTCCACAGCGGCAGGCCCGGCCCCTGGTCGATCTCGACCGGTGCATCCAGCACGATGGTGGAGGGGGTGAAGCCGCTGTCCAGCGCCGCTAGATAGACGAACGGCTTGAAGGCCGATCCCGGCTGGCGGTTGGCCTGGGTGGCGCGGTCGAACTCGCTCGAGTCGTAGCTCATGCCGCCGACGAGGGCGAGCACGCGGCCGGTATGTGGGTCGAGCGCCACGAGGGCGCCGTTCACCTCGGGCATCTGGCGCAACACGTAATGATAGGCTGGGCCAGCGGGCCTGGCTTCCGGCTTGGCCTCAGGCGCCTTGTCCTTCTGGTCCTTGTCTTTCTTTGGTTTCTTGTCCTCGGCCTTGGGCTGCATCTCGACATACTGGGTCAGCACGACGTCGCCGACCTGCAGCAGCTGGCTGGCCTTGGTCCGCCCGGTCCAGCGCATGTCGGCCATTTCGAGTTCGGCCGTCTTGCCGTCGGCGAAGCCGACCTTGGCACTGTCGGCATCGGCGCTGATGACCGCGGCCAGCCGCCAGGTCTCGGCGCCATCGGGCGGTGGCACCTTCGATACCTGCTCGGCCCAGCTATTCATGTTCGGCAGATGCGCGACCGGCCCGCGCCAGCCATGGCGCTGGTCATAGGCGACGAGCCCGTCGCGCAGTGACCTGACCGCGATCTCCTGCAGCTTGGGGTCCAGGGTCGTCCGCACCGACAGGCCGCCGCCGTAGAGCCCCTCCTTGCCGTAGCGCGCCAGCAGATCGCGCCGCACCTCTTCGGTGAAGTGGCCGGCCGGCACAGTCGCAATGTCCCTGCGCGGCAGGAAGGCGAGCGGCGTGGCGATCGCCTCCTGCGCCTGGGCGGGGGTGATGTATCTGTCCTCCAGCATCCGGTTGATCACATAGTTCCGGCGCTCGATCGCGGCGTCGCGGTTCTTCTCGCGGAAATATTTGTTCGGATTCTTGGGGATCGCCGCCAGGAAGGCGACCTCGGCGACGGTCAGCTCGTCCAGCG
>Ga0070665_100001285_pt1 | contig 30042 bp, 28 predicted proteins | sample KBSS13metaG_FD_65862 | JGI IMG/M metagenome (GOLD analysis project Ga0070665, IMG submission 65862) | Switchgrass rhizosphere microbial communities from Kellogg Biological Station, Michigan, USA - KBS S1-3 metaG | ecosystem: Host-associated > Plants > Roots > Rhizosphere > Soil ... | reverse complement strand
TCGATCGCATAGCGCAGCGTGGTGCGCGCGATGCCGGGCGTGCGGGCGATCAGCCAGTCCTCGACCGCTTTCTGGTCGCGCTTCATCGCCTCGCGCAGCATCCAGCCGCAGGCCTTGTGCATCAGGTCGTGCCGGTCGTCCAACAGCCGGTGGCAGAGCTCGAGCGTGGGCCCGAGCTCGCCCGCGCGGATAAAATGAAAGGTGGCCAGAATCGCGATGCGCCGGCGCCAGGTGACGGGCGAGACCGCCAGCGTGTCCAGCAACGTCCGATCACGGTGGAGCAGATGCGGTCCGACGATATAGGGCGCTGAGCCATCCACCAGGTCCCAATTGTCCACCCGGTCGAGATTTCTCAGATAAAGATCGAACACGCGCTGCCGCTCGTCCTCGTCGCCGCGCTCATAGCGCAGCACCAGGATCATGAGCGCCAGGCTGCGCGCCTCGTGGACACTGTTCCCCAGCAGAGTTTCTGCCTGGTCCAACGGCATGGCCCGGAAATCGCGGGCGAGCTCGCGCTGCTGCGGCACGGTCACGCCGATGAAACGGTCGCCTTCGCCATATTCGCCGGGGCCGGTCTTGAAGTACCGGGCAGCGCCGGCGGCACGCACGGGATCGGCGGCGGCTTCCAGGGCGGTGAGGGCATCAGCTGCGGTGGGCATCTTCACGGTCATGGCCGACTGCTATAAAGCACGCGTGACGCAAAGCGGGAGAAAAGATGAAGGCGGCGTCGGTCCTGGACTATCGCGAACTGGCGCGCCGGCGCCTGCCGCGCTTTCTGTTCGACTATATCGACGGCGGCTCTTACGCCGAGGTGACGCTGCGCGGCAATGTCGCCGAGCTGGAGAAGATCGCGCTGCGCCAGCGCGTGCTGCGCAACGTCTCGGCGCTCGACCTCACGACCACCCTGTTTGGTCAGAAGCTCGCCCTTCCGGTGGCGCTGGCCCCGATCGGGCTGGCTGGCCTCGCGGCCCGGCGCGGCGAGGTCCAGGCGGCCCGCGCGGCCGAAGCTGCGGGAATTCCCTTCTGCCTGTCGACCGTCTCGGCCTGTCCGTTGGCCGAGGTGAAGCGCGGCGTGACCAAGCCCTTCTGGTTTCAGCTCTACATGATCCGCGACCGCGGTTTCATGGGCGACCTGCTGGCGGCGGCCAAGGATGCCGGATGCTCGGCTTTGATGTTCACCGTCGACATGCCGGTGCCGGGTTCGCGCTATCGCGACGTGCGCTCGGGCCTCGCCGGCGCGCCGGGGGCACTGGGTGACCTCCGTCGGTTTTTCCAGGCAGCCGTCAAACCCGATTGGGCCTGGGATGTCGGGATCAACGGCCGGCCGCACGTGCTGGGCAATGTCGCGCCGGTGCTGAAGGGCAATACCGGGCTGGAGGACTTCTTCGCCTGGATGCGCAACAACTTCGACCCCTCCGTCACCTGGAAGGACCTGGAATGGGTCCGCGCCAACTGGGACGGGCCGCTGATGCTGAAGGGCATCCTCGATCCCGATGATGCGAGATCGGTGGCCGACCTCGGCGCTGATGGGGTGATCGTTTCCAACCATGGCGGCCGGCAGCTCGACGGCGCCCTGCCCACGGCGCTGGCTCTGCCGGCGATCGCCGATGCGGTAGCGGACCGGCTGACCGTGCTGGCCGACGGCGGTGTCCGCTCCGGCCTCGACGTCGTGCGCATGCTGGCGCTGGGCGCCAAGGGCGTGCTGCTCGGCCGCGCCTGGGCCTATGCGCTAGGCGGCGGCGGCCAGGCCGGCGTCGCCCACATGCTCCGCCTGATCGAGGCGGAGATGCGGGTCGCGATGGCGCTGACCGGGTTTACGTCGGTGGAGGCGATAGACCGGTCGGCGCTCGCCTAGCTGCGTCTAGCGGTGGTGCCTTTCAGCGGTGATGGTTGTCCAGGTTATTGTAGTTCGCGATCCCACCGTAGCCCATGTTGCGGACGATATCGCCCTGCAGCATGTTGTGCGGGAAACCGAGATCGATCTTGGTGGCCTCGTCCAGCCGCTTCAGCTGGCTCTCATCCAGAGTCACGTTCAGGCAGCCGATATTGTCCTTCACCTGCGCCACATTGCGGCCGGCGATGATCGGGATGATGTCGCCCCATTTGGACATTTGCCGGATCGCCGCCAGCGCCACCTGAGCGGGTGAGCAGCCATAGTCCTTGGCGATGTCCACCACCAGCTGGGCGATCTCGTTCTGGCGCGGCGGGACATAGGACGCCGGCATACGGGTCGCCTCGCTAGTGCCGTTGCCGAGGAACTTGCCGGTCAGCACGCCTTGGGCCAGCGGCGACCAGGCGGTCATGCCGAGGTCCAGCTCCTTCGCCATCGGGAACAGCTCGCGCTCCGGCGTGCGCTCAATCAGGCTGTATTCCACCTGCATGCCGATGAAGGAGGACCAGCCGCGCAGGTCGGCCAGCATGTTGGCGCGCGCGATCTGCCAGGCCGGCACGTCGGACACGGCGAGGTAGAGCACCTTGCCGGACGAGACGAGGTCGTCCAGCCCACGCATGATCTCGTCGACCGGGGTGGTGCCGTCCCAGAAATGCAGCAGGTAGAGGTCGATATGGTCGGTACCCAGGCGGGCCAGGCTCTCCTCAACGCAGCGCATCATATTCTTGCGGCTGTTGCCCGCCTTTGAGATGTCGGTGCCGGTCGAGGGCGTATATTTGGTGGCGACGACGAAATGGTCGCGGTCCGCGGCGATGAACTCGCCGACCAGCCGCTCGCTGGCGCCCTCGGTATAGACATGCGCGGTGTCGATGAAGTTGCCGCCAGCCTCGGCGAAGGCGTCGAACATCGCCCGGCTGTCCTCGTCGTTGCCGCCCCAGCCCCAGTCCGACCCGAAGGTCATCGCCCCCAGGCACAGTTCGGAAACACGCAGGCCGGAACGGCCGTGAAGCTTGTAGCGCATGAAACTTTCCCCTTGCCCTTGGACCGACGAGATCGGCTTAATTGCCGGACCGCAATATGGCGATGGCGCGGCCGCAGGCAAGCGCGGAAGCGGGCTTTCGGCAAGTTTTCGGGCGGTACCCGCCCATCCGCCTTGACAGGGGCGGGACGCGATTTCTATTACGGAACTCTCAGTACCGTAATTTCGGGGGAGGACAGATGCCGGACACCGTTTTGGCCGAAAGCCAGGCCGGTCGTGAGATCGACCAGGCTGTTCGTGAAATTCAAACCAGCCCGATCCCCACCCGCTTCGCCCGAGGCTGGCACTGTATCGGGCCGGCCTCCATGTTCAAGGACGGCAAGCCGCACGCGGTCGAGGCCTTCGGCACCAAGCTGGTCGTCTTCCAGGGGGAGGACGGCAAGCTCAACGTGCTGAACGCCTATTGCCTGCACATGGGCGGCGACCTGTCGGACGGGCGGATCGTCGGCAATACGGTCGCCTGCCCGTTCCATGACTGGCGCTGGAACGGCGAGGGCTACTGCGTCTCGGTGCCCTATTCGAAGAAGATCCCGCAGGGCGCCCGCACCCGCGCCTGGATCGCGCGGGAGGTGAACAAGCATCTGGTCGTGTGGAACGACCCGGAGGGCCTGCCGCCGGATGTCGAACTACCGCTCATCGCCGGCACCGATAGCGACGATTGGAGCCCGGACTGGGCCTGGACCGAGGCCATCGTCGAGAACCATCCGCGCGAGCTGATCGACAATCTCGCCGACATGCCGCATTTCTTCTATGTCCATGGCGAGCGCAAAGGCGCGCAGCCCGGCTATTTCAAATGCGTCTTCGACAAGCATGTCGCGACCCAATACATGGAATGCGGGTCGGACGACGTGACGCCGTCCTATGACCGCGACGGCCATTACGACGGCGATCCGGAGAAGATCGACGGCTTTCTGCGCTCGGAATCGACCTGGAACGGGCCGGCCTATTCGGTCGACTATCTATGGTGGCGCTTCCCCGAAGTGGGGGTGCTGTACTCGGTCCTGTTCCTCTCGATCCTGCCGATCGAGCCGGGCAAGTTCCGCCTCGGCATGGGTGTGCTGACCCGGAAGAAGGCGGGCCTCAGCGAGGAAGAGAACCATGCCCGCCACATGACCAACTTCGAGGGGCTGAAGGTCGCGACCTTCCAGGATGTGCGCATCTGGCAGCGCAAGGCCCGCATCGACAACCCGCTGGTGACCGAGAGCGACGGCCCGGTCTATCGCCTGCGCACCTGGTACGACCAGTTCTATATCGACCGCGACAAGGTCCGCCCGCAATCGGTGGCGCATTTCGAAAAGGAAGTCGACACCGGCTACGCCAATGAGGTGTGGGCCAAGGAAATCGCCGAGCAGTCGGCCTAACGTTTCCCAAGGACGAAACGCATGAACAGGACCGGCGCCAAGCCGAAGGTGATGCTCGCCATGAGCGAGCTGTTCACGCTGCTGCCCGCCGAGCAGGAGCACCGGCATATCGAATTCGCCAAGATCGCCGAGGGCGAGGGCATCGAGGGGCTGTTCGTCAGCGAACATGTGGTGATGGGCCCCAGCGCCGGGTCGCTCGGCCGGCCGGACAATCCGCGCCAGTTCGTGATGCCCGGCATGCAGGACCCGGCAACGCCCTGGCCCAGCCCGCTGATTAAGTTGGCGGCGATGGCCGGCGCCACCTCCACCATCCGCATCATCTCCGCCGCTTTGATCGCGCCCCTGCGGCACCCGATCACCCTCGCCAAGGACCTGGCGACGATGGACCTGATCTCCAACGGCCGCTTCACTGTTATGCCGACTGTCAGCTGGCATACCGAGGAATACCAGTCGATGCAGGTCGACTTCGCCACCCGCGGCCGGCGGCTGGACGAGCACCTGGCGATCTGGAAAGTGCTGTGGGAGGACACACCTGCCGCCTATGACGGCGAGTTCTACCAGTTCGCCAACACCTATTTCTCGCCTAAGCCCGACCGCAGCCGGCTGAAGCTCTGGTTCGGCGGCATGGAATTCCGGCCGAGCTTCGTGAGGCGCATCGTTGCCCATGCCGACGGATTGTTCATGGGCTTTCCGCTGAGCGAGGACGACAAGGCGCTGCTCGACCATGAGTTCGCGGCTGCCGGTCGCAGCGCCGATGAGCTCGAGATCGCAGGCTGGCTTGTGCCGTCGTTTCCGGATGATGGTCCGGCCGATTTCGACGCGACTTTGGATGCGCAGCTGCCGGCGCTGGTGGCCCAGGGCTGCGATTTGATTGCGATCAAGCCGGCCAACTTCTTCGACGATCCGGGCGATATGGCGAAGTTCTGTCGGCACGTTTTGAAGCGCATCGACGGGATGTTTTGAGTTCGACGCCCGGCATTTCACCCTCACCCAGCCCTCTCCCATCAAGGGAGAGGGCTTTTTGTGGCGGCTCGTTCCTCATGTCCCTCCCCCTTGATGGGGGAGGCGAGGAGAGGGTGAAAGCCTGAGCATCGCCCATGTATCCGGTAAGGAATAGCGAATGACCGACTGGGACCTGAACTGCGACGTCCTCATCGCCGGCAGCGGCGGCGGCGCATTGACCGGGGCCTATGTCGCCGCGTCGGAAGGGCTCGACACGCTGGTGATCGAGAGCACCGACAAGTTCGGCGGCACCACCTGCTATTCCGGCGGCGCGGTCTGGCTGCCCGGCAACCAGGCGTCACAGCGCGACGGGTTGGACGACAGCAACGACACCGCGCTGGAATATTTCCAGACGGTGGTCGGCGACCGTACGCATCGAGATCTGCAGCGCGCCTTCGTCCGCAACGGGCCGAACGTGGTGGAATATCTCGAGCGCAGCCCGCATATCCGTTTCTTTTATTTCGCCTTCCCCGACTACTACGGCGATATCGGCTGCCCGCCCGCCCATGCGCGCGGCCGCGACGTGCTGACGATGCCAATTCCCTCATCCGAACTGGGCGAATTCGCGGGCAAGGTGCGCCTGTCGATGGGCAACGACATCATGGGCTATGCCGAGCCCGAACCGCTCGGCGGCGGACGCGCCTTGGTCGGCCGGCTGCTGCTCGCCGGCCGCGACGCGGGAGTGCGGTTCGAGCTGAACTCAGCGCTGGAAAGCCTGATCGTCGAGGACGGCCGGGTCATCGGCGCTAACGTCACGCATAACGGGCGCCCGGCCCGTATCCGCGCCCGACGCGGCGTGCTGCTGGCGGCCGGCGGGTTCGAGCGCAACCAGGCGATGCGCGACGAATTCGGTGTCGCCGGCTCTTCCGATTGGTCCTGCGGCGCCCCCGGCGGCACCGGCCAGGCGATCCGCGCCGGGATGGAGATCGGGGCGGCGACCGACCTGATGTCCGAGGCCTGGTTCATGCCCGGCCTGATCCAACCGAACGGTCGCGCCGCCTTCATCGCCGCCGTCAATGGCGGCATCATCGTCAACGCGGCGGGGGAGCGCTTCGGCAACGAGACCGGCCCCTATGACCGCTTCGGCCGCAAAATGCGCGCCGGCCATGCCACCGGCATCTCCCACGTTCTGGCCTGGTGGATCTGGGATGCGCGGTTCGGTCCATCGGTCCCGTCGCCCGCCATCTCCATGCCGGTGCTCGATTTCGCTGAATATGAGCGCGCCGGCCTGTGGTTCCGGGGCGAGACCTTGGCCGAGCTGGCCGGCAAGATCGGCGTCTCGGCGGAGGGCCTCACGCGGACCGTCTCCCGCTTCAACGGCTTCTGTGACACTGGCATCGATGCGGATTTCCACCGCGGCGAGACACCTTACGACATCTACATCGCCCGCGAGCTGCCGGCCGTGATGGGCGGCACCACCAACCTGCCGCTCGGCAACCGCAACCCCTGCCTGATCCCGTTGACAACCGGCCCGTTCTACGCCGCCAAGGTCGGGCTGGGCGACCTTGGCAGCAAGGGCGGGCTCAAGACTGACGCCAATTCCCGCGTGCTGCGCCCCGATGGCTCGGTCATCCCCGGCCTCTACGCCGCCGGCGATAGCATGGCCGCCGCCTCCGGCGAGCACTACCCGGCGCCGGGAACGCCGATCGGCAGCTGCATGGTGTTTTCGTACCTGGCGGCGATGGATATGGCGGATTAAACCCCTCGCCCGCAACGCGGGAGAGGAAGGGGCCCGCGTAGCGGGAGGGTGAGGGTTCATAGGGCTTACGCCCGGCGGCGGCCCCTCACCCGGCGCTGCGCGCCACTCTCTCCCGCTTTTCGCGGGCGACGCGTTTTTTAGCTCACCCCATATACTCGCCGCCATTGATGTCGATCGACGTGCCGGTGATCACCCGGGAATAGTCTGAGACGAAGAACAGGACGGATTTGGCGCAGTCGTCGTCCGGCGGCAGGCGGCCGAGTGAGATCAGCTTGGCGAAGTTCGCATCGATCTCGGTCTCGCTCTGGCCCGACATCTTGGCCATCTGGGCGCGGCCCTGGTGCCACGGCACGCCATCCATGCGGCCCATGCGGGGAGAGTTGACGCGGATATTGTAGGCGCCCAGCTCCTTGGCCAGCTGCCGGGTCGCGCCTTCCAGCCCGGCCTTGGCGGTGGCGTAGCCGGCGCCGCCCAGATAAGGCTGCACGCTGCTCATGGAGCTGACATTGACGATCGAGCCTTCGCCCCGCGCCTTCATCGCCGGCAGCACGGTCTTCACCATGCGCAGCGCGCCGAAGCAGGTGACGCTCATGATCCCCAGCCAGCCGTCGATGGTAGACTCGTCGAAGCTGGCGAACGGCCCGTGCATGTAGGCGCTGTTGATCAACCCGTCGACGCGGCCCCATTTATCCAGCGTCGCCTTGGTCAGCGCTTCGCACTGCTCCATGTTGTCGACATCGGTGGGCACGCCGATCGCCTCGCCGCCGGCCGCGCGGACCTCTTCGGTCACCTGGGCGACATAGTCGGCCGAGCGCGCCGCCAGCGCCACCTTGGCGCCCTCGGCGGCGCCGATCACCGCCATCTTGCGCCCCATGCCCGGGCCGACGCCGGTGATGATGATAACTTTGTCCTTGAGCAGCATTCCAATCTCCCTCAATCACAGAAACTTGTTCGCCCGGCCGATGGCCAGGTAGGCGTCGTTGATATCCTCGTCCAGCACCTCGAACCGGCGCAGCGTCCGCGCGGCCTCGGTCGGCTTCGGGCGACAGTGCTGGACTGTGCGGTTGTCCCAGATCACCAGGTCGCCGGCCTGCCAGCGATGCTCATAGACGTTCGCCGGGGCATAGAGATAGCTGAATATCGTCTCGAGCAGCGCATCGCTCTCATCGATCGGCAGGCCCAGCACCCGCACCGTGTGCTGGACGCAGGCGAACAGCGACGGCACGCCGGCCTTGTTCGACCAGACCAGCTTGTGGCTGCATTTCCAGTCCTTGGCGTCCCATCCAGGCGCGCCGCGCGGGATCGCGTCGTCTTCGATCATCACGCGGATTTCGTCAGGCGCGGTCCGGTCCAGGAAACAGGCATGCAGGGCTTGGTACCCTGCGATCTGTTCTTTCAATTCGGCCGGGATGGCGTTCAGCACCGCGGCAGAGCTGGCGAACAGGGTCGGGGTCGCGCCGTCGGCGATCTCATAGCCGTAGAGGCCGATGAATTCGGTCGGGTTGCGGTCATAGGCATAGTCGTAATGGAAGATCAGCTCGCCGTCGGGCGCGTCGCTCCGCCTGCGGTTGGAGACATACATCTCCTTCGGCGCGCCATCCTCGCCGCAGGCGATCCGGCCGAAGCAGGCGACCGCTGCGCGATGCCGGTCAGCGCTGAGGTTTTGCCCGCGAAACACCAGCAGCCCGTGCGCCGTCATCAGCGCCTTGAGCCCGGCCACCTCGGCAGCGCTCAGCGGACGGTCGAGGTCCATCGACACCTCGACCCCGAATGAGGCTGGAAGCCGCTCAGTCGCCGGCATGTTGCTCTTCCCCGAATGCCTGTTTGCCCCCACAGTACTGGCCGCGGGGACCGGGCCGCAACAAGAACAGTCGCCGGGTTTAAGAGGGCGCCGGGATGGGGGAGGGGCAATGCAGGTGAGATCGTGGGCGGCCTTGGCGCTGGCTTTGTGTGCGCTGTGCCTCTCAGCTCAGGCGAGGATCACCAAGGTCGTGGTCGAGGACCGCAAGTCGCCGGCCTTCGATGGCAAGGGCTTCGGCGCGGCCGGCCAATATGAGGTGCTGAGCGGCCATGTCTTCGGTGAGCTCGACCCCGGGGACCCGCTGAACGCGATCATTACCGATATCAAGCTGGCGCCGCGCAACGCGCATGGGAAGGTCGAGTATTCGGCGACCTTCACGCTGACCAAGCCGATCGACATGGGCAAGGCGAGCGGCGTGATACTCTATCAGGTGCCCAATCGCGGCATCGTCTATTTCGGCGCGCCCGACGATGGCGGGCCCATGGTCGGCAGCGTCATCCTGACCAGCGGCTGGCAGGGTGATATCCCGCCGCGCGCCGGGCTGCAGACGATCGCGGTGCCGGTCGCGCGCAACCCGGACGGGTCGAGCGTCACCGGCCTTGCCCTGGCGACGCTGGCGAACATGGCGCCGGGGTCGCGTTCACTCCCCCTTACAGGTGGCATTGGCCTGGCGACTCCTCGGCCGGAGCCGGCCAGCCTGGATACATCCAAGGCCCATCTGACCCGGCGCGCGCGGGATGGCGCACCGATGCCGATCGCGTCCTCGGATTGGGCCTTCGCCGATTGCGTGACCACGCCGTTCCCGGGCACGCCCGATCCTAAGCGCCTGTGCCTGAAGGACGGCTTCGATCCGGCCTATCTCTATGAGCTGTCCTATACTGCCAAGGACCCGCCGGTGCTGGGCATCGGCTTCGCCGCGACCCGCGACATCAACGCGTTTTTCCGGTACGGGAACCAAGACGATGCCGGCTTTGCCAACCCGGTCGCCGGCGGGATCAAAGCCGCCATCGCCATCGGCGGGTCGCAGTCGGGCAACTTCCTGCGCAGCTTCACCCATCTCGGCTTCAACCAAGATGAGGCGAAGCGCATCGTCTGGGACGGGATCGAATCCCAGATCGCCGGCCGCCAGTTGGCGATGAATATCCGCTTTGCCGCCCCAGGTGGGGCGGCGGGGGCGAACGAGCCGGGCAGCGAGGCCGTGCTGTGGTGGGGGACGTACGACGACACCACGCGGGGCAGGGGCACGGGCAGCCTGCTCGACCGCTGCCGCGCCACGCGCACCTGTCCGAAAGTGTTCGACGTGTTCGGTTCGGCGGAGTTCTGGGGGCTGCGCATGTCGCCGGACCTGGTCGGCACCGACGCCAAGGCGGATATCAAATTGCCGGACAACGTGCGCCGATACTTCTTCCCCGGCGTCACCCATGGCGGCGGCAAGGGCGGCTTCGCGGTCGAGGGCGACCACAAGGCGATGTCGGTCACCGGCCAGTGCGTGCTGGCCGACAATCCCAACCCGTCACTGGATACGACCCGGGCGCTGACCGCCGCGCTGATCGACTGGGTGGTGAAGGGGGCGGAGCCGCCGCCCAGCCGCTATCCGACGCTCGCGGCCGGCGATCTGGTGCAGCCGAGCGCGGCAGCGATGGGCTTTCCCAGGATCCCGAATGCGCCGCAGCCGGACGGGATGCTGAATGATTTCCTGGACCTCGATTTCGGGCCCGGCTTCAACTATCGTGATCTCTCCGGCGTCATTACCGTCCAGCCGCCGAAGCTGAAGCGCGCGCTTCCTTCGCTGGTGCCCAAGGTCGATGCCGACGGCAACGAACAGGCCGGCGTGCGCTCGGTGCTGCATCAGGCGCCGCTCGGCACCTATCTGGGCTGGAACGTGACGGCCGGCGGCTTCTACCAGGGGCAGGGCTGCGGTTTCTCCGGCGGCTATATCCCGTTCGCCAAAACCAAGGCCGAGCGGATGGCGTCAGGCGACCCGCGCCCGTCGCTGGAGGAACGCTACGGCAGCCATGATGCCTATGTCGCCAAGGTGCGGGCGGCCGCGGCGAAGCTGGTCGGTGAACGCTTCCTGCTGCCCGACAACGCCGAACGGATCGTCAGGCAGGCGGAAGAGAGCGCGGTGCTGAAACCTTAGCTCTTCGCCAGCGCGTCCAGCGCCTGGGCCAGGCCGCGGGTCGAAACGGGGATCGGCACCAGCTGCCCCGTGCTCGCCTTGAAGACGAGCTTTCCGTTCGCGGTCAGCGCCTTCCAGCGCTTCAGCAAATCGTCCTTGAACTCGCCGTCGGCTCGGCAGGCAGTCGGCGTGCACATGCTCCAGCTGAGCGTGACAGGCTGGGCATCCTTATCATCCGTCACCAGCTTCACGTCGCTCGGAAAGGAGACGTTCGGGTTGACGATGAAGGTGACGTGCAGCGGGTCTTTGGTGTTGGTGGTGACACGGCCGATCGCCAGTTGCCCGAGCGGCGCCGTCTGTCCCTGGGCCTGGATCTGGAACGGCAGATACACCTCGCATACGCGGACTTCCTTGTCCCCTTCGGCAGCCCGCGAGCAGCGCAGGATCCAATCGCCATAGGTTGCGGAGGTGTTCTGCGGCTCGGCGCTGACCGGGGGCGGAGCGTCCGCCGCAAAGGCGGTTGCCGAGGCCATGGCGACAGCGAAAGCGGAGGCGGCGATACGGACCAGATTCATTGTGACGATCTCGCTTATGGAGGGCCGAAATTTCCGGCGCGGACCATGAACTATTCCGCGCGCAGTGTCCACGAAAGGGAGAGGGAATGTTCGGCGTTAGGAGCCTATAAACTCGGCCACTTAAAAATGTATTGGCTGGTCGCTAGCACATCGATCTTGTCGACGTCGGTGACGAAGGCCGCGGCCTCGTACATGCGGCGGGCGTTGTCCTTGGCCTTTTCCGGATCGCGGCCATGGTCGAAGAAGACGGTTGGGTCGGTCATCGCCTCGGGCTGCATGCATTCCTCGACCAGCGCGTCATAGGTCGGCGCGGCATGGGTCAGCGGGCGCACGACCACATTGGCCGCGTAGAAGAAATTGGCCTGGCACTCGATCGCCACCGGGGTCGTCTTGTTATGCCACTCCTCGATCCATTCCTCCGGCGAGGTCCGCTTCGGCCGGACGATGAAGACGCATTGGGAGAAGCCATGGGTGCGCTCGCCGGGCGGGGAGCGGTTTTCCGGCTTCATCACCACGCCATTGGATTCGCTGACCAGATAGCCGGCGATCCGGCCGGAGACGGCTTCCAGCACCTCGTCATAGGGCTTGCGGAACATGTTGATGGCGCTGTCGACCCAGAGATGGACGACGCCCTCCATCTGCGGCCGTGTGGCGACGCGCCAGGTGTTGGCGCCCAGGACCGCATCGTCGACCACGTTGATCTGCAGCCCGCGCGCGCCCAGCGCCAGCAATTTCGGCGCCGCCTCCTCGCGCAGCTTGCGGCTGAATTCCTCCCGCGTGTCGCGCACGTCGCGCCACAGCGCGTAGATGATCTTTTCCATGGTGCTTCCCTCTTTTTGGGCCTCTTTTTCAGTCCGATTCAATGTACCATTGCAATCCTCTATAAGATAGAATTTCCGAATTGAACCAATAAGAAAGCGGGAGGAAACATGGCCGTGGAACGGCTTACGGGGAAGACGGCGCTGGTCACCGGCGCGGCGTCGGGCATCGGCCGGGCGACGGCGCTGAGATTGGCGGCGGAGGGCGCGCATGTGGCGCTCGCCGACCGCAATCTGGAGGGCGCGGAACAGGCGGCAGCTGAGATACAGGCGGCCGGTGGCGACGCGCTCGCCTTCCAGTTCGACGCAGCCAACGGCGCCTCCTGCCGCGATCTCGTCGATCGGGTGGTCAAGACGCTGGGCCGGCTCGACATCCTCGCCAACATCGCCGGTGTGATGCAGCGCGGGCCCTTCGCGGAGATGACGGAGGAGATCTGGGCGACGACCCTGGCGGTCAATATCACCGCCCTGTTCCATGTCACCCAGCAGGCGCTGCCGCACCTCACGGAAACGCGCGGCTGCGTCGTCAACATGGCCTCGGTCTCGGCGATCCGCGGCGTGCCGATGTCGTCGGCCTACAGCGCGTCGAAACATGCGGTGGTCGGGCTCACCAAGTCGCTGGCGGGGGAATTCCAGGACCGACATGTGCGGGTCAACGCCATCGCCCCCGGCCCGATCGACACGCCGCTGATCCGCCCGATCAAGCCGCCGCCCGGATCGCCGCTGGCCAGCATCGCCTGGGGCGAGCCGGAGGATATCGCCGCGGCCGTGGCCTATCTGGCCAGCGACGACGCCAAATTCATCAACGGCACAATCTTCTCGATCGACGGCGGCCAGACCGCGGTCGGAAGATGACGGATACGGCCATAGCAGCGCGAGCAGGGGCGCCGCCGCATTGGGCGGTCGTGGGCGGCCGACTCTTCGTCGTCTTCATGGGACCGAGCCTGGGCGGGCTGGCGCCTTTGGGATTGGCTTTGGATCAGCCGGCTTTGGCGGCGCATTTCGGCGGCGGCGCGCAGGGGATGCTTCAGGCCGGCACGATCTTCACCGCGCCGTCGCTCGCGATCATCGTCGGCGCTCCGCTGGGCGGGTATCTGGCCGAACGGTTCGGCTATCGCCTGACGATGCTGATCGCCCTGCTGATCTATTCCATCACCGGCGTAGCGGGCCTGCTGATCGATGGGTATTTGCCGCTCTTTGCTTCCCGACTGGTGCTCGGCTTGGCGTCGGGCGCGGTGATGGCGGTCTATCTCGCTTTAGCCAGCGCCTGGTACGAGGGACCGGCCAGGTCCAAGGTCTTGGGCTTCGCCGTCGCCAGCAGCGCAATCCTGGGGGCGGCGGCGTTGGCGCTCGGCGGACGGTTGGTCGATCTGGGTGGCTGGCGGGCGCCTTTCGCGATGTATGCCGTCGGTTTCGTGACCCTGGTGGTTGCTTATGTCACCGTTCACGGGCCATTCCATAAGCAGGCCAAGGTGGCGCCCGCGCCCGGCAGCCCCAGCCAACTGCAGGTGATCGCACAGTTCTGGCCGATCTATCTGGCGCTGCTGGTCACCTCCATCGGTACCTTCATGCCCAGTGCGGGCGGCCCGTTCCTGCTGAAGGCCAACGGCATCACCGGCGCCACGGAGGCGGGCTATATACTGTCGATCGGCTCGATCTCGGCCATCTTCACCGCCGCCGCATATGGATTCGTGCGCCGCTGGGTCAGCGATTGGGGGCTCTTCTTCGTCATTCCCGTGCTGATGGGGCTGGGTCTCGCCCTCGCGCCGGCCTTCTATGACTGGATGGCCCTATTGGCGATCTTCCTGCTGATCGGGTTGGGCACCGGTTTCAAGGCGCCGACCGCCGCCTCAATCCTGATGGCCAATTCGCCGCCAGACGTGCGCGCGGCGGCGGCGGGCCTCAACTTCAGCTGCATCTTCCTGGGCCAGTTCCTAGGTCCCTTCGTCCTGCGGCTGCTGACCGGTCCCTTCGGCATCCACGGCGCCTTCACCGGCAACGGCATTACCCTGATGCTGGCCGCCGTCATCATCTGGGCAGCCGGTATCGGCAAGGAAAAAACCGAACGGGAGGCGTCATGACCGACACGGCAATCGAAATCCTGCTGAACAAGCAGGCAATCACCGAGGTGCTGTATCGCTATTGTCGCGCGATGGACCGGATCGACCGGGAGGCGACCCTGGCGATCTGGCACCCCGACGGCACCTGCAACTACAGCAGCACTCCGGGCGTGCCCGACATGCTGTTCCGCGACTACCTGACCGGCAGCACCAAATCCCGCCAGGGCTTCGACAATCACAGCCACCAGATCACCAACATCCTGATCGAGCTGGCCGGCGACCGCGCCGTCTCCGAAGCTTACTTCACCGCTTCGCTCCAGACCGAGCCCACCGATGGCCTGGTGACCGAGCATCTGTGGCGCGGCCGCTATCTGGACCGCTGGTCGAAACGCGACGGCGACTGGGCCATCGACCATCGCCAGGTCGTGTTCGACAGCTACACGCCGTACGACTTCCCGGCCGAACGAGCGAAGGGCGCCCCGACCACCCTGTCGCGCCGGGACGGGGACGACCCGTCCTACGCGCATTTCAAAGATTTTCGATCCACAGATTAACGCAGATTTCGCAGATTAATCTGAATACCTCGGCCTTCGGCGGTACGGAAACAATCTGCGGAAATCTACGTAATCTGCGGATAAACTCCTCTTCCAATCAGGCCGGCGGCGCTGCGGACATGTCCATCCACATGATCTCCCAGACAAAGCCGTCGGGGTCCTCGGCGGTACGGTTCAGCATGAAGCCGTGATCCTGCGCCGGATTGGGATCGGCCCGGCCGCCGGCGGCGACAACCTTCTCCAGCGTCTGATTGACCGCGTCGCGCGAATCGACGCTCAGCGCGATCAGCGCCTGGCTCTCTTTGCGCGCATCGCCGATCGGCCGCGACGTGAACTGGCGGTAATGGTCATAGGTCAGCAGCATCACCCCGATCGTGTCCGATAGCATCACGCAGGACGACTGCTCACCGCTGAACTGCGGGTTCACCGTGCCGCCCAGCGCGACGTAGAACGGTGTCGAGGCCGCCAGGTTGCGCACCGGCAGATTCACGAAAATCATCTTGCTCATCGTTTGCTCCATCAATTCGGGTCCGAAACCACCCCAAGGACGTGCGAAGATAGCGAGCGCCGACAGACGTCTGAAATTTTTTTCTGAGCAAACCAATCTCATTCGGCCCGCCAGGCAGAAAAGCCCCGCCTGTCACAGGAGCCATTCCTGCTGGCCGTTCCTTTCACAAGTGCGATGGCGGAATGAAATCAACGAATGCACGGGGGATTATGTCAGCCGTTTCAAATCTCGCGCCAGCATTCCTTGCTGCATTTTTGCTGGCCGTTTCGCCCTGTCCGGCGGTGGCCGACGAAGCCCAGCCGCAACAGCTGACGGTCCCGGCGTTCGAGCGGCCGGTGGCCGTGACGCGCTTTGCCGCGGCGGGGGAGGGGAAACGCCCGGCCGTGATCATCCTGCATGGCAATGGCGGCCTGAATGCGCGGACGATGCCGCATTATGCGCGCTATGCTGCAGCCCTGGCTGCCCAGGGCATCGATGGCTATGTCGTCGACTATTACAGCCGCGATGACGCGCGGGGCATGGCGTCGACGGAAGGCGGTGCGCGCGGGCGTGTTGCCCATGCTCGGTTCAGGCCGTGGACGCTGCTGGTGGCCGAGATCGTCAACTATGTGCTGGAGCGACCGGATTCGTCACAGCGCATCGGGTTGCTCGGCATGTCCCAGGGCGGGTTTCTGTCGGTAACCGAATCCGCGATGGATCCGCGCATTTCCGCCCTGGTCGTATTCTATGGCGGGATTCCACCGGCACTGGCGAACCGGATCACGCATTTGCCGCCGCTGCTGGAACTGCATGGCGATGCCGACGAGGTCGTTCCGATAAAAATGGGGAATGCCCTGGTTGCCAAGGCGCGCGAACTGAACGTCCCGGCGCAGCAGACGGTCTATCCGGGAGAGGGCCATGTCTTCGACGCGGACCCGGACAAGGCGGATGCGCGCGACGCGACCGCCCGGACGGTTGGGTTCTTCGTTCAACAGTTGAAGTAGGCAGCAGTTGAAATAGCAGGCGCTATGATCAGGCCGGGGATTTCTCCGCGGTGAAGACCCGATTCCACCCCTGCTGAAACTGAGATTGGTAACAGCCCCTCAGAAGAGTGCCGGCGTCCAGATCCGCCTTGAACGTCGTGACGGCGAATTGATCGCTTGCCGCTGGCGTGAAATGCGCCCGCGCATAGGGATAGAATTTGAAGTTCCACTGCCATTCGACATGCTGGCCGGCAATGGTTCCGGTGACCGCGCCTTCGCCGCGATCGGCCATCTTGCAGACGCCCGACAGCTCGTTGCCGGTTTGCTGGAACACGCACTGCGGTACGCCCTTAGCGGGTCGTCCCCCTGGACTTTTTATGACGATCGGGAACCGCATGTTCCATGCCCCGGTCATATCGACGGACTGACCGTCCGCGGCAGTGGCCCCGGCACATAGCGCTAAGCCGGCAAACAGCGAAAACAGCTTCATCGCGGCTTCCCCTTTGTTCGCAAAGTCGATCTACCATTTTACGTCCGGCTTATGGGTTTCCCTGCGGCGGGGATGAACCTGTCGATAAATTCCGCCAACACGCGGTTATAAACCTCCGTCCGCTCGTAAAACGGCGAGTGTCCGGCGCCCGCGATCACCTCCAGCCGCGCGCCGCCGACCGCCTGTGCCGTGGCTTCCAGCAGCCAGGGCAGGGTCAGTTCGTCCTCGCCGCCGGCGATGAACAGGGTCGGGACCGGAAAGCCTGAATAGTCTACCGGCGGCGTGTCGCGCATGCCGATGTAGGCGGCGGAATAGTCCGGCGGATTCTTCGGCGGCGGGGCGGGGAGTTTGGTCCGGCAGATCGCTTCGTAGAGATGGTGCAGTTCCGGCTTGCGCTCGGCGAAGCCGGGGGCGAACAGGTGGTCCAGGACCTGGAAGCCGGTTGCTATCTTTACCAGCATCTCCGCGGCCCAGCGCTGCAGCGCCTCGGTCTGGAAGCCGAAGGGCGTGTCGCTCATCACCAGCGCGCGGACTCGCTCGGGCCAGCGTTGCGCGACGCCCGAGACCGCCAGCCCGCCCATCGAATGGCCGACCAGGACGGCGCGGTCGATCCCAAGCTCATCCATCAGCGACCTGAGGTCGTCCGCCGGCGTCTTACCGAGGCCCGAACCGGCCGGTGACAGGCCGAAGCCGGGCGCATCGTAGGTCAGGCAACGGAACCGGGCTTTGAATGCTGCTACCTGTAGACACCAGCACGCGCTATGGCCATCACCGCCATGGGCAAAGATCAGCCAATCACCCCGGTCGCCGTCGACCTGGTAGACCATATCTGTCTTGCTTTGGCGCAAGGTGGTCACGGCGACTTACCCCTCCGTTACCGCCTCGATGTCAAGCGAGCTCGGGAGCGCGATGCCGCCGTCGATCAGCAGGGACTGGCCGGTGACGTAGGAGGCCTCGTTGGAGGCCAGGAAGGCCATGGCGCCGGCGATGTCGTCGCCGGTGCCCAGCCGGCCGATCGGTACGCGCGGCGCCATGGCGGCGAAGACCGGGGCGAGCTCGGGGATCGAAAGCTTCTCGGTCATGATCATGCCGGGCTCGACCGCGTTGACGGTGATACGGCTCCTCGCCAGCTCCAGCGCCAGGTTGCGGACAAAGCCGGTGACCCCGGCCTTGGAGGCCGAATAATGCACTAGCCCGCGCGCGGCGGCATGGTTGCCGGAGATCGAGGAGGTGATGAGGATTCGTCCACCCTGCTCGGAGGCCTTCAGCGCCGGCAGCGCGGCCTGGGTCAGCCAGAAGCAGGCCTTGAGGTTGACGTCGATGGTACGGTCGAGATCCTCGTCGGTCAGCGCCTCGATGCCGACGGAGGGGCAGTAGGCGGCGTTGTGCAGCAGGACGTCCAGTCCGCCGTAGATGCGGATGGCCTCGTTTACCAGCCGCGTCGCTTCGGCACGAGTGCTGATATCGGCGACCACGAGGCTGGCCTCGCCGCCCTTGTCCTTGATCTCCGCCAGGGCGGATTCGCCATCCGCGGCGGTCCGGGTGCCAATCATCACCTTGGCGCCCTCGGCTGCGAATTTGAGCGCAATCGCCCGCCCGATGCCGAGCCCGCCGCCTGTGACGACCGCGATGCGGTTCTTGAGTCTATCCCCCATGGGTGTTCTCCGATTTCTCGCGTTTTTGTCGTCAACGTGCGGACAAAAAGACAAAGAAATTAAACACTAAGAACACCAAGACAGCGCCGATTTATGCGCAGACCTCTTGGTGGTCTTGGTGTTTAATCCTTCATAGGTTTTGCCTGCGGCGCTAGGACTTCTCCAGGAAGTCCAGAACTTCCCGATTGAAGACATGCTTGTCCTCGATCATCACCCAGTGGCCGGATTGGTCGGAGAGCACGATGCGGGACTTGGGCAGGGCTTCCTTCAGGACCTCGTTCTGCTCATAGGGCAGGAACTGGTCGTGCAGGCCCCAGAAGCCGAGCACCGGGCAGGTGATCTCGCGCAGCTGCGGGATGGTGTAATAGGGCGTCTGCAAGGTCTCGTAGAGCACCATCGGCTGCTCCATCGCGATGTCGATCCGCTCGGCGATGGCTTCGTCGGTGATGTCGGCTTTGTTGTGCACCAGGCGGGCGAGCAGCTCGCGGTATGAGGCCTCGGCCTCCGCCTTGTTGTCTGGGCGGCTCTTGGCCCAGTTCCACATCGCCTGCAGGCCGGGTGAGACGCCGACGAATTTGCGCGGGTCGACCAGGCCGCCCGGCGCCATCAGGATCAGCTTCGCCACCTCTTCCGGGTGGCTCATCGTGTAGTGCAGCGCCACGCCGCCGCCCAGCGAGTTGCCGACCGGTACCACGCTGTTGATTCCCAGGGCACGCAGCAGCTCCCGCATCGTCAGTATGTGGGTGGCGGAGTGGTAATAGAGGTCGGCCGGCTTGTCCGACAGGCCGAAGCCCAGGAAGTCCGGCGCCAGGCTGTGCCAGCCATGCTCGGCCAGGAACGGGCCGTTATATTTGAAGTTGCTGTAGCCGCTGGCCCCCGGTCCGCCGCCATGCAGGAACAGGACGGTAGGCTTGCCGGGCGTGGGCGTGCCCCACTCGTGATAGTGCAGGCGATAGCCGCTCTTCAGCGTGTGGTACTTGCCGACTGGAATAGGCGTGGATGCCATGATCAGCCGGCCCCCAGAAACTTGTGGCCCCAATGGCTGCCGCGGGTCGATTCGAACACCTTGTAGGTGCTCCAGTCCTTGACCGATCCGCCGGTGCCGTACTCCATCTGAAAGCCGCCCGGCGTCATCATGTAGAAGCTGATCATGTCGTCATTGACGTGGCGGCCCAGGGTCAGGGTCAGCTTCACCCCGTTCTGGTCGACGCGGTCCAGCCCGCGGCCGACCTCGTCCATCGAATCGACCTCAACCATCAGGTGGTTGCAGCCGGTCGGGTCGCTGAGCTCGGCGAAGGCCAGGCTGTGCTGGCGGCCCGCTGCGCAATGCAGGAAATAGACCCGGATCGGCGGCACGCCCTCAGCCAGGGTCAGGTGCAGCAGGTCCGACACGCCGAAGCCCATCACCTCGGTCCAGAATTTGACCGTCTTGTCGATGTCCGGCGTCGGCAGCACGGCGTGGCCCATGCCCAGATCGCCGGTGACGAACTGCGTGCCGATCGGGGAAACGAATTTCGAGAAGGCGGCGATCGGTCCCCACGATACTTCATGGCGCAGGCCCGCCGGGTCCCTGAAGGAGAAGAAGTCCTGGACCTTGCGGAGCTTCACCTCGCCCTCGCTGCCGCGCTTCACCGCGATGCCGGCCTTCTCCAGGTCCGCGCGCACGGCGTGGAAATCCCCCTCGCTCGAGACGCCCCAGCCGGAGGCGAACAGCTCGTCCTTCCCACTCTTCTGGATCAGGAAACGGAAATCGCGTGAGTCCATCTTGAGGTACAGGCTGCCGTCGGGAGCGTCCACGGCGGCCATGCCCAGCACCTTGGTGCCGTAGTCGCGCCATTTCCCGAGGTCGGGCGTACCGATGACGACGTGGCTGAGTTCGCTGATCTTCATGTCTTTTCCCCTTGCCTCCGCTGTTTCCTCGAAATCTTATAGCACATGGGCGACCGTCACTATGGGCCTGATCTTATAGGGTGGGCGCCCGGTGAAGGCATCGCCGGCTTTCGCCAAAGGCTTGCGATATGAGCCTTATTTGGACATCGGATGGGCTTCGAAGGGCAAGCCGGCGTTGCGGCGATGGGGACGATCCACTAACACGCACACGCAAGAATTCTGGGGGAGACGAGCATGAGTGCCGACGGGGGAAGCGTGGTGCCGGGCGCGGATGAGCTGGTCGCGAGAGCCCGGGCGATGATCCCGGCGCTGAAGGCCCGCGCGCAAGCCCAGGCCGACAATCGCCGCCTGCTGCCGGAGACGGTGGCCGAGATCAAGGCCGCCGGCCTCTTCCGCGTGCTGCAGCCTAAGCGCTGGGGCGGGTATGAGATGGACCCGATCGTCTTCGCCGACGTCCAGATGGCGCTCAGCGAGGGCGACATGTCGGTCGGCTGGGTCTATGGCGTGGTCGGCGTCCATGCCTTCCAGATCGCCTTGTTCGACGACCGCGCCGCCCAGGATGTCTGGGGTGCGGACAATTCGGTGCTGATCGCCTCGACCTACATGCCGACCGGCCGCGCCACGCCTGCGGAGGGCGGCTATCGGTTCAGCGGCAAATGGAAATTTTCTTCCGGGATCGAACACTGCCAGTGGGTGTTCCTCGGCGGACTCAACGATAAAGGCGAATACTGCACCTTCCTGCTGCCCAAGGCCGACTACACCATCGTGGATACCTGGGACGTGATGGGGCTGAAGGGCACCGGCAGCCAGGACATCCATGTGAACGACGTGTTCGTGCCGGATTATCGCGTCCACCGCACCGCCGACGCCTATGGCGGCACCAGCCCGGGTAATGCGGTGAATACCGGGCATCTCTATCGCTACCCGTTCGTCCAAGTGTTCTTCCGCGCCGTCACCAATGGCTGCATCGGCGGGCTGCAGGCGATGCTGGATGATTTCCGCGCCTATGGCGTCGCCCGCATCACCACGGTCGGCAGTTCGACCTCGAACGATCCGGATGCCCAGCTCGCCTGTGCCGAGGCGGCCTCGGCGATCGACGAGATGAAATATATCCTGCGCCGCAACTTCGGCGAGATCGGCGCCGCCGCTCGCAAAGGCGAGCTGCCAACGACCGAGCAGCGGCTGCTCTACCGCTACCAATCCTCCGTGGTGGCCGAACGCTGCCTGACCCTGGCAGCCAAGTTGTTCAAATGCGCCGGCGGCTCAGGCCTCTATGCCAGCCAGTCCTTCGGCCGCATCTACGCCGACCTGATCGCCGCCCGCCAGCATGTCTCCAACCAGAGCCAGGTGAGCGGCCGGGGATATGGGGCGGTGCTGCTGGGGCTGGAGAACAAGGATCCGATGATTTGAGGAAAGAGTTTTTATCCGCAGATTTCGCAGATTAACGCAGATTGTCTGAATGCTACCGCCTTCGGCGGCGGAAAGCCGCGCAACGGAAATTCTTAATCTGCGTAATCTGCGGATAAACAGTTCTTACTTATCGAACACCTTCGGGTCCGGCTTGCCGAAGGTGATGACCTGTTCGCTGCCGTCTTCGGCGATCTTTTTGATCAAGAGCGAGGTCTGGCGGAATTTCTGGACCTGGATGTGCCAGCGGTCGTTGCGTTTGACGTAACGGTTCTCGTACCGGCCGGTCAGCTGGTAGGTCAGGCGGTCGGCGACGTCGACGGCGACGAACAGCATGTCCCAGTTGCCCTCGGCATGGACCGCGCCGGTGATCTTGATTTGCGGATTATGGCCGGAATGAAGGCTGAGGAAGCCGGGCTTGCCGCCCTGGGCCTTTAGCACGGCGATGAAATCCTCGCGGGTGTTGCAGGTCGGCACGCCCTCCATGTCGATCACCGCGCCATTGTCGATGAAGCAGTCCAACACCTCGTCCAGCTTCTGCGCGTCGACGCAGTGCCAATAGCGGTACTGCACCTCCTTGATCGCATTGATGTGCTCCAGCGCGTAAACGCGGGATTCGAGATCGGCGAGATTTCCGGACATGATCTTCCCCTGAACGGTGTGTTTGCGCCCCGGCATAGCCAAAGGCGCGCCGGGCCGCAACGGGGATTCGTTCAGCCGGATTGCTTCTGCGCCGCCATCCAGGCGCTCATCCGGGCGTCCAGCATGTCGAGCGGCAGGACGCCGCCGTTCAGCACCTCGTCATGGAAGGTGCGGATGTCGAACTTCGAGCCCAATTCTTTTTTTGCCTTCTCGCGCAGCTCACGGATCTTGAGTTGGCCCAGCTTGTAGGAGAGGGCCTGCCCCGGCCAGGCGATATAGCGGTCGGTCTCGGCCTGCAGCGTCGGTTCGTCGACCGCGCCGGTCTTGCGGAAGAAGGCGACGACTTGGTCGCGGCTCCAGTTCTGGGCATGGATGCCGGTATCGACTACCAGCCGCACGGCGCGAAACAGCTCCGACGACAGGCGGCCATAGTCGCTGACCGGGTCCTGGTAAAAGCCGATCTCCTTGCCCAGCTGCTCCGAATAGAGCGCCCAGCCCTCGATATAGCCGGAATTGCCGCCATGCATGCGGAACTTGGGCAGGCCGGTCAGCTGCTGCGCGACCGACAGCTGCATGTGATGGCCGGGGATGCCCTCGTGGTAGGCGGTGGCCTCGTCGTCGATCAGCGTGCGGTCGGCAAAGTTAGAGGTTGCCACGACCACCCGGCCGGGCCGTTTCCCGTCCGGCGTGCCGGTCTGGTAATGCGTCGCCATCGCCGACTGGAAGTCCGGTATCGCCTCCACCGTCACCGGCGCGCCGGGGATGACGGTGAACAGCTCAGGCAGCTTGGGCTGCATCTGGCCGATATATTTGCGGAAATCGTCGAGTATCTGGTCGGCCGAGGTCGGCTTGTATTTCGCGTTGGTCTTCAGCGATTCGCGGAAGGCGGCCAGGTCGGCGAAGCCTTCCTTGTGGGCGATCTCCACCATCTCCTTCTCGATCCGGTCGATCTCCTTGAGGCCCAGCTCATGAATCTGGTCCGGCGTGACGTCCGAAAGGGTGGTGCGGCTCTTGATGTTGTTGCGATAGCGTGCCGCGCCGCCGGGCAGTGACGTGACCGACAGGGTCGTGCGGCCGTGCGGGGCATAGTCCTTGGTCACGAACTCGGCGAACTGCCTGTAGGCCGGCAGCACCTCGTTATTGACCGTGTCGGTGATCTCCTGCGTCAGGCGCTGCTTGTCGGCATCGGCCATATCGGCGGGGAATTTCTGGAGCGGCAGCAGGAAGGGATCGGCCTTGATCACGCCCTCGCACTGAACGGGCACCTTCTCCAGCAGGAACTTGACCGGCATCAGCCGGTCCTTCATCCCGGCCCGCATCACCGCCTCGGTCTGGGCGAAGACGCGCGGGATCTGGTGCAGGCGGGCGATGTAGTCCTCGTAGTGCTTGACGCTGTCCAGCGGTACGGCCAACGGAAGATCGGCCAGCCCGACATGCGGGCCGTTCATCTGGCTGACCGGCATCTCGTATTCCTTGAAGCCGTAATTGGCGATGCTGCGCTCCAGCAGCCGCTTCATCAGGTCGTGCGAGAGCTTGTCCTGTTCGGCGAACCCGTCGGTCGGGATTGCCTCCAGCCGCGCCAGGAAGGCCTCGTCGGTGGCATGGTTATAGGCCTCGGCCGCCAGCGAGACGTCGTCCAACTGGTCATTGTAGCGATAATCGCCATAGGCCGTCGCCTGCTCCGGGCTGGCCTTGAGCTCGGCCTGATACTCTTCCTCGAACAGCGCTTTCTGTTGGGCGAGCCTGACGGCGACCGGCTGAGGTGCAGCCGCCAGGGCGGGGATGCAGACGGTCGAGGCGAGGAGGAGGCTGACAAAAGGAAGCCGCATGATGACCTGCTGTTGTTATGGCGCTGACTTTGGGCCAGCTTAATCAATAATGATCGCCGATCCAGCCGCTTTCCTGCGCTCCCTGTTCGACGCCGCCGTCGCCGCGGCCTCGCCGGACATCTGCATGCCGCCGCAATTGCCCCCGCCGCCGAAGGGACGGACGGTCGTGGTCGGCGCCGGCAAGGCCGCGGCGTCGATGGCGCGGGCAGTGGAGGCACATTGGACTCGGCCGCTCACAGGGCTGGTGGTGACGCGCTATGGCCATGCCGTGCCGACGCGGCATATCGAGGTTGTCGAGGCCGGGCATCCGATGCCGGACGCGGCCGGGACCGTGGCCGCGAGGCGGATATTGGGGCTGGTCCAGGGGCTGACCGCAGACGACATGGTGCTGGCGCTGATCTCAGGCGGTGGCTCGGCGCTGTTGTCGTTGCCGGTGCCGGGCATCGCTCTCGCCGACAAACAGGCGGTGAACAAGGCGCTGCTCAGGAGCGGCGCGGCGATCTCGGAGATCAACTGCGTGCGCAAGCATCTCTCGGCGATCAAGGGCGGGCGGCTGGCGCTGGCGGCGCAGCCGGCGCACGTCGTCTCGCTGATCATCTCGGACGTTCCCGGCGACGACCCCGCCACCGTCGCCTCCGGCCCGACCGTGCCGGACGCGACCAGCCTCGCCGACGCGCGGGCGATCCTGAAGAAATACGGCATCGTCCCTCCGCCCGCCGTCGCCGCGCATCTGGACAGGCCGGAGGGCGAAACACCCAAGCCGGGCGACCCGCGCTTCGTCCATGTCGAGAACCGGGTGATCGCGACGGCCAAGGGCTCGCTGGAGGCCGCTGCCATCATTGCGCGGCGGGCGGGCATCACACCAATCCTGCTCGGCGACGATATCGAGGGTGAGGCACGGGCGGTCGCCGCCGAGCAGGCGAAGCGCGCCCTATCTCAGCACGCGCCTTGCGTCATGATCTCCGGCGGCGAAACCAGCGTCACCGTACGCGGCAATGGAAGGGGCGGACGTAATGCCGAATACCTGCTGGCCCTGGCCATCGCGCTGAACGGCCAACCCGGCATCCACGCGATCGCCTGCGACACGGACGGCATCGATGGCACTGAGGACAATGCGGGGGCCTTGCTTCGCCCCAACAGCCTGGGGCGGGCGGCGGCCCTCGGCCTGGATGCGCGGGCGATGCTGGAGAACAACGATGGCTATGGCTTCTTTAGCGCGTTGAGCGACCTGGTCGTCACTGACCCGACGCGGACCAACGTCAACGACTTCCGGGCGATATTGGTGATGCCGCAAACGTAGGATGGGTTGAGCGTAGCGAAGCCCATCCTACAAAACATTGCGCGGCCGCCCCGCCGCGAAGGCTTCCAGATTGCCGATCAGCTGCTCGGCCAGGCGCTGCTGCGCCGGTTCGCTGGCCCAGGCGATGTGGGGGGTGACGATCAGGTTGGGGAGGTCGAGGTCCAGCAGGATGTTGCCGTTCCTGGGCGGCTCTTCGCTCAGGACGTCGATGCCGGCGGCCGCGATGGTCCCGGCCTTCAGCGCTTCAGCCAGGGCTTGCTCGTCGATCAGCGGTCCGCGTGCGGTGTTGATCAGGATGGCGGTGGGTTTCATCAGGCGAAGGCGCGCGACGTCGATCAGGCCACGCGTGGCGTCGGTCAGCGGGCAGTGCAGCGAGACGACATCGCTGCGGCTCAGCAATTCCTCGAGCGGGACCAAGTCCGGACCCGGCTTGCTGCCGCTGGCGATCACTTCCATGCCCAGCGCCCTCGCGCGTTCGGCCAAGGCCCGGCCCAAGGTGCCATAGCCGACGATGCCGAGCGTCGATCCGGCGATGCCGCGGATCGGGTGGTCGAAATAGCAGAACTGGTCGATGCTCTGCCATTTGCCCCGGCGCAGGTCCCGGTCATAGGCGACCAGGCTGCGGCGCAGCGCGAAGATCAGCGCCAGCACGTGCTCCGGCACGCTGTCGGTCGCATAGTCGCGGATGTTGCACACCGTGATCCCGTGCGCCCGGCAGTACTCCTTGTCGACGCAGTCGCTGCCGGTGGCGGCCAGCGCGATCAGCTTCAAATCCGGCAGCTTCGCCAGGGTGGCGGCGCGCAGCGGCACTTTGTTGATGACGGCGATCGTGGCGCCGTGTAACCGATCGGTTGCTTGGTTGGTTATGGTGGCCGGATAGTCGCGCCAGTCATGCGGGAAAGCGGGTGCCCGCAGCGGCACGGCCAGGGTTGCGCGATCGAGGAAGACGATGCTGTGCCGCACGGGCATTTTTCCACTGTTGCAAGGACATGAGGCTTTGACGCGCCCCTACCACCATCATAGGGTGCCCACCGGACCGGGGCGAGCGTTCCGGGACCCAAAAATCAACAGGGGAAGAACGCGATGGTCACAGCACGCGTATGCCTGATCGCCGGCTTGGCTGCCCTGGTCTCGGCTGCTCCCGCATTGGCGCAGCAACAGGCGGCTCCGGCCGAGCGGCCCAAGGTGACGGTCGATGCCGACGCCACAATCCATATCCCGCCCATCGTCGTGCCGGCCTCCGGCTTCATCAGCGCCGAGGCGAAGAGCCAGCTGCACGACATCATGACCCACCCCTACCCGCCGATTCCCAAGGCGGGCGACCCGATCGAGGCCTACCAGAAGGGGCGGGAGGCGCTGAACCGCGACGTCTACGGGCCGATGATCGCCCGCGACAAGGAACTCTATGCCGTCGATCTGGGGTCAGAGACCATCGCAGGGGTCTATGCCGACGTGGTGACGCCTAAGGAGGGGATCGCGGCCTCGAACAAGAACCGCATCCTGATCAACGTCCATGGCGGCGCCTTCTATAACGGCGCGCGGACCGAAAGCCTGGTCGAATCGATCCCGATCGCCGCGCTGGGCAAGATCAAGGTGGTCAGCCTCGATTACCGCGAGGGGCCCGAATACAAGTTCCCCGCCGCCAGCGAGGACGTGGCCGCCGTCTATCGGGAGCTGCTGAAGCACTACAAGCCGAAGAATATCGGCATCTATGGCTGCTCCGCCGGCGGCACGCTAACCGCGGAGGCGGTGGCCTGGTTCGAGAAGGAGAAGCTGCCGCTGCCCGGCGCCATTGGCATCCTGTGCGCCGGCGCGGTGCGCGGCACCTCGGGTGACGCGGCCTATATCGCCCCGCCCTTCGCCTACGCCCAGATGCCACCGCCCCCGGGTTATGAGAGCCAGGAGCCGGGCGGCTATTTCGCCGGCACCGACGCCAAGGACCCGCTGATCTCCCCGGCCTATTCGCTGGACGTGCTGGCCAAGTTCCCGCCTACGCTCATCATGACGGCGTCGCGCGACATGGCCCTGTCGGGCGCGCTCTATACCCATACGCAGCTGCTGAAGGCCGGCGCCCCGGCCGAGATCTATGTCGCCGAGGGTCTCACGCACGGCTTCATGTTCAGCCCGGACCTGCCCGAGGCCAAGGATGCGCTGAACGTCATCGTCAAATTCTTCGACCGCCACTTAGGGAAGTAGCCATGAAAGATCTTTTCGGACTCCAGGATAAGGCCGCTTTAGTCCTCGGCGGCGGCCAGGGCATGGGCGAAAGCACCGCCCGGCTGCTGGCCGACGCCGGCTGCAATGTCGCCATCGTCGATGTGGAGCGCGAGCGGGCCGAGCGCGTTGCCAGTGTCGTGCGCGACATGGGCCGCAAGGGCGTCGCCATCGCCGCGAACATTCTGGACGACGAGGAGGCCGCCCATGCCGTGGGCGAGGCAGAGCTGGCGCTGGGCGGGCTGGACGTGCTCGTCGCCATCGTCGGCCAGGCCTTGTTCACGCCGATCGTCGACATGTCGCCGGAAGATTGGGACAGCGACCAGCGTCGCAACCTGCGCTATTTCTTCGTCAGCGCCCGGCTGGCCGCCAAGTCGATGATCACGCGCGGCGTGCCGGGATCGATGGTCTGCATCGCCTCGACCGACGGGCTGCAGGCCGCGCCCTTCCACGCCTCCTATGGCGCGGCCAAGGCCGGGCTGGTCCAGCTGGTGAAGTCGATGGCGGTCGAATGGGCGGTCCACGGCATACGCGTCAATTCGGTCGCCCCCGGCAGCATCTCGACCCCGCGCCTGCCCGATACCGAGGCGCATCGCGAGGCGATGAGAAACAGCCTGGTGCCGATGGAGCGTTCGGGCACGACCGACGATATCGGCAAGGCCGTTCTGTTCCTGGCTTCGGATATGTCGGCGTATACTACCGGCCATACGCTGATGGTCGATGGCGGCTGGATGGCCGCCAACCTGTTCGACGCCCGCAAGATGGGCATCAAGCAGAGCACCGACCATCGCCTCGCCGGCGTCGTGAAGACCAACTGAAAGTAACCCTCATGTCCGACACACCGATGGAACACATCCTCTACGAAGTCCGCGACCGGGTCGCGATCATCACGCTGAACCGTCCCAACCAGCGCAACGCCCAGAACAAGCAGCTGCTGGTCGAGCTCGACCGCGCCTGGGACATGGCGGCGGAGGACAAGGAAGTCCGCTGCATCGTGCTGAAGGCCAACGGCCCGCATTTCTCCGCCGGGCACGACATCGCCCGCGACGAGACCTATGCCGCCAAGGTGGCCGAGGCGCTGGGCGACGTCGACACGCGCGGCCTCTACCAGCTCCACACCTGGGAGGGGAAATATTACCTCGGCTTCTGCCGCAAATGGCGCGACATCAACAAGCCCTCGATCGCCGCCGTCCAGGGCGCCTGCATCGCCGCCGGGCTGATGCTGGCCTGGCCGTGCGACCTGATCATCGCCGCCGAGAATGCGAAATTCAGCGACCCGGTGGTCCTGATGGGCATCGGCGGGGTCGAATATCACGGCCACACCTGGGAGTTCGGTGCGCGCAAGGCCAAGGAGATGTTGTTCACCGCCAGTTCGATCACCGCCGAGGAGGCGCGGCAGCTGGGCATGGTCAACAAGGTCGTGCCGCTGGAAAGCCTCGAGGAGGAGGCGATGGCGATGGCCAACAAGATCGCCCAGATGCACCCCTTTGCGCTGGCGATGGCAAAGCGGGCGGTCAACCAGACGCTTGACGTCATGGGCCAATATGCCGCGCTGCAGTCTGTTTTCGACATCCACCAACTTGGCCATGGTAGCGCGCTGGCCCAGTGCGGCGAGGCCATCGTCATGGGCCTCGACGGGCTGAAGGTGGCGAATAAGGCGAACAAATAGACCCTCCCCCTCGCGACCGAAGGCCGCCACTGCGTCACGCAGTGGTCGCCTCCGGCGGCGGGGAGGGCGAAAGCGGATCTCACTAATGACCTACTGCGTCGGTCTCGCTCTCAAGGACGGGATGGTGCTGTTGTCCGACACGCGCACCAATGCGGGCGTCGACAACATCTCGACCTTCAACAAGATGCATGTCTTCGAGAAGAAGGGCGATCGGGTCATCGTGCTGCTGGGGGCCGGCAATCTCGCCTCCACCCAGGCGGTCGTGAACCTCTTGAACGAGGGGATCGAGATCGACGGGCGGGTCCGCACCCTGTTCACGGTCAAGACGATGTTCCGCGCCGCCGAACTGGTCGGCGCGGCCATCCGCCGGGTCTATGACACCGACGGCAAGTCGATGGAGGAGCATCACGTCTCCTTCGACGTGTCGTTCCTGCTGGGCGGCCAGATCAAGAATGGCAAGCTGTCGCTGTTCGAAATCTATTCCGCCGGAAATTTCATCGAGGCGACGTCCGACACGCCCTATCTCCAGATCGGCGAGCACAAATACGGCAAGCCGA
>Ga0070665_100001283_pt1 | contig 30104 bp, 27 predicted proteins | sample KBSS13metaG_FD_65862 | JGI IMG/M metagenome (GOLD analysis project Ga0070665, IMG submission 65862) | Switchgrass rhizosphere microbial communities from Kellogg Biological Station, Michigan, USA - KBS S1-3 metaG | ecosystem: Host-associated > Plants > Roots > Rhizosphere > Soil ... | reverse complement strand
TCAAAACCGGCCGCCGTAGAGCAGCGAGACGTTCCAGTTGTCCCAACGCAGCGGCGCGACACCCCCCGCCAGCTTCACGCCGTTCTCTCCCCAGGCGATTCCCAGCGCGCCGTTGACGGTGGGATGCAGCTGCTGGTCATCGTTGTGCTGGACACCGCCACCGATGTCCCAGGTGACCTGCAGCCCGGGCTTCGGTAGCTGCACCTGGGCCTGCGCGCCCGCGTTCGCATGCGCGAGGACGCCCGTGTCGGCGTCGGCCCGCGTGGTGCCGGACAGGCTCATGGTGGGAAGCATCACGAACGAATCCGGACAGACGGCGCCGCCGGAGAGAACCTCCACCGTCGCCGGGCCCGCGTCCGGCGCCGCGCGTGGCCGCGCTGGTGGTGGCGCTGTCGGGATGCGCACCACCGTCCAGTCCCCGAGGTGCAGCTGGAGGGTGTCGCTGACGTGCACTCCTGCATCGACCTGGACGAACGTCCCTGCGTCAGCGGCGGCGGACACTTCGGGAATGCCCTGGGCCTTCTTCCATCCCGAGAGAAAACTCCCACCCACGCCGCCAACCAGAAGAGCGGCGCCCAAGGTGATCCAGACCTGCTTGCCGGAGAGGATCATTACGTCAGGACTCCCAGAGGACGGCGGGGTGAGAACCTCATGCGGTGGACGAGCCTCCCGTCACATCGCTGTAATCCGGAACCTCATCCCCGACGGGCTGGTACTTCCGCCAGTCCGGGAGCTGCACGTGAGGCTTGTCAGGGAAGGTGGCCCAGCGGCCGCCCCACACCAGCCCCATCCGTTCAGCAATCGCGCCCATCCTCTCGAAGGCAGGAGCGTCATTGTAGTTCGGTTGGCCGACTGGGCCCGTGCACGGCACCGCATCGAACGCGCAGCCGAAAATGTCGCCGCCGGGAAACAGACGCCGTCCGTGCGCGGTGAGAGCCGCCGTCTCGGCCATCGTGACAATCTGTCCCGGAGTGCTACGCCCCTGGGCGTACAGCGCGCGCTGCCGCACGTCCATGCGGACACCCTCGGTAATCAGCACGTCGAAGGGCAGCTGGACGCCCCACGCCTTGGGCACCAGCACCAGCTGCGGATGGACGCCGCGCAGGCGTTCTTCGTGGACGATGCGACCCATCTACGGCCCTCCACCAGCGCCCTGCGAGCCATCCCAGATGTCCGGGCTCCACCCGCGACCGACGACTTCGGACCCGGCGACACGCGCCGCCGACACCGGATGGCCGCGCCCGAGAACTTGGTAGGGCCAGCTGGGTAGGTAGAAGACCGTCGGCGTGCGGACCACCCCCGTGCAGACGGTGGCCGGGGCCGCCCTAAAGTCGCTCCAGGGGGTGGTTCCCGCAGTGGCGGTGCATACCGCCGATGCCTCCAGCTGGCTCATTTGAACCCTCCGAACTTCGGATCAGACGGATCTTCCGGATTGCCGCCCGGGGGCTGCCGGTACGGAGCCGGCTCCCGCTTCCAGCGCTGCGGCTGTCCGCGCGAGTAGTACCCATCCGGCGGCAGCATCCGGGTGGCCCGCGCGGTGGACGTGCACGAGGCGGAGGCCGCGACGGCGATGGGATCAAACCAGGGGATGAATCGGCAGTCCGTCGTCCCCGTCGCCGCCAGGGGAATCTCCGTCGTCAGCGACGCGGTGATGTTCGGCGTCGTGAGGCAGGTGACGGCCAGCTGAATGGCGGTGCTGATGTCGCCGCTGGCAGACGAGGAACAAACGACATCGGCATCACAGTCCGCCGATGTGGTGATGGCACCGTGTGCGACGGTGGTGCAGGCGGCAGATGCGGCGAGAACAATCTGCGTCGACAGGGCGGCCGTGCAGGCCACCGCATCCGAGGCATGGCAGCTGTAGACGTAGGGGACGGTGGTGAGATCTGCCGTCGCCACCGCCGCGCAGGACGGCGTCGCCGCCAGACGAATCTGCGCCGTCAGCGGCGCGGTGACAGTGGCATCTGCCGTCGCGGCGGCCGCCAGAACAATCTGCGTCGACAGGGCCGCCGTCGAGGACGCAGTGTCTGTGACGGCGGAGGCCAGCTGAATGGCGGTGGTTACTGCGGCCGTGCTGGCGCTGGCGCAGGTGGCGGCAGCCACGAGGACGATCTGCGTCGTGATGGCGGCGGTAACGGTGGACGACGCGGTGGCGTCCGCCGTCATGCCGCTGCCAACCGTCATCGTCGCGGAGACGGTGGACGCGCAGGCGGCCGTCGCCGCCAGGACGATGCTCGTCGACAGTGCCGCCGTGGACGTGGCTGCGGCCGCCGCCGTGGCCGCCGCCTGGATGGCGGTCGAGAGGTCCGCCGTGCAGACGGGCGCGCAGCTGGCCGCCGTAGAGCAGCGGATGGCCGTCGTGAGATCTGCGGTGCACGCTGACGTCCCTGCGCTGGCCGAGGCCGCCAGGATGCTCGTCGTGACATCCGCCGTCGCAACAGTCGTGCACGCCGGAGCCGCCACCAGGAGGATGGTGGTGGTGATGTCGGCAGTGACGGTGGATGCCGCGACCGCGTTCGCCGTTATCCCCGTCGGCGTCGTCGACAGATCTGCCGAGCAGGCAGCCGAGCAAGTGGCCGCCGAGGCGCACTGAATCGCCGTCGTCAGCGCGGCGGTGGAGACCGAGTCGCCAGCCGCCACAGTCGCGGCCAGGATGGACGTCGTCAGCGCTGCCGTGGTAGACGCCGCTGACAGAGCGTCAGCGGCGAGACGAATGGCAGTAGATAGATCCGCCGAGACGACCGACGATGCAGCGGCGGCAGAGTAGAGGCCCGCCCCAATCGTCAGATCCGCAGTGACAACGGACGTCCCCACCGCCACGGTTGCGGCGAGGATGCTCGTGGTAATCGCCGCCGTGCTGACGCTGAAGGCCGAGGCAGAGGCAGCCAGCTGAATGGCAGTCGTGACATCGGCGCTGCACGTCGCCGTGCAGCTGGCAGATGCCGCGCACTGAATCGCCGTCGAAAGGACGGCGGTGACGGTCGACGCAGCGAATGCGTCGGACGCAAACCCGCTGGGGGTGATGCTGAGGTCTGCCGTCCCCGTCGCGTCCGACACCGCCGACGCTGCCAGCCGGATGGCGGTGGTGATGTCCGCCGTGCATGTCGATGTGGCCGACGCCGACGACGCACACTGAATCGCCGTCGTCAGTGACGCTGTGACGCTCGACGTTCCCGCCGCTGCGGACGCGGCGAGGATGGTGGTGTTCAGTCCGGCAGTGACGAACGACGTGCACGCCGCAGCCGTCGACAGCTGGATGGCCGTCGTCAGCGCTGCGGTGGATGTCGCACTCGCCGTCGGGGCAGCCCGGAAGTCTGTCCACGGCGTAGCGCTGACGGCGCAGCTGTCCGTCGGCGTGGCCAGGAAGTCGCTCCACGGAGCGGCCGTGCAGCTGGCAGATCCCGTCGCCGCCGCAGCGCACTGAATCGCCGTGGTAAGGCTGGCCGACACCACGCTGCTGGCCGCCGCCGTGGATGCCAGGAGAATGGACGTCGACAGGGCCGCCGTGCAGACAGACGTCGCGGCGGCCGACGACGCGCACTGGATGGCGGTGGTGAGGCTGGCCGTTACGCTAGACGTGCCGGCGGCAGCGGAGGCCGCGAGAATGGTGGTGTTGAGCCCCGCCGTTACGGTGCTGGTCGCGGTGGCGGCGCTGGCCAGCTGAATCGCCGTGGACAGCGCAGCGGTGCTGGTCGACGTCGCGGCGGCCGCCGTGCGGAAATCCGTCCATGGCGTCGGGCTGCAGGTGGAGGTGGCTGCCGCCGCACACCGGAAGTCCGACCAAGGCGATGCCGTGGCGGACGCGGCGCATGTGGCGGCAGCCGCAAGGGGGATCTGCGTGGTGAGAGCGGCGGTGACGACGCTGGTCGCCGTGGGAGCCGCCACAAGAACAATGGACGTGCTGAGCGCCGCCGTGACGACGCTGGTGGCGGTGGGTGTGGCCGCCAGGCGGATGTCGGTGCTCAGGGACGCAGAGCAGGTGGCCGCGCAGGAAGCGGCCGAGGCCAGGGCAGTCTGGGTCGTCAGCGCGGCGGTGACGGTCGATGATGCCTGGGCCGCCGAGGCCATCTGAATGGCGGTAGTGAGCGCCGCAGTGCACGTGGACGACGCCGCAGCGGCCGTCCGGAAGTCGCTCCAGGGCGTGGGCGTACAGACAACCGCGTCCGCAGCCGCACACCGAAAGTCGCTCCAGGGGGCGGCGGTGGCGACAGCGGCGTCCGTCGGTGTGGCCGCCAGGCGGATCTGCGTCGTCAGCGCAGCCGTGCAGACGGACGTTGCCTGCACGGGAGCCAAGAGCGAAATGACGAGCGCGCTCTTGAACTCAGCGGCGGTAGCAAAGACTAGCTCATTGGTGGTCCCTGGCCTCGACCAAGTCCAGTTCTGAGCCGAAAGATTGGCCCCGTAATAGTAGAGGCCATAGCCGTCAGCGTTGTTGAATGTATCTAGATCTGTCTCTCCGCTGTACGTGACGCACATGAAGTGCGCGCCAGTCGGAGATGAAATGCTTGTCCACGGCCCGATGCCGATGGAGCATGTGGCGACGATGACTCCGCCAGGATTGGTGGGCGTTATGTCCGGCGAGTGCGCCGTGGACGTAGAGGAGCCGCTGAGGACAGAAGACGTCGTCGCCTGGACGTATGGCGTCGCATGGGCGTCGATGATGTCGTAGACACAGATCGTCGTGTTCGGAACCGTCGCGCGATCTGTCATCGCAAAGCCGATCGTCATCGCGGTCGACGGCGCTGCGTTCGTTGCGTACGAGAGCGAGACGACTCCGCCCGTTACGCCCGTCACCGGCATGTGCCAGGTATTGGCGCCGCTGGAATCGGTAGGGATCGCCTGGCAGATGCCTGCGCAGTCGGTGACGACGATCAGATTGCCGCTCGTCGGACAGGGCTGCGTCCACGTCGCGTCAGTGATGTTCGTGTTTGTAAAGAACGTCTGGCGCACCACCCGCGCCCCGGAGTCGCGCGAGGTGCCGGCGTTTGCGGAGACGAGTTCGACGGCCAGCGTGTTGTAGGTGTTCGTGCCGCTCGTCGTCAGCGTCGGGGTGATGCTTCCTGACGCTTGGACCTGCCGAACCTGGAGCGCGTAGGCGCTCTGGTTCATCGTGGTGGTGCCGCGTCCGCTGGCGTAGTCGGCAGCCTCTAGGTCCCACCCGCTTGCCGCCGTCCAGCTGGAGACAACCGTGGTTCCGAGGTTGCCAATCGTGTTGGCGTTCTGGAAAGCGTAGTGAAGAAGAAAGTTGCCGGCGGTCGGAGAGATGCTCGACGTCGAGATGCTCGGCGCGGTGCCGCTCGAACTCGTCGCCGTTACGCCGATGTTCGAGGATGTGGCTACGCCCTTGTATTCAAGAACCAGGAAGTGGCAGCAGCTCTCCGCCGAGGAGAACGTGATGGTGATGTTCTGGATGCCGCCGACCTCGTTCGGCAGCGTGAAGCAGGAGGTGCGGATGGAGCCATTAGCGACGGCAGCCGCAGCCGTGGTGCTCCACGTGCTGCCCTGGTTGTCGGTGATGGAAGAGATCGTCCGCGCCTGGTTGTTGTCGACAAACAAGACGAGGCAGTTTCCGCCCCGCGTAGGTTGCGGCAGACGGATGGTGAACGCGGTCGAGGAGAGTCCCTGTCCCGGAGACAGCGCGCCGAACGCCACGCGCTGAACGAGTTCCACGCTGATGAGCGACGCCGCTACCGTCGCAACGCAGGCAGCGGCAGCGGTGAAGCGCACTGCGACAGTCAGCGCGGCGGTGCAGGTGCTGACACAGGTGGCGCTCGCAGACAGGGCGGTGCCGGAAGATACGGGCTGCGTGGCGTTGACTGCGGTGACGTTGACCGCGTCGTTATTGACGTAGGCGCCCTTGCGAGTGCCGTCGGTGAGCCCGAGGTCTTTGCCCGTCGACACCACCGCCGGACTACAGACGGCGTTCGCATAGAGCTGCTGGTCCCGAAGCGCGACGAGACAGCCGGAAATCGCTGTCGGGTTTCCAGTGGAGGTGCCGCTGATTGTGAAGTTCTTGGTTCCGGTGGTGCCGGCCGACGCCTGGAGAACGTCAGCAATCGCCGCTCCGTTGATGCCGCTCCCGATCGTCTGGGCGCGGATCGTCATCCCGGAGGATGTGGAAACCGCATTGCCGGTGCCGGCAGCAGTGGCAGTGGCAATACAGGCGATCACCATGGAGCCGGTGTAGCTGGTGGTTTTCGCCGTGAGGTTGACGGACTGGGGGCTGCCGTTGCCGGACGTTCCCGGGATGTCCGCCGAGGCCGCGACGCCGATGACGTCGAACGGGTTCTGTCCGACGTTGTCTACGCCCCGGTAGGTCGCGATGACGGCCCGCGACTCGACTCCGCCCGTGCCGCTAACGGTGTAGGACGCAGGTTCGCTGTTGGCGAATCGGTAATAGAGCGCGCAGCCAACGAACGAGTTTGCGTCGACGTACTGATAGATGGCCTGCGACCATCCGACGGGAGAGACCTGCGTCTGGGCACCGTCGACGGTGTGCCAGAGCAGCATGAGGTCACCGTTGGACGTCCCCGACGGGACGTTAACGGTGGCGCTTCCGGTGCCGTTTCCGGTGGTGCTGTTGACGTAGCTGATCGCCACGGCAGGCCTCCTACCGGAGTGTCTCTAGGTAGACTTTCTTCGTTGCGATGTTGCGCGCGGTGGTGGTGAGCGTCGAGAGCTGGAAGCCAGCGCGGAGGAGCGTTGTGGACCCAGGAAGGTTCGACGTGGTGTTGCCGGTCTGCGTCGTCGGCGGATCGGCGTTCGTCAAATCCTCACACCGCCAGTAGATCGTCGACCCGGTCGGCGGGCAGTAGATGAAGAAGTCGTACATGTGCTGCGCGGTGAACGTGAGCGACGTCGTGTTCGAGTTCCTCGTCGTGTTGTCCTTCGTCGAGAACTGCCACGCGGTGTTTCCAGCGTTGGTCGAGTAGCTGAAGCCCGCGTGGTGTCCGCCCGGATCGTCGGCGCCGACGGTGCTGGCCATCGTTCCGGAGCAGACGCCGACGAAGATGCGCGTCCCCGTCGCGCCGGAACCGTAGCTCGCATCCGGTAGCCAGATGCGCGCCGCGAAGAAAAACCCGCAGGGGGTCTTGGCGTCCGATCCACGAAACACGCTCGTGACCGCGCCACCAGTTCCGGCGGTGGAGTTCGCCGTCGTCGTCGATGCGAAGTTGCAGATGATGCCAGTGGAGGTGGTGGGCGTCGTGTGACTGACGGTGCCGACGCTCGTAACGGAGCTGCCCCACACGCCCACCGTCGTCGATGTGTTCGGGAGGATGATAAAGTGCGAGTTCCCGAAGAGTGCCGGCTGCATGATGTTCGACCAAGCATCGGTCGGCTTCATGGTGATCAGCGGGCGATTCGCGACGCTCTTGATGTACGGGAAAGCGTTCGGATTCGTCGCCGGGTTCGCCGTCGCATCGGACGTGAACGCCGTCCACTCGTTATTCTGGAAGTCCGCCTGGTGCGCGATGTTCAGGTAGCTCTTCGGGACGCGCAGCTCCACCTTGGTCGGCGTCGCGGCCGCGAACGCAGTGCCGCTAGTCCCGTCGAACCCCCGGACGATGGTGAACGTGTCGGCGGATCTCGCCGTCACCTTGACGATCTCCACATTCGTTCCGTCGTCGAGCGTCGCCAGGAAGTAGTCGGGGCTGGACGGGCTCGGGAAGAGCGCGCCCTTGCCGCTTGCCACCGTCAGCGACGTGGCGCTGTTGGTGATGTCGCTCGCCAGGGTGGTGGCAGCGTTGTTGGTGAAAAGCCGAGGCATTCAGTCACCTTCCATAGAGGTTCCACGCCATCGGCAGCCGCCCGACATCCGATGAGCAGGCAGGACTGCTGGGGCCCATGCAGGCGCCCCAGGTCGCTCACGCCTGCCCGAAAGTTAGCTGTCGATCTGGAACGTGAGCGCGCCGATCGCGAACGACGGTGCGGCGTCGCCGTTGTTCACGGTCTTGCTCGTGGTGAGCGCAGCCCAGAAGTACATGTTCCCGGCGCTGGATGCATCGAACGCGGCGACATGGGTAACGGTTCCCCAGTTCGCCGTGGGCGCCGGGAAGGTGATGGCAACGCTGTTGGACGTGGTGCCACCGGTGCCGGTGCTGGCGCCGGAGCCAGACGCCTGGGTGTTTGCCCAGTTCGTGGTGGACTGCGCCAGCGCGGTGCGCGCGTACGAGCCACCGCTCACCTCGGTGCCGCCGCCGGAGTCGCTCGGTGCGGCCGTGAAGAGGGCCACGTAGAGAGCGGTCGGTGCGGTGTAGCTGGTGTTCCGGAAAAGGTGGTCGATGACCTTGTTTTCCCAGTAGTCTGACATCGCGCCCATCGGTAACGCTCCTTCAATTCTCGACGGCGCTCGCCAACCGTCTCGGGTTGGTTGTGCTCAGGCTTCGGGCATGAGCAGGACGAAGACTATGCTAGTCCTGGGGTGCTCGCACTAAGCGGACTCCTCGGAAACAACCAGACGAATCGTGTTGCATTCCGTGGTGTTCTTGTGAGGGAGGTTGTCCCGCCCGACGGGCGGACATGCGCAGACGCTCTTCCAGAAGCGAATCGTTCTGGAATCCCGCCGGTGTTTGGGTTGCTCCTCCATTCCACCCGGGGATTTCGATTCAGACCTCTGACAGTCTCACCATTCCTTACAGGCTGATCCGCTGCACGTTCGTCGCGCCCGCGCCGCCCGTCGCGCCGGTGTGCGCGGTACCGGTGACGCCGTTGACCCAGCCCGTGCGGGTGATCGTCATGTTGGTTGTGTCGAATACATAGAACAGCCCGGACTGACCGGAGTCGCCGCCGTTCCCGCCCGTTCCGGTTCCCGTGCCGTTCCCACCGTTCCCGCCGCCACCACCGCTGAGATCTATCGCATTACTTATAGAACTGCCTGTCAATGTTTTATATGTAAGAAAGCCCCATCCAGCTCCGCCACCGGCTCCTCCGCCGCCACCACCGCAGTTTGTTCCTACTGCGTTTGAACCATTCCCGCCCTTGCCGCCCTTCAGCGAGATGATTCCTGCCGTGGTGTTCGTGCCCCGAGCGATGGTCTTGAAGGCCAGCCACATCGTCTGCCCGCCACCGCCGCCACCACCGCCCGCGCCCGACGCGCGCGTGTTTGCGCTGCTGCCGCCGCCAGAGCCGCCCATGCCACCGGCGCCCGCGTAGAATCCGACGGTGTTATTCGCGCCGTTGGAAATCTGAAATGCGATCGAGATGTCGACGGTCCATCGATCAACGATGTTGCGCGTCGGCGTGCCAGACGGAGCGATGACCGTTCCTCCGGCCTGGGCGCCGCCCGTGCCGCCCTGGCCGCCACTGTAGGTGACACCGCCGTTGAAGTTACCGGACATCGAGCCGCCGACCGCCGTGCCGCCAGCGAGCCCCGCGCTGTTGCCGGACGCACCTGCCTGTGCACCCTGCGCACTCGCGGCGCAGCCGAGGCTGCGCACGGCCCCGCCGAAGGTGTTGTCGGTGGCCGCTGCACCACCAGTCGTCCCGGTTCCGTTACTCCCGTCGGCGCCTTTCTGGGCAATCGCGTCGGCGCCAGCGGCAGCCATGTCCACCGTGCCGGAGGCGAAGCAGCGCCAGCCGTCGCAGATGATTTTGTCCGTCGCGCTGAAGGTGATGTTGTTGTAGTAGGTGTCGCGCGTCAGGGTTATCGTTCCAAAACCTGAACTTAGATTCCCGTCTTCACCGCCGCCATACAGAATGATGTCTGGGGATCCGCCGCTGCCGCCACCGAAGTTCGCGGCAGAGATGTTGCCGACGACCGTGAGATCTCCGGCGACGCTGACGTCGCCGCCGAAGCTCTTTGTTCCCGTCCCGAAGTTCTGGGCTCCGGGAATGACGACGCCCGGGTTGCTCGAATCCGCAGGCTGAAGGGTGATGCTCTTGTTGTCGACGGCGATGGTAGCAGCGTTCGCGTTCGGTGAGCTGCCGACCGCGTTGACGGTGTTGATGCCTGGGACAACAACGGTGCCGGTCGTCTGGGTGTCCGGCGTGCCGCTGGTTACCCAGGGGCCCCGGCCGAACGTGAACACCATCCGCACGCTGGCGTTGACGGTGGCGGTGCCGCTCTTTTTGCTGGGCAGCTTGATGGCCGAATCAACGGCCGATGGGTCCGAAACCCTGGTGATGGCCGCGACGCGGTTCGCCGCAGTCTCCGGATTTGAACCGGTGTGCAGGGCAATCTCGTAGCCGATGTGCCCCGCCTCTGTGACGAGCGTGGGCGGAGTCCAGGCCACTCCGGCGTAGACGACCGGACGGCCGCCGTCCGTGCCGTCGTAGGTACTGTCGTCGCCATCCGGATCGTACGCTTTCCTCACGGGAACTCAGTTGTCTGGATGGTGATGGTGACGCCGGAGACCTTGGGGAGAATGTCTGGCGCGGCGGGAATGGCAAACGTGTAGTAGCTCAGGGTGGAGATGTCCTGGACGCCCGCGCCCTTGGTGTTGAAGCTCACCAGCTTGGCGTAGACGTTCGTCCCGAGGCGATTGTAGGCGAGCGGATGCTTGAACACTCCTTCGTCGAGGCGCACGGCGTAAGCCCCGGCGGTGTGCGCCGCAGGCGTGGTGCTCATGCGCCCGCGCAGGCAGTTCGTCAGCGAGTAGGTGAAGGCCCCGGTCAGCGTCGCGGTCTCGTAGGAGATGACCTCCCCGTCCAGCCAGATGGCTGTCAGGTCGTCGGAGGCCCCCTGCGCGGATGTGCTTTCCAGCGAGCCGCCGCTCAGGGACAGGTCCACGCTGATAGTGGTGGAACTGTTCGTGATGGTGCTGACCAGCGTGCCCCACCGCCCGCGCTTCGCCGTTCCCGCCAGTTCAAACGTGGTGGTGTCGTCGCTCAGGTAGACGAACGCCCCGCCCCAGTCGGAGCCACCGGCCGTCACCATCCAGAACTCCAGCGTGCCGCCGGTCATCTGGAGCGTCGGGACGAACCCTACCGGGGCTGTCGAATCGCCCGGGTCCGCGTTGAGGTTGAGCGTCGTGCCGTCGCCGGTCTGCGGCGAATAGAGGGTGTGCGTGCCGGTGCCGAATGGCCACTCTTCCGCTTCGATCTGGAAGTTCCCGTCGGCATCCTCTTCGATGTCCGTGATGCGGACGACCTTGTGATCTAGACCCATCTTCGGCTCGGTAAGTGTTACCAAGTCCATGGGCTCTAAAAGAACGTAGCGCTGTGGCAGGAAGAATTTGTATTTGTTTCTGATCCAGACGTTCCGCTGCGCCGCCAGCCGCGAGAGCGCGAGCGCAATCTCCTGGCGGCACACCATGTGGGCGCTGACGGAGTCTGCCCGCCGCAGTCCGTAGGCCTCGACATCCGCCTGGTCCGGGTCCTCCGCGATGGTCGTCTTGTATTCGTTCGCTCGGTCCAGCCATTCCACTGGGACGCTGTTGTAGGAGTCCTGGAGGTTCAGGCGCTCGACCTGGATTGGATCCATGTCGCTGACCGGCAGGAAGTCGTCGACACTGAGATCGTAGATGGCCGTGGTGTCGGGCGTGTAGGTGAATCCATTCGCCGTCGCGGTGGTGTCGCCGTAGGGGATGATTTTCAGTTTCCCCTGGCTCCACACCCCGGCCGAATTCGTCGCGGCGAGAATCTGCTGGAGCCACTGGAGCCCGGCCTGCTGATCCGTCATCGCCACCGACAGGTAGAACCCCATCGCGTGGCAGTAGTTCGTGTAGCTGGAGTTCGCCGTCCCGTCGGCACCAAGCGACACTTCGATGCGGGACGCGTCCCAGCCCAGCCCGTACTCCTGATTGGTGAAGAGGTCTACGATGATGTCCGCCGGGTGGGCGTCGTAGGGAGTCTCCAGTCCGGCGAGCGAACCCAGGAACGGCGTCCCGGCCTGCGTCGCGCAGAACCCCTTCACCTCTACCGAATAGTTCTTCAGCGAACCCTGGTCTCCCAGGTTCATGCTGGCCGCAGCCATCCACGCCGTACCGCCGTAGCCCAGGGCCTGCGCGGAGTGGACGCTGGTTAGATGAGACCATGGCGTGGGGTTCGAGCGTGGCCCCACGCTGGTTGCCTCGAAGGGGACAATCAGGAACACGGTGGACGAGCCGAACAGCAGCACGCCCTTGTCCTCATACAGGCGCACGAAGGAGTCGATCGGCCCCTCGCACACCGCCATCTGAATGCAGGCAGTGTACGTGTACGACGTCTGCTCTTGGGAGAACCCCTTGCCGATCTCCTCCTTCTTCTGGTGCGGAGTAAATTCGTTGTACCAAATGAGAACCGGCGCGACCCGCTGCATCCCGTAGACGATGGGGATGACTTGCCCGTAGGCGCTCGACGACAGCTGGATGTGATCCAGCTTTTGCGTCTGGTTCGCGTTTGTGTCCGGGCCACCGCCGACGAGGAACCCCATCTAGGTCCACTCCTTCAGGGTCCAGACGCCGCGCAGCGTCTTCGTCAGCTTCGCCTCCTGCTCGAACGTGGAGAGCACGACCTTCTTCATCCGGGCCACCGCGTGGATCACCATGGGATAATCGATGACGATGGCCCCATGGGAGATGGTGCGCCCGACCTGAAAGAGCAGGATGTCTCCCGGGCGCGCGGGGCGTTCTACCTTCCGGGTGTAGCGCTCCATGGTGGCGAGAAAGCGTTCCTCGGAGCGGTGACACATCCAGTCCCGTGGGTAGAGATCTAGCGGGACCGGCGGAATCAACCCCGCCTCCTCGAAAACCCCGGCCACCAGCTGGCCGCAGTCCACGCCCACGCCCTTGATGCGAGCGCGGTGGTGGTACGGAGTTCCCGCCCACTCCTGCGCGATGCGAACCACCAGCGCGCGCTCATCCTCCTCGATGCCTGCGATGTTGACAGCTGTCATGCAGACACCACCGATTGACAACGTGTATGGCTTGTGCTAGTATGCGTTCCGCAGTCGCACAGAGGAGGAGCACAATGGACAAGCCGAACATGATGGACCGAGAGGATCTGACGAATCTCGTCACGGTGTTGCGCGATCTCTACCGGGCGATCGACACCGTGAACCAGAAGAACCTGAGCGACGCGGTGGACTGCCTGGCTCACGTCCAGGCCAACATCGGCGTCCTGCTCACGGCGATCCGCATGCGGATGGACGACTAGCCCCGTCATCGGATGTCCTCCGGCCGAGGGATGTACGGGAAGCCTCTGAACCTGGCGGAGTTTCCATAGGCCGCACAGGCGGCGGCGGTGCGTGGGCAGCCGCGGGTGATGGAGTAGGAGTCGCCGGCCGCAGGGGCGTACAGGAACGGCGTGGCCAGCGTTAGCTGGTGCCCACCCCCGCCGTTCGTGTCGCTGCGCACGCCCCGGCGCTGGCCCGCGCACACGCCGCTGGTCATATGGATGACGCCCAGCTGGTAGAAGTTCGTCGCGGCCGTGCCGGTAATTGCGACGATGGAGTCGGTCGGCGTGCCGACCAGGACGCCGGTCGCGGTGACGCTGGCCCGCAGCGTTCCGGGTGGGTTTGGATCGCAGCCCTCCGACAGGAATGCATGCGCGCATCCGGGCTGGAACAGGTTCTGCGGCAGCTGGATGCTCAGTGTATCCAACTCGCTCTTGACGGAAATCTGGATCTGCGTGGACGTGGGATTGACGTCAGCGGCCAGCCCCTCAAAGTGCAGGAGCACGTCGACCAGAGCGCCCATGTTGAAGAAGGCCCGGTAGACGCGGAACCGCGCTTGATCGAACAGCCCCTCCACCGCGCGCTGCGCAATGGGCGCGCCGTTGTAGAGATCCGTCTCCCCCACCATGAGCGTAATGCCGAGGCTCTGGACCTCCGGGGCCGCCGTCCACTTGATGGGATCTCTCTTCACGCCGACGAATGGATCAAAGACCCCCGGCGACGGATTGCCGTCCAGGTCCAGGATGACGGTCCCCGTCGCCGGGTACTCGATGGCCCGGCTGGCGTCCGTCAGTCGCAGGTTCGTTCCGTCGGCCAGGAAGATGTCGTAGAGGTCCGCAATCTCGAACACGTTCCGCGCGTTGATGAACGCTGCCAGCGTCGGCGTAACGGTCTTCATGGCTTCACCGTGATGAGCGGCACGCTGCCGACGGTCCAGATTCGATCGAAGATTCGTTCTGCGGTGATCTCCTCCGAATCAAATCTCGCCTGCTTGTGGTAGCCACCAGTCCACGTGTAGAAAACGCCAAGCTTTGGAGGGTCCGCTGCGGGGATCCAGTCCAAGTCGCCGGGGAAAAGAACCAGCCCGGGCTTCGCCGTGAGGTGGTTCGCGCTGGGTCCAGTGAGGATGGTGTAGTCCCCTTCCCACGTCGGGCCGAGGAACGGACTGCCGGGGAACCGACCCAGCTCCACCATGTGGAAGTACGTCTTGATGCTGGAACCGCTGATGTTCACGTAGGGCGTCAGCGTCGAGTCGGCGGTCTTGAACTGCGTCACCGCCACCAGCCGCCACCATCCACCCCAGACAAATTCACAGTAGGCGCTCATCACGCGCGTGCCCGCGCGAGAAATGAGGCCGGTGGATGGATCGAAGTCTATCGTCCCGTTGGCGGTGTTGCCGGACCCGTCCAGCTTCAGGCCAAACGTCACGGTCGATGCCGGGCCCTGCTTGATGTACATCGACGAGCAGAGCAGCGCCCCGTCGGAGAACGTGTAGTTGTTGCCGCCGGTGCCCACCGTGATGGCGGATGCGGTGTGCGAGCCGCTGCTGAGCGAGCCGCCGCCGGACGGGAGAACCGCCGTGCCGGTGGGGTTGTCTGGCGAGTCACCGCCGCCGGTGCTCCAGGTCGCATTGGACAGGTTCTGCCGTGGGGCCGGGGACAGGCGCACGCCGTTGCTGTGCATGCCGGAGTCCCACTTGTAGATGTTGGGCTGGAAGTCGACGACCTCCGGCTCCGCCATGACGGCCGCCGCCTGCGTCGGCAGGAAGTGCCACGGATAGTCCCGCCCCGCGACGACCTCCTCTACCTGGGCGCCCCAGCACAGAACCTTCAGCTGCGTCTGTGACAGCGCCGCGCGCCGGATGTCTCCCCGGAACGCGATGGTGACGCTGGCCGAGGCCCCCATGGTGAACACCAGCGCATGGCGGCTCGCTGGGACGCCGCGCGTCTTGTCCAGGGATGCCGTCACGGTCGCGCCGCTGGTGTTCTCCGTCAGCTGAAGGAAGCTCGGCGGGACGTCGTTCACCGGCGAGTTCCAGGGGAATCCCCAGAAAGAGAAGCAGTAGGTCTTGCCCTGGGCCAGCAGCGGGTGGGCCAGGGAGATGGTGATGGCGCTGTAGTCGCCGCTGGTAGTGCCGCTGCCGGCATTGAACAGAACGGCCGTCCCGACGTCCTTGCTGCCGTCCGGCCCGCGCGCGTCCCCGTAGTCGCTGGCCGATGTCGCGGCAAGCGTGGCGGTCGTCGGATTGGAGCCCGTGCCGCCGCTGCTCTTCGTCCACTGACTGAAATCCAGGCTCCAGGGGCAGAAATTAACGAAGCCCGAATGCGGCAGCCGCTTGCCCTGCCAGTCGAGGGACGTGGGATCTGGCGGGGCGTTGCCGCCGTCCAGGCACAGCATGTACTTGCCGGATCCCCACGCCGACGGATAGTGCTCCCCGACTTCCTCCAGGGAGAAGTCCCGGGGGTGGTAGACCGGCATTGCGCCGTCGCCCTTCTCGGGCCACGGAGTGACGGGGGGATTGGCGGTGCCGTATTCGGCGCCCGCGCCGCCGTAGAGCGTGACGGTGGAGTCCATCGCGGGCACATACTTCGACACCCGTGGGCCCAGTTCGGTCTGCCCGCCCCACACCAGGCACTCGCTCCAGGGGTTGGGCAGGAAGACGCCCCAGCCGATGCCGCCGCCCTGAATCTGCGAAGGGTTGTCGTAGTTGTTCAGGGTGATGGCGATGCGCGTCCACCGCGTGTCGTTCAGGGTGAAAATCCACGCGGCACGGCCGTCCGTCGGGTGAGGCGCGGCGGTGGCGTTCCCCATGACGACGAACCCGTCCGAGAGGAATTCGTCCGCCGAGCCGGTGCTGAACTGGAGCCCGACGGTGGGACTACCCTCCATCGACAGCCGGCGGACCCACACCGAGAACGTCACGGTGCCGGCGGTGCGGATCTGCGTCGGCGTGACTTGCGCGATGTTGCCGTGAAAGAGGTAGGTGCTGCGCCCGGCCGCGTCGCTGACGGTGTAGCGGGCGGCTGTCTGCGTCCCGTCGGGCGCGGTGGCGTAGTAGTCCTGGATGGAGCCGCCGCCCTGGAGGGACCAAGGGACGCTGGCCTGCCAGGGCGCGGTGGTGTTGTCGCTGAACCTGTGGCTGGCGGTGCAGTAGTTGATGATGACGCGGCCGCTGTTCTCGCCGCCGTCGCGGCGACCCTCCACGCTGGCCCGCAGCACACGCTGAAGCTGGAAGAACGTTGGCGGGACTAGCGCCGTGTCATCTCCGCTGCCCAGGTAGGCGTCGATGGTGAACCGGTCTTCTGGATCCTCCACCAGGAACGAATCCCACTGCCCGGCATGTTTGGAAATGAAATCATAAAGACGATGGAGTTCCCGGTAGTTTTCCGCGTTGCGCAGAAATTCATACTGAAACTCCAGCTTGTAGACCGGATCATCCCACCAAGTAGTCCGCCACTCCTTGCCGGAGACGGAGCGCTGGATTTTCGTCTCCCACATCTCCGTTCGGTTGCAGGTGATGGACACGCCGGGGATGCTCACCGACGGAAAGACGAGCAGACTCATCGGCGCCTCCCCTTGCCGTCCCGGGCAAGTTCACGGAACACCTTCGCCACCTGGCGCTCGTTGCCCCGCAGCACACGCCCGACGCCGGGGCCATCCAGGGCCTGGATGTTGACGACGGTTGGACCCCCGCCACCGCCGCCGCCCTTGGCCATGTCGCGCACGGCGTTCGCCAGGTGGGCCGGCAACACCATTTCCTGGGCGTGCAGCTGGGTGACAGGGTTCAGGCCGGAGGGAATGTCGAAGCCCCCCGCCGCAGAGGCCAGGCCGATGAATGTCGAGAGCGCGCCGAACGTGGCGGCGGCGACGCCCGGGGCCATGGCCCAGCCGATGACGGGGATGGCCGCCGCGGAGGCCGCAGCGTTGATGGCCGCCACGGCAGCCCCGCCAATGCCCTCCTGGGTGCGCATGGCGATGCCGGTGGCGATGCGGGTGGCGTCAGAACCCTTCTCGGTGGTCTCTTTGATGACGAGACTCGCGATCCAGTTCGCGATCATCTCCGCGAGCATTTTGATCCAGCTCGTCAGAATCATCGAGATGATGTCCCCGAATGCGGAGAGGATCATCTTCCCCAGGCCCTTCATGGCGTCGCCAAAGGACAGGGTGCCGTCGAGAATCTTCTTGATGCCGTTGGAGAACCCGGAGACCAGCGGCTCCATGTAGCCCTGGATCTCCTTGGACAGCTCCGCCCGGTCCTTGGCGATCTTCTTCTTGGTCTCTAGCTCAAGCTTCTCCTCGCGCTTGAGCTTGTTCTGCGTATCCTTGATTTCCGCCTCGTCCTCTTTGCGGCGCTCCGAGGCCTCAAGCTTGTCGAATGCGTCCTGGAGTTTGCGCTCCTGGTTCTTGAATTCGGCGCTCTTTTCTGCGTTCCCGGCGACGGCGCTGCGCTGCGCCTCCAGAACCAGGATGGCCGCGTTCAGCTTGGCGCGCTCCCCCTCGATGAAGTCCTTGACGTCCTTCTTGCGAATGGCGGCAATCTTGTCAGCCGCCTCCTGCTCCGCGGCCAGCTTGGCCTTCACCGCCGCGAGAGCGAGTTCGTTCTTCTGCCCCTCGTTGGCGCCGATGCTGGCCACTTCAAACTTGCCGGCGGTCTTCTCCTCGTCCAGCTCGGATGTGTTCTTGACCGCCGCCATCCGGTCCTGGTTGTGCTGGCGGCGCGCGGCGATGTCCTTCTCGAATGCCTTGTCGCGATCCGCCCCCTCATCCTTCAGCGCCTGGAGTTCGGCCTTCTGCTCTTCCTTCTTGGCGTCGAGGAGGAGCTTGTCGATCTCCTTCTGGATCTGCGTGACGGCGTTCTTGTAGGCCGGGCCGCGCGACTTGGCGATGGCCAGCTTGTTGTCCCAGAACGCTAGCTCGGCAGAAATCTCCCCAAATCGGAACGTGTCGTCATTGACCTTGGCATCGGCAAGCGCGGCCTTCTGCGCGTCCATCCAGTCTTTGGCTTCGTTCTTGGTCGGCGGCGCCTTGTTCTTCGTCTCGTAGACCGACTTGGGGAACGCGATGTCCGGCTCGCGAACTGCGTCGTTCGGGCCGGGCTTGTTGAGAATCTCGTTTCGCTTGCGCGCGAACTCCTCCCAGCGCGCCTTGGATCGCGCCTGGTAATCCAGCTCCTTCTGGACGGCGTCTTTGTCCCAGTCGCCGGTGAAGACGCCCTTCAGCTGCGCGCCGACGGACTGGAACGCATGCGAGGCCTTGTCCGCGAGATCCTCGATCGCGGTCTTGGCCGACAGCAGTTTGATCAGCCACTCGTCGAACTTGTCGAGGACCCACTCCTTGATCGTCGACCCAATCTTCTGCCAGATGCTCGCGGTCTCGGCGTGCTCCGACATCGCCTGCTTGAATGCCGCCGAGTCGGTCGTGATGATCTCGAACGTCCGGACCATCTCGTCCAGAACGACCTTGACCCCATCCAGCGCCCCACGGAACGAGACGACGCCGTGGGTTCCCTCCTCCGCGAACCAGTGGGCCAGCACCGTCAGCGCGGGGATGAACGTGTTGCCGAGGTTGATGCCGAACGCGTTGATGACGTCGTGCACTTCGGCCACCGCGAGCGAGTACTTCCTCGCAGCCGCCTCGCTCGACGGAGTGACGACGGTGCCCAGCGTCGCCATCTGATCTGCGTTCTCGCGCAGCGTCTCGCTGTTGATCCGGAGGAGTTCCTGCGACTCCTTCCACGCCCGGCCCAGCAACTGCTGTCCCAGGACGGCGCGCGAGGCCTCGTCCGGCATCGCCCGCAGCTTGTCGATGACGTCGGTGAACGTCTGGTTAATCGGCCGTAGTGAACCGTCGGCGTTCTTCGTCGCGACGCCCAGCTGCGCGAATGCCGGAGACCCGTTGGCCAGCGCCCGGGTCATGAAGTTCACGGCCGCGACGTAGGTCTGGGTGGAGATCCCGTTGTCCTCTAGGACGTTGCCGAGGACGCTGGCCTCCTGGGTGGTGATGCCCAGCTGGCGCGCAAGCTTGCCCGCCTCCAGGTTCCACTTCACCGCTTCGTTGACGCTTTCGCCTATGAGGTGAATCGACTCATAGACGGCCATGCCCGCAGCGGCCACCGCGAGCAGCGGGGCCGCCGCCGCGCCGATGCCCATCAGCCCGTTCAGCAGGCCGGACAGGCTGCCGCCGCCCTGGAGGGACGACATGAACCCATCGACGGCGTGCTCTGCCTCCTCCAGACCACCGACGACGCCAGCGACGTGCTTCTTCGTCTGCTCTGGGGACGGCAGCCCCGGGACACCACCACCGCCCGCCGACGGGGGCTTTCGGGTGTTGACCTTGTCGAAGAACGCCTGGATGGCGTCGCCCGCGGCCTTGGAGCCATTGACGACGCCGGAGGCATCCAGCTCCAGCAGGTACTTCAGGACGTTGTCGATGCCAGCCACTAGCCGCGCACCCCGTTCAGGAGGTTGGCCATGGCCATGAGTTCGGCCTGCGACGGGATCCGCGCCGGAGCGTCACGCTCGGGCCCCATCTTCTTCGGGTCTCCGCCGGCAAAGACGAACATCGTCTCGTTCACCGGCGGCACGCGGCGCCAGTACGCGTAGAGGTAGTCGATATCTTCGAGCGTCATGCCGTCGACCTCCTCTCCGCTCTTGCCCAGGTTCTGCATCACGCGCCCATAGAGGTACTTCCAATCGAAACCCTCTATGAGCCTGTCGCTTCCCCCGGTGATTTCTCCTGCATCCCCGAACCCCGGAGGACCGTGATGAAGACAGGCATCAGGTTGCCCGTGTCGAGCCAGTCGTCCAGCTCCTCCATCGTGATGTCCGGATAGTTTCTGTTCAGCGATGCGAGAACCATCTCCGAAATGAGACTGAGGTTCTCGGTGGTGGGAATCGCATCGCTGTCCAGGGTCTTCAGAACCGCCAGACGCGGGGAAATCTTCTTCAGGGTCTTCAGGGTGAGCGGCGCAAGGATACGCTCTGCGCCGCCCAGGGTAACGCGGGGTCCATCGATCATCGGCTCGCCTCCATTCGGTTACTCGTAGGTGTAGAACTCCGCGACCTTGAGGGACGCGCTGTCCTGCACCGCAGTGAAGTCCAGATCCTGCTCGGTATAGGCCTCGGCCTTCAGACCGAAGCCAATCTTCGGGACGTGCACCGAGTACAGCTTGAGGCCGAAGGCCTTGCTGACTCCGTTGTTCGAGTAGACGTTGTAGCAATGCATCTGGAATGGGGTGCTGGTTCCCATCAGCGCATTGCTCAGCGTCCTGGTCGCTCCGGTCGTCGCAGTATAGGCGTAAGAAACCGCGAGATTGTTGGTCGTATCAGCAGCCGCGAAAGTGTAAACACCTGCCGCGACTGAATACTGACCTGTTGCCGGTGACGACGCCACCCGGGTCATAATCTTTCCGCTGGTCAGGTTCGCCACACCCAGGTCCACGGAGAACGTGGCGCTGTTCGTGACGGTCACCTGAAACGGCGTGGCCGGAATCGTCCATGCCTCGCCTGCGGCCCCGAGGATCTGCCCGGTGGCGGACGTCGAACTCGACATCACGGCGCCAAGGAGGGAGCCGAGAATGCCTGCATTCTTTGCCTTTCCGGTAAGCTTGGCGTTGGCCTTGGCCACGTCGATCGGGAACTGGTACGACCCACGCAGCTCCTTCAGATCGTAACTGATATCAACCGAGATATCCGTCAACACCGCGAATGGAACCGGCGTGGGGTTCGATCCAGTTGGGATGAGAGCGAGCTGGCCGACGCCGAAATTGTACTGAGGCATTTATGTTTCCTTTCCTGCCAGCACGAAGGCTAGCTCGTTCACTTTGTTTGTACAGCGTTCCGCAGTCGCTCGCGCTCTTCGTCACTCATGCCGCACCACGCACAGGGCTGGCGCTCCGGAGTCCACGGAGGACAGGTGCAGCCCACGGTGCTGGCCGCTGGCTTCGCCGTGGCCTTGGCCTCGGTCTCGGCCTTCGCCTCCGCCCAGAAATCCACGCCCTTCTTGTCGGTCATCCACGTCCCGCCTGAATGAGAATTTCGATTGGAATGATGATGGTTGCCTGGAGCGAACCAGTTCCAGAAACGACCATGATCGGATCTCTTCCGTCGAAGCTACATCGCTCGACCAATCCACCGAGGTTCGTGTGTTCCACGCCCCTCTGGTCGAACGCATCCACGCCGGGCTTGAATGCGATGGCATCCTCCACCGCATCGATGATGGGATTGAGGAGATTCCCTTCCGGGTTCGTGTCCTCGGTGACCTGCGTGGCGTAGATGTAGATGCTGCACTTGATTTGATGGATGTGCGGATGCGCCAGCTGGAACGGGGCCATCCCGGTCGACGGGTTGTGCATCACGTACTCCGTCGCCACCAGGAACAGCGCCGGCTGCTGCTCGGGCGGAACCTCCGTCGGCAGCTTGTAGGCCCGCGAGAAGGTGATCATCTGCGCCGTCAGGGCCGGGAAGTTGCTCAGGCGGTCGAAGAGCGCGGCCACCGCCTGCTCGCGCTTAAGCGCCACTCCACACCCCCCGGTAGGCGTCCTCTACCGCGCGCACAATCTCGTCCTTCATCTCGTCGATGGACGGGCCGATGAACGGCCGCGACCTCAGGAACAGGATGCGCTGGTAGCGACGCTTGCCCTTCTTGATGTCGATCAGCCGGATGGGGATGCCCTTCTCCTGAAAGGCCGCGTAGAAAGCGCGACGCGCCACCCCGGCAGTCAGCACGTAGGCGGACCCGGCCTTCTGTACCTTCACGCTGTAGTAGATGCTGCGCTGGAGCTTCCCCGACTGCTCTTGCAGCTGGGCGCTCGCGCGCGTGCGCATGCGCGACTGGAGTTCCCCGCCGATGTAGTGCAACGCGGTGAGGAGCCGGTCCTGGAGCGTCTCGGACGACGTCCGAATGTGCTCGATGAACTCGAACATCGCCGCCGGATTCTCGGCGCGGATGTTGGCCACCATCGTCACTCTTCGACTCCCCCGAAGATAGCGATGCCGAGGGAGGTCTTGTACGCGTCGACCGTCATCTGGACGAGGAACGGCCACTCGTCCTTTCGGAACGTCACGGCGTCGGCGTCATGGACGCTGCGCTGCTGGATGCCAACGTGGTTGCGGTTCTGGTACACCCACACCGACAGCTCGACGCACGCCCGTTCGATGTCCTGCGGCACGGTGGCGAAGCCCGATGTGTAGGTCACCATGACGTTGCCGGTGCCGGCGGTGAACACGTAGCCCCGCAGCTCCAGCCTGTCGTTCAGCAGAATCCACCCCGGCTCCGTGACGCTGGTGGACTGGGGGATGGAGTTTTCGTCGATGGAGACAGCGGATACGGCCGTCACCGGCCCGTTCGGCAGCGCCATTCCGTAGGTGGCATCGCCATGAAACGTCTTGGTGATGGTGGAGGATTTGATGCGCCGGCCGATCTGCGTCATCAGCACGCGAGAGCAGGCGGTGATGATTCCCTGGAGGAGATCTTCCACCTGCGCCAAGGCCGCGCCGGTCAGGTTCGTCACTGACGGACCCAGCTCGGTCTTGACCTTCGCGAGCGTCGTCAGGTCGATAGCATCGGCAGTTGCCACGCTCCGCAGTTCCTCCTATGGGAAAATCGGGACGCGGCGAGACCATTTCGGGCTAGGGGCGAGCGTGCCCAGCCCTAGTGAGGCCTCGCCGCGTCCCTAGCCGTCAGGCCTGCCGGGGCGCCGGCCCCAGCTCCAGGCCGGCCGCGACGATCGTCCCGGAGCCGCCGGACACGGTCGCGTGCAGTCGGACGTAGGCAAAGCTGTTGTCGACATCGATGTTCGCATCGATGTTGCAGTCTGCCTGGCCGATCTTCGCGGTGCCATCGAGCGCCGAGATGCCGAGGTTGGCGGCGGTGATGAGATCCTTTACGCCGGTCCCGGACGAATCCGAGGCCTGCTGAATCTTCACCGCCAGGGTTCCGCCACCCGCGCCACAGAACGCGGTGACCTTCGCCCACTTGACCTCCTTGACGGAGACCCAGCCCGAACCGGTCGCCGTGCCGGCCGCAGCAACCGACTGCGGCACGACCGAGGCGGCCGCCTGGGAGACAAAGGCGTTCGACGGCTTCTCATTGTAGTTTGCCATGACTTCTTTCCTTTCCTTTTCGGATTAGCGAGCGGCCAGGGTGACAAGGGACGAGACGCTGTTGCCCTTGTTCCGGGTGATGGCGCTCGACCACCAGTGCATTCCGCCGAACCGGAGGGTGAACCGGAAGGCGGTGAGCCCGTAGTCGAACCACAGATGAATGGACGAGTCGCTCTGGAGCCCGCTGCCCTGGGTCAGGGTGATGTACTGGGTGAGGTCCGCGAGGATGATGTCTCCCTCGTCACCCAGGGCCGCTGCGGCCTCGGTGAAGACGATGGGACGACCCATCAGGGTGCCTGAGAAGTTGTTGCCCAGGAGGCCCTGCGACGCCGGGAAATACGCCGGGAAGGAGACGGACGACCCGGACGAAATCACCATCTGAGCCAGCTGCGGCTCGATGTCCTGGTTGGCGATCCAGATGGCATTCCGGCGATTCGGGGCCGCCATCCGGCTCCACATCTTCACGATGTTCTGGAAGTTGATGGTGTCCGCCGTCTGGCTGCCTTCCGCCGCCTGCGTCACCTTGCAGGGGCAGTTGAGCAAGCCCAGGGGCTTCATGACGCCATCGCCGTTCACCAGGGCGTCGTTGATCTTCCAGTCGATCTTCTGCGCCGTCCGCCGCGACATGTACGCGGTGAGCGACGGGGCATCCGCGAGCAGCTCGTCCGTCACCGGCAGGAGCGCTGCCAGCTTGTTGGCCCGGAGCGAGACGCTGCGCAGCTGGAGCTTCGACTGGCTGAACTGGGTTCCTTCACCCTCCCAGTACGCCTGCACGCCGTTGGTCGCATCCCACTGCGAGACTTCGTCCACCGGAATGTTGATGCTGAAGCCCGAGGTCGTCTGGCGATCCGTCCGCCCGACGAGCGAATCCTCGGTGAACACCTTCTGCATGATGGCGGTGCGGAAGTCCGGGGGCACCATGTAGCCACCATCGGCACCCACTGCCTCCTGCGCCTGGGTCGTCGCAGCGGCGAGGGGAGCCAGCCGGGCGTCCTCACGCCGACCGGTGGCCGCGCCACGGACGGCGAGAGCAAAGTCGCCCATGGAGAAGAAGCCACGGGTTCCATGCATCTCAGCGACGGGGCGACCGGTGACCGGCGAGCGGCTCGGCACCGCTGGCGCGGCCGGGGCCGCAGGCTCCATCGGAGGAGGAGTCGACAGCCGAGGGGACAGCGCGCTCATCTTCGCCTCGCGATCCAGAACCGCCTCGCGCCGCTGGATGTCCTTGGCCAGGGAGTCGAAAGTGATCGACCAGTTGTCGAATTCCTTCGACTCGTCCTCGGTCATCTCCCGGCCCTCTCCGTCGGCCTTCGCCTGGAGCGCCTTGGCCGAGGCCAGTGCCACCGCCTGCTTCTCACGCAGCTCGTCGATCGACGGAGCCCGGGCATCGGCGAAGAGTCGCACGCGCCCGAAAGTCATCAGCTTCATGGTTCTACCTTTCAGGTTCATCGGTTTGGGTTTGCGCTACTTCTTCACCGGCTCCTTCGAGGTGCCGTTTCGCGGGCTGGCCCGCGCTTCCATCGAGGCGAGCCGCGCCCGGGTGTCCGGACGAAGCTTCTCGGGAACGTTCTTGAACGTCGCCAGGACGGCGGTCGCGCGCGCTGCGGCGGCGACATCAGGCTCGTCCTGGTTCTCGTCCTCACTGCCGTCGTTGGAGATGGCGTCGGTGAAGCCCTTGGCCAGCGCCTCTTCCGCCGTCATCCAGGTCTCGTTGGCCATGATGGAGCGCATCTCGTTGTCCGAGACGCCCTTGCGGTTGCGCGAGACGTAGGTTCCGAGAAGGGTGCCCCCGACCTTGTCCAGGACATCGGCGGTGGTGCGCATGTCGGCCGCGTTGCCCACCGCGAACCCCCAGGGATCGTGAATCATCCACATGGCGTTAGGGGCGGTGGTGATGGTGTTGCCCACCATCGCGATGTAGCTGGCGGCCGATGCGGCCAGGCCGTCGATGTAGACGTTTTTCTTTCCGGCGAAGCGATCCAGGATGTTGAAGATCGCCGTGGCCTCGAACACGTCGCCGCCCGGGGAGTTGATGTAGATGTCTAGGACCGAGGCCTTGGCGTCCTCGAAGTCCTTCATCGCCGCAGAAATCGTCTTGGCGGTGATGCCGTCCCCGAAGAAATCCGCGCCTATCGCGTCGTAGATTTGAAGTTCGGCCCGGACCGGCTCCGACGACGTGGCTGCCGCCGCAGGGAGGATCGACGGAGCGCCCTTGCCGTCGAGCACCACCGTGAACGTTGTCGCCGTCGCGGTGGTGTTGGTCGTTAGCTGTTCTGGCGCATGAACGCGCGCCCGAAATCCATGCGCCTTATTGACCGCTCGGAACGTCCGGAGGGTGTCCTTGAACGTGTTCGCCATCCAGCGCACGTCGGACTAGCGATGCTGCGACCGAGACCGGGTCCATCCCGTTGTCGACGCTATCCGCTGCGGACACAAAGTCTTGCTCGGAAGGGCTATAGGCGCACTGTTTGAGCAGAGCGGGTGTGAAAACCTCCAACAGTTCCTCTATCAGCTTTGGACGAATCTTTGATCTTTCGTCTGCCAGCATCGTATTGATCTGCGATTGCGACTTCTTCCCCCGATGCAAATCAGCTGCACGGTTTTGTAGGCGCTTTGAATACCGCTCCAGCGAACCGGAGACGAGGGTGAGGACCGCCCCGAACAGCGCCTCGCGCGCGCGCATGGGGGAGTCGGTGTCTGGTGCGCGGGGGAGCGGCGATGCCACCAGGGACAGCACGGCGCCGCTGCGCAGCCGGCGGCTCACCTGGACGCCACCACCGAGACCGCCGTTGTCGGGCGGATCCTTGAGCGGCGCGGTCGGGTCCGGCAGGCCCTGCCGCAGCGTCTCGTTCTCGGCGTTGGTCTGATCCACCATCGCCTGCACCCCCTCGTAGGTGGTGTAGTTGCTCATTAACACGCGGAGGTTTCCCTCCTCCCCAAGCGTGTTCATGTTCTCCTTTTCGAGAATGTCGTTGGCTGAAAACACGCCGATGTTCCTCATTTTCTCGTAGAAGGACGAGCGCGCCTGGGCGTCGCCGTGGGCCAGCCAGTCGATGTCGATGTTCGTGCTGCGCCACGGCGCGCGCTGCGGAAAGAGCTTGAAATCCGCCTCCTGCTCCATGCGCTCACACCAAGGCGTCAGGGCGTCGCGGACGAATTCCAGGCCCAGGTGCTCGATGTTGTTGTAGGTGGCCCGGCTCAGGTCCTGGACGCGGTGCGGAGGGACGCCGAAAAATCGGCAGATTTCCTCCAGCTGGTACTTCCGGGAGGCGAGCAATTCCGAATCCGCTGGCTTGTTCGACAGCGAGTCAACGTCCCATCCTCCGTCGAGAACCGCCACCCGCGAGGCCTTGTCTGGACCGAGGTGCTCGTCGTTCCAGCGGTTCTTCATCTTCTCGTAGGCCTTGTCGTCCAGGGGCCGGGCGTTCTTCAGGACGATGCCGGCGCTCGCGCCGTTGGCGTAGTACGCCGACGAGAAGCGCTCCTGGGCCAGGTGCAGGGCAATCGACTTCGCCGCCCGGGCAACCATGTTGTCACCCAGCCAGCCCGACGGAGATGGCCCGCGCAGGTGGTAGATTTGGTCCGGCCGGTAGGCCACGGTGGGCCCGTTGAAGTTGTAGTACTCGTAGAAGATGTCGCCGGTCTCCTGCGAGCGCCGCATGCACACCCGGTCCGTCATCAGCGGCCACAGCTGCGCCACCCGTCCAGATCCGTCGCGGATGATCTCGGCATACCCATTGCCGATGAGCAGCGCCTGGTAGAGCAGGCACTCCCGAAAGGCGATGGCCGTCATCTCCGGATTGGGCCGGGTGTTCAGCAGGTAGGTCAGCGGATCATCCGGAAGCATGATGCGCTGTCGGCCACGGCGCTCGAACACTCGCCACTGAGACGAGGCGATCGCCTTGGTGATGGTGTCCACGCAGGCCCAGACAACGGACACCTGCTGGCTGACTTCCGTGGTGAGAACGACGCCCGCTGCCTGAACGGGAATCGGATAGTAGTGAACCATGCGCCGTGGGTCTTCCCCCCGGGCAAAGACGTAGCGCATCGCTCCCGCGACTCTACTCCACACGCTGTCGGCCACTGGTGGCCTCCCTACATGAAGCGCACGCCGGCGCTGGCGCCGGGTGGCGTTTCCGTCATGGCCCGACCGAGCGCCATGATGGTTGCTACGACACCGTCAATCTTGTTGTTTGGCTGTTCTTTGCGCGGATAGATGTTGTCCTTTGCGTCGCGGTAGCAGACGACGTTGGACACCATCCAACGAAGAACCGGATCGGCGTTGTGGTGGAGCCGACCAGCGAGCACCATGGCTTCGAGTTCTTTCATCGGGGCGCTGAAGTTCTGAACGGTAGCGCGGATTTCCACCGTCTGCACGCCTTGAGCATACAGTTCCTGCGCCAGCTGGGCCGACTGCCATGGGTCGTAGGCCAGTTCCCGAAGCTGGAAATTCTCCATGTCATCGACGACGGACGATTTGATTTCTCCGAAGTCGAGCACTTCGCCTTGGGTTTCCTTTAGCCAACCCTCCAGCTTCCAGCCCATGTACTGCGAATTTCTCCCGTCTTGAATCGCGTTCTCCGGGAGAAAATGATCACAAAACAGGTAGTAGTGCGGCTCGCTCTCATCGCAATCCTCCGGGTGTGCGCCCTGCGTTAGGCGGTCGCACTTCGGCGGATGTTCCCAGCGGACGTAGATGCGGGCCTTGGTGGCGATGTCGGTCTTTGTCGCCAAGTCCATCCCGACGTAGAGGGGGCAGTCCTGGAAGTTCTGCGGCTCCAGATTTGGATTCGCGCACCGGTCCCACGCGCGCATGTCCATCCATGCCTCTGCGGCATTCATCCAGAGGCAAAGGTGTTTTGTTTTGAAATTGTTCTGCGCCGACAGCTGGGTCATCGCCTTGGTCGCCAGCTGCTCGAATGAATCCGGCTGAACCGAGACGCCCCAGTTTGGGTTGGCCTTTTGCCAGACGACCGGATCCTGCCAGTCGTCGTTGTCGTCGATGGTGTAGACGATGCCGAACATCGCCTCGCGCGCCGCGTCGCTCTCGACGGTGCCCTGGAGAACCTTCAGCGCGAAGCCCCGGACCTCGTAGCAGATGCCGGCGGTGTCGGTGCCGGCGGTGGTGATGCACCACAGCAGAGACGCGGTCCGCTTGGCGGTCGCCGTCTCGATCACGTCGTACACGTCGCGCGTTTTGTGCGCGTGCAGCTCGTCGATGACGACAAAATGCGGATTCAGTCCGTCGAGGTTCGACGACTCGCGCGACAGCGGCAGGAATTTCCCGTAGGTCTCCTTGTGGAGAATCGGGGAGGACGTCATTTTCGTTTTCGGCAGATGCAGCTTCATCCGGGTGGCGAAATCCGGACGCTTCCGCAACATGTCGAACGCGTCGCCGTAGGTAATGCGGGCTTGGTCGCGCGTAGTGGCAGCTGAGTAGACCTCGGCCCCCTGTTCTCCGTCGAGACACAGCGCATACAGCGCCACGCCCGACGACAGCGTCGACTTGGCGTTGCCGCGCGGAACCTCGATGTACGCGCGGCGGAAACGCCGGCCGCCGGTGTCCTTTCTGCGCCAACCGAAAACGGTTGTCAGGACAAAGCACTGCCACGGTTCCAGGTGAATCAACTCCCCGGCGTTGGCCTTGGGACCCTTCACGTGCGGCAGCCGCTCGATGAACGCGCACACGTGGTTTGCGTGCTGGGGGCTCCACTCGTAGACGGGATGCCCGGCGAAGCGTTCGAGATCATCCAGCTGTCGCTGGCAGGCCAGACGAACGAACTTGCATGCCGGAATTTCCCCTCCGACTACCGCGCGCGCGTAGTCGATGGCGCGATCGACATGGGTGCTCACCGGCAGCCCTTCTGCTTTTTCGCGTCGTCGATGGCGTCCAGCTGCGTCAGGACGACGTCGAGTTCATCCCGGTATGCGCGCCACAGATGCCGGTCGGTGGACGCGCGATCCATCTCGACGATGAGATGGGCCTCGCGTTCGGCCAGCTGGATTTCGACGACGTGGATCGCCGCACACGTCAGCCCCATCCACAGCGCGGCCGTCACGACCACCACCCGAAGAACAGCGCGCGGACGCCGCTATATAAACGTCCCAGCACCCCGCCCAGCACCGCGACCACCACGGCCAGGAGTACGAACGTTGCCCAGTGCATGCGTCGCGTCGGACCCACTGGACGGGGATTCAGTGGCTTCCACTCGCGGTGCATTGGATTCCGCACTCTGAGAGTGTCCTACGGGCCGTAACACGTCGCAAGCATTGGACTGGGGAGGAATTCCCCACGGTCACGGAGCCAAGTGCCCGGATTCCCGGCCGCCACGAGTGCCTGGGGAAAATCTCCCCACGGGCCTGGGGAAATTCTCCCCATCTGGACAGCAGTGCGATGCGTCAAACTCTCGAGATTACGCAGTGTTAGCGTTTGGTCCGACGCGTGCTATATACATTCGGCATGACCAACACGAACAAGAAGGTGAAGGTGATCAAGTCCCGCCGCGACGACTTCAACCGGGTCACACACCTGGACGGCAGCCGGGTGGTGGAGCAGATCTCCGGCGAGTACTTCCTCACCGCCGACGGCCGCGCGTTCCTCTTCAACGAGCAGCGCGGCTGGGTCCTCGTCGACCAGGCGGGCTATGCCTTCCGGTGGTACCGCGCCTATCACGACGCGCGTCACCTGGCCCGCGGTTCCGACTTCTCCGCCGTCATGGCAGCCGCCGACGCGGCGGTCGGGAAGGTCCGCTAATGGCTCGCAAGTCCTGGCAGGCGTCGGTCGGTGCGCGGGCGGCGGTGAAGGCCGCGTGCCGCACGGCGGCTCGGCGGATCGCGGAGCAGACCGGCGTCAGCGAGGCGGACCTCCTGGTTGCGCTCCTGCGGGACACCGAGATTCACGGCGTCGC